>ENA-OQCL01000687-OQCL01000687.1-human-gut-metagenome-genome-assembly--contig:-NODE-687-length-14942-cov-2.221195_pt1 | contig 14942 bp, 17 predicted proteins | sample MGYA00242502_ERZ504586 | MGnify/ENA primary metagenome ERZ504586 (study PRJEB26092, sample SAMD00036316) | human gut metagenome | host: Homo sapiens | study: EMG produced TPA metagenomics assembly of... | reverse complement strand
GAGCGTCTCCCACACCATCAGGCGGGCGGTGTGGCGCTTCTCCAGACCCAGGATGTTGTACAGCCCCAGCTCCCGCCGGCGGCGCTTCATCACAAAGCTGTTGGCGTACAGCAGCAGAACCGCGGAGAACAGCGTCACCACCAGCCGGCCCAGGTACATCAGGCTTTGGAGATATCCGGCCCCCCGGACGGAGGCCACAATGTCGCTGAAGGTCAGGTAGGAGAGAATGTAGTACATGGCGGCCGTCATGCCGCAGGAGAGCAGATACGGCCCATAGAACCGGCCGTTGCGCATCAGATTCACCAGGGCCAGGCGGGGAAAGAAGCCGGACTTACGCATGGGGCTCACCGCCTCCCGCCAGGACCGTCAGGGTGTCGGAGATCCGGCGGAACTGGGCCTCCTGGCTCTCGCCGCCCCGGTAGAGCTGGTGGTACACCTGTCCGTCCCGGAGGAACAACACCCGACCAGCGTGGCTGGCCGCCTTTACCGAGTGGGTGACCATCAAAATGGTCTGCCCGGTGCCGTTCAGTTCTCCAAACAGCTCCAGCAGGGCGTCGGAGGACCGGGAGTCCAGAGCGCGGTGGCGTGCTGTCGTGCCAGGATCAACTGGGGGTCCGTGATGAGGGCCCGGGCCACAGCAGCCCGCTGCTTCTGGCCGCCGGAGACCTCATAGGGGTATTTCGCCAAGATGTCCGAGATGCCCAGCTGATCTGCGATGGGGCGGAGCTTTTGCTGCATCTCCCGGTAGTCTGTGCCCGCCAGCACCAGGGGCAGATAGATGTTGTCCTGAAGGGAGAAGGTGTCCAACAGGTTGAAGTCCTGGAACACGAACCCCAGGTGGGACCGGCGGAAGGCCGCCAGATCCCGCTCCCGGATGGCAGAGAGGGGCCTGCCCTCCAGTAAAACCTCCCCGGCGGTGGGGCGGTCCAGGGCCGCCAGGATGTTCAGCAGGGTGGTCTTGCCGGAGCCGGACTCACCCATGATGGCCACGTACTCCCCCTCCTCCACGGAGAAGCTGACGTTGGACAGGGCCTGGACCTGCGTGCCGCCGAAGCGGGTGGTGTAGATTTTCTGTACATGCTGTACTTCCAACAATGGCATCAAGATTCCTCCTCGTATCGGATCATGCCTCTATTGTAGCCAAAGGGCCGGACTGTCTGCCATGGATTTGGCTTACAGTCCGGCCCGATTCCTTACAGTTTCGTCACATTGGGTCACTCCACCACCCGTCGGCCCCGGGAGAGGTCCAGCCGCACCAGCGTCCCCTGCCCGGGGCGGGAGACGATAGAGATCCCGTGGTTCAGCCGGTCCATCACCCGGCGGCACAGGTACAGCCCGATGCCGGTGGACTTCTTGTCCTCCCGGCCGTTGTAGCCGGTGAAGCCCTTCTCGAACACCCGGGGCAGGTCCTCCGGCCGGATACCGATGCCGCTGTCGGCGATGACCAGCGTCTCTCCGTCCCCGTAGATCCGGATGCGGCCCCCGGCGGGGGTGTATTTCAGGGCGTTGGACAGTACCTGCTCCACCACGAAGGAGAGCCACTTCCCGTCCGTCAGCACCGTCCGCCCGGTCTCCCGAAAGTCCAGGGTGATCTTTTCAGAATGAACATCCGGGCGAACTTCCGCACCGCCTGCCGCAGCAGGCCGTCCAGGTCCGTGTCCCGGAGGACATAGTCCGTGCTCTCGCTGTCCAGCCGCAGGTAGCCCAGCACCATGTCCACATATTGGCCGATCTTGATGAGCTCCGCCTCCAGCCGCTCCCGGGGCGGCGGGTCCTCCTGGAGCAGCAGGCCAGCGGCGGCCATGGGGGTCTTGATCTGGTGGGCCCAGAGGGTGTAGTAGTCGGTCATGTCCTCCAGCTTGTCCCGCTCCCGGGCCAGAAGACGGGTGCGGTGGGCCGCCACCGCTGCCAGCAGTGCCTGGTAGTCCGCCTCCAGCAGGTCCCCGGCAGGGGGGAGGGGCAGCACCGGCTCCTCCGCCCGGTCCAGCAGCCGCTGCAGCTCCCGGTGCCGGGAGCGAAAGCGCCAATAGCCCAGAGCAAACAGCACGGCCCCCAGCACCAGACACAGCGCCGCTCCATAGCCTACCGCCTCCACCGGCAGATCATACAGGGAGAACACCGCCGCAAATACAGCGGCGATCCCGATCAGCAACAGCAGCAGCTTCCACTGCCGCTTCAAATATGCCAGAAACACCATGGGTCATTCCTCCACCAGATAGCCCTCTCCCTTGCGGGTGCGGATCAGCTCCGGCAGGCCCGCCGCCTCCAGCTTCCGCCGCAATCGGCCCACGTTGACGGTGAGGGTGTTCTCGTCCACGAAGCTGTCAGATTCCCACAGTCGGGTCATCAAGGCCTCCCGACTGACGGTCTGGCCCTTCCGCTCCAGTAGCATCTGCAAGATGCGGAACTCGTTGCGGGTCAGCTCCACCCGCTGTCCACCCACGGTCAGGGTTCCGTCGGACACGTTCAGCACCGCTCCGCCGCACTGGAGCAACCGCGCCGGCGGACCGAAGTCGTAGGCCCGCCGCAGCATGGCCTGGACCTTGGCGGAGAGGACCTGCAGGTCGAAGGGCTTGGAGAGCAGATCGTCGCCGCCGAGCTGCATGGCCATGACGGTGTTGACGCTGTCTCCTGCGGAGGTCAGGAACAGAATGGGTACCCGGGACACCTTGCGGATCTCCTGGCACCAGTGGTAGCCGTTGAAGAAGGGCAGGGAGATGTCCAGCAGCACCAACTGGGGGTCGAAGGCGGCGAACTCCTGGAGTACCCGGTCAAAGGCCTGGCGCAGCGGACGGTGTAGCCCCAGCCCTCCAGGTGGCGGCGGATGACCCCGGCGATGGCCCGTCATCCTCCACGATGAAAATGCGGTACATGGACCCCTCCTCTCCCGCCTGGTCAGTCCAGCTCCAGGGACTCCAGCTGGGAGATGATCTCCTGCTGGCGCTCGTAGAACAGCAGCTCCTGGTTGTGGGCGAAATACGCGTCGCAGCCGTAGCGGCTGATGAAGGTGGCGGCGTAGTAGTTGATGGTCAGCTCCGTCACCAGGATCAGCAGCTCCTGCCCCTCCGGGAACACCTCCTCGCAGAAGGCGAAGAGGTTGTTCAGCATCTCCCCGGCGGTCTTGGCCTGGGCTTTTAGGCCCTGGACCATCTGGTCGAAGTCCGCCTTCACTGCAGCAAAGCCCGTCTGACTGTCCACGGTCTGTCCAGCCAGGACTTTCTGCCGCTCCAGAGCGGCGATGATCCGGCGGTGGGAGCGCTCCGCCTCCTGGGAGAGACTGCCAGACCGCCTGCCGGTGTCGATGCGGGTCTTCTGACGGCACAGCTGTTCCTCCAGCAGAGCGGCGAGATCCGCCTCCGGCGCGGTCAGGGCGGCTTTCACGTCCTTCAGGATGCCAAGCAGCTCCCGCAGCATCTCCTCCCGCTCCACCACGGAGCGCAGCTCGCCGGTGGCGGCGTCCAGCAGCAGACCCAGCAGGGACAGCCGCTCGTCGAACTTGGCGGCAGAGGCACGCTGGCGGATGGCCTTGGTGGCCTTGCCGGCGAGGATCTTGTCCACCTGGTAGTCGCTGCGGTACTTGTTGAACAGGTCGTAGTAAACCGCGAACTCCTTGGCGATCTTGGGATTCTGGAGATATTGGATGATGAGCTTCTCATCCACCGGCAGGTGGTTCTGCTCGTACAGGTGAATCATCTGGCTTAGGTCGTCCCAGCCCCGGGCGGTGACGAACCGCTTGCCGTTCACCGTGGACTCCACCTTGTAGAAGTCACCCTTCCGGATCTCCAGGTACGTCATCACCGCCGGATGGACGTGCTTTTGGTAGGCAAACTCCTTCCAGGCATCGAAGTCCGGCTCCACGTCGATGCGCTTGAGCCGGTCCCAGGTAACGATGTCGAACTCCCGGACGGAGCGGTTGTACTCCGGCGGGTTGCCGGCAGTGACCACGATCCAGCCCTCCGGCACCCGATGGCGGCCGAAGATTTTATATTGCAGAAATTGCAGCATGGAAGGGGCCAGCGTCTCGCTGACGCAGTTGATCTCGTCCAGGAAGAGGATGCCCTCCTTTTTGCCGGTGGCCTCCATAGTCTCGTACACGGAGGCGATGATCTCGCTCATGGTGTACTCGGAGACCTGGTACTCCTTGCGGTTAAAGACCTTCTTCTCAATGAAGGGCAGACCCAGGGCGCTCTGCCGGGTGTGGTGGGTCATGGAGTAGGACACCAGGCACACGTCCAACTCCTGGGCGATCTGCTCCATGATGGCGGTCTTGCCGATGCCCGGAGGGCCCATGAGGAACACAGGCCGCTGCTTTTCCACCGGCACTGCGTAGCTGCCGAACTCATCCTTGGTGAAGTATGCCGTCATGGCGTTTTTGATCTGTTCCTTGGCCTCTTTGATATTCATGGTCATTCAACCTGACTTTCCTCAGTATCGGTATGATTCAAAGCGCAAATTCCGCGTCCAGAAAATCTGTGTCCGCCCCAGCCGTCTCCCGGGGCCAGCGGCGGTTGCAGTAGTCCAAAAGAAAGGCGGTGGCCTCTGTCAGACGGCTGCGCAGCAGCAGGTCCACCGCGGCCCAGCAGTTGTCCTGGTCCAGAAAGCCCAGGTCTGCCAGCTGCAGCAGCTGGCGGCGCAGGGCGTCGTTGTCCGTCAGGGCCAGGTTCCGGCGCAGATGCTCCAGATAATGTTCCTTGGGCCGCATGTGCCGGAAGTCGTTGGTGCCGCCGTTGGTGTAGAACTCCTGATAGGAGTGGCCCCGCAGCAGGGCCAGCGCGTAGATCAGCCGCTCCTCTCCGGTGAAGCGGTCCTCCTGCCGGTAGCAGGCGCCGATCTCCGGGGCGTACCCTTCCTCTTCCAAAGAGAAACCCCAGATAGAAGGCGTATTCCAGCCGCTTCAACTGGGCGTAGCCCTGGCACAGGAAGATATTCTCCCGGGAGGTGTCCTGCCGGACGGTGCCGTTGGCGGCCCGCTCGTCCAAGGCGGCCATCAGGCAGTCCCAGTGGACCATGGCGTGAATGGGGCGCATGCGGGGGGCCGCAATAGCGGTCAGCGCCGGGGAGATGGGGCGGGCGCCGATGGCGTTGTGGCCAGCCGGAAGAGAAAGGCCTCCTCGTCGGCCAGCTTCTCCGACAGCCAGTCCAGGCTGTCCTGAAAGGCGAACACATCCGCCGTGCCGCCGTATTCCACGATCCGCAGGTTTTCAAAGCGATTCAGGCCGTAAAAGGCATCCACATCCGGGGGGATCACCAGAATCTCCACGCCCCGCAGGGCGGGCACGGCCTTGGCACTGACCCGGGCCACCGGCCCTCCGGCTGCACCACGGCCCGGCGGCCCTCCAGCCGCAGGCATTCCACTTGTGTTTCCATGGTTCAGATCTCCTCGCTCTGTAATACCAGCTTGATGGCCCACACCGGCACGTCCGGCGGGTCGTACCCGTCGTCCAGAAAAACGAAGGCCGCGTCGTAGTCCGGCTTTTTCTCCGGAAAGATGCCGCGGCCGTCGGTGAAGTAGATCATGCCCTTGAGGTTGGTGAACTCTCCGGCCCGGACCAGCTCGTCCACGTACTGAAACACCGGGCGGAAGTCCGTGCCGCCGAAGCCGTGGAGCTGCATGGTGTCCAGATAGTTGTCGAAGTCCTTCTGGCTGGTGATCTTCCGGTCCTCCTGCACCTCCGCGTCGCACTGGATGATGTGGAGATTGATCTTGGTGAAGAAGTTCTCCTGCTGGCGCAGGATGTTGTAGGTCTTGGTGACGAACCGCTGCACCAGGTCGCCGCTGACGGAGCCGGAGGTGTCGATGGCGATGACGAATTCCTTGATCCGCCGGACCTCCTTGTACTCCAGCGGCTCCACCAGGGGCATATTGCCGTACAGGGACAGACCGTAGGTGTAGTAGATATAGTCGAACTCGTCCTGATTCACCTGGGTGACCTCGCCCAGGCTCATATAGCGGCGGAGGAAGTCCGCATAGTCATACGTCTCCCGGTTCACCGCCTTCAGCTCCTGGACCAGATTGCCGGCATCGGTGCCGTGGCGGCGGGATATGGTCTCCAGGTCCACCTGGAGTCGCTCGCTGAGTCTCCTTCCATCTCGGGTCTGCTCCAGGCTCCTTGTCCCGCCGTTCTGTGCCGGATTTGGCGTCTGGGCCCGGCTGCCCTGGCCGCCCCGGCCGGACTTCTGCTTGCCGGGGGTGCCGGTCTCCGGCGTCCGGCCGTTGGACTGGCTGCCTCCTCCGGCGCCCTGGCCGCTCTTCACCGGCAGATACCAGGCCCGGTGGTCGTCCGCCAGGAAGGGGTCCCGCAGCCGGGCCATCTGATCGTCGGAGAGCTGCCGGTCCAGAAAGTACCGGTAGAGCTTCTCCGCCGTCAGGGGCCGCACCTGGGAGCGGAGCTCCTTCAGCGTCTCCTCCTGGGCATAGGCCCGGTTGCAGGCGGCGCTCTCCAGGTGGAGGTCCTCAATGGCGCTCTCCACCGCGATGTCGCAAGCCAGGTCCCAGCACCGACGGTCGATGTTGGCGCTGGTGAACAGGTGCCGGAACACACAGTGGAGCACGATGTGCAGGTAGTCCCGCACATTCCGGCCCCGCTCCCGTTTGTACATGGACAGGACGTAGTACGTGTCGTAAAAGCAGGTGCTGGCCGTCCGTGGCCAGGGTTACCTGGATAGGAGGACAGCTGAAACTGGCTGAGGGCCAGGTCCAGGAACCGCAGGTTCACCAGCAGGGTGTTCCGGGTCAGGCGCAGAATATTCTGAGCCAGGGCGTCCGCCTGGCGGAATTTTCCACATGATCTTCCATAAGCACAACTCTCCAGAAGGCGCCGGGCGCCCGATGTTCTGACCCTTTATTTTAGCATGGGGATACCGGCAATGCAAGAAAAACGCCCCGGACGGCGTCTTGCGCCCGCCGCCGGGAGATGATATGATAAACCTGTATGAACACGAAAGATGGAGTGGAGACATGAGAAAGCTGGTCGTTGGAATATTGGCCCATGTGGACGCGGGGAAGACCACCCTGTCGGAGGCGCTGCTGTACCAGAGCGGCGCCCTGCGGCGCCTGGGCCGGGTGGACCACCAGGACGCCTTTCTGGACACGGACGCCATGGAGCGGGAGCGGGGCATCACCATTTTTTTCCAAGCAGGCGGTGTTGCCCCCTGGGCGACACGGAGGTGACGTTGCTGGACACCCCGGGCCACGTGGCAGCTTCTCCGCCGAGACGGAGCGGACGCTGCGGGTGCTGGATTGCGCCGTGCTGGTCATCAGTGGCACCGACGGCGTTCAGGCCCACACCCGGACGCTGTGGCGGCTGCTGGAGCGGTACGGCGTGCCGGTATTCCTGTTCGTCAATAAAATGGACCTGGCCGGAGCGGACCGGACGGCGCTGCTGGCGGAGCTGCGGCAGCGGCTCTCTGGCGGGTGCGTGGACTTCCGCGCTCCGGCGGAGCAGATCGCGGAGGAGGCCGCCATGTGTGACGAGGCGGTGCTGGAGCAGTTCCTGGATACCGGCGCCGTGGACGACGGTGCCCTGCGGCGGCTGATCGGGGAACGGAAGCTGTTTCCCTGCTGGTTCGGCTCAGCCCTCAAGCTAGAGGGTGTGAATGCCTTTCTGGAGGGACTGGCCCGCTTCGCCCCGGAACCGGCCTGGCCGTCGGAATTCGGTGCCCGGATCTACAAGATCTCCCGGGACACCCAGGGCACCCGGCTGACCCACTTGAAGGTCACCGGCGGCACGCTGCATGTCAAGGACCTGCTGCGGGGTCCCGGCAGCGCCTGGGAGGAGAAGGCGGACCAGCTGCGCATCTACTCCGGCGCCAAGTTCAAAACTCTGGAGGAGGCCCCCGCAGGCACGGTGGTGGCGGTGACAGGCCTCAGCCGGGCCTTGCCGGGGGAGGGCCTGGGCTTTGAGGGCCAGTGGACCGGACCGGTGCTGTCCCCGGTGTTGACGTATCAGGTGGAGCTGGCGGAGGGCACGGATCCCCACACCGCCCTTTTGAAGCTGCGGCAGTTGGAAGAGGAAGACCCCCAGCTCCACGTCTCCTGGAGCGAGGCTGCCCGGGAACTGCGGGTGCAGTTGATGGGAGAGGTGCAGTTGGAGATCCTGGGCCGCCTTCTGCGGGAGCGGTTCGGCCTGGAGGTCACCTTCGGCGCCGGGGCCATTTTGTACCGGGAGACCATCGCCGCCCCGGCCATCGGCATCGGCCACTTTGAACCCCTGCGCCACTATGCGGAGGTCCACCTGCTGCTGGAGCCCCTGCCCCAGGGCAGCGGCCTGGTGTTTGCCACCCGCTGCCCGGAGGACCAGTTGGACCGGAACTGGCAGCGACTGATCCTGACCCATCTGGCGGAGAAGGAGCACCTGGGGGGCTGCTGACCGGCTCCCCCATTACCGACATGAAAATCACCCTGCTGACGGGCCGGGCCCACGACAAGCACACCGAGGGCGGCGACTTCCGGCAGGCCACTTACCGGGCGGTGCGCCAGGGCCTGATGCAGGCAGAAAGTGTGCTTCTGGAGCCTTACTATGACTTCCGGCTGGAACTGCCCACCGAGAACCTGGGGCGGGCGCTGACGGATATCCAGCGGATGAAGGGAGAATTTCAGCCGCCCCAGACGGTTGGCGAGAGTTCTGTGCTCACCGGGAGGGCGCCGGCGGCAGGGATGAACGGCTACCAGATCCAGGTGGCAGGCTACACCGGAGGCCGGGGGCCATCTGTCCCTTGTCTTCGGAGGCTACGGACCCTGCCAGGATCCGGAGGCAGTGATAGAGGCAGCAGGGTACGATCCGCTGCGGGATCTGGAGAATCCGGCGGATTCCATTTTCTGTTCTCACGGGGCAGGGGTGAGTATCCCCTGGGATCAGGTGCCGGAACATATGCACCTGGAGTCCACCCTTGATAAGGAGCGGAAACGGGAAGCTGCCCGGGAGGAGGCGAAGAAAGGGACCACCCCGGGGGCAGGGAGCCGTCCGGGCAGTGCGGCAAAAAGCGCGGAGGCGGAACAGGAACTGGAAGAGATCTTCATCCGCACCTACGGGAAGATTGAGAGAAAGCGGCCGCCGGAGAGCAGGACGGTGCTTACGCCGGAAGAGAAGAAGCGTCGGAAGAAGGAAGAGAATCTGCGGGAATATCTGCTGGTGGACGGCTACAACGTGATCTTTGCCTGGGAGGATTTAAAAGACCTGGCCAAAGACAACATTGACGGGCCAGGAACCGGCTGATGGACATTCTGTGCAATTATCAGGGTTATAAGAAATGTACGGTGATCCTGGTCTTCGACGCCTACAAGGTGGAGGGAGATGCGCTGGAGATCCAGCGGTACCACAACATCCATGTGGTCTACACCAGGGAGGCGGAGACGGCGGATCAGTATATTGAGAAGGTGGTCCATGAGATCGGACGGAAATACCATGTGACGGTGGTGACTTCCGATGGCGTGGAGCAGGTGGTGACCCTGGGACAGGGCGGGACCCTGATCTCTGCCCGGGAATTCCGGGAAGAGGTGGAGATGGTCCGCCGGGAGATCCACAGAGAGTGGGAGGCCCGGCGGGACGGGAGGAAAACTTACCTTTTCGACGACATGGACGAGGACCTGGCGGAACATATGGAGGAAGTCCGCCTGGGGAAGAAAGAACTGGAATAGACGGGATTTTAATCTGATTTTCATCTTTGGCAGGTATCCTGATATCAGGAAAGAAAAGCAGGAGGGATTGGGATGCGGTTACTGGTGGTAGAGGACGAGATCTATCTTCTGGACATTTTGAAGAAGCGGCTGCAAAAAAGAGCACTATAGTGTGGACGCCTGTGAAGACGGAGAGGAAGCCTGGGATTATATCCGGGTCACCCAGTATGACGGGATCGTGCTGGACATCATGCTCCCGGGGATAGACGGGATCGAGATCCTAAGGCGGATGAGAAAGGAAGGAAACCACACGCCGGTGCTTCTTCTGACGGCCAGGGACAGCATTGAGGACCGGGTGGCCGGCCTGGACGTGGGCGCCGACGACTATCTGGTGAAGCCTTTTGCCTTTGAAGAGCTGCTGGCCAGGATCCGGGTGATGCTGCGCCGGCAGAATGAGGTGCGTCCCCAGGAGGAAGTCTATCATCTGGCGGATCTTTCTGTGGACTGCAAGAAGCATGAAGTGACCCGGGGCGGGCAGATCATTGATCTTTCTTCCCGGGAATTTGCCCTGCTGGAGTACCTGATCCGGAACCAGGGGCTGGTGCTCTCCAGGGAACAGATCGAGGAGCATATCTGGAGTTATGACTATATGGGGAGTTCCAATATGGTGGATGTTTATATCCGGTATCTGCGCAGGAAGATCGATGAGGGTCAGGAAAAGAAGCTGATCCAGACGGTGCGGGGAACCGGGTATGTGCTGCGGGAGCCTTAGGAGAAAGGAGCGGCGGATGAAGAAGCTGTCGATCAAACTGAAAGTGACCATCTGGTACACGGCCTTTGTGGCGGCAGTGGCCCTGCTTGCGCTGGGGATCATCGCCCTTTTCGCCGGGCAGATGTTCCGGTCCGGGCAGGAGGAAGAACTGCGGGGCGAGGTGGCGGAGTTTGTGGAGGAGCTGGAAGTTTCCGAGGAGGGCTACGAGACGGAAGAAGGCCGGTTCTACGAAGATGACATCGTGTTCAGCCTCTACAATGACCAGGGAGAACTTCTGGCAGGCAATGTGCCCTCTTCTTTTCCCCTGGACACCACACTGAAGAATGGCGTGGTGCAGACCATTTCTTCCGGCCAGCGGGAATGGATGACCTATGATGTGGCGGTGGCCTATGAGGGCGGCCATGTACTCTGGGTCCGGGGGATCACCTATATGGGCCTTGTGTCTACCATGTCCGGCGGGATCCTTATCCTGTCCTGCCTCTTGTTCCCGGTGCTGGTGGTGCTGGCGGCGGCAGGGGGATTTCTGATCACCCGGCGGGCCTTCGCCCCGGTGGAGACCATACGGAGAACGGCGGCGGAGATCGCGGGCAGCGGTAATCTGTCCCGGCGGGTGCCGGTGGAAGCCTCCGGAGGAGAGATGCGGGAACTGGCGGAAACCTTCAACGGAATGCTGGGGACGGTGGAGGCCACCCTGGAGGATGAGAAGCGCTTTACCGCGGATGTGTCCCATGAGCTTCGCACTCCGGTCTCTGTGATCCTGGCCCAGGGCGAGTACGCCCTGCTCCCGGACGCTACAGAGGAGGAGAAGCAGGAGGCGCTGGAGGTGATCGTGGGACAGGGAAAGAAAATGTCCGCCATGATCGCCCAGCTCCTGGAGATGGCAAGAAGAGAGAAGGGCGCGGGAACGGCCAGCAGGGAGGAGATCCATGTGGGTGAGATCCTGGCCGGGGTGGCAGAGGATTTAAAGGATCTGGCCGGGGAAAAACAGATCACCCTTCAGGCCGAAAGTGAAGGGGATCCGGCGGTGTGGGGAGAGCAGACCGCATTTACCCGGATCTTTGTCAACCTGGTCACCAACGCCATCCAGTACGGGAAAGAAGGCGGCCATGTGTGGCTTAAGGCCTGGGTGGAAGGAGATCAGGTCCTGTGCACGGTGCGGGACGACGGGATGGGGATCCGGGCGGAGGAGCTGCCCCATATCTTCCGCAGGTTCTACCGGGCGGATAAGTCCCGGACCGGACGGAAGACGGCGCATGCGGGGCTTGGGCTTTCCATGGTCCAGAATCTGACCGAGTATTTTGGCGGGACCATCCGGGTGGACAGCCAGGGAGGGAAGGGAACGGTGTTCGCTCTTTATTTTCCTGCTTTACGAAAGCCGGACAATCCGCTACAATAGAGAGTACAGTTTAAGAGAAAAGGAAGGTATGACAAAAATGGCAGATCCAATTGTGACCATTGAGATGGAAAACGGCGATATCATGAAGGCGGAGCTCTATCCCCAGATCGCGCCGAACACGGTGAATAATTTTATTTCCCTGGTGAAGAAAGGGTTCTATGACGGACTGATCTTCCACCGGGTGATCCGCGGGTTCATGATCCAGGGCGGTTGTCCGGAAGGAAGAGGAACCGGCGGCCCGGGCTACCACATCAAGGGTGAGTTCGCTCAGAACGGGGTGGACAATCCGCTGGCCCACACAGAGGGCGTGCTGTCCATGGCAAGAGCCATGCACCCGGATTCCGCGGGCTCTCAGTTCTTTATCATGCACAAGACATCCTCCCATCTGGACGGGGCTTACGCGGCCTTTGGCAAGATCATAGAAGGCATGGATGTGGTGGATAAGATCGCGGGAGTCCAGACGGATTTCCAGGATCGGCCGCTGCAGGAGCAGAAGATGAAGAAGGTGACGGTAGACACCATGGGCGTGGACTATCCGGAGCCGGAGAAAGCCTAAGGATTTGGGATAAAGGAAGCGAGTGTAGATGGAACGGTTCTATCAGAATACGGCGGCCAGGGTATTTCTGGCTTTGGTGTGCTGCGCCTTATGGGGCAGCGCATTTCCGTGTGTAAAAATTGGATATGAGATGTTCCAGGTGGAAGGGGCAGGCAGCCAGATTTTGTTCGCCGGATACCGGTTTTTCCTGGCCGGCGTCCTGACCTTTATCCTGGCCTGCGCACTGGAGAGAAGGCTGGTGGTGATCCGGCGGTCTTCTCTTCCCTATGTGTTCGGCCAGGGGATCCTGCAGACCACCGTCCAGTATGTGTGTTTCTATATCGGACTTTCTAATACGACCGGGGCCAAGGGATCGGTGATCAATGCCTCCAATGCATTTTTCGCTATTCTTGTGGCCCATTTCCTGATGAAATCCGAGAAGATCACCTGGCAGAAGGCGGTGGGCTGTGTCATCGGGTTTGCCGGAGTGATCGTGATCAACCTGGCGCCGGGAGGCCTGGGAGGCGGATTCCATCTGGCGGGGGAAGGGCTGATCCTTCTCTGTTCCTTTGCCTATGGGACCAGTTCCGTGACGCTGAAACTGATCTCTGACCGGGAGAGCCCGGCCGCCATCACGGCATATCAGCTTCTGTTCGGCGGGGCGTTGTTGATCCTGATCGGGGTTCTTGCCGGTGGGCAGGTGGGACATTTCACCCCGTCTTCCACCTTGCTTCTGATCTATCTGGCGCTTCTGTCTACCATCGCGTTTACTCTGTGGGCAGAGCTTTTGAAATATAATCCGGTGGGGAAGGTAACGGTCTTTGGCTTCAGTATCCCGGTGTTCGGGGTGGCGCTTTCCGCCCTGCTCCTTGGGGAAGACATTTTCCGGCTTCAGAATCTGGCGGCCCTTGCGCTGGTGAGCCTGGGGATCGTGGTGGTCAACCTGCAGACCGGCAAGCCGGCGGAAGCCTTGCAAAATGAGGCGGGATAACGTACAATAGGAACAATTGAGAGAAGAAGCGTGGCAGGAGGCAGAATATCCATGGAAATGGTTCAGGCGAAACAGCTGGTATTTGAATATGAGAAGCGGGATGAGGACGGCAATGTGATCGGAAGCTCCCGCGCCATCGACCAGGTGGATCTGGATGTGAAGGAAGGGCAGTTTATCGCCATCCTGGGACACAACGGATCCGGGAAGTCTACCCTGGCCAAGCATATCAACGCCATCCTGGTCCCTACAGAAGGGACGGTCTGGGTGGACGGCAGGGACACCAAGGATCCGGAGGAACTCTGGAATGTGCGCCAGAGCGCGGGCATGGTGTTTCAGAATCCGGACAACCAGATCATCGGTACGGTAGTGGAAGAGGACGTGGGCTTTGGCCCGGAGAACCTGGGAGTGCCTACCGATGAGATCTGGCAGCGGGTGGAGGAAAGCCTGAAGGCGGTGGGAATGCTGTCCTACCGGTATGCCTCTCCCAACAAGCTGTCCGGGGGGCAGAAGCAGCGGGTGGCCATCGCGGGAGTGGTTGCCATGGAGCCCAAGTGCATCGTGCTGGATGAGCCTACCGCTATGCTGGACCCCATGGGGCGCAAAGAGGTGCTGAAAACGGTGCAGAAGCTGCGGAAGCAGAAGCAGGTGACGGTGATCCTGATCACCCACTACATGGAAGAGGTGGTGGACGCGGACAAGATCTATGTGATGGATCACGGCCATGTTGTAATGGAAGGGACGCCCCGAGAGATCTTCTCCCGGGTGGAGGAGCTGAAAAGCTACCGGCTGGACGTGCCCCAGGTGACCATCCTGGCGGATGAATTAAGGAAACGTGGACTGGACATCCCGGCGGGGATCCTGAAGAAGGAAGAATTGGTGGAAGCGTTATGTCAATTAAGATAGAGCATTTGAACTATATATACAGCCCGGGGACGGCCTACGAGCGGCAGGCGCTCAAAGACATCTGCCTGGAGATCCCCCACGGGGAATTTGTGGGGATCATCGGCCATACCGGATCCGGGAAATCCACGCTGATCCAGCATCTGAACGGACTTGTGCGGGCCACAAGCGGGAAGATCTATTACAACGGGGAAGACATTTACCAGGAAGGGTATGACATGCGGGCCCTGCGAAGCCAGGTGGGGCTGGTCTTTCAGTACCCGGAGCATCAGCTCTTCGAGGTGGATGTGATGACGGATGTGTGTTTCGGCCCCAAGAACCTGGGCCTTAGCCCCAGGGAGTGCGAGGAGCGGGCGCTGGAGGCGCTTCGGCTGGTAGGGCTGAAGGAAAAGTATTACAAGTCTTCGCCCTTTGAACTGTCCGGGGGACAGAAGCGGCGGGCGGCCATTGCGGGCGTGCTGGCTATGCACCCCAAAGTGCTGGTGCTGGATGAGCCTACGGCGGGGCTGGATCCCAAGGGACGGGACGATATCCTGGAGCAGATCGCCTACCTCCACCGGCAGACGGATATGACGGTGATCCTGGTATCCCACAGTATGGAGGATATCGCCAGATATGCGGACCGGATCATTGTGATGAACCAGGGAGAGGTGCTCTACAACGATACGCCCAGGAAGGTGTTCGCCCACTATCAGGAACTGGAGCAGGTGGGGCTTGCGGCCCCCAGTCAAG
>ENA-OQCL01000686-OQCL01000686.1-human-gut-metagenome-genome-assembly--contig:-NODE-686-length-14988-cov-14.013996_pt1 | contig 14988 bp, 10 predicted proteins | sample MGYA00242502_ERZ504586 | MGnify/ENA primary metagenome ERZ504586 (study PRJEB26092, sample SAMD00036316) | human gut metagenome | host: Homo sapiens | study: EMG produced TPA metagenomics assembly of... | reverse complement strand
ATACCGTAGTCTGTTTGGCGCAACTGATGAGGGGGAGCTGGGGATGCTGACGATCGGGTGTCACCTATCAACGACGAAGGGCTATCGGGCGATGGGAGAGACGGCGCTATCCATTGGCGCCAACACCATTTGCAGTTTTTTACGCGCAACCCGCGCGGCGGCAAGGCGAAAGACCTTGACATGGATTCAAGGACATTATATTTCCTGATTTCTTTCTTATCCGGGTTTGCCGAATTTCTTTATTTCAAGCGGGTGTATTCTTCCGTTCTCCTCGACGAAAACATCGATTTCCTTGGCGTTGTTGTCGCGATAAAAAGACAAAAGTGCGGGAGTCTGCGAATAAGCATAGTTTTTGACGAGCTCCATGACGACATAATTTCGAAAAAAATGTCCTCCCGCCGCACCGTCGCGCAGCGAATCCCTCGTCAGCCACCTTGTGAGATACGCGCACAGACCCGTATCGCAGAAATACAGCTTCGGCGTTTTGCAAAGCCGCTGGAGGTCGTTGTTTGAATACGGCTCAAGCCGATACACGATATCCATATCCTCCAGAATATCGAGCCACTTTCTCGCAGTCTGCACCGATATTCCGACCGTGTCCGAAAGCGTCTTGTAGTTGACAAGATTGCCAACAAGCGCGGCGCAGGCACGCAGGAATTTTTTGAACGCCGCCGTATCTTTTATTCCCTCGTCATTGACCGCGTCGGCGATGAGATAGTTGTCTATATATGACTGATAATAGACTTGCATCTGCTCTGCGGTAGCATCCATAACATCGGCATATCCGCCGCGCCATATGTGTTCAAAAACATTTTCAATGTCGTTTTCGGGCATTTTCTTTGCCCGCGCAAGCAGTGAATCCATAGAAAAATCCAGCTCTTCGGGATAAAGAAAGCCTGCCTTTTCCCTCTGCGAGAGCGGATAAAGCTTGAGTATTCCGAGTCTGCCGGCAAGAGTCTCCTGCGATTTTTCCATAAGCCTGGTTCGCTGCGAACCGGTCAGCCAGAAGCGTCCGCGCTCTTCGTTCTCGTCGCACATAATTTTAATGCGTTCGAGCAGCTGCGGCGCTTTCTGTATTTCGTCAATGAGTATCGGCGGCTTGTAGGTCTGAAAGAACAGAACCGGGTCATTTATTGCCAGCTCCCTTGCGAAATCATCGTCCATTGTAACGACCGTCCGCTCCTGCTCTTTTGCAAGTCTTTTGAGCATGGTTGATTTCCCGACCTGTCTCGCGCCGACGACGAGAACGGCCTTGAAAAACGAGTCCATTCTCATGAATTTTTTCTCAAGTTCCCTGTGAATATATTCCATATTTACCACCGTTTTTAAGATAATCATAAAGTACAGTTATATATTATCTTAATTTTTATGTGCTGTCAAGTGTCAAAAAATTTCTTTTAAGTTCAGTTTTAACAGTGCCGAAAAGCGCTATTCACGCGCAAAAATTTTTCTCTGTGCCTTATTTGGGGTATTATATTACGTTATATAGGCATAGTATGTGAACTTTGACAAATTTCAGAAAGGGCGAAACAAATATTTTCTATTATTTTAGTTTATTTATCTGTTTACATTGAAGCTCAAAAATGTTACTATATTCGTGGTGTCATTTGACCAATGCCATACGTTCAAACGTTTATTAAAATAGGGAGGAACATAGAATGGCAAGAATAGCAAAGAGCATGGACGGCAACAATGCTGCTGCATATGTGTCGTACGCGTTCACAGAGGTTGCCGGTATCTACCCGATAACCCCTTCGAGCCCCATGGCTGACTATGTTGATCAGTGGTCGGCAAAGGGCATGAAAAACATTTTCGGCACGACCGTCAAGGTCGCCGAGATGCAGTCCGAAGCAGGCGCTGCCGGAACCGTTCACGGTTCTCTGGCCGCAGGTGCTCTCACAACCACCTACACCGCTTCTCAGGGTCTGCTCCTCATGATCCCCAATATGTATAAGATCGCAGGCGAGCTGCTTCCCGCAGTTTTCCACGTATCCGCAAGATGCGTCGCTTCTCACGCTCTTAACATCTTCGGCGATCATTCCGACGTCTATGCATGTCGTCAGACCGGTTTCGCAATGCTTGCAGAAACCAACCCGCAGGAGGTCATGGACCTCGGCGCTGTTGCGCACCTCGCTGCAATCAAGGGACGCGTTCCCTTCATCAACTTCTTCGACGGCTTCCGTACCTCGCATGAGATACAGAAGATCCAGGTCTGGGATTACGAAGACCTCAAGGAGATGTGCGACATGGACGCTGTTGAGGCGTTCAGAAAGCGTGCTCTCAACCCCGAGCGTCCCGTAATGCGCGGCTCTCACGAGAACGGTGATATCTTCTTCCAGCACCGTGAGGCCTGCAACAAGTATTATGACGCTATCCCCGGCATCGTCGAGGAGTATATGGACAAGGTCAACGCCAAGCTCGGCACTGACTACAAGCCCTTCAACTACTACGGCGCTCCCGACGCTGACAGAGTCATCGTCGCTATGGGCTCCATCTGCGATGTTGCAGAGGAAGTTATCGACTACCTCACCGCCAAGGGCGAGAAGGTCGGTCTTGTCAAAGTTCGCCTTTACAGACCCTTCTCCGCTGACAGACTTGTCGCAGCTATCCCCGCAACCGCCAAGAAGATCGCTGTTCTCGACAGAACAAAGGAGCCCGGCGCTCTCGGCGAGCCCCTCTATCTTGACGTTGTTACCGCTCTTGCTACAAAGGGCGTGACCGCAAAGGTCTGCGGCGGCCGTTACGGCCTCGGTTCCAAGGACACTCCGCCTTCAAGCGTGTTCGCTGTTTATGACGAGCTCAAGAAGGACGAGCCCAAGAACCAGTTCACTATCGGCATCAACGATGATGTTACCCACCTGTCCCTCGAGGAGAAGGAAGCTCCCAACACCGCAGCTCCCGGCACCATCGAGTGCAAGTTCTGGGGTCTCGGCGGCGACGGCACAGTCGGCGCGAACAAGGACTCCATCAAGATCATCGGCGACCACACCGATAAGTACATCCAGGCTTACTTCCAGTATGACTCGAAGAAGACGGGCGGTATCACCATCTCCCACCTTCGTTTCGGCGACAACCCGATAAAGAGCCCCTACTATATCAACAAGGCTGACTTCGTTGCCTGCCACAACCCCTCCTATGTCGAGAAGGGCTACAAGATGGTCAACGATGTTAAGCCCGGCGGCGTTTTCCTCATCAACTGCCAGTGGGACGCTGATGAGCTCAACGAGAAGATGCCCGCAGAGGCTAAGCGCTACATAGCCAAGAACAACATTCAGCTCTACACCGTCAACGCTATTGATATCGCGGCAAAGATCGGTCTGGGCAAGCGCACCAACACCGTTCTTCAGTCCGCATTCTTCTCCCTTGCCAAGATTCTTCCCGAGGAAGAGGCTATCGGCTACATGAAGGAGAAGGCCCAGAAGTTCATGAAGAAGGGCAAAGAGATAGTCGAGATGAACGAGAAGGCTATCGACGCCGGCGCTACCGCATACGTCAAGATCGACGTTCCCGCGGACTGGGCTGACGCTGTTGACGCTCCCAAGGCTGTCAGCGAGAACGGCCCCGAGAAGCTCGTCAAGATGGTCGACTCCATCATGAGACCTGTCGGCCTTATGAACGGCGATTCTCTCCCGGTTTCCGTCTTTGTTGATCACGCAGACGGCACATTCGAGCAGGGCGCATCCGCCTATGAGAAGCGCGGCGTCGCGGTCATGGTTCCCGAGTGGAACGCAGAGACCTGCGCACAGTGCAACCAGTGCTCCTTCGTCTGCCCGCACGCAACTATCCGCCCGTACCTTCTGACCGAAGAAGAGGCTGCCAACGCTCCTGAGGGCGCAGCTATCGTCGATAAGAAGGCAGGCAAGGGCAAGGGCGTCTACAAGTACTCCCTCGCTGTTTCTCCCCTCGACTGCATGGGCTGCGGCGTCTGCGTAGGCGTCTGCCCGACCAACTCCCTCAAGATGGTCTCCCGTGAGAGCCAGGATGCAAAACAGCCCGTATTCGATTACATGGTCGCAAACGTCTCCGTCAAGGATGAGGTTGCAGACGGCACCGTTATCGGCAGCCAGTACAAGACTCCGCTGCTCGAGTTCTCCGGTTCCTGCGCAGGCTGCGCCGAGACCGCTTATGCCCGTCTGATAACCCAGCTGTTCGGCGATAAGATGTATATCTCCAACGCCACCGGCTGCTCGTCCATCTGGGGCGGTCCCGCTGCGACTTCCCCCTACACCACCAACAAGGCCGGCCACGGTCCCGCATGGGCTAACTCCCTGTTCGAGGACAACGCCGAGCACGGCTTCGGTATGCTCCTCGGTCAGAATGCTGTCCGCAACAGACTCATAGCAAAGGTCGAGGCTATCGCTGAGTCCGACAAGGCTTCCGACGAAGTCAAGGCTGCTGCCAAGGCATTCCTTGACACGAAGGACGATGTCAAGACCAACGGCGCTGCTGCCGATGCACTTGCCGACGCTATCAAGGATATCGACTGCGCAGACTGCAAGGATATCGTTGAGAACAAGGAGTTCCTCTCCAAGAAGAGCGTTTGGATCTTCGGCGGCGACGGCTGGGCATACGATATCGGTTTCGGCGGCGTTGATCACGTCCTTGCTTCCGGCGAGAACGTCAACATCATGGTCTTCGATACCGAGGTCTATTCCAACACCGGCGGACAGGCTTCCAAGGCATCTCAGATCGGTCAGGTCGCTCAGTTCGCGGCTGCCGGTAAGTCGATAGCCAAGAAGAGCCTTGCCGAGATAGCAATGAGCTACGGCTATGTCTATGTTGCTCAGATCGCTATGGGCGCTAACATGAACCAGACGATAAAGGCAATCGAAGAGGCTGAGGCTTATCCGGGTCCGTCGATCGTCATCGCCTACGCTCCCTGCGAGATGCATTCCATCAAGGGCGGCATGGTCAACTGCCAGAAGGAAATGAAGAGAGCTGTCGAGTGCGGCTACTGGAACATGTTCCGCTTCAATCCGATGCTCAAGGCAGAGGGCAAGAACCCCTTCACCATCGACAGCAAGCAGCCTGTCACCGAAGAGTATCGCAACTTCCTGCTCAACGAGGCTCGTTATTCCTCGCTGACCCGCTCGTTCCCCGAGCGCGCAGAGAAGCTGTTCAGCGAAGCTGAAGTCAAGAGCGTCGAGAGATATGAGCACCTGCTCAGACTCAAGGACCTCTATGCACCGAAGGCTGACTGATAAATAAACTAAATATGTTTTCCGCCGCGCTCCAAAAGAGCGCGGCGGTTTTTTTGTTCAATTCGTCGGTTTATTTATGCTCGGCGGTGTGATATAATTAGATATATTCCAAGCCACAAATCCATTGCGGGGACGAACATCAGACGAAAAATGCTCCGGCAGCATCGGAGACGCACAGAGAATAAAGCGGGTAATAATTTTGGATAAAGCGAAAAAGAAAAGAATAATAGTTTATGTCTCGACGATAATTTTGTCGATAGTCTATCTGTTCACAGCATACAAAATTGCCATAGGCAACGGCGTTTTCGGCGACAAGGAGGACGTTGTCTCCGTGCGCGCAAAGGTGCTGCGCATTACGGACGAAAAAGAGACCGTCAGCGAAGAAGAAAGCGGCGGAAAAATCAGCATGCAGTACATATTCTTTGAGGCGAAAGCAACCTCCGGCAAAGTGCGCGGCAAGACCCTCTATGCCGTTCAGGAGAAGGATATGCTCTACGGTCTGCCCCAACCCGAGGTCGAGGTCGGTGACAATGTCATTCTCGTCTATGACCCGAACGACGAGGGCACGGCGGACTACTACCTCTCCGACTTCTCGCGAATAACGCCGCTCGTGATGCTCTGCGCGTTTTTCTTCCTGCTGATACTGATTTTCGGGCGCAAGAAGGGACTCGATACGATAATATCGCTCGTGTTCACCTGTCTTGCAGTGTTCATTAATCTGATCCCTGCGATACTCAACGGACAGAATATCTACATTTGGTCGATAGTCACCTGCGTCTATATCACGGTCATGACGCTCGTTCTGATTGAGGGCTTGAATGTCAAGTGCTTTGCCGCGGGAGTCGGATGCGTGGGCGGCGTGCTCGTCGCGGGCGCTCTCGAGCTGCTGCTGCGCGATCAGATAAAAATGTCCGGCGTGCTCGACTCGGAGTGGCTGTATCTCTACAATCTCCGCAAGGACAATCCGATTGACCTCAAGGCGATAATCTTCGCGATGATAATCGTCGGCGCGGTCGGCGCGGTGATGGATGTCGCTATGTCGATAGCCTCGTCGCTGTGCGAGATAAACGAAAAATCGCCCGATCTCCCGGCGCGTGAGCTGCTGAAATCCGGGCTCACCATCGGGCGCGACATAATGGGCACGATGGCGAACACGCTCGTGCTCGCCTATATCGGCTCGGCGCTCTGCTGCATGCTCCTCATGGTCACTTACAGCAGCAATGTCAGCCAGATACTCAACCGCGAGCAGATCGCCGTTGAGATTCTTCAGGCGCTCGCCGGCTCGATAGGTATTCTCGCCGCACTGCCGCTGACCGCGATAACAAGCGTGCTCTGTCTCAAGCCCCTGAACCGCATTAAACGAAGCGTTCATTGAACAAATTATCAGCCGTTCATTCTTGCAGAGCGTGGCTATTAAGAGCCCGATTGTCAAGACTGCACGTGTTGCCCAATTGCACTTTTGCAAAGTTTGAAGTTATCGGAAAGTGTTCAACGACTCTATAACCGATACTGCCACCCAAAAATTGCATACCACTAAAACGACAAAAGCGGCCGTGCATCTGCACAGCCGCTCATTTTTCTATCAGACTTCGGGGATCTCGAGCTCTATCTCATGGCCTATCTGAGCGGAACGGTAGATTCCGTCGAGTATTGCCTGATTGTAGATAGCCTGGCTCGTCGGGACGGGCGCTTCGCCGCCCTCTTTGACAGCGTCGAGGAACTTTCTGACCTTCCAGTAGAACACGCCCTCCTCCGGCTCGGGGAGCATAGGAACGACTGTTTCGACCTGAGCGTCGCCGATGTTTCTGTATATCTTCAGCGGAGCATCAATGCTGCCCCAGTGACCCGACGACGGTATCTTCAGTCCGGCTTTTGTGCCGAGAACGACGGTGTCGCCCATCGTGTCAACATTCATCGCCCATGCGGTCTTGAAATCGATAGTCAGACCGCCCTCGAGGCGGACAAAGCCCGCCGCGAAATCGTCAACGCCGAAAACATCCTTGTATTTGTAGTCGTCCGCCTTGCCGAAATAATCGGAGAGGAAGCCCGTGACCGTCAGCGGCTTGGGATAGCCCATGCCGTTCAAAACCATGTCGAGCGCATAGCAGCCGATATCGCCGAGCGCACCGATGCCGCCGGTCTCCTTCTCGATAAAGGTCGTGCCGAACGGAGTCGGGATGCCTCTGCGTCTGCCGCCGCCTATCTGAATATGATAGACCTTGCCGAGCTCACCGGACTCGATTATGTATTTTATCATCTGCATATTCGGGTTGTAGCGCGGCTGGAAGCCGACTGAGACTATCTTGCCGTTTCTCTTCTCTGCTTTTCTTATCTCGACAGCCTCTTCGAGAGTGACGCACATGGGCTTTTCGAGCAGGACATTGACGCCGTGATCGAGTGCATAAATTGTGCACTCCGCGTGGGTCATGTTGTAGGTGCAGACGCTGACTGCGTCGAGCTCCTCGTTGTCAATGAGTTCCTTGTGCGAATGATAGACCCTGACTCCCTCGGGTGCGTTCCACTTTCTGAGGAACTCCTCCGCCTTGCCGTCGATAAGATCCGCCACGCCGACAAGCTCAACATCGGGCATCTTGAGATATTCGCTGATATGGCTCTCGGCTATCCAGCCGGTGCCGATTATACCGACCTTGAGCTTCTTGCTCGTGTCGATACTGTAGTTGTCCTGATCCTTTGTGAAGAGGTTCAGGTCGTTTGCTCTTTTGTCAGACATTTTTTAACCTCGCTTATTTTTACGGGCTGCGCCCTTTTTTGCTTATATAATCTCGGCCTCCGAGAATATCATCTTGCGCTCGCCGTCGGTCAGCAGACGTGCTTCTCCCTCGCCGAGCGTGCTGTCAAGCTTCAGCGCGCCTATCGCCGTTCGGCGCAGCGCAACAACGCTGTTTTCAACGGACGCGAACATTCTCTTGACCTGATGATACTTGCCCTCGCGTATCTGAACGCGCACCGTGGGCGGCTCATCGCTTATCTTTCTGAGCCTCGCGGGCAGGCACTCCGTGCCGTCGCCGAGCACCGCGCCCTGCCGCAGGGTATCAAGCTGTTCTTCACTTATATCGCTTTCGAGCGTCGCCTCGTAGGTCTTGTAGACATGGTGGGACGGCGAGATAAGGCGGTGGACAAAGTCGCCGTCGTCGGTGATTATCAAAAGTCCCGTTGTGTCTTTGTCGAGCCTGCCGGCGGGAAAGAGTCCGCGCCGACTGAGCTCTGGCGGCAGAAGATCGACGACCGTCGGGCAGTCGGGATCCTTTGCGGCGCTGAGCACGCCGGAGGGCTTGTTGAGCATGATATAGAGATATCGGCGCACGGTGACGGTCTTTCCGCTTATTTTAAGCTCGTCGGAATTTATGTCAATCTGCTCTTCGGCTGCAAATATTTTTTTGCCGTTCACCTCGACCGCTCCGCTTCTTATGAGCTGCCTTGCGCCGCTGCGCGAGAGATTCATCTGCTTTGCGACCGTTTTATCGAGCCTGTCCATGCGGCGCCCCCTTTTTCCTGCTGAAAGGATTTTACCACAAAATATAAAAATTAACAACATACAAATTAAAAATGCTGCAATATAATTGCTGTTTTGCCCTGCTGCCAAAAATATCCGCAAATTAAAAAATTCCGCTTCTAAATGTGCTGAAGCTGTCAATAATAAAACCGAACAGCAGAAATGCGCGGCATTGCCGACAAAATCTAAAATTTTTATTGCACAACGCCGCCGACGCAGAAAAATGCAGTATAATTTTTGAAAAACCCTTTTCAATGGGGCAAAAAGATGATATAATTTAGTGTCGTAAAATGTATTTTATTTCATTCGATTTTTACTGCTTTTTTTGATATAAAAACTATATAGGAGTGAACAAATTGGAAAAGTTCGTGCTCAACGGCGGCATACCCCTCAGAGGAGAGGTCAGCATAAGCGGCGCTAAAAACGCAGTCGTAGCTATTCTGCCCGCAACTATCCTCGCTCAGGATGTATGTGTTATTGAAAACATTCCTAACATCAGCGATGTTTATTATATGACAAAAATTCTCGAACAGCTCGGCGCACGCATAAAACGCCTGAGCAAGAGCACGCTCGAGATCGACACAAAGGGAGTCAACTCCTACGTCGTGTCGCACGATATGACGAAGCATCTGCGCGCTTCTTATTATTTCATCGGCGCGCTGCTCGGCAGATTCCACCGCGCGAAAGTCGCCATGCCCGGCGGCTGCAACTTCGGCGTGCGCCCGATCGACCGCCACATCAAGGGCTTTGAGCTGCTCGGCTCAACAGTCACGATAGGCGAAAATGCGATAATCGACGCCGCCGCCGAGAGGCTTGAGGGCAGCTCCGTTTATTTCGACGAGGCTTCTGTCGGCGCGACGGTCAATGTTATCCTCGCCGCAGTCAAGGCGAAAGGGCTGACCGTTATTGAAAACGCCGCAAAAGAGCCGCACATAGTTGACCTCGCGAACTTCCTCAACTCCATGGGCGCGGACATTCGCGGAGCAGGTACGGATACAATTAAAATCCGCGGAGTCGAGCACATGCACGGCTGCAATTATTCTATAATTCCCGATCAGATCGAAGCGGGCACATATATGGTCGCCGCCGCCGCAACGGACGGAAACGTTCTTATCAAGAATGTTATTCCGAAGCATCTTGAATCCATCTCCGCCAAGCTTATAGAGTGCGGCATCGATGTTATAGAAAATGACGACAGCATCAGAGTCTGCGCGAACGGCAGACCCGGCAAATGCACGATAAAGGCTATGCCCTATCCCGGCTTCCCGACCGATATGCAGCCGCAGATGACCGCTCTTCTGAGCATCGCGGACGGCACGAGCTTCGTTTCCGAGGGAGTTTGGGATAACCGCTTCCGCTATGTCGAGCAGCTGACCCGCATGGGCGCTTCGATAAAGGTCGAGGGCAAGATGGCTGTTATCGAGGGTGTCGAGCAGCTCAAAGGTGCACCCGTCAGAGCAGACGACCTGCGCGCGGGCGCGGCGATGATAATCGCCGGACTCATCGCCAAGGGTACGACCGAGATTGAAGAAATTTCGCACATTGACCGCGGATATGAAAACATTGTCGAAAAGCTCACCGGGCTCGGCGCGGACATTCGCCGCGTTGACAGACCCGAACCCGATGACATTTCAAGAGCAGTCTAAAAATATAAATGCAAGAATCCTGCATCGGTCATGCCGGCGCAGGATTTTTTAAAGGAGAAAAATATGGCAAAATTCTGTCCGCTCTTCTCTTCGAGCAGCGGCAACTGCATATACATAGGCACTTCCGACGGCGGCATACTCATCGACGCAGGAGTCAGCGCGAAAAGAATAACCGGCGCGCTCGAAAACATCGGCGTATCGCCGGACAGCATCAGCGCGATTTTCATCACCCACGAGCACTCAGACCACACAAACGGGCTGCGGGTCTTTGCGGGCAGCAGAAATATTGATGTCTACGCGTCAGCTGGCACGCTCAGGGCGCTCGACTCCATAGGCATACTCAACGGCAAGTTCACCGCGCGCGAGATAAGCGAAAACGGCGCGGAGGCGGCGGGGATATATGTGAAGCCCTTTGCAACGCCGCATGACGCCGCGCAGAGCTGCGGCTACACGGCGGTCACGCCGGACGGCAGGCGTATATCTATAGCGACCGACCTCGGTCATGTGACCGACACAGTGATGAACGCGATTTACGGCAGCGACCTCGTAATGCTCGAATCGAACCACGAGATAGACCTGCTGCGGCGCGGACCATACCCCTATCCGCTCAAGCAGCGCATACTCTCTGATATAGGACATCTTTCAAACACGGCGTGCTCCGACGCGGCGGTGAAACTCCTCGACTCTGGCACGGTGCGGTTCATGCTCGGGCATCTGAGCAAGCAGAACAACACGCCCGACCTCGCGTATGAGACGACCCACTCGGCGTTCACCATCCACGGCGCAAAGGCGGGCAGCGACTATCTGCTCGGCGTTGCGGGCGACAACGGAAAGGCGATAAGCTTTTAAACGGAGGGTAAGATGTACAACATAGATATTATATGCGTCGGCAAGCTCAAGGAGGACTACCTGCGAGGCGCATGCGCCGAATATTCAAAGCGGCTCTCGGCATTCTGCAAGCTGAAAATAACGGAGCTGACCCCCGCACGTATCCCGGACGACCCGTCGAAGGCGCAGATAGACTCGGCTCTCGCGGACGAGGGAAAGCGAATTTTACAGCTCATTCACCCGTCGGCGCGCGTTTACGCGATGTGCATTGAGGGCAAGCAGCTCTCTTCGGAGGAGCTCAGCCGCGATATTGAGCAGGCGGCAGTCGGCGGGAGCGGAAACCTTGTTTTTATTATCGGCGGCTCGCACGGGCTGACTGACGAGGTCAAGCGCCGCGCGAACTTCAAGCTCTCGATGTCGAAAATGACATTCCCGCATCAGCTCGCGCGCGTAATGCTTCTCGAACAGATCTACCGCGCGTTCATGATATCGAACGGCGGAAAATATCACAAATAAAAATGCGGAACTGCGGCAATAGTTGCAGTTCCGTTTTTGCTATATCAAAAGGCCGCCGTATCTTGTGATACAGCGGTCTTTGCTAATTTTTATATCAGGGATTAATATCTCTTTCCGCCGTGGCCGCCTCTGCCGCCGCGGTTATCTCTTCTTCCGCCGTCTCTGCCGCCGCGGTTGTCCCTTCTGGGAGCTCTGCGGGGCTCATCGGACAGGTCGTTCTCGGGAACAAGTCCCTCGACCTCGATGAGAGCGTCTCTGCGGGAGAGGTTGAGTCTGCCCTGGTCGTCTATCTCGCGAACCTTGACTATGACCTCGTCGCCGACAGCAACGACATCCTCAACACGGTCAATGTGCTTGACATCAAGGTGGCTGATGTGGACAAGACCCTCTTTACCGGGAGCGATCTCAACGAATGCGCCGAAGTCCATCAGGCGGGTAACAACACCCTTGTAGATAGCGCCGACCTCGGGATCGTTCGCGATGGTCTCAACCATATTGAGAGCACGCTTCGCATCGTCAATGTCGATAGCGGAGATGAAGACGGTTCCGTCCTCTTCAACGTCGACCTTGCAGTTGCACTCTGCGCAGATCTTCTGGATAACCTTGCCCTGCTTGCCGATGACATCGCCGATCTTCTCGGTGTCGATCTTGGTGGTGAGCATCTTGGGAGCATACTTGGAGAGCTCTTTTCTGGGCTCGGAGATAACGGGCAGCATGACTTCATCGAGGATGTAGCAGCGTGCCTTGTAGGTCTTGTCAAGAGCCTCGCGGATGATGGCGGGGGTCAGACCGTGTATTTTAAGATCCATCTGGATAGCGGTGATACCCTTCTTGGTGCCGCCGACCTTGAAGTCCATGTCGCCGAAGAAGTCCTCAAGACCCTGGATATCGACCATGGTCATGAAGCGGTCGCCCTCAGTAACAAGTCCGCAGGAGATACCGGCAACGGGAGCCTTTATCGGCACGCCGGCAGCCATAAGCGAAAGGGTCGAGCCGCAGATGGAAGCCTGCGAAGTTGAGCCGTTGGACGAAAGAACCTCGGAGACAAGGCGCAGGCAGTACGGGAACTCCTCAACGCTCGGGATAACGGGCAGAAGAGCACGCTCTGCAAGAGCACCGTGACCGATCTCGCGGCGTCCGGGGCCTCTCGAGGGCTTGGTCTCGCCGACCGAGTACGAGGGGAAGTTGTAGTGGTGCATATAGCGCTTGGTGTCCTCGCCGTCGATGCCGTCAAGAATCTGAGAATCGCTGACGGGGCCGAGGGTGGTGACGGTCAGAACCTGAGTCTGGCCTCTGGTGAACATACCCGAGCCGTGGACTCTGTCGAGCAGGTCGATTTCAGCCGCAAGCGGGCGAATCTCATCGATGCCTCTGCCGTCAACGCGCTTGCCGTCGTCAAGCAGCCAGCGGCGCACGACGAACTTCTGGGTCTTGTAAAGGCAGTCATCGATCTTCTCTATCTCGTCGGGATAAATCTCGTCGAACTTCTCATGAACCTTCTCATAGATGGGCTTGAGGCGCTCGTCACGGATACGCTTGTCATCGGTGTCAAGAGCGACGCGGATATCGTCGATAGCAAAATCCTTGATAGCCTCGTACATCTCGGGCGCGGGATCGTTTGAGGGGAAGTCGATCTTCTTCTTGCCGACTTCTGCCTGGATTCCCTTTATGAACTCGACGATGCGCTGGTTCTCCTTGTGGGCGAACATGATGCCGTCGAACATCTCGTCATTGGTGACTTCCTTTGCACCTGCCTCGATCATTGCGACGAGGTCGGAGGTGGAAGCGACGGTGACAGCCATGCGGCTGACTTCACGCTGAGCCTCAGTGGGGTTGATAACATACTCGCCGTCGATAAGACCGACGCTCACGCCGGAGATCGGGCCGTCCCACGGAATCTCGGAAATGGAGAGCGCGATGGAAACGCCGAGCATAGCGGCGATTTCGGGCTGGCAGTCGGGATCGACCGACATAACGGTAGCCACGACGCTGACATCATTTCTCATATCCTTGGGGAACAGAGGACGGATGGGTCTGTCGATAACTCTCGATGCAAGAGTTGCCTTCTCGCTCGCTCTGCCCTCACGGCGCTGGAACGAACCGGGAATCTTGCCAACGGAATAGAGCTTCTCTTCAAAATCAACTGAAAGCGGGAAGAAATCCACACCCTCTCTCGGTTTTGCAGCCATGGTTGCGGTGCAGAGCACGTCGGTCTCGCCGTAACGGACGAGGCACGAACCGCCTGCGAGCTGAGCCATTTTGCCGACTTCAACAACGAAGGGTCTGCCGGCGATCTCAGTTTCAAACTTCTTGAAATCCTCGAACATAGTTTTACCTCTTTAGTTTTATTTCCACAGACCCCCGGACTTAGCAATAAATCCGTTCCCCGGCTTCCCGGAGCCCCGATTCACTGCTAAAACCGTTGCAGTCTGTCGATTGTGAGTTCAGAAAAGCAGGCAGAAATAAACTCCTGCCTGCTCGTCGTGCAATTATTTACGGATACCGAGTCTGGCAATGATCGCACGGTAGCGCTCAATGTCAACCTTCTGAAGGTATGCCAGGAGATTGCGTCTGTGACCGACCATCTTGAGAAGGCCGCGGCGCGAATGATGATCCTTCGGATGCTCCTTGAGATGCTCTGTCAGGTCGCGGATTCTCTTGGTGAGAACAGCGATCTGGACCTCCGGAGAACCGGTGTCGCCCTCATGGATAGCGTACTCCTGCATAATTGCGGTTTTTTCTGCCTGAGTCATTTTTTTCACCTCATTTTAATATTTGCTCCGAAACCCAGCAAAAGGCCGGTGAAAACCTCTTTGAGGTTTAATCCATAAGCCGAGTAGCGGACGCATACAATGGTATTATATCAGTTATAGAGCGGTTTGTAAAGAAGTTTTTCAAGTTTTCCGAATTTCCTCCGAGAGATTTAAAAATATTGCTCCGACGGCGGCAAAGGGACAAAACAAAAGCAGGGAAACAATCCCCGCTTATTTTATATTTTCATCATTTTCATCGTCTATATAGTGCATAATATCTTCGACATTGCATTTCAAAATTTTACAAAATATTTCTATTGTATGTGTGCTGACACTTTCATTTCGTTTTAATCGTGTGATTTGACCGGGACTGATATTGTATTTTTTTAATAAGAGCATACTGTGTAACACCTTTTTCTTTCATGGTTTGCCATAATTTATCATAGGAAATCATAAATTCTTCAATCCTCCCTATTGACATATTAACCGATTGCGGTATATAATTATATTGCTAATATCGGTTATTACTC
>ENA-OQCL01000685-OQCL01000685.1-human-gut-metagenome-genome-assembly--contig:-NODE-685-length-14993-cov-4.032356_pt1 | contig 14993 bp, 11 predicted proteins | sample MGYA00242502_ERZ504586 | MGnify/ENA primary metagenome ERZ504586 (study PRJEB26092, sample SAMD00036316) | human gut metagenome | host: Homo sapiens | study: EMG produced TPA metagenomics assembly of... | reverse complement strand
ACACACGTTCGGATTGGCTTAGCCCTGCAAGGGCTTTTGAAGATTAGCGTATTCAGGTAAGTATGCTCCGCGTTCCCAGTTGTAGGCAACCGTCTTGGTAACTCCCGTCATGCATAGTTAAGTCTGACATTATAAGCTACCAATATCCAATATATGGAAACGCGGAGTCCAGTACGGTTCAATGCTTATGCTTGCCTTGTTTATAACATGATGGAAGCGGCCTTACCGCTCGTTTTCTTTTTCTTTGTCTTTTTCAATTTCTTTTACGACGGCGCGTCCGTCCCTGTATATGATCTGCGCCTTCGTGCCTATCTCCGGCCTCTTGTCGAAATCTGCACCGTCGTGGACATACTCGATATTTCCTACTCTCTGGAAATAGAGGTCGTTGTCCTGCTCGTGGTCGGTTATCACGCCTTTGTAAATTCCTTTCTGCGTGTCCGGGTATCTTATGTCCTCTTTTTGCTCTTCTTCCACGACAAGCTCCTTCTCGCGTTCCTTGTACTTGGCAATTATTGTCGGCTCAAACATAACGGCGTTGCGTACTATGGTCTTGTCTGGTCTCTGCGCATCGTACATCTGATACGCGCCTTTCATGGACAATAGCTTCGGTTCGCCCTGACGTGAAAGCATTTCGTCAAGTTGCATAGGCTCGCGTGTAATGCAGCTGACTCGAACAAATTCATAAGCCGGTTTTCCATCCTCGCCAATGACCGGTTTGCCGTCTTCGCCGCGTTTGATAGTTGCAACAGAAAATCTCTGCTCATAGCCAAATGGCTGTTCCGGCTGTCCAAGCACTTTATTGAAAGTGTTCTTGTCGTTGGCATATACGTAGCCGGTAAGGCTCTCCCGCGCCGCACTGAAAAGCTCCGACTGAAGCATCTTATCTTTGCTGACGATCGTTCCCCCGCCGCGCACGGGGTGGCCTTTCTCAATGACGGCTTCATGCACTGACCTGGCAAAGAACACAGGCGCACGGCTCCCAACCGCCTGACCGGCGCGGTTGCGCGGCGTCAGGAGAAACGTCTGCCCGGTTAAAAGCAGCGGCTTCTCGCCGGATTCATAAGCTGATATGTCAATCGGTTCTGAACTGCGTATCTGTACCTTCACGCCGGGAGCTCTTTCATTTGATGCAAGACAGAAACTTGCCGTGTATATCTTCTGTTCCAACGGCCTTCCGTCGTTTGTTCGGTCTTTTTCTTCTTTGTAGACTCGTCCAGTGATTTTCCCGACCAGCACTTTGCCGTACTTGTATCCCTTATGAATAATGTCGTCTCCAGCCGCAAGTGTAACTGTTTTTCTTTCCTGCTCTGCCATTGTGATTCCTCCTCGTTAATTTGCGCTTATAGATATGCCATAGAGCAAAATCATCACCGTTCAAGCTCTGCCTCTTCGCGAACGCGGATATTGGCGCGCCCGTTCTTTGTAGCAGACCGTCACGTTTTGACCTGAACGAAGCTCTGGCAGTTTCTCCTTCGGGAAATCTTCTGCCTTATGGTCAAGCTCAACGATTCCCTTGCCCATCTGTTGCGTAATTATCAAACCATCCTCAGATATTGATAAAATCTTCCCGTTATATATGCCCTTTTCACGGTCAACAGATAGCGTATAGCGCCGTTTCGCCTGCAAGTCATCATGCTTCTTCTGTCCGCTATGTTCTTTTTCGAGATTTTTGAAATACTCTTCCATTGACGGCAAGCGGCATTCTTTCGCGTATTCAGCTGGGGTATATAACGGCAATGTGCTGATTTCCGCGCCGTCCCAATATTTTTTCTCTTCATAATATGGATCTTGCGCGCTCGCAAACAAAAGAGACGGCTTCACCTCAACCATCTTCTTTGCCTCTTCGCGCTTGTTGTGTGCAATCGCGTCAAAAAGCGCAGACATTTCCTGCTTTGTGGCATCGCCTTTGACGGCGATCCACGAGGTATCTTCATATTGCTCTTTAGACATTTTTTGTTCTCCTTTCTGTATGCTGTCCTTGAAGTCCTGCCATTCGTTCAGCCTGGCAAAGCACTTGTTGGTAATTTTCGTTTCGGCTTCACGCAGTTCGGATTCAGTTATATAGTTTTCAATCAGCTTGCCCTTCTCTCCAACAGCTGCGTTCTCTATGTCCGTGCGGAGTTTATGGCTGCGCGCCCTCTCAACCTTGATATTCTCTTCGGCTGCTGCAAATACTTTATCGGCGTCGGCGTTTGTCCACTCTTCGATTGGCTTCTCCAATATCTTCATAACTTCGTCCTTAGCATCGCGGCGACCGGCGTTCTCCTGCTTCGGTGTCGGCCTTTCGTGCATCTTGCCTTGCGCAATCTGCCTGAAAATGTCTTCAGAGTCACGTCCGAAGATAGAGGCGCGGAGATCCATGTAGAAATCTTTTATGCGTTGGAAAACGGCTGACACAACGGAAGAAGTTTGCACGCGCCCTTCGAGGAACGCCGCATATCTGTCCGCCGCAAGCTCGCGGCTCTTATAAGTATTTAACAGAGTTGTCTGTTCATCGTGCGTCAGCACCCCCATGTAGCTTCAAAGACTTCGTGCGAGAATGTCTTTGCGTCGCACATTCCGGCAACAAGGTCTATAAAGGTCTGCCCGTCAAATATGCGCGTCCTGCCCGACACAACGTCTTCAGGCTTAACATCGCGCCCATAGTCGCGTTTTACTACTTCGGGGGCAGATCGGGATGCTGCCAGCTTGCGTATCGACTATCCACTTCGCACCGTTGGCAAAGACGAGCGACATCTTTCCGCCGCCGAGGTCTGCGACTTCCGCGCCTTTTACGTGCTTTTTCAATGTCGTCTACGGATAAACCTAGGCATGTCGCTGAGGATTCTGTTGTTTCCAAGATTGTACATTTCAACACCTTTATCAGTCTCTTGCGTCTTTACCGTTTCAAAAAATTTGTCGAACGCATCGCTAATTACCGGCATTTCATCTTTTGTTGGATAAGGGTAATCATATGGCACGTCCGTCCCTCGATCCATAGAGCGCTCTCTCCACAAGTCCTCTGAAACGATGTTTGCAAGGTAATCGTTGGTTATCCCACGCTCGGCTAGCTTCTCTATGACATAGGCTTCAAAAGCTCGCGACTGCATTTCGGTCGGCTTCGCCCAATAGGGGAGGCCCGACCGGCGCTTGTCCAACAGCATGGAACGGTTTTCAAGCTCGGTATTTCTTCTCACTGCGTTGAATATTCCGCCGAAGGCTTCCGCCATTTCTGGACGCACGCCGCCTAACAGAGGTTGTGTTTCAATCCCCAACGCTGCGCCCATGGTAGCGCCGGATTCGCTCATCATCTCGCTCCTTGCTAGCCTGTTTCCGAAATAGTTGTCTACCGCGTGCATCCACTCGTGCGCAAGGCTCCCGGCTCCTTGCGATTTTGTTAGATTTATCGCCATGTAAAGAGGCTCGTAGTGCGCTTTTGGCGCATTCTTGCCGCCCTTGCCGCGCGCGCCGAAGGCAAGGCCGAGCTGTCCGTTCAGCGATAAGGCTTTCGGCGGAACGTTTATGACTTCTGCCAAATCTATAAGCGCGTCATAGGCGTCATTGAGGTCAAGCTGCCTTTTATCCTGTTCGACATAATTCCCGAACTCGACGCCGCGGAAGCCGAAGGCCTCCATAAACATATCTGGCGTAATATTCTTCCCGCCTCGCCTGTCGCTTCCGCTGCGAGGGGCGTTTACAGTACGGCGTTCGTAAGGAATGTTCTTATAATTTCTCCAGCTCTCTTCAAGCTCGTCGCGATAGTCGCGGATGTGCCGCCACGCTTCTTTCGCATTCTCGAACGGGCCGGCAAGTTTGACATAATCTCGCCCTACCTTTTTGCCGACAAAGATTTCGCTTTTGTTGTTCCTGTAATAGAAAGCGTCGAACTTTGTCTTGCTCTTCGTGTTATTCTGTTTTTCCCTGTTCATCATCTCTTTTTTGAAGTCGTCCACAGCATCGTCAAAGAACTCGCCGTATCCAACCGCACGGTGCTTCTTGCTCTCTATTACCCACAGCCTTTCCGGGCTTGGGAGCTTCTCTCCGCGCACAATGGTGAAAGTGCCGCGCCTGATTTTACAATCTGCCAATGAGACGCTATGCCCGAGCACTAGATAGAGGTTCGCTTTTTGAAGGATCTCCTCGTTCTTTGTTTTTACCTGTGTTATAGCGGCCTCGTCGCCGTCAAGCAGACTCGACACTAAGCCTTTAGTCTCCTTAATGGTTTGCGCGTAGAGCGCTTTTTCATAAATTCCCATATTTCTCGGCTTGTCCGGCAACGACTCGCGCAAAGCCCGTATAACTGACACAAACTCCGGCGCGACGCCTTCTTTCAGCAGCTTCTCGTAATTTGGCACCGGAAAGACTTCGGATAGCGGCTTCGTCGCGATTTCGTCGTCGTTCAACGCATTGGACGTTTCTATCTGCCACTTGTAAGCGTAAATATCCTTCCGCGCGCCGCCTATCTTTTCGCCGAAGTCCTCAATTTTCTCCGGCCTATCTTCAAGCGTAAGCTCATCTTCTGCACTTCGTGACGCTGCGTGACCGGCGCTGTTCTCTTCAAGGTTTTGTTCTTCTGGTTCCTCTGCCGCGCTCTTATCATTCTCGTCCACTACGTGCTGCCGCATTGTACCGCCGTCGAGATTCAACTCGGCGTTCAGCTTGCCGAGCCGCTCCTGCAATTTCGCAAGCTCTTCAGCATGTGCGAATGGCTTTCTAAGCTCTTCGGCGTACTCGACGAGCTGTTTCTCGCACAGCGCAAGTTTCGTTTTCGCAATGTCCAGCCTGTCCTGCATTTTCGCGAAGGCGTTGTTGACTCGGGTGATATTCCCGAGCGCGTCTTCGCCAAGCTCGACCTCGGTCTTCGGGCCTCCTTCGCGCTGAAAACTTAGTACGTCAACAGTTTTGCCGCCGAGATATGTAACTTTGCCTATCGACATGGGCATTCCCCTGTATTCACCGATAGGCGTTAATGTGAGTGCGCTTGCCAGCTCTTTCGCCATAAGTATCTTCGTTCCGGCGGACTGTTTTTCTGTGCATAACGTCTCTAAAATCTTCATGGGGCTGAAATGCGTCTCGGGGTCTTCGTGAGTGTTCGCCGCTATATGGGCGATGTCTTCTTCAAGCCCTTTTATAAGGCCTTTCTGAAAAGCAATCTGCTCCGGCAAAGCGCGCGCGACGCTCTGCTCCAGCCTGTACCTGTTGTCGTTATAGGCCGCTTTCAGCAATGTCAGCCGCCCGACCTGAATATCGAGATCCATCTTCTCCTTAATCTTAGGATTGCCTGAGCACAGCGCCTTTATCTCGGCATATTGCAAGACGGACTCGTCCATATCTTCGCAACTGCGAAGTGGGCTACGGCTCGTCATAATCTGCGAAATGAATTTCTGCTTGTTTTCAACAGTCTGGTAAAGGTATGCGTCAAAAGTACGCTCCGTGACGTACCTGTAAATATAAACGTCCTTGTTTCTGTTGCCCTGACGGACGATTCTTCCTGCGCGCTGTTCGAGGTCGGCTGGCCGCCATGGGCAGTCGAGGTCGTGCGATGCTACAAGTCTGTCCTGCACGTTCGTACCGGCTCCCATCTTCTGCGTGCTTCCCATAAGGATGCGGACGCGCCCTGCTCTCACTTTCGCGAACAACGCCGCTTTCTTTGCCTCGGTGTCGGCGTCGTGTATAAAAGCTATTTCGTCCTCTGGCACGCCTTCTCGAATGAGCTTTTCCTTTATATCGTCATAAAGATTGAAGCCCTTCCCTGGCGTTGAGAAATCACAGAAAATAAGCTGCGTCGATCGTTCCTCTTCCGTCTCTTTCCATATCCGCAGCACGTTATTCACGCAAACGTTGACCTTGCTAGCGGGGGAGTCCGGCATGGCTGCGTCCATGAGCCTCTGGTCAAGCCCTATCTTGCGCCCGTCGTTAGTGATTGCGAGCATATTATCCTCGTCGGGGCGCACGGAACGGTTTCTGACCTTCTCGGCTCTCTTAGACAGCTCTTGTATCATTTCAAGCTGTTCCTCTGAGGGCTTGACTGCTATATTTTCGTAATGAGCCGTAGGTACTGGGAGATTGAGCATATCCGATGTCTTGATGTCTGCGCACTCCGAGAACATGCGCATAAACTCTGGCAGATTGTAGAATTTAGCGAATCGCGTCTTCATCCTATATCCGCTGCCCTCCGGCGCAAGTTCCAGCACATTCGCCGTTTCGCCGAACGACGCAGCCCAAGCGTCAAAGTGCGCAAGGCCGCGCTTTTCAAGCTCTCCCATCTGGAGATAGCGCTGCATTGTATAAAGCTCAACCATCGAATTGGAGACGGGAGTTCCCGTTGCGAAGACGATACCTTTGCCGCCTGTAATCTCGTCCATGTAGCGGCACTTCATAAAAAGATCGGCGCTCTTCTGCGCTTCGACAGTCGAAATGCCAGCGACGTTTGACATTTTTGTGAAAACCATAAGATTTTTGAAATTATGAGCCTCGTCTATATAAAGTCTGTCGATACCGAGCTGTTCAAAATCTATAACGTCGTCTTTGCGGCTGTTCATGCGCTGCTGCAATATCTTCAGCTTCTCTTGAAGCTGCAACTGTTTTTGCTCATATCTCTTTACGGAAAAGCGCTCGCCTTGGCTGGCCTTCAGTTCCGATATACCAGCCATCACCTGGTCTATCTGTTCCTCTAGGAAACGGCACTGCCTTTCGAGGCTGACAGGAATTTTCTCAAATTGAGAATAGCCGAGGATAACGGCGTCGTAGTCGCCCGTAGCTATGCGCGAACAGAATGTCTTGCGGTTCTTTTTCTCGAAGTCGCGCCGCGTAGCGACAAGGATGTTGGCGGCGGGGTAGAGCTTCAAAAACTCCGCCGCCATCTGCTCCGTCAGATGGTTCGGAACAACGAACATGCTCTTGCTGCAAAGCCCTAGGCGCTTGCTCTCCATCGCGGACGAGACCATTTCAAATGTTTTCCCTGCGCCTACGACATGCGCAAGCAATGTATTCGGCCCGTACAAGATACGCGCCGCAGCGTCGCGTTGGTGCTTTTCCAGCTTCATCTCTGGGTTCATCCCAGAAAAAGATATATGAGAGCCATCGTATTCGCGCGGTCGAATGTTGTTGAAGAGCCTGTTATATTTGTCTACAAGATATTCTCGCCTGTCCAAGTCGCGGAAAATCCAGTCTTTGAACTTATCCTTTATAATCTCCTGCTTCTGCTGCGCGGCAGCCGTCGCCTGAGCGTCAAGTTCCCTGCGTTCCTTGCCCTCCGCGTCAGTAACTGTCTTATATATCCTTGTCGTCTTGCCGTTGAGCGCGTCTTCTATAAGGTCATAGGCGCTCGCAAAGGCCGTTCCGTAGGTCTCATTCGCTTTAGTGTTGAATTTATCCTGTCTAGCTCCGATAATCCGCCACTCCGCGTTCATCTCGACATAGGTCACGCCGAGCGTGTTCTCGACAAAATAATGATTTGGTTCAAGCAGTTCTGCTATAAACTGTTTTATATACTGAGGATCAATCCACGGCGTCCCGAGGCGCACCGTAATCTCAGACGCAGTTAAACGCTGCGGCATGACCTTTTCAAGCGCCTCTATGTTCTTCGTGTATTTTCCCGGCGTGTCTCCTTCGGCAATATGCGCAATATGTATCTTTTGCAGAATATCTCCAGAGAGATATTCGTCCGCCGTCTCGTACACGGCGACGCCGCCGTTGCGCGCAGTCTCAAGCGGATTCTCGTAGATAACGCCGTCCAGCTCGCGGACGATTTCGTCCTCCGGCTTCCCGCCGAGCAGCGAGGCCATATAGGGCAGGTCAACCCCTGCGCGTTCCGAGATAGAGACCGCGAGCGCTTCGACCGCAGTGTCAACCCTCTCCGGTACGGCTTTGTAACCGATCGTCCTCTTCGTGAACATATCTGCGAGGCCCTTGAAATTGCCCTCCGCGTCGAGCTCTTCAAGCGAGCAAAGCAGGAAATAGCCGGAATCCGCCTCGAATGCCTGTGCGTTTCCGCGGCTGTTGATAATGCCGTACTTCGCGGTATAGCCGTCATAGAGCTGCCGCAGCTCGCGCTGCTTCGCGGCTATATCCTCGTCGGAGTATCCGTTCAGCTGATAGTCTATAAGCTCTCTAGTGCAGTCTCTGAGCGCGACAAGCCCTTTTATCCTCTCCGCTCTCGTCCCGACAGCCTTTTCGGGCTTGTACATAACGGCGTTTTCCCGATAATATACCTCGCCATCGACGACGGTGTAGCTGTAGTTCCGCACGGTCGGGTCTGCCGGTATCGTCTCAAGCGGTTCTTTCTCGTCTTCGTCGAGCGTGATAGATACGGGGGCAAAACGCCCTTCAATATGCGACATAGCTTCCGAGAGCATATCTCCAAGGTCTTTGCCTTCGATCGGGCTACATGTCGGAGTAGGCCCGTAGGCCGAGCTTGTAAGCTCCAGCTTGCCGCATACCATTTCAGGATGCCGCACGAAATATTCATTGACCGCTATGCCGTCGTCCGTCTTTCCCGTATCAATCCATTCCGGCTCAACGTCCATCACGCGCTCACGCTTTTGTAGGAAAAGAATGTCCGACACAACCTCCGTACCGGCAGCGCTCTTAAAGGCAGTATTCGGCAGACGCACCGCTCCTAAAAGCTCCGCTCTCTGTGCGATATAACGCCTCACGGACGGGTTTTCCTTGTCCATCGTGTAGCGTGACGTCACAAACGCCACAACGCCGCCTGGGCGCACCTTATCCAACGTCTTCGCAAAATAGTAGTCGTGTATGCTGTAATTCAGCTTGTTATATCTGGCATCGGCGACTTTATACTGCCCAAAAGGCACATTGCCGACGGCCACGTCGAAGAAATTATCCTGAAAATCCGTAGCCTCGTATCCGCAGACTTTAATATTAGCGCGCTGATACAGCTGCGCCGCGATGCGCCCTGTAAGGCTGTCCAGCTCGACGCCGTACAGCCGGGAATTATTCCTTATCTCTTCAGGCATCGTTCCAAAGAAATGCCCCGTCCCCATAGCCGGCTCCAGGACATTCCCACCGGTGAAGCCCATGCGCTCCAACGTCGAGTATATGGCCAGTGTCACTATCGGCGGCGTGTAGTACGCCGTCAGCGTTGACGCGCGCGCGGAACGGTATTCTTCTTCCGTAAGCAGCCCTTTAAGCTCCAGGTATTCTCGGCTCCAGCCGGAATCGTCTTCGTCGAAAGCACCGGCCAGCCCGCCCCACCCGACGTACTTCGCCAGTACATCCTGCTCTTCGGCAGACGCCATGCGCCCGGACGCCTCTAGCTCTTTCAGCAGCTTTATCGCCGCAATATTATTCGCGTACCGTTCCTTCGGCGTGCCGACTCCTATCTGGTCGTTTGTTATACGATAATTAGTGACGGCAGCCGGAGTAGTCTCTTCTGCCGGCTTTTCTTCTTGCCAGCTCGCTTGACCGAAGCGTCCCGCAACATAATCATGGTATTTTCCTTCTACTATGATTTGACTGACACGTTCAAATGCTTCCTCGGTCGTGATGAACAGCGGTGCGCAGCCGGGCTTTTCTATATATACTCCATCTTGGTCTCTTTCAACTCTTCCGACAACTCCATCAAGAAATTTATATTCTCTCGACGCATTCCATCTGTATGTTTGATAAGCAAATTGGGACAGAGACTCTTCGTCGTTCCGTCCCTCGGATACAATAGAGTAGACGTTTTGGACATGGTCGTTGAATAAATTCGACGGTAATAATATTTTGTCTATTTCGTTCTGGTCAGGATAAGGAAGGTCTTGAGCATATTCGTCTCGCCTGACTGCAATTTCATCTTCGCTGATAAATCTTCCTGAAAGTATGTACCCTTTGATTCGCTCACGGACCTCGTTCCAGCTCAACGAGGCAACCCTATCCCCAATTCTAATTTCAATGCCTTTTGAGGAGTAATTGAAATCGCCCCATAGTTCTTTCCCGTTGCGTGAAACAACAAGAGTATGACCGCCTGCAATGCCGTGTTCTTTGTACAGCCACCGAGAAACCTGATTTGCTGGCGTGTCAGATATTACGTTTGTGTAGACCTCATAGCGGGAATCTAATGCGCGGTCGCTTTCTAACAGTGCATAATCTATGTAGCTTTCAAGCTCTTCGTCGCTGACGTTTTTCCCATCATCACGTCCAGCCTGTGGCTGAGTATAGGTAGTGGGCTGTTGTTCATCGATAGCGGCGCGCTGCTCTTCTTCCGACGGGAATAGAGACAGCTGCTGCGAATTGTCCCTGCGGCGGCGTTTCTTCGGCATTGGGGCGGGGGAAACGCCCCCGCCCGGAGTGCTTTCTAGACGTAAATCATCTCGTTCATCACTATCTCTATCGCCTGCTCCTTGAGCATGTTCATGTGAGCCACCCATTCCAGCTGGTGCTTCATCTTGTCCGGGGCGGGGTTCTTCCGCTCCAGCTCCTTCGTAAGCTCGCGTATCCGGTTCTCCGCTTCCTCGTTCAGCTGTTCCAGTATCTCGTTTATATTCCCGTCGAGTATCATCCGGCTCTCTTCCTCCGGTCGGTTGTCCCGTAGGAACTTCAACCTGGCTCTCCCGTAACGTCCTATCCTCTCCGGTATCGCCTCTTCCGCCCGCAGGTCCGGGACGTAAAAGTCTCCCTCCCGCCGGTACGTTATCCCGTTCTCCACTATATACTCCGGCATCTCCTCGTCCGTCTTCTCTTCCTCCGGCGCTCCCGTTTTCATCTCTTCCATTATTTCCTCGAACGACTTGTCCATAATCAAGGCTCCTCTCCTGTAATTTTATAGTTCTTTCAATAGTTCTTAGTATTCGGCCTGCTACGTGATTTATTCCATTAAAAAGCAGTTCCGTTTCGTCGTAATCCAGCGTCTCGACGCCATTATACTCCGGCATCCACGTCCCCCGAAGCCCAAGACGTTCCAGTACGACGACTTCTGCGTTGCGCTCTATAAGATGTCTCAGCGTATTGGGTCCCAAATAGTTTTGGTCTGACAGCCAGCTAAACGCTTCTGATGATGCGATAGAGTTTATCAGCCCGAGAAGCGGATAACCGTTGTCTTTATTAAACGCTTCGCAGAGCGCCGTCTTTACGATATTTTCGTAGTCATCTTTATACGCCCATAACTCCGGCGCTTTATCCTTCCGCCAGTATCAGAAACGTCGAACACGTAACGCAGCCGCTGCGAACCATCCGCTCCAGGTAGAAGCAACGCTATACCTTTTGAATTGCGCTTTACATAGCGCTTGAATATGTCATTCCCATACTTCATAGGCCGCGCAGGCAGTCGCATCTCTCCGCTGGGCGTGGATTAGCAGCTGATCCGCGTAGCTATTGTACTTATAAAAACTTGCCGCCGCGTTCAGCACATAGTCGTTCCAGCTATCTCTATCCGAGAGTATCTTTTCCCGCGTTTCAAAAAGTAGTTTCTGCGTCGATTCGAGTTTCTTGATATTGACCATGATTATCTCCGTAATCTATTCTGATTCGTTCCGCACTTCTTCGTAATAAGTTCCCATTAACTTCTTCCAGTTCACGTTGTCGTCAAGCAGGTTCGGGCACGTCGCGTCGGGATAGAACCACTTTCGCCCCAGCCCCATAAGTACCTGATACCACTCGGCTACGTCAGGGGCGAGTATGTCGCCATCCGGCCCGATGCGCCGCAGCTCGCGGTAAATGAGCGCGACGAGCTGGGCTTCGTCCATCGCCGACGTCGTCTTCGCATAAAACTCAATCATATAAAAATACGAGCATGAGCCCAGCTGATATAGAATCTCTATCCATTTGGGCGGTATTTTCGACGTCTTCGCGAGCGTCATCTGCTTTTTACTTCCCGCGCTCTTATAATTCACAACGAAGAGTATTTTGTCCGGGTCTATATGATGCAGTTCATCGTACTTACTGATAAGCTGCTCTGCAAGCGGACGAATCTTCTTATTTACAATCTCGTAATCAAATTCACACTCTGTTCTTACTGTTTTCTGCGGCATCTTGTTCTCGCCTCCTCGCAACAATTCGGGCAAACACAACGTCTTCCGTTGCTGCTTATCGCCCAGCCTGCTTCGCGCATTTCTTCAATCGCCGTTTCTCGTTTGACGCCTGACACGCCTATACCTATCTCGTGGCATATGTCGCAGGTACAGTAGTATTGCCACTCCCGTATAAGCATCGGACAAAACCGCCTCCTATCTCTCGATTTCCTTGTCTCCGCCGCGCCCTTCAACACGAAGCCAGGCACGCACCTTATTTCGGTTCGCAGCGACTTCACGGCTGCCGCGCATCGTCTCTGGATAATGGGCCGTGCGCCGCGCATAGTCCGGCCAGTGGTGCTTGAACCGGTCGGCCTCACCTCGTATCTCTTTTGCGCCGACTTCTATAGCAGATGCAATCTCCGAGATGCTCCAGCCCGTAACGTACATCCGCACCGCAACCATGCTGTCCACTACGCTGAAATTACACTTCGCCCCGGAGCGATAAGCCATTATGTCCCTTGCATGAGCCATATACGCTTCGTAGGCCGTGATGCTTTTCCCGGCCTCGCGCCTTGGCGCGCTGCGCATAAGCCTCGCCTGCCGCTCGCGATCCATCGCTTGCAGTTTTTTAAGTATCTCCGCAGCGTCCATCTGAGCCTTTGGACATATCCCTTTATCTTTCGCAGCCCAAATCAGGCGCACTTCCGGCTGGCTTCCGTCCGGCAGTGTCCGTGACGGCTTATGGTTGTGCGTTCCGGCGACGCGATGCGGATGCACTGCTCCTTGAATGTTCTTATCTCCGTATTCGTTATTGAGCTTCTTCATGAGCAGATTCGACAACTCTTTATCGAACTTAGCGTTCAACTTCGGTACATTTATCAGCGCCTGATAATTCCCCGTCGAGCTTTCTAATATAACTGCCGGACGGTATCCAGCATCAACCATCTTCTTCAGCGCTCCCCGCGACAGGTCGTCTACAAGGATATGGTGCATCTTGTCGCTTATCGGCGTAACGTAGATATTTTTCCCTCGCCGGTCTTCGCGCTCTATCTTCCATATCTCTTTTTTGAGCTCTTCATATGTATATCCAGATGACGGGGCGGAGGACGATTTGTCTTTGTCGAAAACGAAGGCGCGCGGCTTCCCGTCTTGTCCGGTATAAAAACGCCGTTATACGGTATCGGTCGGCTTGACGGCTTTGTCATAGGCCGCTAATCCTTCTTCAATCTTGTTCATCCTCTCACCCCGTTTCGCATCATCTTTGCTCTCGTTTACCTGCTTTTCTCGGGCAAGCGCTTCTTTCCGCTCTTTAATTCGCTCCTGTAATTCAGGATTGCTTATCTTGATGTCGTATCGCGCCGCGATGTCGACGCAGCGCGCCACATATTCCTTAGTGCCGTTAATCTTCGCGCCGCCCCACTTCGCACAGGCCAATTCCAGGGCGTCGCGCAGAGCCTGCTCGTGTTGCCAATCAAGTACATCGATTCTGCGTCCAGAATCGACGAAGCTGATTTCATTCGTCGCGCTTTCACGATAGATATATCCTTTCTTCTTCCGCCCTTTGTCAGAACTTCCCCACTCGAAAAGCTCTGTCTGATAAGTCCCCAACGTTCTTACCTTACCGGCGGCAATAAAATATCTTCGTCGCCGTATATGATTCCCGGGAGGCTTTCGCGGTACCGCCAGAAATCTGCTTCTTTTTTCTTGCCGCGTGCTTTCAGCCATTCCTTATAAGACGGGAAATCTTTATGAAATGATTCATTTAATAATTTCCGGCGGATTATTTTTTGCTCTATCCACGCCTTGCGTTCTTCCAGCTGCTTCCAGGCAAGCTCGCTTCGAAGAGCGTTGAGCAACGCGCCTTGTCCTTTCCAATCTGCTCTTGACGCGAATAACTCCCTTCGCTCTTTCGAATGACGCTCTTTCATCTCAGCGTATTCGATGTTGAATTGCCTTTTTAGTTCCTGATACGCGGTCAGCTTGTCGCCGTAGTATTCTTTACGCTCTTTGAGGTACTCCTCTGAGCTGGACGACTTCTTCAGCGGTTCCGCTTCGACAGGTTTGACTTCGAGCTTTTCTTTTGGCGCTTCATACACCCCGAGCCGTTTTTCCATCTTTTTGAGCGACAGCTTCTGGCTTACCTTAGACAGCTTCACCGGCACATCTCCGACGTATAGCACCGCACCGGAGCCCTTCTTTTCAAACCGACATCCAACTTCCGCGAGAGCTCTATGGACGCTCTGCCAGTCCGAAGCGTTGAACAGTATCGCCGAGCATCGCTCCTGGGCGATGCGTTCGGCGCTCTTAGCAGACGTCAGGTTCTCATAATCGGCGGCCTCCCGCTTAGATTCGGTACGGCCTTTTTTGTATCCTTCTCGTAGATCTGTCCATCCACGACTTCATAGTGTTCTCCGCGCTCAAGCACTTCCCATCCTTGAGCAAGTTCTATCCGTCTGGAGATACGTTCGTTTGCCTTGTAGTCATACCCCTGAGCCGGCTGAATCGACTTATGCGTCGCGGGGTCTATCTTGTTGACGCAGATATGCAGATGCAGGTTGTCCGTATTCTTATGCAATCCGTAATAGCACTGGCAATTCTCCATCCCCATCTCGGCAAGGTATATCGAGACGGCTTCTTCGACCTGCTCCTTCGACGGCACTTCCCCTTCGCGCCAACTGAGTATGCCGTGATGCAGCTTGCACTTCGCGCGCGGATTCATCGCGCCGCACGCCTCCATCTCTTTGATAATCTCCTCCGTGGCCTCTGATATAGGTGTCAAGTTGCGGTGATTCGTGTATAGCGTCTTTTCAGTCTTTTCTGCCTGACCATCTCCGGCGATATACTTCACAAGGTCGTGGTAGCTGTAGCGCTGCCGCCCATCCCTACGTCTTTCCGCCGTCTTCGCGATCATTGCCAACGGCCTCCATACGTATGATTAAATTTGTAATCTCGTCCATGACGGCAATCTGCTTATTCCACGCCTGCCTAGTAAGCTCAGGCTCAAACTTCGCTTCGTTGTACAGATGCTTAATTAGGCCCCTTGACGGATAAGCTCCTGCC
>ENA-OQCL01000684-OQCL01000684.1-human-gut-metagenome-genome-assembly--contig:-NODE-684-length-15012-cov-5.384481_pt1 | contig 15012 bp, 17 predicted proteins | sample MGYA00242502_ERZ504586 | MGnify/ENA primary metagenome ERZ504586 (study PRJEB26092, sample SAMD00036316) | human gut metagenome | host: Homo sapiens | study: EMG produced TPA metagenomics assembly of... | reverse complement strand
TGCGCGGCTACACCGACTCGCTCTATATGAATTTGGGAAAGCTCGAAGAAGCCCTCGGCCGCGTGCCGGAAGCTGGAGAGCTTGAGAAAGCCGTCTACTACAAAGACAGCGTCATTCCGATAATGGACGCGCTGCGCGCGGCGGCCGACGAAATTGAGAAGTTTGTCGGGGAAAAATACTGGCCGTACCCGACTTACGGAGAGCTGTTATACAGCGTCTAAAAACCCCTTACTGTACCGCGCGCGGGACGCTTCCCCCAACAGAGCGTCCCGCGCGTACTTTTTTCGGCTTTATGCGGCGGCGAAGCTAATTCTCTTCCGCGCCCTCGTCCTCGAACGGAATCTTGTGTTCCTCGGCGCATTCGTAGCAGATTACGACGGTTTCGCCGTTTTCGTCGGTCGCCTCGTGGAAAAGGTCGCAGCATTCGCGCAGCGGCTTCTGGCATATCGCGCATCTAAGCATTTATCTTTTCGCCTCCTGTTTTTTTCTGAACGGAAAATCCGAATTTGCCAAGCTCGCGGCCCAGCGCGCGGTAGCGCCCGTGGACGTATGCGGCGAGGCCCGCGCGCTCCAGGTGGAGCACGCCCTTCGCGTCGAGCAGAGCTTCGTCGATGTCTACGGCGAGCACCTTCGCGAGGAACATGTCGTGGCTTCCGAGCGCCAGCCGCTGTTCCACGCGGCATTCAATATTTACCGGGCTTTCGGCGATGAGCGGAGCGGAGACCGCCGAGGCCGGAGCGGGCGTTAGGCGGCAGAAACGGAATTTCTGCAGGTCGCGGCCCGACCTGACGCCGCAGAGGTCCGCGGCGCGCACGAGCCGCTCCGTCGTCAGGTTTATGACGAACTCGCCGCTCTCTTTTATCATAGCGTAGGAGTGGCGCTCTGGGCGCACGGAGACGTACGTCATCGGCGGCTCGCTGTTCACAGTCCCGGTCCACGCCACGGTGATGATGTTCGATCTTTCCATCGTGCCGCACGACACCATGACGGGCGGCAGCGGGTAGAGCATCGTGCCGGGTTTCCACGTGAGCTTTGGCAGTGTTATCTCTCCTTTGTCTTTACGTCGACGGAAAATTTTTTATTTTCCGCTTTGGATATTATAGTACCGTATCGCCTTTAGCGCTAAAATTATTCTGCGCGCCCTACGTCGGCGCGCGGCGGAAATTTACTGAAGGGACGTAATATCATGGCTTGTTCGGAGCTTTTCCCGGGATTTTATAAAATCAATCTGCCGATACCGCGAGGCGGCTTCGAGTCGTTCCTCGACGGCTGGTTCATAAAGGACGAGGCGCGCGCGCAGAACATCCTCGTCGAGACGGGGCCGGCGAGCGCAGTGCCGGAGCTGTTCGCGCGGCTCGAAGAACTCGGAAATCCCATGATCGACTATCTCATCTACACTCACATACATCTCGACCACGCGGGCGGCGCTGGGCATTTCATCCGGCGTTACCCGGATACGAAGCTGCTCGCGCCCGCGAAGGGACGTCCGCATCTCGTAGACCCGTCGAAGCTGATTGCGGGAAGCCGCACCTCGCTCGGCAGCCTCTGCGACGTTTACGGCGAGCCGCTGCCGGTTCCGGCGGAGAATATGCTCGGCGACGGCGGCGAAATTCCCGGTCTCACCGTCATCGACACGCCGGGCCACGCGCCACACCACAGCTCGTATATCTACGAGCTCGGCGGGCGCAGGATACTCTTCGCGGGCGAGGCGGCGGGCTGCTGGTTCCGCCTCGACGACGGCAGCTATTTCACGCGCCCGGCGACGCCGCACAAATTTTATTACGACACGGCGATGGCTTCGCTTGAAAAGCTGCTTGCGTTGAAGGATGTCGATATAGTATGCTTCCCGCACTCGGGCTGGCTGACGGACTATATCCCGGCCTTCGAGCGCGCGAAAAAACAGATGGAGCTGTGGCTTGAGATTTTGTCGCAGCTTCCGCCCGAAGCCGGACGCGAGGAGGCCGTCGCGGAGCTTTTGCGCCGCGACCCTGTGATGGAAAAGCTGAAAAAACTGCCCGAAAACGTCAAAAACAGAGAACTGTTCTTCATCGGACAGTCGGCGAACGGCTATCTCGGCTGGATAAGAAGTGCCGCGACGGCGCGGTAAACTGCGAAGGGACTGGTGCATTTGGGAAAAGATAAAAATTTCGGCGGCCTCGAGAGCCGCGACCAGTGGGGGAGCCGCTGGGGATTCATAATCGCCTGCGTAGGCTCGGCGGTCGGAATGGCGAACGTCTGGGCCTTCCCGTACCGCGCCGCGCGATACGGCGGCTCGTCGTACCTAATACCTTATATAATCTGCGTCGTCGTGCTCGGCTGCACGGGCGTCGTCTCCGAGATAGCCTTCGGGCGCTGGGGGCGCAGCGGCCCTTACGCGACCTTCCGCAAGGCGCTCACGGAGCGCGGCAAGCCTTTGAAAAATATCGGCCTCATCCCCGTCGTCGGTTCCTTCGCGATGGCGACCGGCTACGCGATAATCATGGGCTGGGTGCTGCGCTATCTCTGGGGCTCGCTTTCCGGCGCGATGTTCGCGGCGGAGGACGTCGGTGCGTACTTCGGCGCAATATGCGGAGATTTCGGCAGCTTCGGATGGCACATGCTCGCGCTCGCGACTGGCTTTGCGATGGCGACGGCGGGAATATCGAAGAGCATCGAACGCGTCTGCAAGGTCATGATGCCGCTCTTCTACGTCATGTTCATATATATGGCGGTGCGTGTCGCGATGATGCCGGGCGCGTCCGAGGGTTACAAATACCTTTTCATACTTCCCGACGCGAAGCACCTGCTGAACCCCGAGACGTGGATTTTCGCGCTCGGACAGGCCTTCTTCTCGCTCTCGCTCGCTGGCAACGGGACGATAGTCTACGGCTCGTACCTTGATAAAAAGGAAAACGTGCTCTTCTGCTCGATGAACATAGCGGTCTTCGACACGCTCGCGGCCATGCTCGCGGCGATAGTCGTCATACCGGCGGTATTCGCGTTCGGACTCGACCCGGCCTCCGGGCCGCCGCTCATGTTCATAACGCTGCCGATGATTTTCCGCGAGATGACGGGCGGCATGATGTTCGCGATAATTTTCTTCGCGGCGATACTTTTCGCCGCCGCGACCTCGCTCGTGAACCTGCTGGAGACGCCTATAGAGATGATACAGGAGCGCTTCGGCTTCTCGCGCCCGGTATCTGTCGGCCTAGTCATAACGGCGGCGGCGCTCTGCGGCGTTTTCCTTGAAAACGGGAACGTCATCGGCGAATGGATGGACGTCGTCTCGATTTACGTCTGTCCTGTCGGCGCGTTCATCGCGGCCTTCATCTTCTACTGGATTATGGGGCCGCGCTTCGCGCGCGAACAGATCGGACTCGGCAGGGGCGGCCTCGTGCCGGCGTGGATTCTGCCGCTCGGCAAATACCTGTACTGCGGCATAGCCCTGCTTGTGCTCGCGCTCGGCATAATGCTCGGCGGCATAGGCTAGGAAACGGGAGGAATTTTACACCATGAACGAACAATCGCTCGCAGCGATAAAGGCGATGCAGCTCGGCGAAATAACTGAGCATGTGATATACGGCTATATGGCGCGCCGCGTGCCCGGCGAGAACGGCAGGACGCTCGCGCGCATAGCGGCTGAAGAGAAGAAGCACGCGGAGATATGGAGCGGCTTCACCGGAGAGATGCCTAAGCCGAACTGGCTTAAAATCACGCTATACAGGATATGCGGCGTTATATTCGGCCTCACATTCGTCATAAACATGATGGAGACCGGCGAACAGAAGGCGCAGGCCGAGTATGCTAAAATCGCGGAGGCGGCGCCTGTCGCGCTCGATATATTCAGGCAGGAAGAGGAGCACGAGCAGGCGCTCATCGCCATGATCGACGACGAACGGCTTCAGTACATCAGTTCGATGGTGCTCGGCATCAACGACGCGCTCGTCGAGCTGACGGGCGCGCTCGCGGGCTTCACCTTCGCGCTCGGCGACTCGGCGATAATCTGCATGGCGGGCTTCATAACGGGTAGCGCGGCCACTCTGTCGATGGCGGCTTCGGAATATCTTTCGAAGAAGAACGACCCATCGGAAAAACAGCCGCTGAAAGCCGCCGTCTACACCGGCCTCGCATATATGTTCGCCTGCTCTGTCATCGCTGCTCGCCTGCCTGCGCGCTTGCAGTTTCGTGCCGCCGCTGCTCGCGCTCGGCGGCTGCCTGCTCTCCGCGGCCTTCGTCATATTCATCTTCACCTTCTACGTCTCAGTGGTGCGCAAGGAGCCGTTCGCTCCGGCCTTCCGCGAGATGATATTCATCAGCTTCGGCGTCGCCGCCGTCTCGTTCATGATAGGCTGGGGCGCGCAAAGGGTGTTGGGGATTTCGCTGTAAAATCCACGCGGCGAAGATTAAGGGAAAACAGCAAAAACCAGAGCTCTGTGTGTGAACAGCGCAATGCTTGCAATTCAAGATATAACGCTGACATGGGGCAAGGACGAACGCGGCGGGCAATACGCCGAATCGCGCGCATCCTTTCCCCGTGCATATGCAGAAGAGGCCGTCACGGCACGATGCGAAGCCGTTGTGTTCAGGCGTAGCTATTTTCAGGACGGCAATGCAGTCATAAGCGCCGCTCAGCGGCTGCGCATATGCGGCATATTAAACGGGGAACAGCTCGAAGAACGCATTCGATGGATGAGCCAGCGGCGCGTAAGCACATATGTGTCGCTCGCTGATATGGATGTAACAGGACTGACCGCAGAACGTCCCGACTGTTGTTGTGAGGTTGGCTTCTTCTATGACGCTGGGCGCTGCGGAATGCCTTTCCGGCGCGGCTCAAACAAAGATTATAATAATCCAAAGTCTCAGCTGTACCGCAAGAACGTTTTGAACGAACGTGCATTCGTGTTATCCGACGGACAGTACGGGCGGATAATATGGAACGAACGCCTGAGCGACGCAGACACGGGCGAGTGGTTCTACCGGCTTCATATTTATAATCTGTTTAACGCCGCAGGTGCATTCAACGGAACGGAATTCGTCGCTCGCGCGCCGGACTTTCTGTATGAACAGACGGCGGTGCTGTATTGACTGGGAACTGCACAATAAAAAATCCCCCGCGCGAAGCGGGGGATTTTTCGTATGTTCTGCCGTTCGTTGATTACTTCGCGGCTTTCTTCTCGGTGATGTACTTGTCGATCGCGACGGCGGCCTCTTTGCCCGCGCCCATCGCAAGGATGACCGTGGCTGCGCCGGTTACGATGTCTCCGCCAGCGAATACGCCGGGGACGGAAGTCGCGCCGGTCACGGGGTCGGCCTCGATGTAGCCCCACTTGTTGAGCTTCATCTCGGGGAAGGTGGAGAGAAGGACCTTGTTCGAGCCCTGTCCGATGGCTTCGATGGCGCAGTCGGCTTCGATGAAGAACTCGCTGCCCTCGACGGGGACGGGGCGGCGGCGGCCGGAAGCGTCGGGCTCGCCGAGTTCCATTTTGATGCACTTGACGCCTTTGAGAGCGCCGTTGCCGTCGTCGACGTACTCGGTCGGGTTCGTCAGCCAGTTGAAGATGATGCCCTCTTCAACTGCGTGGTGGTACTCTTCGATACGCGCGGGGAGCTCCGCGAGCGAGCGGCGGTAGACGACCGTCACTTCCTCGGCGCCGAGGCGCTTCGCGGAACGGGCGGCGTCCATAGCGACGTTGCCGCCGCCGATGACGACGACTTTGTGGGCCTTCTTAGCCGGCGTGTCGAATTTCGGGAATTCGTAGCCGTGCATAAGGTTGATGCGCGTGAGGTACTCGGAGGCGGAGTAGACGCCGTTGAGCGTCGTGCCGGGAACGCCCTGGAAGTGCGGCGCGCCGGCTCCGACGGCGATGTAGCAGGCGTCGTATTCCTTCATTATCTCCTGCATCGTGATCGTCTTGCCGACGACTACGTTGGTCTCGATGTCGACGCCGAGCTTCTGCATAGCTTCAATTTCCATCTTGACGATTTTCTTCGGGAGACGGAACTCGGGAATACCGTAGATAAGGACTCCACCGGCGGCGTGGAGAGCTTCGAATATCTTGACTTCGTAGCCCATCTTCGCAAGGTCGCCAGCGACGGTGAGGCTCGACGGGCCGGAGCCGACGACGGCTACCTTGCCCTTCTTCTCGCCCTCGTAGGGCTTCGGCTCCATGTTCTCCTGCGCGTACTTCCAGTCGGCGACGAGGCGTTCGAGCTTGCCTATCGCAACGGGCTCGAAGTCTTTCATCTTACCGACGGTGCACTTGCCTTCGCACTGCGACTCCTGCGGGCAGACGCGGCCGCAGACTGCGGGGAGGTTGGTGTACTGATCCATGACTGCGGCGGCTCCGGCCATGTCGCCATCTTTGATGCACTTGATGAAGGCGGGGATGTCTATCTTGACGGGGCATCCGGCGACGCAGGGCTTCGTCTTGCACTGGAGGCAGCGGCCCGCTTCGGTCATGCCTTCTTCGAGCGTGTATCCGAGGCAGACCTCGCCGAAATTGCTCTTGCGGACTTCGGGGTCCTGTTCCTTGATGGGGGTCTTCCACTTCGAGAATGTTACAGCCATGTCTCTTCACCTACTTCTTCAATGTACTTGTCCATCGAAATCTTCTCTTCGTCCTTGTACTGGCGCATACGGCTCATGAACTCGTCCCAGTTGACCTTGTGTCCGTCGAACTCAGGGCCGTCGACGCAGGCGAAGAATATTTTGCCGTCGACGGTGACGCGGCAGCAGCCGCACATTCCCGTGCCGTCGACCATGAGCGGGTTGAGCGAGACCCAGATCGGCAGGCCGAGCTCCTTCGCGGCCTTCGTACCGAACTTCATCATGATGGAGGGGCCGATGCACCAGCAGCGGTCTACCTTCTCGCCGCGCTCGACGACCATCTTCATCGCGTCGGTGACGACGCCCTTCATGCCCTCGGAGCCGTCGTCGGTGGTGACGATGAGCTCGTCGGAATACTTCGCGCACTCGTCCTTCATGACGACGAGGCTCGAGGTGCGTCCGCCGAGGATCGTGATGACCTTGTTGCCCTGCTGCTTGAGGGCCTTGATGATCGGGTAGAGCGCCGCGATGCCGACGCCGCCGCCGACCATGAGCACAGTGCCGTACTTCTCGACCTCGCTGGGCGTGCCGAGCGGGCCGGAGATGTCGAGAATGGCTTCGCCGGGCTCGAGGCGCGACAGAGCCGCAGTCGTCTTGCCGACGACCTGGAAGACGAGGCGGATCTGGCCCTTCTCTTCGTCGTGGTCGGCGATGGTGAGCGGGATTCTCTCGCCCATGTCGTTCACGCGCAGGACGACGAACTGTCCCGCCTTCGCGTGGCTGGCGATGCGCGGAGCTTCGACCCACATATCGAACTCTTTAGGCGCAATCTTCTGTTTTGACACTATTTTGAACATGACGTACCTCCTTAAGAGTGTAAGAGCAAAATACTCACGATTATCCCCATTTTCACAAACTGCATATAAATGTAGCGCAATTCTGCGTTTTTGGCAATGTTCAAAGGCATAAATACGCGCGCCGGCAATAAAAATTTTCCGCAAATTTTTCGTGCGGACAGAGATTTTTAAATTCCGCGCGGCGGCCTGCGCCGCGTCGTGTATAATGGTAAACGATAAAAATTTCAGTTTCCGCGAACGGAGTGATTCTCATGGAAGTCAAAGTATATTCCACGCCGTCGTGCCCGTGGTGCGTGCGCGTAAAGGAATACCTCACGGGACTTGGCGTGGCCTACACCAACGTAGATATAACGACCGACAAGGCGCTGGCGATGGAGCTCGTCAAAAAGACGAAGCAGATAGGCGTCCCCGTCACCTTCATCGGCGACAAATTCGTCGTCGGCTTCAACGAGCCGGAGCTCGAAGCTCTGCTCAAGGCGAACGGCTTAATAGCCTGACGGCCCTGCGCGAAAAGCGCGTGGAGAAATCAGAATAGTGTATAATATTGGCGGCGCGGCGCTTGACGCGCCGCCGTCTGTTTGCTTTATGAAAAAATATATAAAAAAACGGAAAGAGGCCGGTGATTACAGATGAATAAAGTTTCATTCTCCTTCGGCGCGGCGTTCGGCAAGAGCGCCCTTGATTCGTGCGCGCTCCGCGCGAAGTACGAAGCGGCGGCGCTCGAGGCGCAGCGCTGGATCAACGAGACGTCCTTCGACACTGAGGGCCACGGATGGATGGCTCTGCCTGATTGTTCCACCGCACAAGTGACCGAAACCGCGGAATGGCTGCGCGGCTACGACAGCGTGATACAGGTCGGCATAGGCGGCTCCGCGCTCGGCAACCTCATGCTCAACCAGGCGCTGCTCGACGGATTCTACAACGAGACCGAAGCGAAGCCGAAGTTCTACCTCGCCGACAACCCCGACCCGGACAAGACGCGCTCGATATGGGAGCGCGTGAAGGGCGGCAGAGTGGCCCTCGTCGGCGTCAGCAAGTCCGGCTCGACAGCCGAGACGATGACGCAGTTCCTCTGGTATCGCGACGAAATGCTCAAAAAAGGCCAGAGCGACAAAGACATCCTCGTAATCACGGACCCGGAGAAGGGAATCTTCCGCGCCTTCGCGAAAGACTCCGACTGCCGCGTCATGGAGCTCCCCGCATCCGTCGGCGGACGCTACTCCGTGCTTTGCCCGGCTGGGCTCGTCACCGCCGCGGCGCTCGGCATAGACGCCGCCGCGCTGCTCCGCGGAGCCGCCGCGATGCGCGAGCTCGTCTCCAAAGAGACGGACTTCGCCAAAAAACCCCGCGATGCGTCTCGCCGCGCTGCACATGATGCACGCCGGCGAACGCCGCCCGATGTCCGTCCTCATGCCCTACTCGAGCAAAATGGCCTACTTCGCGGAATGGTACGCGCAGCTCTGGGCCGAGAGCCTCGGCAAACAGGGACTCGGCACGACGCCCGTCCGCGCGCTCGGCTCAATCGACCAGCACTCGCAGGTGCAGCTCTACACCGAAGGCCCCGACGATAAATTCTTCACGCTCATCAGCCTCAAAGACCACGGCCCCGAAGCCGTCGTCCCGAACATCGACCACGAAGCGCTCAAGCCGCTTGAATACCTCAACGGCCAGGGCATAGGCGCGATGCTCAACCTCGAGGCGAAAAGCACCGCCGCCGCCATCGTAAAATCCGGCCATCCGCTCATGTGGATAGAGCTCGAAAAGCTCGACGAAGAGACGGTCGGCGCGCTCGTATTCTTCTACGAATACCTCACCGCGCTCACAGGCCGCATGATGGGCATCAACCCATTCGACCAGCCGGGCGTAGAACAGGGCAAAAAATTACACCTACGGCCTGATGGGCCGCGCCGGCTACGAAAAAGACGCAGAAGAAGTGGGCGAGTGGTTCGGCAAAATAGCCGCGGATAAAGTCGAAGCGTTCTAGTTTTTCCGCAAAGACAGAGACGCGTATATAAAAACCTCCGCGCGGACGTCATCAGCCGCGCGGAGGTTTTTTGTATTTGAGTGCTACAAAATCAGTCCGAAATCTTCAGCCTGATAAAATCGCCGGTCAGATTCCAGCTCTTTTCGATGATGTTGTCGGTCTGGCCCGGCTGCATCCATGGGAGCATATTTGCGATGCCGAAGGCGTCGACGATCGTAATGAATCTCTCTCCGCTGTCGTTTATATAAAGATATACGCCCTCCGGCTGCTGCTTCGCCATTACGCCGCCTCCAAGATTTGTCTTGTATGATTAGATTATACTACAGGCGCTTTCAGTTTTGCCAAGGCCGTCGTTTTGCCGCCCGCCGCGTCTTTCCCGTTTTGAGCAAATGATATAATATAGCAAAACGATAAAACGACAGCTTTAAAAATTTGCGTGCAGCCGAAGGGACGGCGGTGGGATGAGGATCAGCTCGGTGATTTGGTTGGTGTTCGTTATACTTATAATAGCGCCGGGGGGCGTCGTGCATTTCGTCTCCTCAAGGAGGCGGCGTTAGGATGCCCCCTCTTGCCTATTACCTCGCCGCGTTCGCAGTCTATACGATTTCGATAATCCTGCTCACGGGGCAGTCGTTCCCGCAGCGGGAGAGCCTGCGTTCGTTTTATATCGGACGGCGCGGCGTGCCGCTTTGGCCTACGGTCGGGACTTTCTGCGCGACGTGGATAAGCCCGCTTTCGCTTGTAGGCTTCAGCATGTGGTATTACAGAGAGGGCTACATAGCCTTCTGGGCTTCGGTGAACGGCTGGATGCTCGGCTTTCTCCTCTTCCCGTTCATCGTCAGGCGGCTTCGCCGCGCGAGGGTCGTCTCGCTGCCGGAGTGGCTCGAGAAAACTTACGGCGACGCGCGCGTGCGGAAGCTCGCCGCCGCGGCTATGGTCCTGCTGTACACGATATATCTCGTCATACAGTTCCGCGCCTTCGGCATTATCGTGTCGTATATGCTTGAAATCCCGAGAGGCTTCGCGTCTACGTCGCTGATTTACCTTTTCGTGCTTTACACTACGTTCGGCGGCTATCCGTCGGTCGTGCGCAGCGACACGCTGAATCTGCTGCTTATCGTGGCCGGGGTCAGCGCAGCGGCGTGGTTCGCGCTGCCCGACGGTTTCAGCCTCTCCGCTGCGGCCGATGTGCTGAAGTCGGAGGGCGGACGCTTCGCCGCCGATGGGCTTTCTCTTTCAGACGCGCTCTCCGGCACGGTGATTATGCTCGCGTGGGGGCTGGGCGTCGCCGGAAATCCTCAGTATGCCATACGAATAATCGCCTGCCGCAGCAAGAAGGAAGCCTTCCGCCTGATTTCCGTGTCGCCCTACATAATCGGTTGGGTTTATCTTTGCGTCACGTTTTTCGTTATGGCGTGCAGGACGGCGCATCCGTTTATCGGGAATATTGAGGAGACGCTCGGCTTTGCGACGCTGGGGCAGTTTCTTCCGCCGTTTGCCGCGATGCTGCTGCTTATTTGCGTTATAGCCTCTGCGGTGAGCACGGCCAATTCGCAGCTTCTTCTAGCCGCCTGCTCGCTTTGCTACGATTTGCTGCCGATGAAGCGCGAGGGCGAAGGCGGCCCGTTCGGTGGCGAGCGCTTTCTTCTGGCAAACCGCATAGCGATTACGGTCATCGCCTCCGCCGCGCTTTTGCTCGGCAACGCCGGGCTCCCCGGATATATCAGGCTTGGGACGATAAGCTGGACGCTCGTCGCTATTCTGTATTTCTATCCGCTTTTTACTCCGAAGCTTGTAGCGCGCGACATTTTGTTTTATGTGCTGCTGTTTGCTCTCTCGGCTCAGCTGATCCTCGTCATGATCTTCGGCGTGGAGCCGGAATACGCGATGCTTTACGTGATGCTCGCCGAAGGGCTTGTCTTTGCGGTAAGGCGCGCCGCCGGAGGCCGTCATGCGTAGGGCGGTAAGCCTCGAAAGCTTTATGAAATGGATGTTTCTGCTCGTCGCGCTTTCGACGGCGGCTCTCATCCTTGGCACGCGGCTTCACCAGAGCTATACGCGGAAGCTCGACGAGGCGGCGTTCATGGCAGAAAGGGCGGAGCGGTTGCTCAGCATTTACCGGTTCGAATATTCGTCCGCCGCGGAGGCGGAGGAGGAGCTCGGCCCGTACTGGCGTCCATGCATGGAGGGCGAGCCGGCGGAGATGCAGCTTGCAATCGGAGGGAGCGTTCACGGCTTTGTCATAGATTATGAAGCGATTTATGCTGATATGGTGGAGGAGGAGCGCTATCTCATCCTGGTCGGCATACTCGGCCTCATCGTCGCGGTCGAGCTAGCGGTTTTTCTATCCTACATTCTGACGCGGCCGCTGCGGCGGCTTACGTGGATGTGCCGGGAGATAGCGGCGGGTAAGTCCGTCCGCGTGCCGCAGTCGCTTTTTTCCTCCGTCGGAATTTTCGGAGCTTATCGGCAGCTTCAACGACATGTCTGCGCAGCTCGCGCGCTGGCGGGAGGTGCAGCGCCAGCTCAGCAGGATGGACAGGCTCGCGGCTCTCGGAGAGATGATGTCGGGGCTGTCGCACGAGATACGCAACCCGCTCGCGAGCATGAGGATACAGACCGACCTGCTGCGCGACGAGATTGAAAGAATCGGAGCGGGAGATTTCCGCGGCGAGGATATACGCGACGCGGAGGAGCAGATAAAAGTGCTCGGCGAGGAGATGGACAGGCTGAACAACATCGTCGTGCAGCTTCTTTCGTTCGTCAGGCCGCGCCCCGCAGTCGTAAGCCCGACGAGGCTCGACGACATTCTCCCGTGGGCGAGTTCGATGATAGGCCCGCAGGCGCAGAAGCACGGCGTCCGCCTCGTCCTCAAATGCGGCGCGCCAGACGTGAAAGTGATGGCGGACGGCGAAGCGCTGCGCCAGGTCGTAATGAATCTTGCGATCAACGCTATACAGGCGTCGGGACGCGGCGGCGCGCTGTCCATATCCGTCGGGCTTTCGCAGAGCGCGGACAGAAGGGAGGAGCGCGGCGTGATAACGGTATCGGATACGGGCGGCGGCGTACCGCCAGGCATCGAGCACAGAATATTCGACCCTTTCTTCACTACAAAAAAGGAGGGGACGGGGCTCGGCCTCAGCATTGTTCAGAGGATAACGGAAAGCCTGGGCGGCGAGCTGTCGCTTGAGAACGAAGCCGGCGGTGCGACTTTCAGAGTATATTTGAAGCTTGCGGAACGGAGGATTGAAGAATGAGCGTCTGGATAGTGGACGACGAAACGAACCTGGCGAACGGTTTGAAACGGGCTTTCGAGCGCAAAGGCCACAGCGTCGAATGTCTCGGAAGCGTCGCAGAGCTTTACGATGCGCTGAACAGCTCTATACCGTCGCTGATTTTTTTGGATCAGTGCCTGCCAGACGGCGACGGCATAGACGCGCTGCCGGCGATACTGAAAGCGGCGCCGCGCTGCAAGGTCATTATGATGACGGCATTCGGAGACTCGAACCTTATCGTAAGGGCCATACGGCAGGGCGCCTATAACTACCTCGACAAGCCGTTCCCGCTCGACGCGGCTATGAACATGGCGGAGCACGCCTTCGAGTCGATTCGCTTCAGAAACCGCATAGCGCCCGCCTACTGCGACAGCAATCTGCTCGGTTCGTCTCCGGCGATGATAAAGATTACCGAAGCGCTGCTCAAGGTCGCCCCATATCAGGATACGACGGTGCTTCTGACCGGGGAGAGCGGCACGGGCAAGGAAGTCGCGGCTCGAATGCTTCACAGCGCGTCGAAGTGCAAGGGGGAGTTCGTCGCGGTCAACTGCTCCGCGATACCTGAGGCGCTGCTCGAGGCGGAGCTCTTCGGCTATATGAAGGGCGCGTACACCGGCGCGGATTCCGACAAGGCGGGGCTTATCGAGGCGGCGGGAGGCGGGACGCTTTTCCTCGACGAAATAGGAGACCTGCCGCTTTCGCTTCAGGCGAAGCTCTTCCGCTTCATCGACCAGCGGACCGTGCGCCCGATAGGCGGGACGAAAGAGAAAAAGGTAAACCTCAAGCTGGTATGCGCGACGTGCCTCGACCTGGAGCAGAAGGTGCGCGACGGCAGCTTCCGCAAGGACCTCTATTTCCGCATCTCCGTCTTTCCGATCAAGCTCCCGCCGCTGCGCGACAGGGGCGGCGACGTCGTCGAGCTTGCGGCGTATTTTCTCGAAAACATCTCGCAGCGCATGAACAAAAGCGCGCCGGAGCTCTCGGAAGAGGTGCGCGAGGTCTTCACGAGCTACCCGTGGCCCGGCAACGTGCGCGAGCTGCGGAACGTCGTCGAGCGGATTCTGATTCTGCGCAGCCCCGACGATCCCTACGTGCGGCTCGCCGACCTGCCCGCGGAGATGCTCGAGTGCGGAGCGCAGCCGCGCGCCGGCGGCTCTGAAGCGCGCGGCGCGGACGCGGCGCTCGGGGAGACTCTCGACTCGGCAGAGCGGCGGCTTATCACGGAGGCGCTCGCCAGATGCGGAGGAAACAAGACGCAGGCCGCCGCGGAGCTTGGAATTTCGCGTTTCTCCCTGATAAGAAGGATGCAGAGGCACGGCCTTGAATGAGCTGAAGCTTCTCCGTTCCATTTATAACGCGCCGAGACCGTCGGTATCTCCGAAGCTCTTCCACGGCGCCAATCTTCTGCTGACGCCTCTGCCGGAGCTCACGGCGGCATGCCGCGAGCTTGCGGAGGGCAACATGTTCATTTCGTTCGCTCCGCCGCGGAAGTTTTTCCGCGCGCATTGAGAGCGAGGCTGATTTCTATGGAAAACCTGCCGGAGCGCCCGTCGCTCGACTCGGCGCTTTATCCGCAGATATGTTCGTGCCCGGGCTACGCCAACGTTAGCTCAAGAGCACCCGCCGCCTTCTGGAGCTCGCTGCTCGGCGCGGACGGATTTCTTAACTGCACGTTCGAACAGGCGGCGGAGCATTCCGGCCTGACCTTGGCCGAGACGCGGAGGTTTTATCGAGAATCTGCAAAATTACGTGGATCCGGCGGGACATTTTCGCGCCTGGGGCTGGCGGAATCGCTCATCATACAGCTGCGCCGCGCCGGGGCTTGAGAGAAGCGCGGCGTGGACGCTGCTGACAGAGGGACGCGGCGCGCTGCTTGCGGGAAAGACTGTCGAATGGGGCGCTGCGCGCGGCCTAGACGAAGAACAAATCGCCGCAGCGATGCGCGCGCTGCGCGGCCTCGACCCAGCGCCCGGCAGGAATTTCGCTCGGACGCATTACATCGCCGCCGACGTGGAATTCGTAGTCGACGACGGAAAGGTTTCGCCGCGTCTTCTGACGGACAACATGCCCTTAGTCGAAAGCCATTTCGGAGAATTCGGCCTAGCCTCCGGCGAAGCGCCGTCAAAGCCGTGGATGCGCGGCGAGTGGAGCGCGGCGCGGCGCGCGCTGAAGCTTCTCGGCCTTCGCTGCCGCACCGTCATGAGGTGCGCGCTCTACATCGCCTCCGCGCAGAGCGAAAAAACTCATCGACATGAGCCTCCCTCCCAAACCTATGACCTACGCCGGAGCCGCCTCGGCGCTCTCTCTTCACGCCTCGACGCTGCACAGATGCGCGCGCGGCACATACTGCGAAATAAAGGGCCGCTGCTA
>ENA-OQCL01000683-OQCL01000683.1-human-gut-metagenome-genome-assembly--contig:-NODE-683-length-15068-cov-7.244897_pt1 | contig 15068 bp, 14 predicted proteins | sample MGYA00242502_ERZ504586 | MGnify/ENA primary metagenome ERZ504586 (study PRJEB26092, sample SAMD00036316) | human gut metagenome | host: Homo sapiens | study: EMG produced TPA metagenomics assembly of... | reverse complement strand
ATGTAGCGAATTTTGCCTGCCGCGCGGGCCTGGAGCATGCGCTCCTCGAGCCCCAGGGGCAGCACCGTCTGGCGCCAGCGGTCCCGGCCAATGCCATGGAACATATAAAAGTCGATGTGGGCGGTGTTGAGCTTGCGCAGCTGTTCCTCCAGGATGCGGTCAAAGTCCTCGACGGTGTTGATGCTGCCCAAGGGCGACTTGGTGGCCAGATAGACCTTGTCCCGGTAGCCGTCCTGCAGGGCCTTGCCCAGCAGGCGCTCACTCTCCTGGTCGTGATACATATAGGCGGTATCCACATAATTCAGGCCGGCGTCGATGGCGCTGCGAATCATGCCGATGGCCTGCGCCTCGTCAATGTCCGCCCGGGTCTTGCCTGACAGGACCGGCAGACGCATGCACCCAAAGCCCAGCGCCGAAACCTGTACGCCGGTTTTCCCCATACTGCGGTATTGCATACCCATTCCCCTTTTCTTTGGCGGGCGTCCCCAGGACGCCTGGTATTCGATTCTATGGGCTCGTCACACCCGGACGACGTAGTCCGGTTTTCTAGGTTTGGGGGCGGCAGGTCGCCCTGGGCATAGCCCAGGATACAATGCCCCACGCCCACATAGTGATCGGGGATGTTCCATTGGCGCATGAGCGCCCTGCCCTCCGGGCTGTCAAAGACCTCCCGCGCCGTGGATCCAGCAAGCGCCCAGGCCGACGGCATAGGCCGCCAGAAGGAGATTGCCCAGAACCAAGGACGCATCCGATATTATTAACAACTGCTCTCAATCTGTTTTGAAAGACGAACAAGGCGCTGCGTGCTTTGCGATTGCGGAACGGGTCGTTAATGCGCTGATAAAGCACGGCCTGCATATTTCCTTTGCGGAATCCTGCACGGGCGGGCTTGCCGCCGCACGTATCGTGGACGTGCCGAACGCTTCATATGTTCTCGATGCCTCATTCGTGACATATGCAAACCAAGCAAAGGTGAAATTCGTGAACGTTGCGGAGGAATCCATTGCGGAACACGGGGTTGTGAGCGAATGTGTCGCACTCTCCATGGCAAAAGGCGCAGCGGCGGCAGCAAATGCCGAAATCGGCGTCGGCATTTCCGGCATTGCAGGGCCTTCCGGCGGCTCACCCGAAAAACCCGTCGGAACCGTCTGCTTCGGCTTTTATTTCGGCGGGAAAGCGAAATGCGGCATTCCGAAGTTCGAAATTTCAAAAACCATGCATTTCGGTGCGGCGGGAAGGCAGGCTGTCCGCAATGCAAGCGTGAATTTTGTTTTTGAAACGCTTGCGGAGCTTCTCCGCGCGGACTGACATTTGCGGATACCGAAAAGAAACTGTTGACATTTGCGGTGAAGTTTGTTATATTATGCGTTAATTAATTACTGTCGTGAAATATTTAACTGCGGCAAAACTTTGATTCGGAGGAACCTGCAATGAAAGCCGTTCTCAAAAAAATCTTCCTTTTTCTTGCCGCAACCGCACTTCTGCTTTATATCAGCGCAGGCACGACATACCTGACTTACAGCCTCTACCTGAAAGGAAGTCCCCTTTTTTATGCGTCGGAGGCGCTTGAAATAGCCGTTTTTGCCTGCGTTCTTCCGTTTGCGCGAGAAGCGGCTCTCCGGGTGGGGATAAAATCAGCCTTCTTACTGTTCTTACTGTCGGTAGTTTATGCAGTTGCAACAGCCGTCGGAGGCGTTCTTCTGATTGAGCTTCTGCTTCCGGTTCTGAATTGATGCCGCAAGCTGCTTTTTAAATTGTTTGAATCGTTTTGAACGGGGCTGTGTCAAAGCCCATGCGCGGCGGAACGGGTTCGATATTGCTCATCGGCCCGCTCCGCCTTTCTTTTTTCAAATAATTTCATTTTTTTGCCATTTTTTTTCAAAAAAGCTGTTGACATTTGCGCTATAATCTGTTATGCTTGGCATATCATATTAAGGAGGCGTTCTATGAAAAACGTTCTATGAAAAAACTGCTTGCTTTTACTTCCGTGCTGATGCTCTTTCTTTGTTGCTTCAGCAGTGCCGCCGTTGCGGATTCGCGGCGGGATGCGCCCGTTTCCGTTTCGTTCGATTTCCCTGCGGAGCAGATAATCGTTCACGACCCGGAGGAAAGCTTAGGCTATGATGCTGCCGACGAATACTGTCTTGCGCATTCATCCGAGGTCACGATCCGCTTCTCCCTGCCCGCCGCCGCGGACCCCGCACGCAGTTTTGTTCAAATTGCCTACGACTTTTATGAACCACATTATTTCACCGACATGCCGACCGAAAACGGCTGCTATGTTTTCACAAGCAACATAGACACAACGGACACAACGGGCTACCCCTTCAGCGATCTTCAGATTTATATCAATCAGGATTACGCTCCCGACGAACAATGGCCGAATCACCTTGTGAATATCTTTGCCGATGAAGCCAGTCTTAACGAATGGTGTTCGTATTTCGACGGCGTAAGCTGGGAATACCCCGAAGATACACCCGAAAATCCCACAGATGTTCCAGAAGACCCGACCGATGCTCCCGAAGATCCGACCGATGTTCCCGAAGATCCGACAGATGTTCCCGAAAATCCCACGGATGTTCCCGAAGATCCGACAATCGAACCCGCTGCTCCGACAGATGTTCCCGAAAATCCCACGGATGTTCCCGAAGATCCGACAATCGAACCCGCTGCTCCGACAGATGTTCCCTCCCCGTCCGTTCCGTCAACAGGAACAGGTGCAATCATCGCATACGGCATCGCTTCAATCGTTTGCGGTGCGGGAACGGTTCTCTGCGGCAAACGCCGAACAAGAGGCTGATTGTTCCTGCACGACTGCTTTTTTATGGCCTTGAAGTTTTCAGTCCAAGTTCTTATTTTCTCCCTTTCGGAACTATGCTGTTGCAAATCTTCAAAGGCTTCTATCTCCTTCAATAAACCCGCAGCACGACTTGACCCGCTGCGGGTTTATTATTTTTGCGGCGGCTCTGCCCACGCTTCAAATAATCCGTTTTATGCATGTTTTCGCAAAAAAACGGATGCAAAGGCTTCTTCCGCCCCGCATCCTCTGACGTATACTTTTTTTATTGCTTAATCATTTTTTCAAAATCAAAGCCGCCAAGGCCTCCGCTGCTGCTTTTTGCGCCGCTTGCGGCTCGGCCTGAGCTGCCGCAAACCCGAGAATGATTGGAATTGCCGCTTGCGAAAGCTCCGTTTGCCCTCCGCTGCGCGGCGAAAGGCGAAGTGCGGCAACTTCAAACATCACGCGCCATTCTTCAATTGCGGAGCGGCAGATTTCCGCCGCTCTTCCGCACTCGCAGCAAAGCAGCCCGACCAGAAGCTTCGGAAGCGAGGCATCGTCAAAAAAAGCGGAAACAAATTTTTCGCAAACGCTCTCCGCACTTCCTCCGCGAGCTGCACCGTTCATAAGCTCAAAAACCCCGTCGCCGATGACGGCAACGCAATTCTCGGCGCATGAACATATTAAATCTTCTTTCGTTTTAAAATAATAATGCAGTGTGCCTTTGCTTATTCCGAGTTCGTCGGCAATGTCGCGCAGGCTGACGCTTCCAACCCCGCGCTTTGCAAAGAGCTTTGCGGCACAGTTGATGATTTCTCCGCCGGTATCCATGTTCAGCTTTGCGCCCATTCCGCAGCCTCCGTTTCGGTTTTAAGTCAGCTTTGTAAAACAGTTTTGATTGAACTGACTCCGCTTCGTTCAAATATTAAATATCAAATATCTGTAAGGTAAAAACAAAAATCAGAATTCGATTCCGTTGATTTTTTTTGCCGTTTCAAAAATCAGTATTGATGCCGCAGCGGATGCGTTCAGGCTCTCCGCCCGCCCGAGCATCGGCAGGCGGCAAAGCGAACAAAGCCGCGCAATGCCGTCCGAAACGCCGTTCGCCTCGTTCCCGATAACAATCACGCAATCACGGTTCAGCATCGGAAGCCGCTCCTCGCCCGCCAAATGTCCGCAAACAAGCGAGAACCCGCTTTCCCGCAGCTTCGGCAGAGTTTCGGAGAGTTCGCATTGAAAAATCCTGAGATGATATGTGCTGCCCATTGCGGCACGCAAAGCCTTTGGGGAAAATGCATCGGTGCTGCCCGTGCCGAGAAGAACCGCCGCCGCACCCATTGCATCGGCCGTGCGGATTATCGTTCCGAGATTGCCGGGGTCCTGCAATGCGTCCAGCGCAGCAATAAGCCCGTGCGGAAAATCCTCCGCGCTTTCGGGAGCAGTCAAATCCGGCGTTCTTACCGCCGCCGCAATCCCCTGCGGAGCGGAAGTGTCGCACACCGTTTCAAGCACGGCGCGGCTCACGGAAAAAAACTCCGCACCGAGTGCCGAAACCCGCGCTTCAAAATCCGTGCGTCCCTGCTCAATAAACAGCGTTTCCGGCACAATGCCCGCCTCCAGCGCATCAAAAACAAGCCGTTCACCCTCGATAAGGTGCTGCCCGCTCTCCCGCCGCGCCGAACGCTCCCGCAGGCGGCGCACAGATTTTACAATTTCGTTTTTTGTGCTTGTGATAAGCATCTTCGGCTGCCCTGCTGCAAAAGAGCTTATTCGCCGACCGCCTGCCGTATTGCACGCGCAAGCTGATCGCCGCAGGATGTATTCTTAAATCCGCAGCAAATGCCTGAAAGCCTTTCGATTGCAAACTTCGGATCGGCTCCCTCAAGCAGCGAACCGATGGCCTTGAGGTTGCCGTTGCAGCCGTTCGTGAACACAATATTGTGCAGTTTGCCGTCGATAATGTCAAAATCGATCATCGTGGAACATGTTCCGCCGGTCTTGTAAGTGTAATGCATAAATTTCTCCTTTCAGGGACGGAGCATCACCCTTTTGCAGGTCTCCGCCCGGGGTTCTTTCTTCATTTATATTTTACCATAAAGCAGGGGGCATTGGCAATGCCCAAGAATTTGTCGTCAATTATAATATATTTTGTTGCTTTTAGTTTGCTTTCTTGTCTTTTGTATTGTATAATTAATTTGGCAAGCGAAATCAACAGTCTCTCTGTCATCTTGAGATTGATTGTAAGATTTCATCATTTGTGATTTCAACATGGCGGATATCGATGCGGACGGAAACATCAGCATTTCCGATGCGATAAGCGTTATGCGCTTTGCAATGCAGGTAAGATAAATTCTCTCCTATCCTGCATCAACGGGCCGGACGGTTTGCAGCAACGCTGCGGCTGTTCGGCTTTGTTTTATTTGAATTCTGCGCTTGATCGGACAATGATTATATATTTATTTAAAAAGCATTTAATTTTGCCTTCAAATGGAGTATAATTGCAGTTGAAAAGGAAAACTGAGGCAGAGGAGGATTTTTTTTCATGCTTCTTTATGAAAAAGCCGGCAATATCGGCATTCTCACCATCAACCGTCCCGAGGCACTCAATGCGCTGAATTCCGCGCTTCTTGACTGCCTTTATGAAAAAGTGACCGAAATCGCACATGATACGGAGCTTCGCTGCCTTATCGTTACCGGCGCGGGCAAAGCTTTCGTTGCGGGCGCGGATATTTCCGAAATGAAGGATCTTTCCCGTCCCGAAGCGTTCGCTTTCGGTATGCACGGTCACAAAGCATTTTGCGCACTTGAAAACCTTGCTGTTCCCGTCATTGCGGCAGTCAACGGCTATGCACTCGGGGGCGGCTGCGAGCTTTCGCTCTGTGCGGATATTCGCATTGCCTCCGAAAAGGCGAAGTTCGGGCAGCCCGAAGTCGGTCTCGGTATCATTCCCGGTTTCGGCGGAACGCAGAGATTGACCCGCACGGTTAACCGTGCATATGCGGCCGACCTCATCCTTTCCGCACGCACTGTCAGCGCGGCGGAAGCGCTTCAAATGGGGCTTGTGAGCCGAGTCGTTCCCCCCGAGGAGCTGATGAACGAAGCAATGAAGCTTGCCGAAATGATCGCTGCAAACGCACCCATTGCCGTTCGTGCCGCAAAGAAGGCAATGCGCATTCGTTACATGAATTCGCTTGACAACGACCTTGCCGCCGAAGCAGAGCTTTTCGGAAGCTGTTTTGAAACGCAGGATCAGCAAATGGCAATGACGGCGTTCGTTTCCAAAACAAAAAAAGATGAATTCACCGGCAAATAACATCAGGGCTTCGGCCCTAAGTTTACCAAACAACTATTTCACCGAAAGGAACTAAGCATTATGAAAAACGTATTCGTTATCGGCGCAGGCACAATGGGCCTTGACATCGCACAGGTTTTCGCAACCGCGGGCTACAACGTTACCGCATACGGCAGAACCGATGCGAGCATCGGCAAATCCTCCGCAAAACTCACAAAGAGCCTTGCAAAGCGCGTTGATCGCGGCAAGATGACGCAGGAAGCAGCGGATGCGATTCTTGCACACATCACCTTTGTTACCGACTATGAGAACCTCAAAACCGCAGATCTCGTGATTGAAGCAATCGTTGAGAATATGGAAATCAAGCATAATCTCTATGCTGCAATCGATGAAATCTGCCCCGAGCACACCATTTTTGCAACCAACACAAGCTCCCTTTCCATCACGGAGCTTGCCGCCTGCACCAAGCGCGCGGACAAGTTCATCGGAATGCACTTCTTCAACCCCGCAACGGTCATGAAGCTTGTTGAGATCATTCGCGGTATGCACACTTCCGACGAAACCTTCGAAACAATCAAAGCTCTCTGCACCGAAATCGGCAAGGAACCCGTTGAAGTGGCCGAAGCTCCCGGTTTTGTTGTTAACCGCATTCTTATCCCCATGATCAACGAGGCTGTCACCATCGTTCAGGAAGGCGTTGCGTCCCCCGCAGACGTTGACACCGCAATGAAGCTCGGCGCAAATCATCCCATGGGACCGCTCGCATTGGGCGACCTTATCGGCCTTGACGTTTGTCTCGCAATCATGGACACCATGTATAACGAAACCCATGATTCCAAATACCGCGCCTGCACCCTGCTGCGCAAAATGGTTCGCGCAGGTCTGCTCGGCAGAAAAACCGGCAAAGGCTTCTTTGAGTATTAATCTTTGTTGACCCGAAGCTCAGTCGGATTTTGCCCGGACATGAATCCGAGCATCTTCCCGAATGAGCCTCACAAACGGCTCCGAGAGTTAACGCTGCATCCTGCCGCCTGACTTTTTCGGAAACATTATAACATAAATTCAGGGCATTGCAGCCGCTCGGCGTTTGCAATGCCCTTTTTGTGATTCAATGCTCTTCTTCCGGGTTCACAAATAATCGTCAATCATTCCCCGACAGTCATATTCTCAAGTATCAGCTCCAACTTGCGGCTCTGCTCCGGGGGAAGGCTGCTGCGGCGCGCCTTCAGTGCTTCCGCAAATTGTTTTTCGTTTCGGCCTTCCTCAAACTCAACGGAGGGAAAGCGTTTCAAAAGCAAAACGAATGCCGGCAGCGGAAGCATTTCGACAAGCGCGTTCATTTCAGCACTGTCAAGCAAATCATCGCACACAATATCAATTATGTCCGCTGCGGAATGCACGTTTTCCGTGATAAGCGCGAGCCTTTCGCCCGCAGTTTGAGCCGCAAGCAGTTTTTCGCGAAGCCCTCTGTATTCTGCATCGCTGAGCCTTTCACCGTCCCAAACATTGACTTCACCCATCCGGAACGCTTCCGATACCCGCGGGAAGACGCTTCGTCCGATACTTACATTGTTATGAACCGTTCTTGCAAGAATCGGCATACAGCGAACGATATACAGCCCGACACTTTTCGGCAGTTCCAAAACGGCGTCCAATTTATCCAGCGCATCGATAAGAAATGCAGCAGTTTGCTTCAAGTCGAGTGAAACGAGTTCCGCTTCAAGTGTTTCCGCTTCCTTTGCTGACAGGTCCAGCCGCTGCGGTTCGCGCCCGAAATGTGCAAGCGCAAGTGCACAAAGCAGAATCGGTTCAAACAGGTTCACCGGGCTGTCGGCATAATCCTTTGCAAGCTCCCGAAGCAGCCCATCGCATTTATCCGACGGGAATAAAAGCAAAAAGGCATTTTCAGCGTCAATATAACGCAAATACCGCTCAACAAATTCGATTCCGCAAAGTTTCGGCCTGCCCGCAAGCGGCGGATAGTCCGCAGTTATGTGAATCTCCCGCGCCGAAAACACGGGCGAATACAGTTTAAAGAACCCGTTTATACCGTCCGAAACCGTTGAAAACCAGAATCTGTTGGGGTTTTTAAAAAAGTTTCGCAAAATGCGTTTTTGAATCCCCCTTGCGCGGTTCATACGAAGGTTTGCTTCCGCCATGCCGTCATTATAAAGCTGCACGAGCGCAGTGTTCACAAGCGCTTCCGCCGCCTCTTCCGCACTCGAATACCTTTTCAGGTTCAAACCGATTATATATGTTGCGGAAAGAAGCAGCTTTCTTCCCTCTTCGACGGGCAATGAACTGCTTCTGCCCCCTGTTCGCTTATCCGCCAACGTTTTAAGCAGATCCGCAAGCTGCGCCTGCAAGCTTGAAACATCCGTTTCCGAAAGCAGTCCCGCAGCGTTTGCAGCCTGCACAAGTGACGCAAAATAATCCGTCGGATCGGGACGAAAGCCGTCAAGCGCATGTGCCCCGTGCTTCTCCAAGCTGTCGCCCGCCGATGCTGCAAATCCGTCGGATGCCTTCACCGATTCCGTTTCATGGATTTTAACTCCGTGTTCTTCCATTGCTCCCGTCGTTCTCCTTTCAGTCGGCTGTTTATCCCTCAGCTTCTTTTCGGCTGCAAAACACCGCCGCCGTTTTCAGCTCTGTTCATACTGTTCCGCACGGTAAATGAAGCTTTCCAACGGTTCCCCGCTGCGAACATGTTCCGCAAGCATCGGCAGCGCACGTCCCGCAAGCAATTCGAGAGAACCCTTGCAGAACCCATTGAAAGCTTCCTTCATGAAATCAATCAGTTCATCGTCTGAAACGATGTCCATCGTTTCATTTTTAAATTCATAAAACAGTCCGGTGACCTCATGCAGGGTCTGCTCATAATCCTCCTGCGAAATCCACGGCGAATCACAGAATGCTTCGGCAATCCTGCCGAGAACGCCTGCACCGAATTCCATCCTTCCCGTGCGCTGCAATGCAGCATTTCGTGTTGCGATAATCGCTGCCGCCTGCTTCCGGGAAAGAACAAGCCCGTATTTTTGAGCTTTTTCGTTGCTTTTCAGCAGCAGCCCCGTTTCATTTTTCTGCGCCGCGCCGCCCGAAAGCAATGAAAGTGAAAAGACGGCCTCAGCATTTTTGCTGTTGTTTAATTCCATTTGCACCTCCGCAATGCTGTTTGCAAGAATAAATCATATGTTTCCCGAGTATTTCAATATTTTACGCATCATCCCGGAATTGCTCATTATATCCCTATAAATACTCGCCGTCAAGCTTTCTTTGTGATAATTGCTGATTAATTGTTTTTAACGAAAAAGTTTCCGACCGCAATGCTCCTCTGCCCGGAATCCGAACAATTCAACCCGGGCAAAGTGTTCATGTTTTTTCGGAAACAAAAAATATGGAAATTCAGCGGCATCGGACGGCAAATTTACGGCTGCCGCATATATTGTTTCAAACCATATTGACAACGACTTTCAACAAAGCTATACTGAAAACCGATATTGCGCAATTGCAGTTATCAAATATTTTTCCGTTCACACTCTGAATCCCCCTGTTTCGGGAGCGGCACGGAGTGCGGTTTTCCCGTGATGGGAATTTTCCGTATCTACGGCAAAAATCGTCTCAGTTGCGCATATCGCAGCCACGGGTTGACAAATTGCCCGCCTCCCTTTATTGCCCGCAACGGCAAAAAAGCGTATCATTACGGCAGTAAACCCGCACGCGAACAAGCGGCGGAAAAGGTTAAACAGAAAGGAACGGTCACAGCAATGATACTTGCAGACAAAATCATCAATCTTCGTAAAAAGGCTGGCTGGTCACAGGAGGACCTTGCGGAAAAGCTCGGAGTTTCGCGTCAATCCGTTTCAAAATGGGAGGGTGCACAGTCCGTACCCGATATGGACAAAGTTCTTCGGCTGAGCCGCATTTTCGGTGTTTCAACCGATTACCTTCTTAAAGATGAAATCGAGGAATGCGAACCTTCCTTTCAATCCTCCGATGGCAGTGCCGAGCCTCCGCTTCGCACCGTCACAATGGAACAGGCCTCTGCCTATCTTGAGCTTCGCCGTGTTTCCGCGCCGCGAATTGCGCTTGCAGCTTTTCTTTGCGTTATTTCGCCCGCAGCTTTGATTTTTCTTGCCGCAATGAGCGACAGTCGTGTTATTAATATCAGCGAAAACCTTGCCTGCGGCATCGGTCTTTGTGCCTTGATTCTGCTTGCCGCAATCGGCGTCCTGCTTTTTATTTCAGCCGGCGCAAAGGCAAAGGAATATGAATTTCTTGAAAAAGAACCGTTTGAAACGGAATACGGCGTGGCCGGTATGCTGCGCGAACGCAAAGCTGCATTTGCGCACACCTCCTCAAGGCTCAATATCATCGGAACCATGCTCTGCATACTTTCGGTGATTCCGATTTTTGTTTCCGTCTGCTTTGAAAATGCGGATTTTGCTCCCGCTGCGGCGGTAAGTCTTACGCTTGTTATTGCGGGCATCGGCAGTGCCGCATTCGTGCTTGGAGGAACATATAATTCGGCCGTTGACAAACTTCTCGAAGAGGGCGACTACACCCGCGTAAAGAAGGAAAAGAGCGGATTCGTAAGCCGCATATCTTCCTGCTATTGGCTGATCGTGACCGCGGTTTATCTGCTCATAACATTCGGCATCAAGGGCGGCAATCCCAAAACATCATGGGTCATCTGGCCCGTTGCGGGCGTTATTTTTGCCGCACTTTCGGCTTTTTTGAATGCGCTTCCCGCTGCATCTTCAAAACACGGCAAGAAGTAAAACGGAGGAAATGTTAATGAGTAACACACAATATGACAACCTGTGCGGTGAACACTTCGCTTCGACCGAGCGCGAGATCATCCGCATTGACGGACTGAATAAAGCTTTCGGAGAGATAAAGGCCGTTCGAGACCTTTCGTTCCGTGTATGCCGAGGTGAACTTTTTGCCTTTCTCGGTGTTAACGGAGCGGGCAAATCCACAACCATCTCCATAATCTCGGGGCAGCTCCGACGGGACGGCGGCAGCGTCACGATTTTGGGCATGGATGCGGAGCGGGATTTTGAGCACGTTTCCCGAAAACTCGGCGTTGTTTTTCAAAATTCCGTGCTGGATCAGGCATTGACCGTTCGGGAAAACCTCCGCAGTCGAGCCGCACTGTACGGCATCAACGGAAAAGCGTTCAAAAAAAGACTTTCGGAGCTTTCGGAACTTCTCGATTTCGGTGATCTTCTGAACCGAACCGTCGGCAAGCTCTCCGGCGGGCAGCGGCGGAGAATTGACATTGCGCGTGCGCTTTTGCACGAACCCGAAATTCTTATTCTTGACGAGCCCACGACCGGACTGGACCCGCAGACGCGCCTCCTTCTTTGGAGCGTTGTTATGCAGCTTCGTGCCGAACACGGGCTTACGGTGTTTCTGACCACTCACTATATGGAAGAAGCCGCCGATGCAGACTACGTTGTAATATTGGATTCCGGCAGCATTGCTGCTGAAGGAACACCGCTGGAGCTGAAAAACAGGTTCACAGGTGATTTCATAACGCTTTACGGCGTCACGCCCGAACAAGCCGCCGCTCTCGGCGAATACAGAGTTGAATCCACACGCGACGGCATTCGCATTGCCGTAAAAAACACGGCGGAAGCAACGCAGTTGATTTTGAAACATCCCGAACTGTTCATCGATTACGAAATAAAAAAAGGCGGAATGGACGATGTGTTCCTTGCCGCAACGGGCAAAAAGCTTTCCGGAGGTGTCGAATCATGACAGGCTGCTACAATCTTTTTATTCGCAATTGCAAACTTTTTTTCAAGGATAAAGGCATGTTCTTTGCCTCGCTGATAACGCCTGTTATCCTTTTGGTGCTTTATGCCGCATTTCTTGCAAATGTGTATCGCGACAGCTTTATTTCCGCTCTTCCGGAGGGTTTCCCCGCTGCGGAAAAGCTCATCGGCGGCATTGTCGGCGGGCAGTTGGTTTCATCCCTGCTTGCGGTAAGCTGCATCACGGTATCATTTTGCTGCAACATGACCATGGTTTTGGACAAGGTCACGGGTGCAAGACGGGATCTCACCGTTTCCCCCGTCAAAAAGTCCACGCTTGCGCTGAGCTATTATCTTGCAACTTTTGCTTCAACGCTGCTTGTCTGCCTTATTGCGGCAGGTGCGGGATTTATCTATCTTGCAAAGGTCGGCTGGTATCTTTCCTTTGCCGACGTGATGCTGCTGTTTGCGGACATTGTTCTGCTTGTGCTTTTCGGCACTGCACTTTCAAGCATTGTGAACCGTTTTCTGACGACTCAGGGGCAGGTTTCCGCCGTCGGCACGATCGTAAGCTCGGGTTACGGTTTTATCTGCGGCGCATATATGCCGATTGCACAATTCAGCACCGGCTTGCAGCACATCCTTATGTTTCTGCCCGGAACATACGGAACAAGCCTTATTCGCAATCATGCCCTCCGCGGTGCGTTCTCCGCGGCAGCGGATGCGGATCTTGCTCCCGAAGTTATTGACGTAATTAAGAAATCCATCGATTGCAGGCTCAGCTTTTTCGGAACGGATGTAAGCCTTCCGGCAATGTTCGCCGTTCTTTGCGGGGGAACGGTTCTGCTCATCGCGCTGTTTGTTCTGCTGAATATACTATGCGGTGTGAACCGGCGAAAAAAATATTCGCAATGATCAAGCACCGGTTATTGCACTGAAATTATAAAGCAGATTTTTTCGAATTCTTCATCCAACCTCCGGCGCGATGCGCACGGATAATGCAGCGGCGGTCATCGCGAACAGTGAGCAACAAACGGAAACGCCCCGACCGAACAGCTTTTGCGGAACCGGTTATCTTTAAACTGTGTTATTCTAAAAAACCGACACAATATTTCATGTGTCATTTCATGTGTTTTTATAAGGAAGGAAAATATGCTTAATATCAAACACTTAACAAAAACTTACGGCAGCAAAAAGGCGGTTGACGACCTTTCTTTGCACATTGCACCGGGTGAGATTTACGGCTTTATCGGCCATAACGGCGCAGGCAAAACAACAACGCTCAAAAGCTGCGTCGGAATCCTTCAGTTTGATGCAGGCGAAATACTTGTGAACGGCACTTCCGTTCAGAAGGACCCCCTGACCTGCAAAAAACTCATCGCCTATATTCCGGACAATCCCGACATGTATGAGTTTATGACAGGCATCAAATATCTCAACTTCATCGCGGATATTTTCGGCATCGGAGCGGAGGAGCGGGTACAGCGCATCAATAAATATGCGGACATGTTTGAGCTCACCGCCTCGCTTGCGCAGCCTGTTTCATCCTATTCCCACGGCATGAAACAAAAACTTGCCGTTATCGCAGCTTGGATTCACTCTCCGAAGCTTATCATTATGGACGAGCCTTTTGTCGGGCTCGATCCCAAAGCGGCGCATACTTTGAAAGGACTGATGCGGGAAGTCTGCAATGACGGCGGCGCGATCTTCTTTTCGACCCATGTGCTTGAAGTTGCGGAAAAGCTTTGTGACAAGGTTGCGATCATCAAAGGCGGCAGGCTCATCCGTTCCGGAACCATGGACGAGGTCAAAGGCGATGAAAGTCTTGAATCCGTTTTTCTCGAGCTTGAAGCCGAATAAACTTCGGAGGCGCACTTATGCTTAAAATTCTTCTTAAACGGCAGCTCTATGAATTCAACCGAAGCTTTTTCTATGACACCAAAAAGGGCAAAAGCCGTTCAAAGTTCGCATCCGCCGCGTTCATCGTGCTGTATGCCCTTCTTATGGTCTGCGTGCTGGGCGGAATGTTCGCATTTTGCGCTTATCAGCTTGCAAACCCGCTCCGTGCCGCCGGGTTCGACTGGCTCTATTTTGCATTGTTCGGCATAATCGGGCTGATGTTCGGCGTTTTCGGCAGTGTGTTCAACACCTATGCCGCGCTCTACAAAGCAAACGACAACGACCTTTTGCTCTCCCTTCCCGTGCCCGTCGAAAGCATTCTGCTTTCTCGGCTGCTGGGCGTCTATCTCATGGGGCTGATGTTCTCGGCGGTTGTGTTCGTTCCGGCAGCGACAGTTTACCTCTGCATTGATTTCTCCGTCGGCACGCTTTTGGGCTGCATTCTCGGAATGCTGTCAATCTCCGTCTTCGCTTTTGTTCTGTCCTGCGCATTGGGTTGGGTGGTTGCAAAAATCGCCTCCAAGCTGAAACGGAAAAGCTTCCTCACGGTTATAATATCGCTTGTGTTTATCGGCGGGTATTATTATGTTGTAAACAATATCACGACCCTTTTAATGCAGTTTACGCAATATGTCGGCGCAATAGGGGCAGGCGTCAAAAACTTTGCTTACCCTGTTTACCTTTTCGGGCGGATGTCGGCGGGAAACCTTGTTTCCGCTCCGCTGCCCGTATTCGGCACAGCCGCGCTTGCATTGCTTACATTTTATGTTATGTCGAAGAGCTTTTTTAAAAGCTTGCAACCGCTTCTTCCGATACCGTAACCGCAAAGTATAATCGTAATGCACGACAAAAGGCAAGCGGCGTTTTTCCCGCTTTGCTCAAACGTGAGTTTAGCCGATTCACCGCAAGCCCTGCATATATGCTCAATTGCGGTTTTGGCGTTATAATCATGCCCATTGCAGGCATTCTGCTTCTCATCAGGGGCGCAGCTCTTCGTTCAATGCTGTTTGAGCTTTTCGACAGCAACACGGGAACGATTGCAATACTTGCTGCCGCCGTCGTCTGCCTTGTGTCCACAATGAACGATATGACTGCGCCGTCCGTCTCTTTGGAAGGAAAAACGCTTTGGATTCTGCGTTCAATGCCCGTAACCACGCAGCAGATCCTCCGTGCAAAGCTTGCAATGCAGCTCCTGCTGTCCGGAATTTCGGTGCTTTTCGCCGCGATCTGCACATGCATCGCATTTGCCGTGCCGATAGGTTCAACGATTGCGGTAATCCTTGCATGTCTTTCCCTCGTTGTTCTTCTTGCCGAATTCGGGTTGTTCCTTGATCTCAAA
>ENA-OQCL01000682-OQCL01000682.1-human-gut-metagenome-genome-assembly--contig:-NODE-682-length-15082-cov-2.337345_pt1 | contig 15082 bp, 17 predicted proteins | sample MGYA00242502_ERZ504586 | MGnify/ENA primary metagenome ERZ504586 (study PRJEB26092, sample SAMD00036316) | human gut metagenome | host: Homo sapiens | study: EMG produced TPA metagenomics assembly of... | reverse complement strand
GATGGCAGCCGTCACAAAGCAGCTCGGCTCTTTGCAGCATATGTCGAATCTTTATTACACCGAGCCCTGTGCCGAGCTCGCTCAAATGCTCTGCCAAAGGACGGGCATGGATAAGGTGTTTTTCTCAAACTCGGGCGCGGAGGCCAACGAATGCGCCATAAAGGCCGCGAGGAAATACGCCGCCGAGCACCGCGGGGCTGAGTATTATAACATAATAACGCTCAAAAATCAGCTTCCACGGCAGGACGGTAACGACCCTCGCCGCAACGGGTCAGGATGTGTTTCATCACGACTTTTTGCCGCTGACAGAGGGCTTCCTCTACGCCGAGGCAAACAGCATTGACGATATCAAGACGCTGACCGAGAGCAATAAATGCGCCGGAGTGATGATAGAGGTCGTCCAGGGTGAGGGCGGGGTTAATCCTCTCGACAAGGATTATGTCAAGGCTCTTGCCGAGCTTTGCGCCGAGAAAGACCTGCTGCTCATCTGCGACGAGGTGCAGACGGGCAACGGCAGGAGCGGCAAGCTCTATGCCTATATGAATTACGGCATTCAGCCCGATATAGTTTCGACCGCCAAGGGGCTTGCGGGCGGCCTGCCGCTGGGCGCAACGCTGCTCGGCGCCAAGGTCAGCGGAGTATTCACCCCCGGCACTCACGGCTCGACCTTCGGTGGCAACCCTGTATGCTGCGCAGGCGCAATAAGCATTCTCGGCAGGATAGACGACGAGCTGCTCAAGGGAGTGCGTGAGCGCTCGGAATTCATCATAAACGAGTTGAGCGGCGCACCCGGCGTTGAATCGGTCACGGGTCTCGGGCTGATGCTCGGGGTCAAGACCTCAAAGCCCGCTGCCGAGGTCATCAGCGGCTGCATGGCAAAGGGCGTGCTGGTTATAAAGGCAAAGGACAAGGTGCGGCTGCTGCCCGCACTCAATATACCCATGGAGCAATTGAAGCAGGCAACGGCCGTTATTAAAGAGGTCTGCGCCGAGTAAGGAGGAGCAATATGAACCTGTACGGAAAAGACTTTTTTAAAACTTTTAGATTTCACTCCCGATGAAATAAATTATCTTATCGACCTCGCCGCCGCCCTCAAGGCAAAGAAAAAGGCGGGGATCCCTCACAAACTCTGCGAGGGCAAAAACGTGGCTCTGATTTTTGAAAAGACGAGCACCCGCACCAGATGCAGCTTCGAGGTCGCCTCAAGGGATCTCGGCATGGGCTGCACCTATCTCGACCCCTCAGGCTCGCAGATAGGCAAAAAGGAGAGCATCGCCGACACGGCAAGGGTGCTTTCGAGCATGTTTGACGGCATTGAATACCGCGGCTTCGGTCAGGTGATAGTCGAGGAGCTGGCGGAATTCGCCTCCGTGCCTGTTTGGAACGGGCTGACAAATGAATTCCACCTCACTCAGATACTCGCCGATTTTCTCACTATCAAGGAGCATTTCGGCACTCTGAAGGGCATTAAATTCGTATATATGGGCGACTCCCGCTTCAACATGGGCAACTCGCTCATGGTCGGCTGCGCCAAGATGGGCATGAGCTTCACCGCCTGTGCCCCGAGGAATATTTCCCCGACAAAGCGCTCATCGCCGAATGCGAGGCCATAGCCGCCGAGACCGGCGCAACGCTCAGCTTCTGCACCTCGCCCGAGGAAGCCGTAAAGGACGCCGACGTTATCTACACGGATATATGGGTCTCGATGGGCGAACCCGCCGAGGTCTGGGCCGAGAGGATAGAGGCGCTCTCGCCCTATCAGGTCAATTCGGCTCTGATGGCAAAGGCTGCGCCGGGCGCAATATTCATGCACTGTCTGCCCTCGTATCACGACCTCAAGACGGCTATCGGCAAGGAGATAGGCGAGAAATTCGGCATGACCGAGATGGAGGTGACCGACGAGGTCTTTGAGGGGCCGCAGTCGGTGGTATTCAAGGAAGCGGAGAACCGTATGCACACGATAAAGGCAGTCATGGCGGCAACGCTGTGCAGCGATATAGACGATCGGCTTGGGAGCGGAATATAATGAAGTCATTTAACAGGAAGCTCGTCCTCGAGGACGGCAGCGAATACTGCGGCTACGGCTTCGGCAGCCCGTGTCAACGGGTCTGCGAGCTGGTGTTCAACACCTCGATGGTCGGCTATCAGGAGATCGTCTCCGACCCGTCCTACGCGGGCCAGATCGTGACGCTCACCTATCCGCAGATCGGCAACTACGGCATCAACGAGAAGGACATGCAGGGCGACCCGCTCCACCTGGCCGGCCTCGTGGTCCACGACATGTGCTACACGCCGAGCAACTGGCAGAGCGTCGAGTCCTTCCCGAACTTCCTCGCGCAGAACGGCGTCGTGGCCATCGAGGACGTGGACACCCGCGCTCTCACCATCGCCATCCGCGAGGGCGGCGCCATGCGCGCGGCCATCTCCACGACCGACCTCGACCCCGAGAGCCTCATTGCGCGCGTCAAGGCGTCCCCTTCCATTGCCGACCACAACTACGTCGCCGACGTCTCCACGAAGGAGTCCTACGTCGTCCCTGGCCAGGACGCCGACGGCCAGCCGCGCCTGCACGTGGTCGCCTACGACTGCGGCGAGAAGAGGGGCAATCGGCCAAGCGCCATCTCCGCCGCCGGCTGCGAGGTCACCGTCGTGCCGTGGGACACGCCCGCCGAGAAGGTCCTCGAGATGAACCCCCGACGGTGTGTTCTTCTCCAACGGCCCCGGCGACCCCGTCTCCGTGCCGCCCGTTGTCGACGCCGTGCGCGCGTGCCTCGGCCAAGCTCCCCGTCTTCGGTATCTGCCTCGGCAACCAGGTCATCTCCATGGCGGCCGGCGCCAAGATCGAGAAGCTCCCGTACGGCCACCACGGCGGCAACGAGCCTGTGATGAACCTGCTCACCGGCAAGGTCGAGATCACCGCGCAGAACCACAACTACGGCCCGGTCTTCTCGTCCTTCGGTCCGCTCGTGCCCGAGCTCTCCGGCGGCGTCTCCGAGCACCCGGCGGACGAGGACCTGCGCTTCTGGTCCCGCGCCCACGTGGCCCCCGTCGTCATGACCGAGAAGTACGGGCGCGTCCGCCTCACGCACGTCAACCTCAACGACGGCACGCCCGAGGGCATCCAGTTCCTGGACGTCCCGGCCTTCTCCATGCAGTACCACCCCGAGGCCAAGCCCGGCCCCAACGACTCCACGTACGCCTTCGCGGCGTTCGCCAAGCTCATGCGCGGCGAGGACGACTACCTCGCCATCGACGTCCGCGAGGGGAGGCGCTTCTAGATGCCCAAGCGCACCGACATCAAGAAGATCCTTATCATCGGCTCCGGCCCCATCGTCATCGGCCAGGCCTGCGAGTTCGACTACTCCGGCACCCAGGCCTGCAAGGCCCTGCGCTCGGAGGGCTACGAGGTCGTGCTCGTCAACTCCAACCCGGCGACCATCATGACCGACCCGGAGACCGCCGACCGAACCTACATCGAGCCCATCACCGTCGAGTCCGTCACCAAGGTCATCGAGAAGGAGCGCCCGGACGCCCTCTTGCCCAACATGGGCGGCCAGACGGGCCTCAACTGCGCCGTCGCCCTCGGCAAGGCCGGCATCCTCGAGAAGTACGGCGTCGAGGTCATCGGCTGCGACGTCGACTCCATCGAGACCGGCGAGGACCGCGAGCTCTTTGCCAACGCCATGCGCGACATCGGCCTCGAGGTCGCCAAGTCCGGCATCGCGCACACCGTCGAGGAGTGCGAGAAGATCGCCGAGGAGCTCGGCTACCCGGTGGTCCTGCGCCCGGCCTTCACCCTGGGCGGCGCCGGCGGCGGCATGGCCTACGACCACGATGACCTGCTGCGCATTGCCGAGCAGGGCCTCGCGCTCTCGCCTGAGAGCGAGGTCCTCGTGGAGCAGTCCGTCGAGGGCTGGAAGGAGATCGAGATGGAGGTGATGCGCGACTCCGCGGGCAACGGCGTCGTCATCTGCTCCATCGAGAACCTCGACCCCATGGGCGTGCACACCGGCGACTCCATCACCGTGGCCCCGGTCCAGACCTTGTCCGACATGGAATACCAGAAGATCCGCGACGCTTCCATCGCCATCATGCGTGAGATCGGCGTCGAAACCGGCGGCAGCAACGTGCAGTTCGGCGTCGATCCGGCAAACGGCGACATTGTGGTCATTGAAATGAACCCGCGCGTGTCGCGTTCCTCGGCCCTGGCCTCCAAGGCCACGGGCTTCCCCATCGCCAAGATCGCGGCCAAACTGGCCGTGGGCTATACCCTTGACGAGCTGCGCAACGACATCACCCGCGAGACCGTGGCCAGCTTCGAACCGGCCATCGACTACTGCGTGGTCAAGATCCCGCGCTTCACCTTTGAGAAATTCCCCGGCGCCAAGGATGAGCTGACCACCTCCATGAAGAGCGTGGGCGAGGCCATGAGCATCGGCCGCACGTTCAAGGAAGCCCTGCAAAAAGGTCTGCGCTCCATGGAAATCGGCGCGCCGGGCCTGGGCTACAACTTCCGCGCCGAGCTGCCTTCGCGCGAAGCCATTCTGGAGGCCCTGCACCGGCCCAATTCGCGCCGCGCCTTCACCCTGCGCCAGGCCCTGGTGGCCGGGATCAGCGAGGAGGAGATCTTCGCGGCTTCGGCCATTGATCCCTGGTTTATCCGCCAGGTCAAGGACATCGTGGACATGGAGGCCCGTATCCGCGATTTCGGCCTGGCCAACGACATGACCCCGGCCAATGCCGATCTGGCCGTGGTGCTGCGCGAAGCCAAGGAATACGGCTTCTCCGACCGGCAGCTTTCTGAAATGTGGAAGCGGCCCGAAGGCGATATCCGCCGTCTGCGCAAGGAAATGGGCATCGTGCCCACCTATTATCTGGTGGACACCTGCGCCGCGGAATTCGAGGCCTACACCCCCTATTTCTACTCCACCTACGAAACCGGCGACGAGCTGGCGGTCAAGGATTGCCGCAAGGTGCTCATCCTGGGCGGCGGGCCCAACCGCATCGGCCAGGGCATCGAGTTCGACTACTGCTGCTGCCATGCCTCCTTCGCCCTGCGCGATGCCGGGATCATGGCCATCATGGCCAACTCCAACCCGGAAACCGTGTCCACGGACTATGACACTTCGGACCGGCTCTACTTCGAGCCCCTGACCTCGAGGATGTCATGAACATCGTGGAAAAGGAAAAGCCCGAAGGCGTCATTGTACAGTTCGGCGGGCAGACCCCGCTGAACCTGGCCGTGCCCCTGATGCGTGCGGGCGTGCCCATTCTGGGCACCTCGCCCGACGCCATTGACCGCGCCGAGGACCGCGAGCGCTTCCAGGCCCTGATTCAGAAACTGGGGCTTTTGCAGCCGCCCAACGGCACGGCCATGGACCTGGAGGAAGCCTTGGAAGTGGCCGAGCGCATCACCTATCCCGTGGTGGTGCGGCCCAGCTACGTGCTGGGCGGCCGGGCCATGGCCGTGGTCTACGATGCCGCCGAACTGGCCGATTACTTCCGCGAACAGGTGCCGGAAAAGCCGGAACATCCCATCCTCATCGACAAATTCCTGGAACACGCCGTGGAAGTGGACGTGGACGCCCTTCTGACGGCCGGGAAGTTTATGTGGCCGGGATCATGGAACATATCGAGGAAGCGGGCATCCATTCCGGCGACTCGGCCTGCGTGCTGCCTTCCTTCTCGCTCTCCTACGACCATGTGGCGCTCATCGCGGCCCAGGCCGAAGCCCTGGCTCGCGAACTCAGGGTCGTGGGTCTGATGAACATTCAGTTCGCCATCAAGGGCGACGACATCTATATTCTGGAAGTCAATCCGCGCGCCTCGCGCACCGCGCCCTTTGTCTCCAAGGCCACGGGCGTGCCCCTGCCGTACCTGGCAACCCAGGTCATGCTGGGCAAGAGCCTGGACGAACTGGACCCCTGGAGCATGCGCAAGGGCGGTTTCACCTGCGTGAAAGAGGCGGTCATGCCCTTTCAGCGCTTCCCCGGCGTGGACATTATCCTGGGACCGGAAATGCACTCCACCGGCGAAGTCATGGGCATGGGCTCCAACTTCGGCGATGCTTTTCTCAAAAGCCAGCTGGGCGCGGGCCAGGTGTTGCCGCAGGGCGGCAAGATCTTTCTCTCGGTCAACGACCGCGACAAGCCCTTCCTGCCCGAAGTGGCGGCCATGTTCGCCAAGCTGGGCTTCCGGCTGCTGGCCACGCAGGGCACGGCAAATGTGCTGCGCGAGCACGGCCTTGAGGTGGAGGAAGTGCGCAAGGTCTATGAAGGGCGGCCCAATATCGTGGACCTGCTCATCAACCATGAGGTGGACCTGGTCATCAACACGGCCTCGGGCAAGCACACGGCCAGGGATTCCAAGGCCATCCGGCGCGCGGCCCTGACCTACAAGGTGCCGTACTGCACCACCATCGCGGCGGCCCGGGCCACGGCCACGGCCATCGGCTCGCGGCGGGACGAAACCCATGTGGAAAGCCTGCAGGAATACTACGCGCGGGAAGCGCGGGGGTAAGTTATGAAAGCATTGCTGGTGCTGGAAGACGGGTTCACGCTGGAAGGCCAAATCCTTTACCGGCGATTTTGAAACCGGCGGGGAAGTGATTTTTACCACGGGCATGACCGGCTATCAGGAAGTGCTCACCGACCCTTCCTATTACGGGCAGATGGTCTGCATGACCTATCCGCTCATCGGCAACTACGGCATCGCCCGCGAGGATATGGAGTCCGCTGCGGTGCACGCCGGGGCCCTGCTGGTCAAGGAGTGCTGCAAAAAGCCCTCCAACTGGCGGGCCACCATGTCTCTGCCCACTTTTCTGAAGCGCTATGAGAAGCCGGGCATGGAGGGGCTGGACCACCCCGCGCCCTGACCCGCCATCTGCGCATGCAACGGGGCCATGCGCGGGGTTATCTCCACCCGCGAGTTCGACCCGCGGGCCCTGCGGGAAAAGGCCCTGGCCCTACCCGCCATGAAAGGCCGCAACCTGGTGCCCTTTGTGGCGGCCCAAAAGCCCTACGCCTGGTACGACAACGCGCCCCGGGAGGCTGTGTTCGGCCCTGACGGCGCGTATGCCTGGCGAGGCACGGGCCTGCCCCTGCTGGTCTATGATTTCGGCATCAAGTGGAACATCCTGCGGCATCTGTGCGAGGCGGGCTTCGAACCCCTGGCCGTGCCGCCCACCTTCAGCGCGCAGGCGGCCAAGGCCAGCGGCGCGCGGGCGGTCTTTCTCTCCAACGGCCCCGGCGACCCGGCCTCGCTGACCGACGAAATCGCCGTGGTACGGGATCTGATCAAGATCTTTCCGGTCACGGGCATCTGCCTGGGCCATCAGCTCATCGGCCACGCCCTGGGCGGCACCACGGACAAACTCAAGTTCGGGCACCACGGCTGCAACCATCCTGTCAAGGATCTGACCACCGGCCGCATTGAAATCTCCTCCCAGAACCACGGTTTCCATGTGGTGCTGGACGGCGTGCCCGATGTGGAAGCCACCCACGTCAATCTCAATGACCACACCCTGGAAGGCTTGCGCCACAAGACGCTGCCGGTCATGAGCCTGCAGTACCACCCCGAGGCGGCGGCGGGCCCACGCGACGGCAATTATCTTTTCAGCCGTTTCCGGGAAATGATCGGCAATGCCGTGGGGGCCTGAGCCTCCGGCACTGGAAATCTCTTGATATGGCCTGGCCGTTGAGGCTATACTGAAAACTACAATGGGATAGCAGGATGCTCCCCCAGCGGCCGCAGGCAGCCGGAGAGCAGTGGCGGCCCCAAGGCCGCCGACGATCGCAACATAAAAGGAGCTTCGCGTGAAAAAATCAATTCTGAGCCTTGGGCTGGCTCTGGTTCTTGCCTTGGCCTGCGTCAACGTGCAGGCGGCGGAAAATAATGCTGCTGCGGGCATGACCGGCAATCCGGTGGACCAGTTCACCGGCGCTGTCTGGGAAAAAACCACCGAGTCCAACAAGGCCGCTTTTCTGTTTGGCGTGGAGTCGGCCATTACCGTGGAATATTTCGTCAACGCCAAGATGACGGAAAAGTCCGCCAAGGCCGGCAAACGTCCCGTGTATACGCTGTCGCCCTTTGAAAAGGGCTGGATGAAGGCCTTCAGGGACGTCAACCGCACTGAGATCATCAAGATGGTGGACGCATGGTACGCGGCCAATCCCAAGAGCCTTGACCGGCCTGTGTTGAGCGTTATCTGGAATGAACTTATCGCGCCGCGCGTTGCCGCCGCGAAGTAGCCGCCTGTAATCTGACGTTCGCGTCAAGCCTTTTTCAGGAGAAAGTTATGAAAAAGTTTTGATTGTGGGTCTGATGGCCATGATGTTCGCCACCGGCATCGGCTGCACAAATATGAGCCGCACCCAGCAGGGCGTCGCCAGCGGCGCGGCCCTGGGCGCGCTGGGCGGTGCGGGCATCGCGGCCATTTCCGGCGGAGCCGCCGGTTGGGGCGCGTTGGCCGGCGCCGGTGTGGGCGCGCTGGCCGGCGGCATTGTGGGACATCAGCAGGATAAAAATTATCGCTGGTAATTGCGGATACTCGCCAGGGCAACGCCGCGCGGCGTATGCTTGAACAAAACTGAACAGCGGGCCGGATTTTCCGGCCCGTTTGCGTTTTACAGGCGCGAGCGAGGCGGCGTTTCGGCCATTCTTCCCCCCATCCCCGCTTCAGCCGCAGGAGGCAGCATGAACAGGACCATTCACACGCTTTTTTTCAGCCCCACCCACAGCAGCCGGGAGATCGCCCGGACCCTGGCGGACGGCCTGGCCGTCTCATTGGGAGGAGAGCAGAAAATCCGGGACCTGACCTTCCCGCCCGAGCGGGAAGAAAGCCTGGACTGCGCGCCCGGCGATGTGCTGGTCTTCGCTTTTCCGGTCTATGCGGGGCGCGTACCGCAACTTCTGGAAGCGCCCCTGGCCCGTGTGCGCGGTAACGGTGCGACGGCGGTCGTGGCGGCCGTATACGGCAACCGGGATTTATGACGATGCCCTGCTGGAAGCTGTGGATCTGCTCACGCGGCGGGGCTGTACGGTGGTGGCGGCCGGAGCCTTTATCGCCGAGCATTCCCTGGGCCCCCGGCGTGGGCGCGGGCCGTCCCCGACGCCGAAGACAAGTGCGTGCTGGCGGATTTCGCCCGGCGCGCCGCCGCCAAAATCGCGGCTGGCAATCCCGCGCCCGTGTCCGTCAAGGGCAACCGGCCTTACAAGGAGCGCGGTCCGGCAACGGATATCCGACCCAAAACCACGGATGCCTGTACCCAATGCATGATCTGCGTTCAGGGCTGCCCCATGGGCGTCATCAGCGAGGATGATCCCCATCAGGTGGCGGCGGGCTGCATCCGCTGTTGCGCCTGTGTCGAAATTCTGCCCGGTGGAGGCCAAATATTTTGATGATCCCAATGTGGCGAAGATCCGGGCCATGCTGGAAAGCAGGTGTACCGCTCGCCGGGAGCCGGAGTTATTTCTCTAGAGGCTGTTTGACAAGCACCCGGCAGACTGACACGCCCATAATGCCCGGATAGGCCATCGGGCTGGTGCTCCATTTGGGCCGGGTCAACAGACAGCCTCGGGCCGGGGATATATATACCACGTATGTCCCCTGCTCCGTGGCCGTTTGTGGTAGTGTGGGCATTTCACACGCTTTCATTTCCGGTCAGAACTCCGCCGCACCAGCCGCGAAGCAGGGCAAAGCCTGTGTTTCCGTATGGGCGGCCAGCCAGGCCGGGACATCCAGCCCGGCCTGGAGAATTTCCTTTTCCGCGCCGTCCAGACAGGCGAGCAGCTCTTTTTTACTGCGGCAGTATTGTCCCGAGGCAAGGTAGTACACGACCTGCATGACGAAAAAGGCGGCCTTGTAGGCGTCTTTCAGGATAGCGGGTCTGGCTTCCGGCTCCGCGTAGAGATAGCTGTGCGTGAGTAGGTGTAGGAGAGCGGATGCGCCGATTTTGGCCCCCTGCCAGCGCGTCCTCCTGTGACAAGGGCGGAAGGAAATCCTTCAGCCTGCCGTAATAATCGTCCGTGTCCATGCTGAAAGGCAAAAGCTCATGTCGCGGCCAGTGGAAAAAATTCCTCGGTTCCGCTGCAAAAACCGCAGGCCTTATGCCCCTCGGGCAAGGCGTGCACGATGCTCCGGTAGATATCAAGATCGGCCGGTTCCACTGTGTCCAGCAGCACGACAAGATCAATGTCGCTTGTTTCGGTGGCCTCTCCCCGGCGGTAGCTGCCCTGCAGCCCCAGATACGCAAGGCGCGGGCCGAAGGCTTTTTTCATGCGGGCCAGTGCGTCGGCCACCCAGGTTTGTGGTTCGATCATCAGCGACTCTCATTGTTGCGGATACGCGGGTTCAGATTTTCCGGCAGATGAATGTTTGCAGCTTATTATAGAAATCCTGTCCGGAATTCCAGACGTTTTCGCTGAGAATCCGCTGTAAGGGCAGGGCAGCCGACGAGAGCATTTTCGTATAGCTTTCAAGTCGGTAGGCCTGCATGAAAGAAGCGTATTGCCGTACTGTTGCGTCGGCTGCGTCAATAATGAAATAGCGCGAAAGCGCGCTTTCTTCGGCAGCGTTCCAGCTGTTTTCCCGCAGACAGAGATGTGGTCCGGCGGAAAACAGGCCCGTTGCGTGACGCTGCCAGGTGGCCGGGGCTTCACCCATGGCGCGAACCGCGTCATAGGTGTGGGCTTCCAGTATGAACAGGCCGTTTTCAGGCAGCATTTCAGCGCAATGCTCAAGCAGGAGTGCGGCATCCTTTCTGATAAAGGCGTTGAACTCGCCAAAGGTCATGATGATGCAGTCAAATTTTTGATTGCTTCTGTAGTTGCGGATATCCCCGAGAATATATTCCGGCTTTGGATCACAGTCCGCGCTCCGTTGCCGGGCGTATTCTATGGAGGCGGGCGAAAAGTCCACGCCGACGCACTGATGTCCCCGTTCGGCCAGGGCCTGGGTATACAGGCCCGGACCGCAACCCATATCCAGTATCCGGGAAGGAACGGACAACTGTTCCGCAATCCAGGCCGCATGCGCGGCAATGATCGGGCTGCGTCTGCTGGCCCAATCGTGTTCCTGGTTCAGATGCTGTTCGAGCATTCTGCGGCTGAAGTCCGGTTCATCCCAGGGAATCTTGGCTCCCGCACCGCTGGCGTCGACATTGGCGCGGGAGGCGTTCCATTGGGTCAGGTCCATGAGGTCCATCAGTGCTCCTGAAAGATGTTGCCGACGATTGTCATGAGCCTGTTGATACTATTGCCTTTTTGCCGTTCGCTGCGCGCGGCAGCCGTTGTCCGAAGGCCTTGCCTTAGCCGTAGGCGAACTTGTGAGCCGTATGGCTAAAGCTCCTGCGTCGCAACGGTTGAAGCGAGCTCCAAAAGAGTACACTCCCTCAAAGCAGGCTTATCTTCCTTGCGAGCGAACAAAAATTTATAGTATCGACAGACCCATGGGGATTTGAGGATCGGAAGGCCGGGCGGACACGCGGGATGCGCGACCCCGAAAACAAGGATGCCCACCGTCAGGCAGGCATCCCGGAGCATTCTGTTTTTGAGTTTGCCGCCTGTCGACAGCGTGCGGCAGGATCTCTTGCCCGGCACTGCTTTGTCCGTCGGCCCCGCAGGCTCGTTTGCGGCGAACGGGCCGCGGCAATATACTGTGTGACGGTTCCAGAGCATATTAGCTTTGAAGTGCCGCGCATTCCCAAATTAAAGATACGCTTACTTCGCCGCTTAGCTATGCTGTCCTCGTCCGTAAAGCTCGAAGACTCGCTAACGGGAGAGGCAACAGCGCAAATAAATTGCGCTTACGGCATCGTAGCGCGAGGCTGCTCTCGCAGCCTCGTTAGGGCCTGTTAACGCTATGCCTTTTTGCCCTCCTGCCGCGTCAGATTTCACCTGCTTTTTCGGTCGAGTACCAGAAGAGTACACTCCCTCAAAGCAGGTTTATCTTCCTTGCAGGCGAACAAAAATTCTATAGTGTTAACAGACCCTAGAGCATTTCAACTTTGAAATGCCCTATAAGGGCTCGTCCGCGTTCTTGTCCATATCCACGAATTGGCCGAACCCCTCGGTGGCAAAGGCCGACATGAGCGAATTGGTCAGTTCCGGGTCATAATGCTGCTGGTCCGCCGCCAGCTCCTTCGCGGCTTCCAGCGGTTCTTTGGCCTGGCCATACGGCTTTTCGCAGATCATGGCCGAGAAGGAGTCGGCAATGGCCGTGATCCGGCCCACCCTGCTGATCTGGGGGCCTTTGAGCTTTTGCGGATAGCCGGAGCCGTCCAGGCGCTCGTGGTGCTCAAAGCAGGCCCGCAACAGTTCTTCAAAAGGGTCAGGTCCATTTTTCTGCATCAGCTTTACGCCCACCAGGGGGTGCAGAATCACTTTTTCCCGCTCTTCGGGTTTCAGGGGACCCTGTTTATTGAGCAGAAAAGCCGGTACCTTGCTCATGCCCACGTCGTGCAGCAGAAGGGCCAGGGCCATGCGGTCCAGATCCTTGCGGCGAAAATCCGAAACAATCTGCAGCCAGAGCCAGAGCCCCACGGACATGGTATTGATGGCGTGGCGGGCGGGCTGGTGGCGGCGGAAGAGGCGGCGCACAAAGGCGTTGACGTGGTGCCTGTCCTGCCAGAGATATTCGGTGACCACCATAATGTCGCGGTACAGCGGCTCAAACACCGCCTTGACCGGCTGGTCGCTGAAATCCGTAAAGCGCATGGCCAGCGCGCGGATACAGATATCCGCGATTTCGGATTCCTTGAGGTTGTTGTCCTGGAGCACAAGGTCAAGTTGTTTGACGATGTGGCGGGAATAGATGGGGTGGTCGGAGCGCGACACGAAAAGATCGCCTGCGGCGCAGAGCCGGGCCACTCCCTCCACCTGCTCGTTGCTCAGGCGTACGCCCTTCTTGGAATAGGGGGCCAGGACCTTGATATCCTCACGAAAACTGAACAGATCCACCGGCGGGCGGTATTTGGGGAAACTCGCCAGAATCTCGGTGCTGATCTGATAGTATTCCTCATTGATGTTCTGAGGAATATCGCGGGCCTGCCGGCTTTGCTCAGCCATGGTTATTTCCAGTAGATTTTGACGAGATTGGTGCCGCGCGGCGTGGACGAGGACCCCTTGAGCTGACCGGCGGTGATCACCGCGCAGTCGTCGGCCTTGAAGTCCGGGCAGTTATGAATGAATTCCTCGGCCCGGATCAGGTGGCTGGGCTCCACTTCCGGATTGTCCACGAACACGGGAGTGATGCCCCAGACGAAATTGAGGGCCTTGATGGTCACCGGGTCGGGCGTCAGGGCGTAAATGCGCTGCGGCGGCCTGCGCGCGGAAACCTGGCGGGCCGAACCGCCGGAAAGACTGTGCGAGACAATGGCCTGGGCATGAGCCTTGTCGGCCAGCAGGCAGGCTGAAAAGGCCAGAAATTCGGGGATGCCCTTGTCGGCGTCCGGCTCTTCCAGTTTGCGGTTGTCCAGCAACAGCTTTTCGGCCTCATTGGTGATCTTGCGCATATAGCGCACGGTTTCCACCGGGAAGTTGCCCATGGCCGTTTCTTCGGAAAGCATCACGCAATCGGCGCCGTCCAGCACGGCATTGGCGACGTCCGTGGTTTCGGCACGGGTCGGGGAGGGGCTGGACACCATCGAAAGCAGCATCTGCGTGGCGACGATGACGGGCTTGGCGGCCCGGTTGCAGGCCCGGATGATGCGCTTCTGCATGGCCGGGAGTTCCGGCAGCGGGCACTCGATGCCGAGGTCGCCGCGGGCCACCATGACGATATCGACTTCCTTGAGGATGGCGTCGAGCCGATCCACCGCGTTGCGGCGTTCGAGCTTGGCGATGACCGGGATGTCGCGGTCGCTGTGGCTGCGGATGATCGACTTGGCTTCGCGGATGTCTTCGGGCGACTGCACGAAGGAGAGCGCCACGGCGTCAACGCCGAGGGCGAGGCCGTCCACGAGGTCCTTCTTGTCTTTTTCGGTAAGCGCGGGCAGAGGGATGGACTTGCCGGGCAGGGCGAGGCCCTTGCGCGAGGTGACGATGCCGTTGTTGTTGGCTTCGAGCTTGAAGAGCCCGTCCTCGCGGTGTTCGACCACCCGGAACTGGAGGGTGCCGTCAGCGAGCACGAGGCGATCGCCCTGTTCGAGTTCGGCGAAAATTTCGGGGTGATCGAAGGGGATATACGGGAACTCCTCATTGCACATCAGCGAGGAGGGGCCGAGCAGCAGCTGATCGCCCTTGAGCACGTTCAGCGAGCCTTCATTGGGGAAGGTGCCGATACGGATCTTGGGGCCCGAGAGGTCTTGAAGGATCGTGATGGGCGTCTTGTGGACGATTTCCAGTTCGCGGATCATCTTGATGAGGTCGACGAAGGAGGAACTGTCGCCGTGGGAGAAATTAAGGCGGAAAATCCGGACGCCAGCCGCGATCAGTTTTGGAAAGAACGTCACGCTTGTTGGACGCGGGGCCGATGGTTGCCAGAATTTTGGTTTTCATCAAGGAATCCTTTTGTGCCGGCCTTTCAGAGCAGAAGGGCACGGGTCGTCCGCCGTCTTCCGGCGATGATCGAAATGGGCCGCCTTTCGGGGCACAGATAGACGCTTTATGTGTTTTTCCTGCTGTTTTCGTCCCCTGTCAAGTCTTTTGGGCGCGTCCGCATGGGAAGGGAAAAGAGGCACCGCCTTGACTCGGGTTCCGCCCGCGCCGTATAGCTTCAAGGGCGACTTTCCTTTTGAAACGAAGCGCCGCCTGACAGCGCGGCGTTGTTTTTCCATTTAACGACGGCTGGAGCACGATGAAGCAGATTGCATGGGATGAAGTGATGAAGCGGCTGGAAGTGGCCTCGAAGATTTGCAACGACGCCTCTCCTGTTCAGGTGGAAGGGCCCATTCATGTCGGTGTCGACCTCGGCACGGCCGACGTGGTGGTCATGGCGGTGGATGACAACGGGATGCCCGTGTCGGCGTTCCTTGAGTGGGCCACCGTCGTACGCGACGGCGTGGTCGTGGACTATCACGGCGCGATCACCATCGTGAAGCGGCTCGTGAGCATGACGGAGGAACGCCTTGGCCGGAAGATCACC
>ENA-OQCL01000681-OQCL01000681.1-human-gut-metagenome-genome-assembly--contig:-NODE-681-length-15093-cov-9.740345_pt1 | contig 15093 bp, 7 predicted proteins | sample MGYA00242502_ERZ504586 | MGnify/ENA primary metagenome ERZ504586 (study PRJEB26092, sample SAMD00036316) | human gut metagenome | host: Homo sapiens | study: EMG produced TPA metagenomics assembly of... | reverse complement strand
GATAAGATAAAGTTCTTTTTGACTTTCGCACAAGTTACCTCCTTTAATGCTGCATATTAAATTTAAGTACACTGCATAGGGCCGAACTTTTGTTCTTTTGCATACTGTGTATCTTGTGCTGATATTATACATGATTTCAATATCGCTGTCAACGGTATTCCCAATGTTTTTTCAAAAAAACACGCATTTTCGAACGAATTTCTTTCAGACATATTTAATTCGCAAAATCGTCACTTTTCCCGACATACAACAACAAAAGGCTCAATATCAACCCTCGGAAGAAAGAATCCGCCGTTGATATTGAGCCTTGCCTGTTTCCGGAACGTTGAGTACGTCTCGGTGATTAAGTTTTATTTCTTTTCGGAAGTTTTGGAACGAATATCGTCAAGCAGCTCCCTCTGCCCTCTTCCGGTCAGAATGCCGCTTTCAAGGGGTTTGTCGGTGAAGGTATATCGAATGCCGTTTTCACTCCCGTGAACAGGGAACCAACCCAGCTTTGTGAGCGCAGAAAGCTTTGCAATGCGGGAAGCACGGGTGTTCATTCTGCGTTCAACACGCTTGGTGTAAGAGATCCGAAGCAAACTTTCGGCGATGATACCGATAAAAACAAACATCAGGAAAAACAGGAAGGGGATCGCTGCGCCGAACCGCGCAAGAGCTGCGCGAACAGGTTCGATTATCGTCAGCACAAGCCCCGCTGCCGCGAACACAACGCCGACAATTATCGGTACAAAATATGACTGCATGAGCAGACTGCGGCACTTGCGGCAGGCAGGAAGCTGCACGGGTATGAGCATGGCTGTGCTGCGCTTGTATTTTTTATTGCTTTTTTCATCCAAGTAATCAACCGTCGGATGATCGTGCCCCATGCTGAGCTGCGCAAAAAACTCGGGCTTTCCCTTTTCACTGCCCTTGCAAAGCATACATTCGGGTTCATCAAGGAAACTTTCAATGCCGTCCTCCGGCAGAGCAGCGGCAATATAGCCTATATCCTCAATAAGAGCCTCCTGCTGCTCCGAATCAAGCTTTGAAGCGAAGCAGTCCGCACAGTTTTTCATGTTCAGCGCGGCGCAGTATGGTGTGCCGTGAAGCTTGCACTCGGTTTTTGTATATGATTCAGCCATTTTTAAGCTTCCTTTCGAATAAACTTTTCCGAATACATTCTACCGCTTTTTTCCCCGCACGTCAAGCCCGCTCGGAGCGATTTAAAAGGAGTTTTCAACTGTTTGGTCTGCTGATATGCGAACGCAATGTGCTTCGAATAATTCCGGGCACTGCTTACGAATTTCGAAACCGCTCGGGCATTGCACGCGGCAAATGCAAACACGGCAACCCTTGGCAGAAGTTTTCTGCCGTTTATCGGGTTGCCGTGTCTTTAACTGTAAAACTGTTCCGAATTAAGCTGCTGCACGAGTGGTCAGCTGCGGTGCTTATTCGGCATTGCCCGCTGCTGCCGGGTTATCGGACTCGGGCTTTATCTCAACTTCGACATTGCGATAACGTTTCATGCCGACGCCTGCGGGTATGAGCTTGCCGATGATGACATTCTCCTTCAGGCCGACCAACGGGTCAACCTTGCCCTTGATTGCAGCTTCGGTAAGCACGCGGGTCGTCTCCTGGAAGCTTGCGGCGGAGAGGAATGAGTCGGTTGCAAGCGATGCTTTGGTGATGCCGAGCAGCTTACGCTTTGCGGTTGCGGGAACGCCGCCCACCGCAACAACGCTGTCGTTCGTCTGTTCGAACTTGAAGATATCGATAAGCTCGCCGGGCAGCAGATCCGTGTCGCCCGAATCTTCGACCTGAACCTTGCGGAGCATCTGGCGAATGATAACTTCGATGTGCTTATCGGAAATTTCAACGCCCTGGCTGCGGTAAACAGCCTGAACTTCGCGGAGCATATAAGCCTGAACGCCCTTGACGCCCTTGATTTTGAGGATATCATGCGGGTTGATTGAACCTTCGGTCAAAGTGTCGCCCGCTTCAACGAAATCGCCGGTTTCAACCTTGCGCTTTGAGCCGAACGGAATGAGATACTTCTCGATTTCGCCGTCCTCGCCGGAAATAATTGCTTCGGTCTTTTTGCCGTCCGTCTTGATTTCCACCGAGCCGGAGAGTTCCGTGATAACCGCAAGACCCTTGGGCTTGCGTGCTTCGAAAATTTCCTCAACACGGGGAAGACCCTGAGTGATATCGTCGGCGGTTGCAACGCCGCCGGTGTGGAATGTACGCATGGTGAGCTGCGTACCGGGTTCGCCGATCGCCTGTGCTGCAATGATGCCGACGGCTTCGCCGATGGTAACGGGCTGTCCCGTTGCGCAGTTGCGGCCGTAGCACTTTGCGCAGACGCCGTGTTCACTGCGGCAGGTGAAGACCGTGCGGCACTTGACGCCGGTGATGCCTGCTTTAACGATGCGGTCACGAATATCGAACGTTATCATTTCGTTTTTGCCGACGATGAGCTCGTTCGTTTCGGGATCGCGAACCTCCGCTGCGGTGAACCTGCCGAGAATACGGTCGCCGAGAGGTTCAAGGGGACGGTCGCCATCGCCGATGGTTTCAAGAATCATGCCGTCAATCGCCATGCCGCGTTCCGCAAAGCAGTCCTCTTCGCGAACGATGACGTTGTGGGAAACGTCAACAAGACGTCTTGTGAGGTAGCCGGAGTCCGCGGTACGGAGTGCGGTATCGGCAAGACCTTTACGCGCACCGTGGGAACTGATGAAGAACTCAAGAACGGAGAGGCCTTCACGGAAGTTTGCACGAATCGGAACCTCGATGATCTGTCCGCGCGGGTCCGCCATGAGGCCGCGCATACCGGCAAGCTGACGAATCTGGTTGGTTGAACCGCGCGCACCGGAGTTTGCCATCATGAAGATGGGGTTAATCGGGCTGAGCCGCTTCATCAATGCGTCGGTAACAAGGCTTTCCGTTTCCTTCCAAACTTCGATGACCTTTTTGCGGCGGTTTTCTGCGGAAAGCAGACCCATGCGGTAAAGGTTGTCAATCTGTCCGCACTGTTCATCGGCGGCTTCAAGGAAATTGTGCTTTTCCTCCGGAACGGTGATATCGCAGAAGCCGACAGTGACACCGCCGCGGGTGGAGTATTTGTAGCCGAGAGCCTTTATGCTGTCCGCAACTTCGCTTGTGACCGTGGGGCCGTGTTTGCGGAAGCAGTGGTCGATAATGTTGCCGAGATCCTTCTTTACAACAAGTTTATCAACCTCAAGCTTGAACATATCGTCCGGAGTCTCGCGCTTTACATAACCGAGATCCTGCGGTATTGCGTGGTTGAAGATGACCCTGCCGATTGAGGTGGATACGATCCTGCGGTAAATCTTGCCTTCAAACTCGCGTTCAAGGCGAATCTTTGCAAGCGCATGGAGCGAAAGCTCGCCCGTTTGATACGCCATGATCGCCTCGTTTTCGCTTGAGAACGCCTTTCCCTCGCCGTTGAACATGCGGATAAGGCGGGAATCGCCAAGATATTCGCGGAGGGCTTCCTCGTCAACCGTGGGAACCTCGCGGATTGCCCTTGCAACAAGATCCTCGATTATTGTCTTGCTGCGCAGCGCATAGACCCTGTGAATGACCTCATCGGTGACGTATTCATCAACAAAACTGTTGTCCTTTATGATAGCCTTGAGCGTTGTGCGGATTTCGGAATCGTACAGCTCATCGCAGCGCATCGTGAGGTAGTAGCAGCCCATAACCATATCCTGTGAGGGGCTGACCACGGGCTTGCCGTCCTGCGGCTTGAGGATATTGTTTGCCGCAAGCATAAGGAAGCGGGCTTCGGCCTGCGCTTCGACCGAAAGGGGCACATGAACCGCCATCTGGTCGCCGTCAAAGTCCGCATTGTATGCGGTGCAGACAAGGGGATGAAGCTTTATCGCCCTGCCCTCAACCAGAACGGGTTCAAATGCCTGAATGCCGAGCCTGTGCAGCGTGGGTGCACGGTTGAGAAGAACGGGATGATCCTTTATAACATCTTCGAGCACATCCCAAACCTCGGGCTTCACGCGCTCAACCATGCGCTTTGCGGACTTGATATTGTGGGCATAGCCAAGCTCATTGAGCTTTTTCATGACAAAGGGCTTGAACAGCTCCAATGCCATCTCTTTGGGAAGACCGCACTGATACATCTTGAGTTCGGGACCCACGACGATAACGGAACGGCCGGAATAGTCAACACGTTTGCCGAGCAGGTTCTGGCGGAAACGTCCCTGTTTGCCGCGCAGCATGTCGGAAAGGGACTTCAGCGGGCGGTTGCCGGGACCCGTTACCGGGCGTCCGCGCCTGCCGTTGTCGATAAGTGCATCCACGGCTTCCTGAAGCATGCGCTTTTCGTTGCGAACAATGATGTCCGGCGCGCGCAGCTCAAGCAGCCTTTTAAGGCGGTTGTTGCGGTTGATGACCCTTCGGTAAAGGTCGTTAAGGTCGCTTGTCGCAAACCTTCCGCCGTCCAGCTGAACCATGGGGCGGATTTCCGGCGGAATAACCGGAACAACATCCATTATGATCCATTCGGGCTTGTTTCCGCTCTTTATGAAAGCTTCGATGACTTCAAGGCGTTTAATCGCATTCACGCGCTTCTGTCCGCCGGAATTTGCGATTTCTTCACGAAGCTCTTTTTCGGTTTTTTCAAGATCGAGCTGCTGCAAAAGCTCCTTTATGGCCTCTGCACCCATGCCCGCTTTGAAGCTCTTTGCGCCGTAATCACGCTGCGCCTGACGGTATTCAACATCGGTGAGCAGCTGCTTGTATTCAAGCGGGGTGTCACCGGGATCGGTAACGACGAATGCGACGAAGTAAAGTACCTTTTCCAGATTGCGGGGGGACATGTCCAGCAGCATCTTCATGCGGCACGGTATGCCTTTGAAGTACCAGATATGGGATACGGGAGCCGCAAGTTCGATATGTCCCATGCGCTCTCTGCGCACCTTTGCTCTCGTAACTTCAACACCGCACTTTTCGCAGACAACGCCCTTGTAGCGCACCCGCTTATATCGTCCGCAGTGGCATTCCCAGTCCTTCGTCGGTCCGAAATACGTTCGCAGAAGAGGCCGTCCGCCTCGGGTTTAAGGCTCCTGTAGTTTATGGTTTCGGGTTTTTTAACTTCACCGTGGGACCATTCTCTGATCTTTTCGGGGATGCAAGACCGATTCGGATTGCATCGAAATTTGTCAGTTCAAACAAGTTCTTATCTCCCTTCCGACTTTACTTTATTCCTCGTAGTTACCGTCGGCGTCCTCGAAGGTGAAGCCGTCGAATTCATCATGCTCGTCTTCCTCATAGCTGTCGTCGTCATCCTCCTCACCGTCGTCGTCGATGAAGTTAAAGTCATCGACATCATCGTCTCTGAGCATGCCGCCGGGTGCATCTTCATAACCGGCAATATTGACGCCCAACTCTCTTACATCGTCATCGTCCGTAAGCTCTCCGATAACGATTTCTTCATTATTTTCGGACAGAACCTTGATATCAAGACCAAGGGACTGCAATTCTTTGATAAGAACCTTAAAGCTCTCGGGAACGCCGGGCTCGGGAACGTTTTCGCCGTTGACAATGGCTTCGGTAGGTTTTTACGCGCCCACGACGTCATCGCTCTTGACGGTCAGGATCTCCTGAAGGGTGTTTGCCGCACCGTATGCTTCAAGTGCCCAGACTTCCATTTCACCGAAACGCTGGCCGCCGAACTGTGCCTTGCCGCCGAGAGGCTGCTGAGTGACCAGTGAGTACGGACCCGTGCTTCTTGCATGGATCTTGTCGTCAACAAGGTGGTGCAGCTTAAGGTAGTACATATATCCGACGGAAACACGGTTCTCAAAGGGTTCACCGCTGCGGCCGTCGTAAAGCACGGTCTTTCCGTCCTCGTGTTTGTATGCCTCGCGGAATTTTTCGCCGACAACGGGGTCGGAGTCCGCAAGTTCAATCAGCTTCAGCACATCGCCCGCAGTCATTTTCATAAGATCCTGCATGGGCTTGTTGGACTTGTTGGACATTGCAAGCAGCATTTTGATATCGTCCTCGCCCGCGCCGTCAAGAACGGGAGTTGCAACCTTCATGTTAAGTCCCTTTGCGGCCTTGCCGAGATGCAGCTCGAGGATCTGGCCGATGTTCATACGCGACGGAACGCCCATCGGGTTCAGAACTATCTGAAGCGGAGTGCCGTCGGGCAGGAATGGCATATCCTCTTCGGGAAGGATTCTTGAAATAACACCCTTGTTGCCGTGGCGGCCCGCCATCTTGTCGCCGACGGAGATTTTGCGCTTCTGTGCAATATAAACGCGGACAAGTTCATGAACGCCGGGGGAGAGTTCGTCCTTGTTTTCGCGGCTGAAAATGCGAACGTCAACAACAACGCCGCCCTCGCCGTGCGGAACGCGCAGGGAGGTGTCGCGAACCTCGCGCGCCTTCTCGCCGAAAATTGCCCTGAGCAGGCGTTCCTCGGCGGTGAGCTCCGTCTCGCCCTTGGGCGTGACTTTGCCGACAAGGATGTCGCCGGAATGAACCTCCGCACCGATTCGGATGATGCCGCGTTCGTCAAGATCCTTCAGTGCCTCTTCGCCGACGTTGGGGATATCGCGCGTGATCTCTTCCGCACCGAGCTGCTTTGTGTCGCGTGCCTCGGTTTCGTGTTCTTCGATATGGAGTGACGTGTAAACATCGTCGCGAACAAGCTGTTCGCTGATGAGAACTGCGTCCTCGTAGTTGTAGCCCTCCCAAGTCATGAACCCGATGAGAATGTTCTTGCCGAGAGCAATTTCGCCGTCCTTGGTGGATGCACCGTCTGCAATGACCGCACCTTTTTCAAGATGTTCGCCGACGTCGACAACGGGGCGCTGGTTGATGCAGGTGCCCTGGTTGGAGCGTTTGAACTTGATGAGGCGGTAGGTATGCAGGCTTCTGTCGGAATCGGATTCAACAACGACTTTATCTGCCGAAACATGGCGAACAACGCCCGCTTCTTCGTTAAGAACAAGAACGCCGCTGTCGTATGCCGCCTTGTATTCCATGCCCGTGCCGACAGCCGGGGATTCGGTCACAAGCAGGGGAACCGCCTGACGCTGCATGTTGGAGCCCATCAGGGCGCGGTTTGCGTCGTCGTTTTCGAGGAAGGGAATCATTGCCGTTGCAACCGAAACGAGCTGCTTTGCGGAAACGTCCATATAGTCGATATCGGTGCTGCGCACCTCGATGATCTGATCCAGCCTGCGTGCAACGACACGCTCCTTTTCGAACCAAACTCTGCCGTCCTCGCCGCGGACGGTGGGTTCGTTGGCCTGGGCAATGATTTTGCCGTTTTCCTCGGTTGCGGTGAGGTAAACGATCTCGTCAAGGATGCAGTGGTTCTCCTTGTCGATTTTGCGGTAGGGAGCTTCGATGAAGCCGTATTTATTTATTCTTGCATAGGTTGCAAGGGAGTTGATAAGACCGATGTTCGGGCCTTCGGGCGTCTCGATAGGGCACATTCTGCCGTAATGAGAATAGTGAACGTCGCGAACTTCGAACGTTGCACGGTCGCGGTTCAAACCGCCGGGGCCGAGAGCGGAAAGTCTGCGCTTATGGGTCAGCTCCGCAAGCGGGTTCGTCTGATCCATGAACTGGGACAGCTGGGACGAACCGAAAAACTCTTTGACGGCCGCCGTTACCGGGCGAATATTGATAAGGTTTATCGGCATTGTGCTTTCAACGTCCTGAATGGACATGCGCTCGCGAACAACGCGCTCAAGCCTTGTGAAGCCGACGCGGATCTGGTTCTGGAGCAGCTCGCCGACGGAACGAATGCGGCGGTTGCCGAGATGGTCGATATCGTCGCAGAAGCCGATGCCGTAGGGCAGACCCATAAGGTAACTCACGGAGGCGATCATGTCTGCGGGCAGGATATGCCTCGGGCTGAGTTCAAGCACATTGTCGTGCAGAAGTTTTTTGAATTCGTCGTCGGAAAGAGCCTCTTTCTGAGCGAGCATATCCATCAGCACGGGGTAGTAAACATGTTCGTTGATGCCGACTTCAAGGGGATCAAAGTCAAGATAGCATGCCGCATCGACAAACTGGTTGCCGACAACGCGGATGCGTTTTTCGTTCACGGAAACATACACGCCGAGAACACCCGCGTTCTCGATTCGGAACGCAAGCTCACGGTCGATAAGCTGACCTTCTTCCGCAAGGATCTCTCCCGTGCGGGGGTCAACAACGGTTTCGGCGGCGGTTTTGCCTTCAAGGCGCGCACCAATGCCGAGTTTATAGTTGAATTTGTATCTGCCGACGCGGGCAAGATCGTAGCGCTTGTCAAAGAACAGCGCGGTCATAAGGTTGCGCGCACTCTCTTCGGTGGGCGGTTCGCCCGGACGCTGGCGTTTGTATATTTCGATAAGACCCTCAACCGTGTCGTGAGTGGGGTCCTTTTCAAGGGTGTTTTTAAGGCGTTCTTCCTCGCCGAGCAGCTCAAGGATCTGCGCATCGGAGCTGTAACCGAGAGCGCGCAGGAGGGTGGTGACGTGGAGCTTGCGCTGACGGTCGATTTTTGTGTAAAGAATTTCGTTGCTGTCGGTTTCGTATTCAAGCCATGCGCCTCTGTTGGGGATGACCTGAGAATTGAAAAGCCTTCTGCCGACTTTGTCAACGGTTTCGGTATAATATGCGCCGGGCGAGCGAACGAGCTGGCTGACAATGACGCGTTCCGCTCCGTTGATGACGAACGTGCCCTGTTCCGTCATGAGCGGGAAATCGCCCATGAAGACTTCCTGCTGCTTCACGGAACCGGTTTCGGTATTGATAAGCCGCGCGATAACATACAGCGGCGCGCAATAGTTAACATCGCGTTCCTTGCATTCCGCAACGCTGCGCTTGGGTTTTGATTCGTCGATTTTGTAGCCGACAAATTCAAGCACCAACCGCTCCGAAAAGTCCTTAATGGGAGAGATGTCGTCAAGAACTTCGCCCAGACCCTTTTCGATGAATTGACGATATGAATCCTTTTGAACCTCAATAAGGTCGGGCATATCGAGAATTTCGTTGATGCGGGAGAAGCTCATGCGTGTTTTCTTGCCCACGTTTACTTTATGCAACATTGTTTCACCCCTAACCTCTGCGGCTCTCCGCAGAAAACTTGATTGTGTCGTGTCTTACGCATTGTTCGCATTTTCGGAATGCCGCATTGAGTGCGGCCGAAGCCCCGCCTGCGGTATTCGCTGCCTGCGCGTTTCTTGGGCTGCCGTTCCGCGCAAAAAATGCGGGATCCACAGCGTTAAACGATGCTTTCGCACATGACGGCGGCGAAAAATTCGTATTTTACCCATAATAATGCAGTATCACAGTTTAACAGGTTGTTGTCAAGATGTCAACCCCGAAATGCGCGGTTTCTCAAATATATTTATATTTAATTAAGCATATGTTGACGTTGTGCGTTCGGTTTGTGTATTAAGTTTTGAAAACACTGCGTTTGTTCGTTCCGATGCGAAAACGGCATAAAAAACGGCTCAATGCCGACGGTTCGTGTTCCGAACCGCCCGCATTGAGCCGCTCCGCATTTACGGAATCACTGCTTCACACATTTTTCCGAAATGTATGCATACAGGGATTTTTCCCCGACGTTCGCCGGCTTGCTTTTTTGCAAAAAGCGGATAAGCAGGGCAGTGAGCATCCACCCGAGCATTGTGCCCGCAAGGTTGCAGATTATATCCGCCGTATCGATATACCTGAACGAAAACCCCTGTATCGCCGCAATTGCCAATTGCAGCAATTCTGTCGCCGTTCCGAAAGCCGCACCCGCAGCCAACGCGTTTTTCCACGTTGTTTTCTTTCTTATCAACGTGATTAAAACTCCGAACGGAAACTGTCATTGCAGCATTCCGAATATCATCCGCCGTTATCCCGTTTTTGAACGGAACAAGCACTATGCAGTCGGTAATCTTCCACCCTTCTTCCGCAAATATTGCTCTGATTGTCGGGCTGAACCGTATCGGAAAAACGGTTATCGATGCAGCGCACATCAGGTATACGGTGAACGCCGCTCCGAAAACATATTTCCAAATACTTCCCTTCTTAACGGCAAACGCCGTCAGCCATATTGCCGCAGATAATATCAATATTATAATAAAATCAATAAGGTTCATGTCCGCAAAATCAGTATGTCACGGTGATTTCTCCGTCCCCGGTGTGTTTCCGGTAATCCGAAACAGCCGTTTTCCCGAAACGAGCAATGTCCGCGAACAGTTTTTAAATTTTAATTCAGTTTCCCATTGCAACCCTTGCCGCAAGCAGTGCATCGGGAATGCCTATGCTTCCGTTTCTGTCCGCATCCGCAAGCCTGAGGGGAAGCTCTCCGCCGAGTTCCGTTGCGCAGCGCATGATGAGCAGTGCGTCCGCCATATTTATCGCTCCGTCCTCATTAACGTCACCCGCAAAGCAGGCGGCTGCGCGGATCCCGTCCGAAAGCTGCATTTCCCTTTCGGTTGAAAGAAGCTGACCGTCCGCATACCAACCGAGGAAGCCGTCGTTTTCGATCAGGTTCCCGTTTTCGTCGTATCGAACGCCCTGCGCGATCAGTGCATAGCTTCCGTCCCTGCCGTAAAGTCCCGCGCCGCCGTTTCCGAGCGTGTTCAGCATGACCGGAGCGGAAAAGCTCTTGGGCTGAACGGCAACATTCCCGCTGTGATATGTGCGAAGGTCGATGATGTTCAGGTTCGGGCAATTCAGCGCGGAAATGTCAAAGCATTCATTCTGATCGCCGAATTCAAGGCACTCAAGGTTTGCGCAGCCGTCAAGGTTCACCGCCGTAATATGCGTTTGACCCGGCACCGGGGAGTAAACATTCGTTACCGATGTTCCGGACAAATCGAAAACGCCGCAGAAGCGGGGGCGAAAATCCCAAACCGGGGAAGTGCGCAAAATGCTTCCCATTGCATCGGGGTTAAAGTCAAACCAACGGATGACACCGTCCTCAATGCCGACACAGGGACTTTCCGAAAAGTTGCTGACAGTGTAGCTTCCGTACACCCCGCCCGCATAATCCGGATGATCGAAGTTATGCCTTCCGTCACCTGCCGACTGGGCAAAAAAAGCCTCCAGCTTTTCCGCATCAACGGAGCTCAGCTCCGTATCCGCCGCCGCAAAGTTCGGGAAAACGCAGGCGAAAAGCATAATTGCACATATCGCCGCAGAGAACAGATGCTTAAGATTTTTTTTCATGGTTTTCTCCCTTCCGAACCGAATCTCATGCAAAATGCATTAATTTTTTCGTTCATGCACATTATATCATTTTTTCGTGAGGGTGCAACAGTTAAATCAAATATATTTTTGTAATCGTTTTCGAATCGCAGAAGCCGCCTCACCTGAACGGAAAGTGGGGAGGGGAACGCAAAGAGGGGGTGTGGAAGGTGGATGGAAGAGAGTGGAAGGGGCGCCGCCGTTGAGCAGCTGACCGCTCGCGGCATGGAGTATCAATCCCCGCAATGGGGGGCAATAGCGAGAAACAATTATAAATATTAATAAAATGATATATCAATCCCCGCGATGGGGGGCAATAGTTCGCACAGCACCGCGTGTAACGCTGATTGACGTATCAATCCCCGCAATGGGGGGCAATAGCTCTTACTGTAGTAAACAAGAAAAGCGAAATAATATCAATCCCCGCAATGGGGGGCAATAGACCAAGATTATGTTGGTCGATTCCATTATAACCGCAAGCGACAGTTGTGTCAAGCGCGGCCGCATTTAACTTGCACAAACCGCACATCACTCAAGGAACGTGCCTCACTCCTAATTCCTAATTCCTAATTCCAAAAGGAGCGCCCGGGGAAAGGGCGGGCGAACCGCCCCTTCCCGTCGGACAGGAGGTTTATAAAGAAAATCCTGTCGGAATTTCCGCTCTGTTAATGCACCGATTCATCCTGTTTTGAAAGGAAGAAATTCGGTGTTTTCCCGAACCGTGTTTACAGTCCGAGAGAGATCCTCATTGTAACGAGAGCATCGTTAAGGGTGATGACGCCGTCCGAACCGTAAACATCGGCAAGAATCATCTGAGCCGGGGTCAGCTCCGCAACACCGATTGCATTGCGTGCAATGAGGAGTGCATCGGCGATCTGGATCTCGCCGTCCATATCAACGTCGCCGAGAGCAGCATACTGCGCGGTGACGGTAATATCATGCTGAACGTTTGCAAAATCAACATCCCAACCGATGAACATCAGCATCGTGGGCTGATGGGGCTGGTTCTCGGGAACGGGTGCAGTGGGAGTTGTTCCTGCGGGAACGGTCACTTCGGTGCTCGTCCATTCACCGTTTACCATATAGTTGAAGGTGACGGTGACGTTTGAGGGCTGAGTGGGATCGTCCCAGGAGGGAACGGTGTAGCCGCCGCAAACCTGTGCCGCATCCTGAATATCGCCGATCGAAACGCTTTCGCCCGTTTCAAGGTTAACTTCGCGCAGGCCGTTTGCATCGTCTTTCCAATAAGCCGCCCAGAACATTATGCCGTTGTCATGGTCATAAACAAGGGACTGGCAGAATCCGACGCCGGGGCAGCCGGTGAAGCCGATTTCGGTAGCCTGTGCGGTTTCAAGGTTTACCTCGTACAGAAGGCCGGAGGTTGCGGTGATGCCGTATGCCCTGCCCTCGGTGGTGATTGCGAATGTCCACAGGGGATCGCGATCCACGGTGTCGGGCTGTCCGATAACGGCTGCGGCACCGGTCTGCATGTTGATTTCGTAAAGATCCCAACGGCTCTGCTGAGTGTAGCCGACTGCATAGATTTTGCCGTTCGCATAGTTATATGCCATTGCGGTGATCATTGCGGTGCCGGTCTGTCCGATGATTGTGCGCTGAGTTGAACCGGGCGTGCTTGTGAAGAAATTGTTCTCACTGTCGATGCCGTATACAACGCCGTGCGCATAAGTCATTGCGTAAGTGTCAGCGGGGAATGCACCAAGCTGCTGAACGTGGGCGGAATCATCCGTAAAGAAGGAGATCAGGTTCGTTGTTTGAGTCTGGTAAGCATAAATCTTCGTATGCGGAACGGGCGCAATAACCGTTACGGTGCAGGTGTCGGTATGACCCTGTGCCGTTGTTGCGGTGATGACTGCGGTGCCCTCGTTAACGCCGCGTACAACGCCGTTTGCATCAACGGAAGCAATGCTTGCATCGGAGCTTGTAAGTGTCACGGACTGATCGAAAGCATAGTAGGGAGCAACCGTCCAGCTGAGCTGAGCGGTGAGACCCTTGCGGACGGTCACGGCATCGGGTGCGAACTCAACGCTTTCATCCGGAAGGGGTGCGCCGGCGTAAACATTTTTAACATAGCCGCGATCCTGACCTTCGGTCCACATGGTCTCCTTGTGATAAGTCCAGCTGAAGGTGTATTCACCTGCTGCTTCGGCAACATAGTTATAGGGCACAAAATCGGTGCTTTGTCCGGAGATTGCGGCAACTTCGGTTCCGTTCACGGAGAAGGTGAGGCGTTCGAAATCTTCACGGCAGCTGACAGCCCAGTCAAAGCGCATTACATCGCCCGCATTGAGCTGGACGGTGGTGGAAACGGTGCTTGTCGTGCCGACATGATCCTGGTTGCCGCTTGCGCCGCAGAGTTCATCGTTGAACACAACGGGAACCCAGGGATATTCGCCTTCGGTCACGAAATGATGCCTGTTTTCAACAAGGTTCATCGCTTCGTCAAGGGTTGCCTGCGGTTCTTCGCCGCCGCCCATATCGATAAAGCACATGCCGTTTACGTAGGTGCCGTAATCCTCGCCGATAAAGCCGCGGTATTCGCCTTCACCGGTCACGGGGTCGATTGCGAAAAGCTTGCCCCAGAAGCCGACACTGGAAGTATCGTCGCCGTTCTGCATGTTGGTGTAGCAGATGTAGCACTTGCCGTCCTCGCGGTTGTAAACCATGGAGGAGGACCAGCCCTGAAGCCCGTCGGAATGGGCAAGCTGAGTGGTGCTGCCGTCCGCCGCAATGCGAACGTAGTTGCGGGTGTTGAAGTCAAGGCTCAGGAATTCGCCGTTGCCGACATAGGTAACGGGGGCAATGCAAACAACGTTTGCGGGCGTGATTGCGGAACCGAGAGAACCGTCCTTGCGGAGCTCGCGGATCTGAAGGTTGCCGTTGACAATGTAGAAAGTGTCGTGTTCCCAGTCATAGGTCATTGAATTCGCAGTGTCGGAAATGCTGCCGATAAGCGTGGATTCAAAGGTTTCGGGGTTTACGGAATAGAAATTGTTGTCGGTATCCAAGCCGTAAATAAGTTCGCCGTCGTATGCAGCTTCATAGAATTCAACGCCGCCGCGGGAAAGCTCGGTGAACGTGCCTTCGGGATCCTCGGTGTTGAAAGTTACCCATGCCGCATAGGGCAGGTAGCTGCCGTCCGACGTGTACTTGTTGCGGGCATATGCCAGAATCGTCTGACCGCCGCGCGATGCAGCCTTTGTTGAATCATCGGACTTTTTGCCGATATTCAGCGGCATTCCCGAATAGTTTCCGCCGAGAGACTTTGCGGGATAGTCTTCATTTCCGCAATAGCGGGTCGTTTCGCTGCTGTCGGTTGCTGCACCTTCAGCCGTTGCGGTCAAGGGATTAAATGCCGCACAGGTAAGGAGCATTGCAATTGCGAGCATTGCTGCAAGCAGCTTCTTCATTGTTTTCATACTCTTCCTCCATGTTTGTTGTTGCAGGGCGTAAGCTTTGTTCGGTGAAAATGTACGGAAACAACCTTCCGCCTCTGTATATTCAGTATCATAGCACGAAAATCGCCTGTAGTCAATAGTCATCGCATACTTTATTCCATAAATATGTTAAACATTGCCTTTTGCTATTGACAACCGGCAAAAAAATTGCATACTAATAATTGTCCGTTGGTTTCGTTTTTTCGCAAAGCAGGCAGACGGTCAATGTTTTTTGCCGAACGGCAGCAGGTTGTTCGGTTTTTTCGATAATATTCAATAATGATTTCAAAGTTGCTGTCCGACGAACGATCCGGCAAACACACGGAAAAATCTGCCGTTTTCCGAAACGTGTCTGCCGAAAGCACGGCTGCTCAGTGATCCTTTGACAGATAAGATCGACAAGTCGGGAGGTTTTTGTTATGAACGC
>ENA-OQCL01000680-OQCL01000680.1-human-gut-metagenome-genome-assembly--contig:-NODE-680-length-15113-cov-7.651742_pt1 | contig 15113 bp, 14 predicted proteins | sample MGYA00242502_ERZ504586 | MGnify/ENA primary metagenome ERZ504586 (study PRJEB26092, sample SAMD00036316) | human gut metagenome | host: Homo sapiens | study: EMG produced TPA metagenomics assembly of... | reverse complement strand
ATTGTCAGCAGCTCGCGCCTGCGCTGTGAGCCGCTTGCAAGAACAAGTTTCATAGTCATTTTCCTTACGTTGTATAAATTTCGGAATACTGTATACGCGGTTCGCACGTATTTGTCGCATTTTACATTTTATTGTCAAATCAGACTTTTTCAATACGTCTCGTTCTGCGTTTGCCTTCGGGCAGGGCTATAATACCAGTATTGCCGATGTATTTCAAGGGCTGCTTCCCCGTTTTAAAAAAAATTTCAAAATTTTTTTCATTGAAGTGGTGAAAGGTGTTGATTTGTGGGGCGATTGATGATATAATCAACACACATCCCACAATACGGGTAATGCATTACATAGTAAACGCCGAATCCGGCTTATTCTGCAATAAAGACCATGAATTCCGCGCTTTTTTGCAGAAATGCGGATTTTCGGTGTACTCAATCGAAATTAAGGCGGTGTCGATATGCTGTTGGGGCAATCCAGAAACAATTTGGACTCCAAGGGGCGAATTTTTCGTCCCCGTTAAGTGGCGTCCCGACACCTCCGATCACGTTGTTGTTCTTATCGGATTGAATCCTGCCGATGTCAAAAAGGAAGAAAGATTCCTTCAGATTCTTCGGTACGAAAAGTTTGTTGAATTTGCAAAGGATCTAACCTCCTCGCGTCCCTCCGATTTATCCCTCATGCGTGCCAAGCGAAAGATCTTTTCAAGCGCGGAAGAGTGTACCCTTGACAAGCAGGGACGCATACTGATTCCGCAATGGCTTGCAAAGTATGCAAACCTTAAGGATGAGGTTCTGCTTTGCGGCGTTGAAGATCGCATTCTCGTTTGGAATCCCGATGATTTCGAGGCAGCGGAAGCCGACTACACGCTTAATGAGCTTTGCTCCGATGTTCAGAATTATTCCGATAAAACTCCCGGTAATTCTTCTGCGGCATCGCTCATATCATCCGCATTCGGAGGTTAATAAAAGATGCTCAATGATATAAACACAAGCTCTTATCACACCCCAATAATGCTTCCGCAGGTTCTGTCCCTGCTGCGTCCGGAACGCGGCGGAACATATGTTGACGGAACGCTCGGCGGCGGCGGTCACAGCCTCGGAATTTTGCGTTCACTCCCTGCCGGCGGCAGATTGTTCGGCATTGACCGCGACGGCGAAGCTATCGCCGAAGCCTCCGCAAGGCTTTCGGTTTTTCCGAATTTCACGGCTGTTCGCGGCAATTTTTTTCAACTTACCGAACTGCTCAATGCCCGCGGAGTCAACGGTGCGGACGGAATCCTGCTTGATCTCGGCGTCAGCTCGCATCAGCTCGACGATGCGGAGCGCGGATTTTCATACGGAAGCGAGGCGCGGCTCGATATGCGAATGGACAAATCCGCTCCGCTCAGCGCACATGATGTTGTAAACGGCTATGATACAGCCGCGTTGACACGAATCATACGCGACTACGGCGAGGAACGCTTTGCCTCACGCATTTCAAATGCGATCGGTGCGGCGCGTGCGGACAAGCCCATTGAAACAACAACCGAACTTGCCGAAATTATCAAAAATGCAATACCGGCGGCGGCAAGGCGCGACGGGCCGCATCCGGCAAGGCGAACGTTTCAGGCAATTCGAATTGAGGTCAACGGTGAGCTTGCGGGACTTGAACAAGCGGTGCGCGATGCAGTCCGCTTTCTGAATCCGGGAGGAGTAATTGCTGTCATAACTTTTCACTCTCTTGAAGACCGAATCGTTAAGAACGTTTTCAAGAACCTTGCAAACCCCTGCACCTGCCCGCCTAATGCGCCCGTTTGCGTATGCGGACTTAAGCCCGAGGTTGCAATACTTACCAAAAAGCCGCTTGTTGCGGATGATACCGAATTGGATTTGAACTCAAGATCGCGCAGCGCAAAACTCCGCGCAGCGCAGAAACTCATAAATACGACGGGGGACGAATAAAATGGCAAAGGATTCAAGATTTAACGGCAGAACTGTTGAAGAAATGCGTGTCTATGCGCCAAACAACGGCTCATTGGCATACAAAAGCGATTATCTTTACGACACAAGGCTTGCAGCGGCTCAACCCAAGCGCAGACAGGAAACTGCCGCGCCCGCAGAAACCCAGCCAAAGATTCGCCCGCAGAAAACGCGCATTCCGCTTTCCGTCACGCTGCGTGAACGCAAAGTCGGAATTAAGCTGACTGCTTTCCTTTTTGTTGCGTTGATCGCAATGTCCGCGCTTTTGGTAGTTCTCCGTTTTGAGCGCATTGCCGGAGTTCAGCGCGACATCAACGAAATCAATGCCGGCATAGCCGCCGCCCGGCGCGGGTTCGGAGAACTTGACATGGATCTCAACTCCTCCATCGACCTTGAAGCGGCACGACTCGCTGCCGAAACCGCAGGCCTGCACCCGAGAAAATAGCGGCAAACGGCGGACGAAAACGCCTGCCGATAAAACGGAGTCCGCCGCGCGCACACAAGCGGTGATCGGCAGAAAACGAAATATATCCTTTGTTCATTTTCTGAGCCGACCGGCGTTTGTCATATATATTCGGAGGTAATTCTGCAATGAGCATCACAGCCGTTCCCCCCGGCAAAAAACATCGCAAAAAGAATAAAAAAGCACAAAAAGCCCTGAAACCGCAATGGTCAACATACAAGCGGATTGCATGGCTTTTGCCTGTTTTTGCTTTATTTTTTCTCATCCTCCTTATTCGCATTTTCTGGCTTCAGGTTATTGACGCAAAAGAGCTTCAGCAAAAGGCATTAAGCCAGTGGACGCGCCCGACAACCGTTACGGCTGAACGCGGCATGATAATCGACTGCAACGGGCAGACGCTTGCCAAAGACGGCCCCGTTTACAAAATTGTGATATGGCCGAATTCCATTTCCGAAAGCGACAGAGTTCGTGTTGCCACGGAACTCAGTCGTGTTCTTGACCTTAACTATGAAAGAGTTCTTGAACGAGTTTCAAGCGGAAAACTTCGTGAATTTATTCTCAAACGACAGGTGAGCAAAGAAGCCTGCGACGAAATCCGCAGTTTGCAGCTTGGCGGCGGTGTCGGAATTTCACCGGACACAAAGCGCTATTATCCGTTCGGCACTCTGCTTTCACAAACCATTGGGTTCACAAGCACGGACGGAACAGGTCAAAGCGGACTTGAGCTGACATACAACAAGTATCTCACCGGCAAGGACGGCGAACGTATTGCCGAAACGGACAGCAGGGGAAACCAAATTGCCGACAGTATGATTCAGGAGTTTCCGCCCACGGACGGTTCAACACTGAAGCTTACCGTTGATGCAAACATTCAAAGTTACCTTGAAAACGCGCTTGCCGAAGCTGTTCAGGTCAACAATGCAAAAAACGCACAGGGAATCATCATGGATGTCAACACCGGTGCCATCGTTGCAATTTCAACAAAACCCGACTATGACCCGAACTCCCCCCCGAGGGACGACATGCAGATGCTTGCCGAGCCTTTCCCGCAATCGCATTGTAACCGATGCATACGAAACCCGGTTCAACTTTCAAAATCCTTACCCTTGCGGCAGCACTTGATTCCGGAAGTACTCATCTTGAGGACAGTTTCTACTGCAACGGCGGTTATATTGTAAACGGTGAACGCATCAAATGTTGGAAACATGCCGGCCACGGCTCCCAGAACCTGACGCGCGCCACGGAAAATTCCTGCAACTGCTGTTTCATGAAACTCGCCTTGACAATGGGTACCGAAAAGTTTTATGATTATCTTTATGCGTTCGGCCTTGGGCAAAGCACGGGCAGCGGACTTGTCGGTGAAAGCGAAGGCATCGTAACTCACCAGAAATACGTTACCCAAAACGATCTTGCACGCATCGGCTTCGGGCAAAGCATTGCCGTGACGCCGATTCAGCTTGCAAGCGCAGTCTGTGCCGCAATCAACGGAGGCGAACTGCACACACCCTATATCGTTGACGAAATCATATCGGCCTCCGGTGAAACGGTATTCAAGGCCGATACGTCCCCCGTTCGCAGGGTCATCAGCGCGGAAAGCTCCGCATACGTTCGTCAGATACTCCAAAGTGTTGTTGATAACGGAACGGGCAAAAACGCAAAGCTTGCAAACTACACCGTCGGCGGAAAAACGGGAACGGCGCAGAAATATGACGAATACGGCCGCGTATCCTCGGGAAATTATATCTGTTCATTCATCGGATTCGCTCCCGCGGACGAACCCCGTTATCTCTGCCTCATCCTTGTTGATGAGCCTCGTGTAAGTTCAATCTTCGGCAGCACGGTTGCCGCACCTTTCGTTCGCCGTGTGCTTGAAAATGTGTTGACGCTGAAGGAAGTTCCCGGATTAACCCCGGAAACAAGCTATCAGACGGTTCAGCTGCCCAACCTTGTCGGAATGTCCGCGGCTGACGCTTCCGCACTGCTTGCGCAGTACGGACTTGAGGGCATTTTCGAATGCGATGCGGTTGTAACAATGCAGGTTCCGGCAGCGGGCCAAAGCGTTGTTATCGGCTCGTCCGTTCTGCTGTACACCGGACTTGAGGGTGTAAACACCGCCGAACCGACCGCTGAGCCGTATTATGTTACCATGCCGAGTCTAATCGGGAAAACCGCGCTCCAGGCGCATGATGAGCTTAAACAGCTCGGGCTTACAATGATTGCCGACCCCGCCGATCCGTTCGGATATGTCATCGGACAAAGCATCTATGCGGGCACGCAGGTTGAATTCGGCTCATCCGTAACGGTTTATTTCGGCTATTCGACTACAGGCGGTTAATTTCCGCAACAGGCAGACTTTTTGCTGCAAAATCAATACTTGCTTTATAACAGGAGAAAAGCAATGCTTATAAGTGAACTGACAAAAAATACCGACTGCCGCATAATCGGCAGCGACTGTGACATCAGCAGAATCGAATACGACTCAAGAAAACTCACCGGAGGTGAGCTGTTTTGCTGCATCCGCGGCACTTTCAAAGACGGACACGAATTTGCCGAAAGTGCAGTTGCCCGCGGCGCAGCCGCGCTCCTTGTTGAACGGGAGCTTCCTCTTTCCGTGCCGCAAATTATTGTGAAAAACTCACGTCATGCAATGGCCGAACTTGCAATTGAGTTTTACGGTCATCCGCTTGACGGAATCCCTGTCATCGGCATCACCGGCACGAACGGAAAAACGACAACAACATATATGATAAAAGCGATCGCCGAAAAGGCGGGCTATAAAGTCGGACTGATCGGCACGATTCGAAACCTTATCGGCGACAGAATCATCCCCACCGACCGCACCACACCGGAAAGCGTTGAGCTTCAGCGTGTGTTCAGGCTTATGCGCGACGAGGGTGTTCAGCTTATCGTGATGGAAGTCAGTTCGCACGCATTGGATCAGGACAGGGTTCACGGAATCGAGTATCTCATAGGCGGATTCACGAACCTTACGCAGGATCATCTTGATTATCACAAAACTTTTGAAAATTATCTTGCGGCAAAAAAATTATGTTCACACGCAGCAAATTTGCCGTTATGAATGCCGATGACAGCCACAGTGCGGAGCTGCTTCGCGGTATCAATATTCCAAGCATCACATACGGCATTCGCTGCGAAAAAGCCGATGTTCGCGCTGCCGACATTGAAATCTGTGCGCGCAACATCGAATTTGAAATGCTGACGCCGAACGGAAACAAGCAAATCAATGTTTCCATTCCCGGGCTTTTCAATGTTTTTAACGCAATGCTTGCAGCATCGGTCTGCATGAAACTCGGAATTGATTTGGACACCATTGCGGAAGGGCTGAAAAGCGTGAAGGGCGTTTCCGGCAGGATGGAATCGCTGCCTGCGGAAGGCTTTGATTTTTCCGTTATACTGGATTTTGCACACACACCGGACGGACTGTCCAACCTGCTCTCTGCCGTTCAGGGTTTTGCCAAAGGACGCGTCATTGCCGTGTTCGGCTGCGGAGGAGACAGGGATAATGCCAAACGTCCGATAATGGGTGCAACGGCGGCAAAACTTGCAGACTTCTGCGTTGTAACATCCGACAATCCGCGCACGGAAGATCCGACGCGCATCATCAACATGGTGCTTGAAGGTGTGCGCAGCGAAAAAACGGAGTACGTTGTTATTGAAAACCGCCGCGAGGCGATACGTTACGCACTGAATATTGCAAAGAAGGACGATGTGGTTGTTCTTGCAGGCAAGGGTCACGAGAACTATCAGGAAATCAACGGCATCAAGCATCCGTTCGATGAAAAAATAATCGTTGCCGAAATTCTTGAAGATATGCGCTGCGGGCGCAAATAATTCCGTATTCGGCACAGTTTTGCGCATCGGGCCGTTTCGGTTCCGTGCAAAGAAAAAATATAAGAGGTTCGTATTATGCAAAAGATGATTTTCGCTTTCATAACCGCCGCAGCAGCGGTCATGCTCATTTCTCCCCTGTTCATTCCCATGCTCCGACGACTCAAGTACGGGCAGGTTGAACGTGCCGAGGGGCCGCACGCACATTCCGCAAAGGAAGGCACTCCGACAATGGGCGGCATTATGTTCATAATCGCGATCATTATTGCAGTTGCGGCATTCAGCATATACGGCATTGCATTCGATTTTTCGATTCCTGCCGTGCTTATCATGCTTGCGTTCGGGCTTGTCGGCTTTCTTGATGACTTTATAAAAGTCAAGCGCAAGCGCAATCTCGGTCTCCGCGCATACCAAAAAATTATCGCACAGCTTCTTCTGTCCTTTGCGGCGGCGTACTATGCCTATAAAAGCAGTTTTATCGGCTCAACATTGTATGACCCGATTTTCGGCAGCATCGAACTCGGCGGATGGTACGTTCCCTTTACGATGTTCATGATAATTGCCGTTGTCAACAGTGCAAACCTGACCGACGGCTTGGACGGTCTGCTTTCCGGCGTCTCGCTGATTTACAGCATTGCAATGGGTGTGCTTTTTCTCTATTTTGCAAAAGTTTTCGACGGCAGCTTCATTAACGAACCCCGTTTCGTTGCAAACCGCGACGGAATGCTTTGCATGAGCGTTTTTGCGTTTGCGGTCGCCGGCGGCTGCCTCGGCTTTTTGAAGAGCAACAGCTATCCCGCAAAAGTCTTTATGGGAGATACCGGCTCAATGGCACTGGGCGGCGCAATGTCCGCAATGGTCATTTACAGCCGTTCCCCGTTTCTCTTCCTGCTGATGGGCGTATGCATTGTTGCCTCCGCCGTGAGCGTTGTGCTGCAGGTCGGCTCGTTCAAACTGCGCCACGGCAAGCGCATTTTCAAAATGGCACCTCTTCATCACCATTTTGAGCTTTTGGGCTATCCCGAAACAAAAGTCGTTTCGGGATACATGATAGTGACCGCACTTGCCTGCGTTGCCGCACTCGCACTGTTCCTTTGATAGAGCAAACAAATAAATAAAAGTCTGCTTTATTGTGCAGCATAACGCTGCATTTCAGAATGCCCACCATTGGTTCCTGCGGTTCGGGTGAACCGTTTTGAACACAGAGCCGCCGTTCGGCGCCGAAAGTCGTGATTTTTGTTGGCACTTGGCACGACCGATAATGATACCGGGTTTTTAAGAAGGCGCATCGGCACACTTCTCAAAACCCCGCTGCTCCGAACGGCCGCATCTAAAAAGACTGCACTGCCGCAGATACGAATTTGTTCCGCAGGCAGCTTAATTCACCGAATAAAACCTATAAACAACGAAAGGACGCGATTCGATATGAAAAAAACCGCACTGATCGTCGGAATGGCAAAAAGCGGCATTTCGAGCGCAAAACTGCTTTACAGAAACGGGTATAACGTTATCATTAACGATATAAAACCTGTCATTCCCGGGCTTGAGGAAGCCCTTTCCGGCATTGAATACACCGACAAACTCGGCGAAGCTCCCGAAACACTTTTGGACGGAGTGGACCTGATGATTATTTCCCCCGTTATTCCGATTTTCGCTCCATTTGTCCGCAAGGCACAGAGCCGCGGCATTGAAGTTATCGGCGAAATTGAACTCGGTTATCGTTATTGCAGCAGAGGAACGCATTTTGTGTGCATCGGCGGCACGAACGGGAAAAACCACAACCACTGCGCTTACCGGCGAAATATTCAAAGCAAACGGCGAAGGCCAAACGTTTGTTCTCGGCAACATCGGCATTCCAATTACCGAACATGCATCCGAAACGCGCCCGGGCGACACCGTTGTTGCGGAAAACCGCCGCTCTCCAGCTCGAAAGCATCCGTGACTTTCATGCCGATGCAGCCGGGCTTTTGAACATCACCGAGGATCATATCAATCGGTTCGGCTCGATGGAAGCGTACATTGCGGCCAAAATGCGCGTTTTTGAAAACCAGACCGAACAGGATTTTGCCGTTCTGAATGCGGATGATCCAATTGTTTCGGCCGCGGAAACAAAAGCAAAAAAGCTTTACTTTTCAAGGCTGCATGAGGTTCGGGACGGCGCCTTTGTCCGCAGCGGCATCATCATCTTCCGCATGAACGGAGTTGAAACGCAGCTTATTCCCGCAAACGAACTCGGCATCATCGGTGCACATAATCTTGAAAACGCGCTCTGTGCGGTTTGCCTTGCTATGTCCATGGGAGTAAAGCCGAATGTCGTCTGCAATGTTCTGAAATCATTCAAAGGTGTTGAGCATAGAATTGAATACACCCGCTGCCTGAACGGAATCACCTTTTACAACGATTCAAAAGGCACAAACCCCGAATCCACCGTTAAAGCCGTTGAAGCAATGACAAAGCCGACAGTGCTTATGCTCGGCGTCGGTAATTACGATAAGCAAAGTGATTATCGTCCCGTCTTCCGCGCCTTCAACGGAAGAGTTAAGGCTGTTGTTGTAAACGGTTCGAACACCGAAGCTATCATGCGTGCGGCCAAAGAGGAAGGGTTTAAAAACATCTACCCCTGTTCGGATGATTTCCGCGCACTGATACTGAAAGCAGCATCCCTTGCCGAACCCGGCGATGCAGTGCTGCTCTCCCCCGCCTGCGCAAGCTGGGGCATGTTCGACAATTTTGAACAGCGCGGTGACATATTTAAGGAAATAGTAAACTCACTCTGAGGCGGTTTTGATTCCCGCCCATCGGGCTTGAGTTTCCGCCGAAAAATGCCGCATTCTGCCCGAAACGGTCCCTCCCGTTTCAGAATAATCGATAAGAGAGGTTGAGATGGAAAGCAACGCAACACATATTCATTCCGCCGAAAGGCGCGGCGGCAGTTCACCCGCCGCTGCACCCATGCCGACAATGCGCCCGCGCAGACACGGCATGGACTACTTGCTTTTTCTTACAGTTGCGGCAATCTGCGCATTCGGCGTTGTTATGCTGTTTTCCGCAAGCTATTATTATGCCCAGTCCTTTCAGGGCGACGGGTATTACTACGTAAAAAAGCAGCTGCTCTTCCTTGCAATCGGCATTCCCGTTATGTTCGGGCTTTCGTTCGTGGATTACAAATTCTACCGACGCTTTGCATGGATGGCATATCTGCTTATAATCCTGCTCCTTATTGCCGTTCTTCTTTTCGGCAAAAACCTGCAGGGCGGACAGCGTTGGCTCAAAATCGGTCCGCTGCAATTTCAGCCTTCCGAACTTGCAAAGTTCATAATCGTTATTTGCATGGCAAAATACATGACGGACCACCATGAGGATATGCCGTCGTTCGTTCGTGGGTTTTTGCCGATGGCTGCACTGCTTGTCGTTCCCGCCGTGTTGATTTATTTTCAGCCGAACGTTTCCATGCTCATAATCCTTTGCATTGTGTTTGCGATCATGCTTTTTATCGGAGGAGCAAGCCTTAGTCAGCTCGGCATTGCGGCACTCATCGGCGGTGCTGCTCTCGTTGTTCTTTTGTTTGCTGCGTCATATCGCGAAAGCAGATTTACTGCATGGCTTGATCCTTGGGGCAACAAAAGCGATGCCGGCTATCAGATCGTTCAATCGCTTTATGCATTCGGCAACGGCGGGTGGTTCGGTCAGGGGCTTGATGCAAGCCGTCAAAAGCTCCTGTTTTTGCCTTATCGTGAAAGTGACTTCATTCTTTCCATCATTGCCGAGGAACTCGGCTTTGTGACTGTTGCACTGTTAATTGCGGCCTACTGCTTTATTATCTACCGCGGCATTCGAATTGCGCTCTCCGTTCGCGACAGGTTCGCTTCACTTGTTGCGGCAGGGTTCTCTTCCATACTTGCCGTGCAGGTTGCGGTCAACGTTGCCGTTGTTACAAATTCAATACCCGCAACAGGGCAAACGCTCCCCTTCATCAGCTCCGGCGGTACCTCGCTTGTTATATTCCTTGCCGGCATCGGCGTACTGCTCAATATTTCACGCTATACGGAACCCCGAAAATCACGCGGAGAATCATATGGAAAACACAAAAAACAGAAACAGCGGCAGCAATAACGAACCTGAGTACGGCAGCAGGCATTCCCGCAACCGTTCTGCGGACGCTTCAGGCAATTCCGTACACGGTGCCCGCAGTGCGGCCGGAACACGTGCACGCAAGGTTCCGCACGGTGTTGAATCCGACGGACTGGATACCCGCGCAGCGGCACCCGCACGCGGCATCAGCCACGAGGAAAAGCGGCGGAGGCAAAACAGGCGTGACATTTTCAGTTCGCTCGGAATTCTTCTTCTTATCGCACTGCTTGGGTTTTGCGGCTATACAGCCTACCGCTTTACCTGCGTTGACTCGTTCATTGTTTCCGGAAGCGGGCAATACAGTGCCGAACAGATAATCGGCCTTGCAGGTTTGCAGACGGGCAGGCATATTCTTTCCTACAACACGGATGAAATATCAAAAAACGTATCAAGCATTCCGAATTTGATCTGCACCGGCGTGCGCAGGGTTTTTCCGAATAAAATCAGTATCAATGTTGCCGATCACAATGCTGCGGCGGCCATACCCGCAGCAAACGGAACATATACGCTTGTTGACGCCGAAGGGCTTGTGCTTGCAATCGGCGCGGAAAGCAGCGGTGAGCTTATCCTGCTCCGCGGCATGGCGAATATCGGCTTTGTGCGTAATACCGTGATAACCGAAAAGAACCATTGTCTCCGCACCGTCACGGCAATGAAGCTGCTTGCGGCAGTAAAAGAATGTGATTTTGCAGAAAGCGTTATTGCAATTGATTTGTCCAATGCAGCCTCGATAAAGCTTGAGCTTCAACACGGATACACTTTTGTTCTGGATGACTGGCGGTATGCGGAAGGAAATATTAAAACCGCAGCAAAGGCTTACAAACGCCTTCTCCCCGTCTATCCGAGTGGGGGGACGGTCAACATATTTAAGGATTCAACCGTTGTTGACTTCACTCCGCGCAGTTCGGCCGCATCGGTTCCGCCTGAAACGGATGCACCGCAGCAGGTGACTGCTCCGCCGAATTCAACGGACGAGCCTTGATGAAACATTGCGTTAGATTTTATAAAACAAATTAGGTTATTCTATCTTTTTTACGCAAAGTCGCTGCCCGGGTGTTGCGCATAATATTGCATATATGCTATAATGAGCATACATATATGCACCGTCCGCACACATGCCGTTTTCGTTGTGAAAATGTGACCTACCCCGCCGAAAACTGTTTTTTGGGCAGCGGATTCTGCATTTGGAGAGCTTGAATGAAACAGAGTGTTATAATCGACATCGGCAGCAGCAAAGTTCTTGCCATGGTTGTCTGCCCTGCGGCTGACGGCGCAATCATTGTTCAAAATGCCGAAGAACGTACCTACTCCGGGTATCGATTCGGTGAACTTCCGAACGCGGCCGCACTGAGCGATACACTTGAAAGCATTGCCTCTGCACTCCGCAGCTCTCAGGGAATCCGCCTTCGCAGTGCCTGTGTCGGAGTTCCCGCACCATTCACAAAGACCCTGCTCAACTCCTGCCGACAGCCTGTTGAATCCAGATCGCACCGCGTCACGGAACCGGACATCGATCTTCTGCTTGAGCAGGCGGCGGATTTCACTCCGCCGGAAGGCTTTACGCTGATGCACAGCTCGCTGTTCAACTTTGAACTTGACGGCATGGCGGCGGAGCATTCGCCCGTCGGCAAGGCCGCAAAGGAAATTTCGGCGGATGCGGCGCATACCTTCGTTGACTCGGCTTTCGCCGCAGTCGTTTCGGATGCGCTTCGCTCAGCAGGCATTGCCGCCGATCCGTTTGTTTCATCCCAATTGACAGGGGCATTGTTCACAATTCCCGAACCGGACCGCGAAAACGGTGCGATACTAATCGATTGCGGCGGTCAGCATTGCGATGTTTCACTCATATATGACAACGCTCTGCTTTGCTCCGAAAGCATCGGAATCGGCGGAGAACACTTCACGCGTGATATTGCATACGGGCTGCGCCTTCCGTTCGGCACGGCGGAAAGCATCAAACGCAGGTATGTATTCGGGCTTGATTACAGCAACTCAGTTGAACGCGTTATGATTCCCGGAGAGGGACTTGCAACGCTCAGCTGCGGCGCAATTCAATCCGTTATCGAAGCCCGCATCGTTCAGCTTGCGGATGAAATTCAAAGCATCATCAGCGGCATTGAACAAAACGCTCGGGCGCGCTTCCCCGTCTATCTCATCGGCGGCGGAATTGCGCTTATGCGCGGCGGCGCCGAAAGGCTTTCCCGACTTCTCGGAAGGCGCGTGTATGTTTCCATGCCGCGGACGAGCCTTATGAACGCCGTTAACTACGCACCGGCATTTGCGCTTGCGCATTTCATGCTTTACGGCAGCGGTTCACTTGCTGTCGGCAGCGGACGACTGGTGGATAATATAGTCGGCAACATCAGAGATTTTTTCGCTTACCGACAAAATGCATAGCAATTATGCAAAGATTGCCACAGTACGCACCGATTGGTTTTTGAAAAGAGCAAACCGTTCGATGCATTCTCAAAGTTTAAATCAACCGAAGACAAAGGAGGTTTTATCAATAATGGCACTTGATCTTGAACTCGATAACGAACAGGGCAATATTGCCCAGCTTAAAGTCGTCGGCGTCGGCGGCGCAGGCGGGAACGCAGTGAACCGTATGGTTGAATTTGGTCTTCGCGGTGTTGAATTTGTATCCATCAACACCGACAGACAGGCTCTATTCACCTCCAAGGCAGACATCAAGGTTCAGATAGGTGAAAAGGCAACCCAAGGTCTCGGCGCAGGTGCGGAACCTGCCGTCGGCAGGGCTGCAGCAGAAGAGAGCATTGATGAGATCAACGACGCAATTCGCGGCGCAGATCTTGTTTTCATCACCGCAGGTATGGGCGGCGGCACCGGCACCGGGGCAGCACCCATAGTTGCAAAAGCCGCCAAAGAGCAGGGCATACTGACCGTTGGTGTTGTTACAAAGCCTTTCAGTTTTGAAGGCCGCTCACGCATGAGGAATGCACTTCAAGGCATACGCGATTTGCGCGATGTTGTTGACACGCTCATTATCATTCCCAACCAAAAACTGCTTTCCATTGTCGGCAACACACCCATTAACGATGCGCTCCGCGTTGCGGACGATGTGCTCCGTCAAGGCGTTCAGGGAATCAGCGACCTTATCACCTGCCACACAATGATCAACAGCGACTTTGCGGATGTTCGCACCGTCCTTTCCGCAAAGGGCATGGCCCACATGGGTATCGGCACCGCAAGCGGCGAAGATCGCTGCACGGAAGCTACCCAGCAGGCAATCAAAAGTCCGCTGCTTGAAACAACCATTGACGGTGCAAAGGGCGTTCTCATCAACGTTGTGGGCGGACCCACTCTCGGCATGATGGAGGTTGACAATGCAACCAACCTCATAACCTCGGCTGTGGATGAAGAAGCACGCATCATTTTCGCAATGGGCATTGATGACGCAATGGGAGACGATGTTCGTGTTACCGTTATTGCAACAGGCTTTGAGTGGCCCGCAGAACTGGATAACGACCCCTCAAGGACGCGTCAAAATGCTGTAAATTCCGGCGTTCGTCCCGACCCCGACTCCCGCGACGGCAGAGGCATTCGTGTTGATACACGTCCCGCCGCTCCCGACCGTGAACAATATGATATCCGTGACGACCGCTTAAATACTCCGAACGCACAACGTGAATACGGTACTGCACCCATGCGTGACGAACCCGGCAGGCGCGACTACGGTGATCGCAGCTACAGCGACAGGCAGGAGCCCCATCGAAACCCCGCTGACTACAGCGGCGGCATTCGCGGCGGTTCAGGCTCGAACAGTGCGGAGTACGGCAGACCCGATTATGAGAGTCGCCCGGGATACGGCAACGCTCCTGCATATGAAGGCAACAGAGGCTACGGCAGCAGCTACGGCGATGAACCTCGCCCGGCAAGGCCCGCTGAGTCTTCCCGCCAAAGCACTCCCCGCGATAACCGCGACAAAAACAGCGGACTCGATTGGCCCTATTTTCTCCGTTCCAAGAAAAAGAACAACTGATTTAACAATCTGACAAAAAAAGCCGAAAGCATCCGAACATGCAGACAGCATTCGGATGCTTTCAATTCCGTTATGCGGTTTTATTTACATCATCATTATTTGCACAAAGCAGCCGCCATCAAAATTCGTTGTTGACAATACGATGGGCTCGGTGCTATAATCATTTTAATCGGTGGTTCATCCGCCGAAATTTAAACAAAGGGGTATACCGGAATGACCGTGATCGACTGAGTTTTTATGCAAAGCAAAACTTTTTATTTGTTGCGCTTAAAAGTGTGCAAAAGAGTTTGCGCTGCGATTCGGTTGATAACATCCCGGTGGACTTCCGCATATTTAACAGGATAAATGCAATGCAGACTTTGTGTTTCCCTGTATGAGCTTTATAGTTCTGCTCAGAAGCGGATGTGAATGATGTTTCACGTTCCGTTTTTTGTTTTCATAAAATGTGTTTTATGTGCACCTTAACGAAACCCTCCGAACCGCCCGCAGACTTCGGCTTTCAGCGCATTTATAACCCGCAGGCTTGAACAACAAGGAGGTTCATATGTCCATTAATTTCAGTACGCAATTTAACCTTCTGCTATGAAGGCAGTTTCGACAACATTTTTTGAAAACGTAAATTTCACGATCGATACCGATTGGAGACTTGGTTTCATCGGACGAAACGGGCGCGGAAAAACGACTTTTTCTGCGGCTGTTAACGGGCGACTATGCATAC
>ENA-OQCL01000679-OQCL01000679.1-human-gut-metagenome-genome-assembly--contig:-NODE-679-length-15118-cov-2.046228_pt1 | contig 15118 bp, 17 predicted proteins | sample MGYA00242502_ERZ504586 | MGnify/ENA primary metagenome ERZ504586 (study PRJEB26092, sample SAMD00036316) | human gut metagenome | host: Homo sapiens | study: EMG produced TPA metagenomics assembly of... | reverse complement strand
GTGCCAGCTCCTCTGCCAGCTTTTGCAGCAGGCGCACATCCTTTCCTGCGGCCAATCTTCGCAGTTTCTTCCGCAGGGCGGCATCCTCCGCCAACAGCAGAGAGTGCTGTGACTGGGGGGGCATGCTCCTGGGGAGGAGGCGTTCCCTGTCCATTTCCTCCACCAGGGCCACCAGTTTCCGCAGATCATACGCGGTGCCTTCCCCCTCCTCCTGCCTGCAGTGCAGCAGCAACAGATCCCAGGCAACAAACTGCTGCTTGGCCAGGATGCCCTTGGCCAGCGGGAGCAGGGCGGCCTGGATCTCTTTCAATTCGGACGCTGTATACAGCTCGCCTTTACTCATAATCACCAGAATATCTCTCCCGTTCTGGCCGTTCTTCCGCATCGCCTTGGCGCAGTTCCACACTTTAACCTTTTTGCGGATCTCCGTCTCGTCAAAGTCACAGATCCGGTAAAAAATTATCGCAGTCACTGCCAAGCAGCTCCTGATAGGAAGTCCGCTTCCAGAATTGCGCCACATCCTCCGTCCAAATCGCCCATCTGCTCTCCCGGGTAATGCGGGTGGTGCGGATAAGTTCAAAATCCTCCTTCAGCAGCTCCGCCCGGCCGCTCAGACTATTCTCCGCCGCCAGCTCCGGCCCATCTGCTGTGTCCAGAGCCGGAACACCTTCGTCTCGAAGGGGCCCGTGCTCTGGAGAAAGACGTTGTATGCCTGGCAAGCCGCCATCATGTCCCGCCGTGTGGCCGCCTCCGTCAGCCGGATGGCAGCCTGGAGGCTCTCCCGCAGCAGCCTGTATTCATCCCCGGCCTGCAGCTTCTGCCAGGCAAGCTCAAACAGGGCAGGCGCGCGGCGCCGCAGCGTCTCCAGCAGGCCGGCTCCGGCCCGGGCCCCGGTCACCGCCAGAAAATCCCCCTCCGGCAGCGCAGGGGCGGGAGAAAAGGCGGCGCGGAACGCGGCGGGGTCGAACCGGGTCCCCGGTCAGGCGGCGTAGGCCGCCGCCAGCTGGCCGGGGAGAAATTCAAAGTCCACATCCAGCCCGGCGTAGCCACGGCGGCGGAGTGTCTGCTGGACCTGATCCACTAGGCGGTCCTGGACGGCGCTGTCTGTCAGGACCAGGGTGGCCCGCTGGGTGTCGAACTGACCGGTTTCTGTCATGGTGGACAGATGCATCACCGGGCGGACGCCCCGCTGACGGGCAGCGGAGAGGAGAGCGTCATCCTCCAGCTGGAGCAAATCGCCGTCGGCGGTGATCCCGTAGGTGAAAGGGGTCAGATAGGTGAGATAGGGAAGCTCCGCATTCAGAAGGGACATATCAATGTAGGGGTAGGCATAACCGTTGAAGGCGGCGGCGCCCAGGGGCTCGTCAAAGTAGGAGATCACCAGGACCTGTCCGGGCTGGAGGGCTGCTCCGCCGCCCAGAGGCCAGTTGTTCTGCCAGAGGCGGCGGACTGTGGTGCCGTATGCCTCCGCGATGGAAGCCAGGGTCTCCCCGGCCCGGACAGCGTGGACCTGGCGGGGAAAGCGGACCACCAGAGTTTGTCCCACCGCCAGGGCGCCGCTGGGGGGCACGGCGTTGTCCGCGGCCAGGCGGGCGGGATCGACGCCGTAGGATTCCGCGATGGAGCCGACCGTCTCGCCGGCTTGGACCACATGGATCGTCATGTTGGACATCACCTCCTTTGGAGACTATGCAGGCCGGGGTGGGGATATGCGGTGCCCACTGGAGGGAGTTGGAAAATATGACGGAAGAGACGGCTGCTTGACAGAGCACATTTGGAAGAATTGTGACGCTTTGTCAGAACGCCGAAATTTGATTCAGAGATTTGTGGATATTTTCCGGCGTGCCAGGAGGGTCAAACCGCTGAAATAGTTGACAGAGACGTGGAGAATCGTTAAAAGTAATGTTAAAGGCTTGTGCGTTTTTTCAACGAAAACCGGGTAGACGATGACGTCCAACAAGCGTGTGCCATCCGCCGTTGAGGGAGGAAACACACCACTTGCTGAGACGTCTCTTTTTGTATACAGCGCAAAGAGGGAGGCAAGCGATGTTCCTGCTGTTTTTCCCTGCTGTGGCTGTTGCTGTCCGGCGGGATCAGTGTCCATACCTGCCTGTGGGGCGTTGCAGTCTCGGCGCTGATCTCCTGGTTCTGCAAGCGGGTGCTGGGCTATCAGTGGCGGGTGTTCTGCGGCAGTCCTTCCAGAATCTGGGCCATGGCGCGGTATTTTGCTCACCTGCTGGCGGAGATGCTGAAGGCCGGACTGGTAATCATGCGGATCATCTACACCCGCCCCAAGGGCATCGAGCCCAAGCTGGTGTGGTTCCACACCCCGCTGAAGACAGACCGCCGCAGGGCAATGCTGGCAGACTCGATCACGCTCACCGCGGGGACAATCACCGTGCGGGCCGAGGACGGCCGGATGCTGGTGCACACACTGGACACGCCGCTGGCAGAGGGATTGAGGACAGTTCCTTCCAGCAGCGGCTGGAGAGGATGAGGCGGCCCATGGAACAAGTGAGGACCTGGGTGCTGACCGCGGGCGCCGTGGTGCTGGCGCTGCTGATCCTGGCGACGCTGGTGCGGGCGGTGCTGGGCCCCCGGTTTACGGACCGCATCGTGGCCGTGAATGTCATCAGTACGCTGGTGATCGCGGAGCTGGTGCTGCTCTCCGTCTGGCTGCGGGAGGACTTTCTGGTGGATGTGGCCCTGGTGTTCGCGCTGCTGAGCTTTCTGGCGGTGGTGGTGGTCTCCCGTCTGGTGGTGGCCCGGCGGCGGAAACGCCCGGAGCGGGAGAAGACAGGAGGAAACGCCCATGATCGATAATCTGGTGACCGCAGCCGGGGCTGGCATGTTTTCCTGTTCGGGCCCTGTTCGTGGTTTTTTCTCCGCTGTGCTGGGGCTGTTCCCGGGTTTCGAATTTATGCATGCCTGCAACCTGGATGCACCGCCGCCGCAGTGGGGACTCCCTGGGTATCTTCTGCGTTCTGATCGGGCTGATGCTGCTGCACGGCTGGTCCCTGTCCGCCGCAAAGACGCTGCTGATCTTTGTGGTTTTTATGGCTGACCAGTCCGGTGTGCAGCCATCTGGTCGCGGAGATGGAGGTATCCACAGTCCCGGATTTGGAAAAGGAATGCGAGGTGGAGGTACGATGATCGTTCTGGAATACATCCTGCTGGTCGGGGTGATCGTGTGTGCTATTGCAGCGCCGCTGTGCAAGCGGCTGCTGGCATCGGTAATCGTGTATATGGCGCTGTCCCTGATGATGGCGGTGCTGTGGAGCCTGCTCCAGAGCCCGGATCTGGCCATTACGGAGGCGGCTGTGGCGCCGGTGTGACCAGCATCCTCATTTTTCCTGACGCTGAGGAAGATCCACGCGCTGAAGGGGACACGGGATGAGTAAAAAAGAGGAGCAGCCGGACCGGCTGAAACAGTTTATCTCCTGGGTGGACGGAGATCGGGAGCCCAAGGACCAGACGCTGTTCGTCATGGAGCAGCGCCCCCACCGGGAATTCCGCCCGTCAGAGGAGGAGTTCGAGCGGCGGGAAAAGGACCGGCTGCGGAAGTTTTTCAACTGGTATCCCATCGCCGCGGCGGTGATCTGCGTGGCGCTGGGAATTATCCTGTTCACCACAGTGATGAACATGCCCGGATTCGGCCAGGAAGACAACCCCATCAACAACGAGGTGGCGGAGCGATATCTGGAGCACAGCGAAGAGGAGACGGGCTCTGAGAACGTGGTGACGGCCATGATTATCGGCTACCGCGGCTTCGATACTTTGGGGGAGAGCTGCGTGCTGTTTCTGGCGGTGTCGGCGGTGATGATCCTGCTGCTGCGGGACCGGAAGAACACCAGCGAGCATGAGCTCCAGCAGATGGAGCGGGAGGAGACCGCCGTGCAGGGCCGCTCTGACCTGATCCTCAAGCAGGTGGCCTGGGTGCTGCTTCCTTTTATTTTCCTTTTTGCCATCTATGTGCTGCTGAACGGCGAGACGTCGCCGGGCGGCGGGTTTTCCGGCGGGACTATCCTGGGGGCGGGACTGATCCTGTTTTCCGCTGCCTTTGGCCCCGGACACACGCGGGTGCTGATGAACCAGAGGCGGTACAGCGCGGTGCGGACCTTCGGTCTGCTGCTGTATGCTGTGCTGTACGGCGTTTACATCTTCATCGGGGCCAACGGCCTGCCCAATTTACCTCACCGGGATGATCCTGCTGATCGACCTGGCGGTGGGGCTGTGGTGGCCTGCACCGTATATGGATTCTACGCCCTGTTTTCCCAGGGGAGAGATCTGAGAGGAGGCGGAGAAGAGAATGCTGGAGGAGATCATCCAGAACCGCTACGCGGTCACTGCCGTCATCCTGTTCGGCATCGGCTTCACGAATCTGATGCTGCAGCAGAATCTGCTGCGCAAGGTGATCGGATTCAACATCATGGACTCGGCCGTCTTCCTGCTGCTGGCCTCGCTGGGGGTATATTGACGGGGGCGTCGCGCCCATCGTCGGGGGACCGGGGCTTCGACCCGCTGTACATCAATCCGATTCCCAGCGGCCTGGTGCTGACCGGCATTGTGGTATCTGTGTCCATCACGGCGTTTCCCTGGCGTTGATCCAGCGGATCTACCGCCGCTATGGCACCATTGAGATGCGGGAATTGCTGGAGCGGGCCCGGAAGGAGGACGACTGATGCGGCCGTTGTGGAGAACTTTCCCTTCTTTTCGAATTTTCTGGCTATCCTGGCGGCCATCGTGACCGCGGCCATCCGCAGCGGGCGGATCAGCTACTGGATCACCATCGGAGTGTGCGCTGCATCCGCGCTGCTGAACGGCTGGGTACTGGAATACACCTATGCAGAGGGAGTGAGCTTCACCTACGCCATGGGGCGATTCCTGGCGCCGTACGGCAACGCCATCAACTGCGGGCCGCTTCAGGCACTGCTGGCCGCCGTGTTCTCCCTGGTGATGGCCCTTGCTCTGGCGGGCGGGCGGCGGGACCTGTTTCAGGACATCCTGCCGGAGAAGCAGAAGTTTTACTTTGTCATGGTGAACATGCTGGAGGCGTCCCTGTTGGCACTGACCTACACCAACGACATGTTCACCGGGTATGTGTTCATCGAGACCAGCACCATCGCGGCCTGCGCGCTGGTGATGGCCAAGGACAACGGCCCCAATCTGATCGCCACCATCCGGTACCTGTTCATGAGCCTGGTGGGGTCCGGGCTGTTCCTGATCGGGCTGACCATTTTGAACAGCATCACCGGCTATCTGCTGATGCCCTATCTGGCGGAGGCAGTGGCGGAGCTGCGGCTCTCGGAGAGCTACACGCTCCCGCTGACGGTGGCTGTAGGGCTGCTGGTGGCGGGGCTGGGCGTCAAGAGCGCCATGTTCCCCTTCCACCTGTGGCTGCCGGATGCCCACGGCGGCGCCACCACAGCGTCCTCCGCCATCTTGTCCGGCTTGGTGCTGAAGGGGTACATCGTGCTGCTGCTGGTGATGATCCTGCGGGTTTTCTCCATGGAGCTGATGGTGGAGCTGGGAGTCACCGACGTGATCCTGGCCTTTGGGCTGCTGGGAATGATTCTGGGCTCTCTGGCTGCTATGCGGGAGAACCATATCAAGCGGATGCTGGCGTATTCCTCCGTGGCGCAGGTGGGGTATATCTTCATGGGTGTGGGCCTGGGGAGCATCGAGGGGCTGATCGCCTCCTGTTTCCATATCCTGGTCCATGCCTGCTGCAAGCCGCTGCTGTTTCTCTGCGCCGGCAGACTCTCCGCCGTCAGCGGCCACCACAAGAGCCTGAAGAACCTGCGGGGCAGCGCCTACCGGGACATTGGGGCGGGCTTGGGCTTCACTGTGGGGGCCCTGTCCATGATCGGCATCCCCCTGTTCGGCGGCTTTGTCTCCAAGCTCTACTTTGCCAGCGCGGCCGTGCCCACCGGTATGACGGCGATGATCCTGCTGACCATCGCCCTGTCCACGGTGCTGAACGCACTGTACTATGTTCCGGCGCTGCTGGCCATCTGGGTGAAGCCCCCGGCGGAGGATGAGGCGCTGGTCCTAGCCGACGTGCATCCGGGGGAGCTGGCTGCGGACCGGGCCTTCACCGCGGCTGCCGCCATCCTGATCGTGGGGAATTTTTGTGCTGGGCATTTTTTACCACCCGATCACAGACCTGATCGAGGCGGGTGTCCGGCTGATTTGAGACTTGTTGTTTGTGAGGGAGTGCGCCCATGCTGTTGCTGCTGCCTATTCTGGTGCCGCTGATCGGCGGGATCTTCGTATTCCGGCAGAAAAATGAGACTTACCGTGACTGGCTGGTGGTGACGCTGATCGTGATTACCGCCGTGATGGTGCTGGCTAACTGCACGATGCCCACCCAGCGGCTGTGGCTGCTGACCATCCAGGGGGACTTGGGCTTGGTGCTGAACAGCGACTGGCTGTCCAAGTTCTTCATGGTGCTGGCAGTGTGCATCTGGGCGCCGGTGGTGGTCTTCACAAAACCCTACTACATCCGCCATGCGGGGCAGGGCAACCAGTTCATGGGATTTTATACCATGACGCTGGGGGTACTGATGGGCCTTGCTCAGGCGGCCAACTTCGTGACCATGTATATGTTCTTCGAGATGATGTCCCTGATTACGGTGCCGCTGGTGCTGCACAATGCCACGCCGGCGGCCCGCCGGGCAGGCTTCAAATACTTGGGGTATTCCGTATTCGGCGCGGGCATGGCCCTGGCCGGCTACTTCTTTATCGCCTATTACTTGACGGTGCCGGATTTTCAGCCGGGTGGGGCCATCGATTTCTCCCGGGCTGCAGAGCACCAGCCGCTGCTGCTGGTGGCATACTGTCTGATGATCGTTGGCTTCGGGGCCAAGGCGGGCATGATGCCCATGCAGTCCTGGCTGCCTGCCGCCCATCCGGTGGCGCCGGCCCCAGCCTCAGCCGTGCTCTCCGGTGTCATTACCAAGGGTGGCGTGGTGGCTGTGATCCGGGTTACTTATTATATGTTTGGACCGGAGTTTCTGGCGGGCAGCTGGCCCCAATATGTGCTGCTGACGCTGACGCTGGCCACGGTGTTCGTGGGGTCCATGCTGGCCTATCGGGAAAAGCAGCTGAAGCGGCGGCTGGCCTATTCCACGGTGAGCCAAGTGTCCTATGTGCTGTTCGGCCTGATGCTGCTGACGCCGGATGGCGTCCAGGCCTCTCTTCTGCAGATGGTCTTCCATGCCCTGGCCAAGGATACGCTCTTCCTGGCGGCGGGCGCCATCATCTTCTCCACCAACTGCACCCGGGTGGATCAACTGCGGGGCATCGGCCGGCGGATGCCGGTAACCATGTGGTGCTTCACCCTGGCGGCCCTCTCCCTGATCGGGATTCCGCCCATGGCGGGATTCGTGAGCAAGTGGTACCTGCTCACCGCCAGCCTGGAGGCACCGATCCAGGCCTTTGGCGTCGCAGGGCTGGTGGTGCTGGTGGTCTCCGCCCTGCTGACGGCGGGATACCTGCTGCCGGTGGTGACAGAGGGATTCTTCCCCGGCCGGGATTTTATTACGGAGCGGCGGGAAGTGGGAGTCCAGATGACATGGCCCCATGATTGCCTTTGCCGCGGCTGTGGTGCTGATGGGTCTGCTGCCCGGCGGCCTGCTGCATTGGCTGGGTCTTCTGGCGGCCCGGCTGTTCCCCTGACAGTGGGGAAGCTTTGAGAAGGGAGGTACGTCTGTGCGCCAATTTCTGACATTGCCCATTCTGGTTCCCATCGTGCTGGGAATCGCGCTGCTGATCCTGCAGCCCAAGAGCCGGAGGGTGCGGAGCATCTATATCATGGCGGCATCCCTGGCGACGACAGCACTGTCTCTGGCCTGTATCGTGCTGACCTATCTCTATGGGAGCGGCTTTCTGGCCTGCATCATGGTGAGATTCAATGAGGCGTTCTCCATCTCCCTGCGGATCGACGGGGCGTCCATGGTCTATGGGGCCATCGTGTCCGTGCTGTGGCCGCTGGTGACGGCGTACTCGCTGGACTATATGTCCCACGAGGGGCATGAGAACCGGTTCTTCGCTTTTTGGCTGATGGCCTACGGTGTGGTGCTGGGTATCGCTTATTCCGAGGATTTTCTGACGCTGTATTTCTTCTATGAGGTCCTGACGCTGACCACGCTGCCTTTGGTGATGCACGCCATGGACGAGAAGGCCCGGTATGCCGGGCGGAAGTATCTGGTGTACTCCCTTTCCGGCGCGGCGTTTGCCTTTATCGGGATCGTCTTTCTGCTGAATTACGGCGTGGGACACCTGAACTTCACCTACGGCGGCATTCTGGATCAGAGTCTGGCGGCGGGAAACGAGCGGACGCTGGAGCTGGTGTTTGTGGCGGCCTTTTTCGGCTTCGGGGTGAAGGCGGCAGTATTTCCCTTCCACGGCTGGCTGCCGGACGCCTCGGTGGCACCTACGCCGGTGTCTGCACTGCTCCATGCAGTGGCGGTGTCAAGGCCGGCGCCTTCGCAGTGCTGCGGCTAATTTACTACGGCTTCGGGGCGGATTTCCTGCGGGGAAGCTGGGCCCAGACGGTGGTGATGACGGCGGCTATCGTGACCATTGTTTACGGCTCCGCTCGGGCGCTGCGGACACCCCATCTGAAGCGGCGGCTGGCGTTTTCCACGGTGAGCAACCTTTCCTACATCCTCTTTGCCCTGACGTTGATGACCCCGGCAGGGATGGTGGGCGGCATGACCCACATGGTCTACCACGCATTCACCAAGATCACCATGTTCTGCTGCGCCGGCGCCATTATTCTCAAGAGCGGGAAGGAGTATATCTATGAGATGGAGGACTTCGGCCGGGCCATGCCGGTGGTGTTTGCCACATTCACCGTCTCCTCCTTTGCGCTGATCGGAATGCCGCCGTTGGGAGGCTTCGCAGGCAAGTGGATGATTGCGGAGGCGGCAGTGGCCTCGGTGAATCCGCTGGCCTACGCGGGCATCGCCGCGCTGATTCTGTCCACGCTGCTGACGACGCTGTACATGCTGACCATTGTGGTGCGGGCCTATTTCCCGGTGGGAGAGCTGGACCGGGCGGCACTGGCCCGGGTACACGACCCGGCCAGGACCATGTGGATCCCGCTGGTGCTGCTGACCGCCTCCGGTGTGATTCTGGCGCTGCTGTCCAACGAAGTGATCGGCTTTTTATGGAACGCGGTTCCGCGGAACTGGTAAGGGAGGGAGACGATGGGAAACATTCTGCTGCTGTTTCTGGTCCTGTTCCCCATGCTGCTCTCTGCCTGGGTGTTCCCGCTGCGGCGGCGGGACAGGAGATACCGGAATTGGCTGATCCAGATCATTCCCGCAGTGGAGCTGGCCGCTGCACTGCTGCTTCTGCTGTGGCCCGGGGCTGCCCTGGAGCTGCCGGGGGTCTTTGGCTTTGGCCTGCGGCTTCAGGCCGGGAGTCTGGGGAGCCTGCTGGCGCTGGTGAGCGCCTTCCTGTGGGCGGCCACCGGCCTCAACTGCCCCAGCTACTTTGCCGCCGCCGAGGGCTGCAATCGTTTCTACTTTTTCTGGCTGTTGACGCTGGGGGCTCTGATGGGGGTGTTTCTGGCAGCGGACCTGTTCACGCTGTTCGTGTTCTTTGAGATGATGTCCTTCACCTCCTATGTATGGGTGGTGCAAAACGAGACGGAGGAGGCCCGGCAGGCCGGACAGACGTATCTGGCTGTGGCTGTGATCGGCGGCATGGCGCTGCTGGCGGGCCTGCTGCTCCTCCAGCAGCTGCTGGGGACGCTGGAGTTTTCTGCTATGGCGGAGGCGGTATCCGCGCTGCCTGCGGAGAAGCGCGGGTCCCTGTACGTGGCCGGTGGATGCGCATTGGTGGGATTCGGCGCCAAGGCCGGGATGTTCCCCCTGCACATCTGGCTGCCAAAAGCCCATCCCGTGGCGCCGGCACCGGCGTCTGCCCTGCTGTCCGGCATCCTGACCAAGAGCGGTGTTTTCGGTGTGCTCATTCTCTGCCGGTATCTGTTCTGGACAGAGCTTCCCTGGAATACAGTGGTACTGGCCCTGGGCGTGGTGACCATGGTGCTGGGAGCTGTGCTGGCGCTGTTCTCCGTCGATCTGAAGCGGACGCTGGCCTGCTCCTCCATGTCCCAGATCGGCTTTATTCTGGTGGGCACAGCCATGCAGGGTTTCCTGAACGGCGAGAACGCCCTGGCGGCCTGGGGCACGGTGCTGCACATGCTGAACCACTCCCTCATCAAGCTGGTGTTGTTTGTGGCGGCAGGTGTGGTGTATCTGGGGAACTCACTCGCTGAATCTCAATGACATCCGGGGCTGGGGGACGGAACAAGCCGGTTTTGAAGGTCCTGTTCTTCGTGGGGGCGGCCTCCATTGCAGGCGTACCGGGTTTTTTGCCGGCTATGTGAGCAAGACCCTGCTCCATGAGAGTATCGTGGAGTACATCCATGTGCTGGAGCACGCGGGGGGTCCGCCGCAGGTTGGTTCACGACGGTGGAGTGGCTGTTTCTGCTCTCCGGCGGACTGACAGCGGCGTACATGACAAAGCTGTTCGTGGCGATTTTTGTCTCCAGCCGTGCTGTTGGCCAACGGCCGGCCTTGAAGGACTATATGTCCCCGGGCACCATGCGGCGTTGAGTGTGGGCGCAGCCCTGCTGCTGGTGCTGGGCCTGACTCCGGGACTGACCATGGAGCCTCTGGCCCAATGGGCGGGGCGATTCCTGCGGGCAGATCCTGGTCACAGCGTCCATTATTTTGCCTGGGTCAACCTGAAGGGCGCATGCATCTCCCTAGCTATTGGCGCAGCAGTCTATCTCCTGGTGGTCCGAGGGCTGTTGATGCGGCGGGAGGCGGATGGCATGGTTTATCTGGACCACTGGCCGGCCCGGCTGGATTTGGAGAATCTGGTATACCGCCCGCTGCTGTCGGCCCTGACCTTTGTGGGGGCCCTCTGCGCCCGGGTGGCCGCCTCCGTAGGCGACTGGCTGGTGCTGCTGGGGGAGCGGATCCTCTTTACCAAGGCCCCCGGCATCTTTGTGCCGAAGCGGGCCGAGAACTTCGGCACATACGGACGGAAACCCCTCCGTTTCCTAACGGAGGAGACCTTCTCCTTTGATCTCATGCTGGCAGGCGGAGGGCTGATCTTCCTGCTGCTGTATATGCTGCTGTGAGTCGACAACGGATACAGAAGAACGCGAAAGGCCAGGAATGCCGCTTATGCGGTGTTCCTGGCCCATCTTTATGGGAGGGAGAGAAGATTGTGGGTACGATCATAGCTGTCACGGCCGCGGCAGGCATGGGAGGGACCGGGCTGGGGGGCCTGGCCGCCTATCTGTTCCGCAGAGGTACGGACAGGACCGTGAGTGTGCTGCTGAGCTTTGCGGCGGGCATGATGCTTGCTGTGGTGTGTGCAGACCTGCTGACCGATGCCATTCAGGCGGGGCCAGGGCTCTCCGCGCTTCCTGCGGCATCTGCCAGCGTACTGGCGGGCTGCGGGGGGATCTGGCTCCTGGAGGAGCTGGTAAGCGGGCTGCAGGCAGGTGCGAAGCGGGGAGGGCTCTTTCTGGCAGGTGTGGTGATGGCAGCCGCTATTGCCCTGCACAACCTGCCAGAGGGGATGGTAATCGGCGCCTCCTACGCTGCGGATCTGGCCGAAGCGGGAGAGGATGGGCGAATGATGGCACTGGTGATCGGGCTCCACAACATTCCAGAGGGAATGGCTGTTGCAGTTCCCCTGGCGGCAGGCGGTGCCAGCAGAGGACGGGCAGTCCTGACCACAGCGGCAGCCGGCGCGCCCACGGTGCTGGGGGCGGTTTTGGGCTTCTGCCTGGGAACGATGGGGCCGGGCCTGCAGATGCTCACACTGGGCGGAGCATCCGGGGCGATGCTGTACGTGGTATTCGGCGAACTGCTGCCGGAGTCCTTCCGCCTGTGCCGATCCCCAGCGCCCGTGATGGCGGCGGTGCTGGGGGTTCTAACAGGCATGGGCGTGGTTTTGGGATAAAAAGAACCCGTCCCGCCAAGTGGCGGGACGGGTTTGTTTCAGAAAATAGTTACAGCTTACAGCTTCTGGAGCCGGGCAGCGCGCTTCTTGCCGTACCAGACAATGATAGCAACGTAAGCCACAGCAGCGCAGACACCGATGATGTAGGCGGGCGTCCAGGGAATATGGAAGCCGATCTGTGCATTGGCAATGAAGGTCACTGTAACAAAGGTGTACCAAGCACCGGGAATCAGGGGATCCACACCCACTTGGCCTTGCTGTTCTCGAACATCCATACGGAGATACCCAGGAATGCGAACAGGGACAGGGTCTGGTTGGACCATGCGAAGTAACGCCACAGCAGATTGAATCCATCGGGGCTGCTCTTCGCAAAGACCAGAATCACCGCCACCAGCGCGAAGATGATGGCGGACAGGCCCAAGCGCTTCGGCTTAGAGCTCTGATCGATGTGCAGAGAGTCAGAGATGGACAGGCGCAGAGAACGCAGCGCGGTATCGCCGGAGGTGATGGGCAGAACGATGACGCCCAGCAGGGCGATGATGCCGCCCACGGGGCCCAGCAGATCGCGGCAGATGATGCCGACAGTGCCGGTGGCCAGAGAGGCATTGACCTCCTGCAGACCCAGGTTGTACACGCCCATAGCGGCGGCGGCCCAGATCATGGCAATGAAGCCTTCCAGAATCATCATATTGTAGAAGGTCATGCGGCCCTGCTTCTCGCTCTTCATGGTGCGGGAGATGATAGCGGTCTGCGTGGAATGGAAGCCGGAGAGAATGCCGCAGGCCACAGTGATGAAGAACACAGGAATGAAGTGCTGCGCGGTGAAATACTCACCATAATTAAAGGTGGCGCTCTGCCAGTTGTCCCACAGGTTCAGCAGGGGATAGCCCTTGACGAACATGCCGATGAACACACCCACGGCAGACAGCAGCAGGATAGCACCGAAGATGGGATAGATGCGGCCGATGATGGCATCGATGGGGAACACGGTGGCGATCAGATAATAAACGAAGATGACACCGTAAATCACCCAGGTGGAGACAGAGGTGGCAGCACCGTCAAATCCAAACACCTGAGTGGCGGCGATGTCGCCGGGGGTGTAGATGAACACCGCGCCGACCAGCAGCAGCAGTACGCTCAGGAAAATCTGGTAAACAGTGAAAACACCCTTGTTGGAGTACTTGCGGACCATGTCCGGCATCTGGGTGCCGCCGTCGCGGAGGCAGATCATGCCGGAGAAATAGTCGTGCATAGCTCCGCCGATTACGTTGCCGATGGGGATGGTGATGAATGCGATGGGCCCGAACAGGATGCCCTGAATGGGTCCGATGATGGGGCCGGTGCCTGCGATATTCAGCAGGTTGATGAGGCTGTTCTTCCATTCCCGCATGGGAACGTAGTCCACGCCGTCCTGCTTGGAATAGGCGGGCGTCTCCCGGTCATCGGGGCCGAAGACCTTTTCGCAGAACTTGCCATAGATGGCTGCGCCTACGAACAGAATCACCAGGCCGATGAGAAAGGTTGCCATAGAAAACACACACTCCTTTATGCCCAGTTTCCCGGACAGATTCTGGCTTTATCATAGCACTGAAGAAAGGAGTTGTAAATAATTTATTCATATTTATAAAGAATTTGTTAATATCGCAGAGAAAACAATTAAAAATTCGTTTACCTCACCTAACAAAGTTTCAAATTTTTTTAAGGACAGGATGTGAACACGAATATTTGTGCTGGACGGACCTGGAAATATGCGGGAGTTCAGGCAGTAAAAAAACCCGTCCCGCCTTTTGGCGGGACGGGTTTGATTTTGGAAGACACTGCAGCTTACAGCTTCTGGAGCCGGGCAGCGCGCTTCTTGCCGTACCAGACAACGATGCCAACATAGGCCACAGCAGCGCAGACACCGATGATGTAGGCGGGCGTCCAGGGAATATGGAAGCCGATCTGCGCGTTGGCGATGTAGGTCACTGTGACGAAGGTGTACCAGGCAGCGGGGATCAGGGGGATCCACACCCACTTGGCCTTGCTGTTCTCGAACATCCACACAGAGATGCCAAGGAATGCGAACAGGGACAGGGTCTGGTTGGACCAAGCGAAGTAACGCCATAGGGTGTTGAAGCCGCTGGGGCTGCTCTTTGCGAAGACCAGGATCACAGCCACCAGCGCAAAGATGATGGCGGACAGGCCCAGGCGCTTGGCCTTGGAGCTCTGGTCGATGTGCAGGGACTCAGAAACAGACAGGCGCAGGGAGCGCAGCGCGGTATCGCCGGAGGTGATGGGCAGAACAATAACGCCCAGCAGAGCGATGATGCCGCCCACAGGCCCCAGGATATCCTTGCAGATCACGCCGATGGTGCCGGTAGCCAGAGAGGCATTGACCTCCTGCAGGCCCAGGTTGTACACACCCATGGCGGCGGCGGCCCAGATCATGGCGATGAAGCCCTCGAGGACCATCATATTGTAGAAGGTCATGCGGCCCTGCCGCTCGCTCTTCATGGTGCGGGAGATGATAGCGGTCTGGGTGGAGTGGAAGCCGGACAGAATGCCGCAGGCCACGGTGATGAAGAAGATGGGGATGAAGTGGTTGGCGTCAAAGTACTGACCATAGCTGAAGGCCGCCTGCTCACCGGTGGCTGCATCAACAGCCCACGCGTCGAACGCGATGCCATGCCAGTCATCCACAGTTCAGCAGGGGATAGCCCTTGACGAACATGCCGATGAACACACCCACGGCGGAGAACAGCAGGATGGCGCCGAAGATGGGATAAATGCGGCCGATGATGGCGTCGATGGGGAACACGGTGGCAATCAGATAGTAGACGAAGATAACACCGTAGATGATCCAGGTGGTGGGATCATTCACCGCGCCGGAGAAGCCGAAGACCTGGGTGGCGGCGATGTCGCCGGGGGTATAGATGAACACCGCGCCGACCAGCAGCAGCAACACGCTCAGGAAGATGTTATAGACGGTAAAGACACCCTTGTTGGAGTATCTGCGGACCATGTCCGGCATCTGGGTGCCGCCGTCGCGGAGGCAGATCATGCCGGAGAAATAGTCGTGCATAGCTCCGCCGATTACGTTGCCGATGGGGATGGTGATGAATGCGATGGGCCCGAACAG
>ENA-OQCL01000678-OQCL01000678.1-human-gut-metagenome-genome-assembly--contig:-NODE-678-length-15121-cov-17.974190_pt1 | contig 15121 bp, 10 predicted proteins | sample MGYA00242502_ERZ504586 | MGnify/ENA primary metagenome ERZ504586 (study PRJEB26092, sample SAMD00036316) | human gut metagenome | host: Homo sapiens | study: EMG produced TPA metagenomics assembly of... | reverse complement strand
TATTGTCGGTAACAATTCCTGAATATGTGTGTATTTTCGTTTAGACATAGCGATACCCCCTAATGTAGTTATTATCCTACATTAGGGGGTGTTTTGTCTATTGTCCGATTTTACTGGTTCGGTTCACGCGCCGTGCGGGTCAGTTTTATTTTGAATTGCGGCTTTGAAGCGAGATTTCGTCATTCGTCTTTATAACAAATCCGACCGCGCCGCCTGTGTTCGTTATCAGCAGCTCGTCGCTGCCCGCGATGCTCGCATATATATTGTCGATATCGATATCAACAGTATAGCTCCATGTGCCGCTGACTATCATTCCGCTGCCGTTGTCTATTTTGACAACGACCTTGCAGTCGTCATATCTGAGCGTAATGCTGCCCTTTGAGGTGTCCACCTTGATGCTCGGCATCTCGTCAAAGACTCTGTCAAGGTTGCCTACCGTGCCGACAGTCCTGCCGACCGGACCCTGGTGCGCGTCCTTAGTATTCTGATCGTCCTGCTGCATCCTAACGTTGAGCGTCACTATGGTGTAGTTGCCGTAAGCGACGGCGTTCGCGGAGATAAGGTCGCTCGACTTAATTTCATCGGGCACTCCGGGCACTTCGTTCACAGGCGTGCTGTTCGCCGCGAGCGCCGCAGAGGCTATGCCCGTAAACAGGGAGAGCATTCCCTTTTGGAAGCTGTTGCGCGGAGTGTAATCAACGCGCTTCATGGACATATACTGCGTGGCGTCGATGCTCTTGGTGTTCGCCGCCGCAGCTTTGTAATACTTGAGCACCCGCGAAGTGTTCGTGGAGTTGAGCCCCTTGTAGACGTTGACAGTCTCGGTCTTTGTTCCGCCGGAAACATTGGAGCGCGTCGCGGTTCTTGAGTCGGTCGTCGGCTCGTCAGTTGTCAGCTCCGCAGAGTCGGTGGACTCCTCATGAATATTCCCCGCATCAGTGACCGAGGGTTCGTCCGTAGAAGACTCCGAACCGTCATCGTTCGTTCTGCACGCCGAAAAGGAAAAGAGCATAGCCGCCGCAAGCAAAAGTGCGGCAAATCTCATAAGCTTTTTGTTCATTCTTCTCCCTCCCGACAGATTTTATCTGAGTGTTGCACTTGATTAGGCTTATATTTTAAGATATTGAAGCAGACAGGTCAAGAAAAATCTTATAAAAAAACATGGCAAAAAATTAATTTTTGATAAAGCCGCAGTTTATCCGACGCATATCCCCGACAGCCGACAAAAAACCGCCCGTCTGGAAAAGACGGACGGCTTCGTTTTTTTTTCAGATATCAGCCCTTAGCGGTGTAAGAGAAAGCGACGATACCCTTGAGGTTATTGACGGAGACGATGGAGACCTTGATGCCGTTTGCATAGACATTGACATCATATGCCCAGCTGCCTTCGACGATCTTGCCGGTGGTGTTGTCAATCTTGACAACGACCTTGCAGTTGGTGTAGGTCAGCTCAATCTTGCCGTCCTTGTAGTCGACGCTGAGTCCGAGCTCTCTGATAGCGTTATCGACATCGCCGAGAGTACCGACTGCGCAGCCGACGGAACCGCTGTGGTTATCAGCCTTCGCGCCCTGAGTCTGATCCTTGACGTTGAAGGTGATTGTGGTGTAGTTGCCGCTGGTCACCGCGCTGGCGCTCTTCATGTGGCTCGCCTGCATGCCCGAGGGCTTGCCGGGGATATCGGTACGATCCTTGGGTTCTTGTTGAGTGCGTTTGCAACGGGCTTCTGAGCTATCTTGAGCAGAGCGCCGAGGCTGCCGTCAGCAGTGATGCTGCCCTTGAGAGCCATGTTCTGTCTGCCGCTCTTGAACTGCTTTGTAGCGTTGACCGCCGCCTGATAAGCTTTGATGCAAGCTGCTGCGTCGTTGGTGTTGAGACCCTTGGAGGGAGTCGTGCTGCCCTTGTTCGTGTTCTTTGTATCGGAGGACTGAGAAGCCTTAGTCTCGATAACGGTGTGACCCTCTTTATCGGTGACTACCTCGGTCTCGACCTCGGAGGAAGCCTCTTCGGAAGAAGCGGTATCATCGGAAGCGGAAACATCCGCCGCCTGACCGGAGGTCTGCGCGTCACCGGCAGTGGTGTCGTTGTTTGTGTCATTCTTCTTGCACGCCGCGAACGAGAGAACGAGGACAACCACGACAATTTTTATCCGGACGCAATCCCTCAGTCTCGGCTTCGCCGAGTCAGCTCCCTTTACACAAGGGAGCCGACAATAATTTTATATGTGAGAATAAAAATGCCGTTATATTGCCTGAAGAGCTCCGCCGCTATTGGCACATAAGTGCGTCTGCTCATTCTCCCCGACTGCAAGTGAAAAGCCCTCCGCACTCAGAGTGCAGAGGACTGAATTTCGTTTTTTGTTACGCAAGTATCTCGCCCATGAGACCGGGAGTTGCGCCTGCGGCGTTGGACTCATCGGTATCGATGTGCATTGCCAGAGCGTACTTCGGGCTGACTCTGACGACGACATCGCCGAAAACGAGCGAACGGCCGTTCGAGTCGATCTTGACGCTGACTATCTGCTTGTCCTGAAGACCGTATTTTTCGGCATCCTCGGGAGTTGCGTGGATGTGTCTCTGCGCTGCGATAACGCCGCACTCGAGCTCAACCTCACCCTTGGGGCCAACAAGCTTGCAGGCACCGCTGCCCGCAACGTCGCCGCTCTCTCTTACGGGAGCGGTCACGCCTATCGAACGGGCATCGGTGAGCGAAAGCTCAACCTGATTCTCGGGACGCACGGGGCCAAGAATGGAGACCGCCGGGAAGCTGCCCTTCGGGCCGACAACGGCAACGCGCTCGTTGCTCGCGAACTGGCCGGGCTGAGAGAGCTCCTTCTTGACGGTCAGCTCATAGCCCTCGCCGAAGAGGATATCAAGAGCTTCTCTGGTGACATGTACATGGCGCGCGGAAGTTTCAACAAGAACTTTCTTTTCCATTTTAAATATCCCTCTTTTTTAATATGTTTAAAAATACAGTTTGAGGCAGGAGTTTTCCTGCCTCAAAACAGTCATTTTGTTTAATTAGTAAGCGATATTGTAAATGGTCTTCGTGCCGAAAGGAAGCACTACCATTTTATCGCCAAGAGGAAGGTGAATTGTCCATTTGGCATCATATGTAGCATTGATAACACGGCTGGTCTTAGCATCAACCTTAACGGTAACTGTACTGGAGGGATACTCCATCTGAGCGGTGCCGATTTTAATGGCTTTAGCGAGAAGCTTAAGCGCGCCGCCGCTAAACTGATCGTTGATAACAGACGGGAGAACCACGCTGAAAACCTTCGGGGCATGACCCGAGCCGTGATGAACGTTGGAGGAGGCCTTGTCGGCAACCGTCTTTATAGTAATGGTGTAAACTCCGCCCGCCTCGGTGCAAGTTGCGCTTGCGACATCGTTCGCAGTAAGCTTACTCGACCAGGACTCGTTCTCAACAGGGAAGTTAGCCTTTATAGCCGCAGAATTGGAGAATGTTTCGGAGCCCTTGCTATTCTTCTTGAGCTGACCGTCAACAAATTCGTCTATATCGCCGACAAACGTTTCGACGAGGGAGGGCACTCCGGTGATGTTGCCGCTTCTGTAGTTCGTCTCAGAAACTCTTGTAACGCTCTTCGCGTTGGGCTTAACATCATTGATAGCCTTGTTGAAGTAAGCAACGATCTCTGCCTTTGTCGAGGGCTTGGAAGCAGTGCTGCTGCCGCCCTGGCTGCCGCCGCCCTGAGTGTTCTTCTTGGTCTCCTCGGGAGCTACGGTGTTGCCGGAAGCGTCGGTCTCGGCCTCGGTGGACTCGTCGCCGCTGACGGACTCAGCTTCGCTGGACTCGTCGTTTGCAATCGTCTCGCCGTTTGCCGAAGTGTTTGCCTCAGCTGCGGTGGTGTCGCTGTTGTCCTTATCCTTCTTGCAGGCTGCAAAAGCAAAAACGAAGCAGAGAGCAAGGACAAGAGCTATGATCTTCTTTGTCATTTCAATTACCTCCGAAAAAATTTTTCTTCATTTCAGCGCGCTTATCCAGGTGCCGTTTTGGAGCGTATGAGCCCATGAAAAACAGTCTCCTGCCTGCGCGGTCAAATTCATTATAAAATAAAAACGCCCAAAAATCAATGGAAAATACAAGATTTATGAAAGATTTATCTTTTTAAAAGCTTTGCTCAAAGAAAATGTCCGTCAGCTCTTGATTGACGGGCGTTTTTCTGCAATAATATAGTGTATATATTTACCTACAGAAACGGAGTGCGGTTTAATGACTGATAACGAAAGACTCGCCGATCTCCTGTTCGGCTCAAACGGGCTGACGCCGGAGGACTGCGAGCTGAGATTTCCCCCGCGCGAGCTGCCCGAGGGCGCGCGCGTGACCCGATTCTCACCGAGTCCGACGGGGTATCTCCATATAGGCGGACTGTTCGGCGCGCTCGTCGATTTTCTGACGGCGAGAGTCAGCGGCGGACTTACTTATCTGAGAATAGAGGACACGGACAAGAAGCGCGAGGTCGCTGACGGCGTGTCCGCGATAATCAACGGATTCAAAAACTTCGGCCTCGAATTTGATGAGGGCGTGACCGGATTCGACACGGAGAAGGGGGCCTACGGTCCTTATACCCAAAGCAAGCGCGTTGAAATTTACCATGCGGTCGCCAAGCGTCTTGTGCAGGAGGGCAAGGCATACCCCTGCTTCTGCACGGCGGACGAGCTCGCCGCTATCCGCGAAGAGCAGGAAAACGGCGGCGCGGCGATAACCGGATATTTCGGCAAATGGGCGAAGTGCCGCGACCTGAGCTTTGACGAGCAGAAGAGACGCATCGAGGCGGGTGAGCCCTATGTGCTGCGCTTTCGCTCCGAGGGCGACGAGAACAAGAGAATTGTCTTTGACGACATGATCCGCGGCAAAATTGAAATGCCGGAGAATATAATTGATGAGGTGCTTTTGAAGAGCGACGGCGTGCCGACCTATCACTTTGCGCACGTCTGCGACGACCACTTCATGCGCACGACGCACGTCATTCGCGGCGAGGAGTGGATATCCTCCGTCCCGAAGCACATCGCGCTGTTCAAGGCGTGCGGCTACAGAGTGCCGAAATACGCGCACACTCCGCAGGTCATGAAGATAGACGAGGAGACGGGCGCAAAGCGCAAGCTCTCGAAGAGAAAAGACCCCGAGGCGGCGGTCAGCTACTTTGTCGAGCAGGGATATCCCAAGGAGAGCGTTATCGAATATATCATGACGCTGCTCAACTCGAACTTCGAAGACTGGCGCAGAGCGAATCCCACGGAGGACTGCTGGAAGTTCCCGTTCAATCTCAAGAAGATGAGCGTGAGCGGATGCCTGTTTGACATGGCGAAGCTCAACGACGTGAGCAAGAATATTATTTCGCACATGACGGCGGACGAGGTGCTCGATAATATACTGAACTGGGCGAAAGAATATGACGAGGAGCTCTACAAGCTTCTCGACTCTAACCGCGATTTTGCGCGCGGCATATTCTCGATAGACCGCGACTGCCCGAAGCCGCGAAAGGATATCGCAAACTGGGAGCAGGTCAAGGACTTTGTCTCGTATTTCTACGATGAAATCTACACCCCCGACTACACCCTGCCCGAGAATATCAGCGCAGGCGATGCGGCGGCGATACTTCAAAAATACATCGGCGAGTTTGACATAAACGACGACAAGGACGCATGGTTCGCGCGCATCAAGGCGATGTGCGAGCCACTCGGCTACACGCCCAATGTCAAGGAATACAAGAAAGACCCCACGGCGTTCAAGGGTCATGTCGGCGACCTTTCGACCGTTATCAGAATCGCGGTGACTTCGCGCCGCAACACGCCCGATCTTCATTCGATAATCAGGCTGCTCGGCGAGGACAGAGTCAGAGCGAGACTCGCTGCGGCGCTCGCACACTACAAGGAGGAGAACTAAATGGCGGACAGCACCAATCTCAATTCAAATTTTATCACTGATTTTATAGACGAGGATCTTGCAAACGGGGTCAACACCCGCGTGCAGACGAGATTCCCTCCGGAGCCCAACGGCTATCTGCACATCGGTCACGCAAAGGCGATATGCATCGACTTCAGCATCGCGGAAAAATACGGCGGAGTGTGCAATCTCCGTCTTGACGACACGAATCCCTCGAAAGAGGATGTCGAATATGTCGACGCGATAAAAGAGGACATTGAGTGGCTCGGCTACAAATGGAACGAGGTCTACTATGCATCGAGCTATTTTGATTTTCTCTATGAGTGCGCGATAAAGCTCATCAAAGAGGGCAAGGCGTATGTCTGCGACCTGTCTCCCGAGGAAATACGCGAATACCGCGGCACTCTTACAGAGCCCGGCAAAAACAGCCCCTACCGCGACCGCTCGGTTGAAGAGAATCTCGACCTCTTCCGCCGAATGACCGAGGGCGAGTTTGCAAACGGAGAAAAGGTTTTGCGCGCCAAGATAGACATGGCGAGCCCGAACATCAATATGCGCGACCCAGTCATCTACAGAATCGCGCACGTCTCCCACCATCAGACGGGCGACAAATGGTGCGTCTATCCGATGTATGACTTTGCCCATCCCCTCTCCGACGCTGCGGAGAAGGTCACATATTCCCTGTGCTCGCTCGAGTTCGAGAACCACAGACCGCTCTACAACTGGTTCATCGACGCTATCGGCTTTGAAGAGCCGCCGCGCCAGATAGAGTTCGCGCGCCTTAATCTCAACTACTGCGTGACGAGCAAGAGAAAGTGCCTCGAAATGGTTCAGACCGGCGTTGTCAACGGCTGGGACGACCCGAGAATGGTCACTCTCTGCGGTATGCGCCGCAGGGGCTATCCCGCCGCCGCAATACGCGATTTCATAAGCCGCGTCGGCGTTGCAAAAGCGTACAGCGTGGTTGACTACGGCCTGCTTGAGGCGTGCGTCAGAGACAATCTCAATCAGAACGCCCCGCGCGCCATGGCGGTTCTCAATCCCCTCAAGCTCGTTATCGACAACTACCCCGAGGGCAAGACCGAGGAGATAGAGGTCGAGATAAATCCCGACAAGCCCGAGCTCGGCCGCCGCAAGGTCACGTTCTCTCGCGAGCTCTATGTTGAGCGCGAGGACTTCATGGCTGAGCCCGTGAAGAAATATTTCAGGCTCTTCCCCGGCAACGAAGTGCGTCTCAAGAGCGCATATTATGTGACCTGCAACTCATATGATACCGATGAAAACGGCGAAGTTACCTGCCTGCACTGCACCTACGACCCCGAGAGCCGCGGCGGCGAGACGCCCGACGGCAGAAAGGTTCGCGGCACCCTGCACTGGGTCAGCGCGGCGGACAACGTGAAGGCTCAGGTGCGCCTCTATGACCGCCTGTTCAACACCGAGAACCCCGCAGGCGAGGACGGAAACGGCGATTATCTTCAGAATATCAACCCCGATTCTCTCAAAATTATCGACGGCTGCCTGCTCGAGGGCGGACTTCGCGGCGCAAAGCCGGGCGACACGTTCCAGTTCATGCGCCAGGGCTATTTCTGCGTCGACAAGGACAGCACTCCGGGCAATCTTATCATAAACCGCACCGTTGCGCTCAACTCCTCGTGGGATAAAAAGAAGAAATAATCAAGTAAGAAAGGTCGGTCAGGATGAAAGCTCTCAACAGAATTGTGACGGCTCTGCTGGCAATTGCAGTGTTCCCCGTCGCATATTTCACGGATCTCATAACCGTCTATATGCACGCGACCATCTACGATTCAAATATTGTAGAGAATCTGAGCGTCAAACGCATCATCGAGCTTTTCACGGGAGACGGTCTTTTCGCTGACCTCGTCAAAGGCGGCGCATCCGAGCTCCCGGACGGACTTTTGAAATTCAAGGGCAATTTTATCGCCTTTGTTGTATTCTTTGCCATCGCCCTGCTCGTCGCGCTCGCGACGGTTATAGTCGCCGCGGCGACGAACTCGCGCAAGGCGACCGCTTCGCTCGGCGCGGCAGGTCTTTTGAGCATTATAGGCATGAGGATAGCGTTCTCCGCCGTCTCTTCGGCGGTCAAAGCGGGCACGCTGACCCTCGGCTCGCTGACCGACATGTCGTTCATGAATCTCTTCGGCAAGATAGTGCTCGTCACGATGAGCACGGCGCCTGCGGTGATGACGGTTTTGTTTTTGGCGATACTCATCTGGAACGTCGCGTTTATCGCAATCGACCTCGGCGAGGAACAGCCGAAGAAAAAAAGCCAAGCACGCGAAGAAAAAATAAAAAACGAGGGAGTCGGATTTCCGGCTCCCCTTTTTTGATAGAACAAGGCTTTGTGTTGTGCCGAGCCGGCAACAGGGCGCCCAAATAGATTCTGTTAAAAATCCAAGCTCGCTCTTTATGCTCCACGCCGCCAAAAGATTTTATCATCTTAATCAAAAAATCCGCTGTATCAATTATTTGATACAGTGGATAATTTTTATATTTTACACTCCGAACTGGCTGGCGTAGAGCTCTCTGTAGAAGCCGTTCTGCGCGAGCAGCTGTTCGTGCGTGCCCTGCTCGACTATCGTGCCGTTGTTCATAACCAAGATAACATCGGCGTCGCGGATGGTCGAGAGCCTGTGCGCAATAACGAAGCTCGTTCTGCCGTTCATCAGCGTGTTCATCGCTTTTTGAATATGCACTTCTGTGCGCGTGTCGACGGAGCTTGTCGCCTCGTCGAGGATGAGCACCGACGGGTTCGCGAGGATGGCGCGGGCTATCGTCAGAAGCTGGCGCTGACCCTGAGAGATGTTCTCGCCGTTCTCTTCGAGCATCGTCTCGTAGCCGTCGGGCAGTGTGCTGATGAAGTGGTGAACTCTTGCCGCCTTTGCCGCGTCAATGACCTCTTCGCGCGAGCAGCCCTTACGGCCGTAGGCTATGTTCTCCATTATCGTGCCCTCGAACAGCCATGTGTCCTGGAGCACCATACCGAATACGCTGCGCAGATTTTCGCGCGGTATCGAGCGTATGTCGTGCCCGTCGAGAAGAATCTCGCCTTTATTGACATCATAGAAGCGCATGAGCAGGTTCACGAATGTCGTCTTGCCCGCTCCCGTCGGTCCGACTATCGCGACGAGCTGACCCGGCTCGACTTTCAGATTCATGTTTTCGATAAGCGGCACTTCGGGAGTGTAGCTGAAGCTGACATCTCTGAATTCGACTTCGCCCTTGGGCTCTTCGATTCTGGTGTCGTAGCAGTCCGCGCACTCGTCGGGCTCATCGAGGAGGTTGAACACGCGCTCCGCACTCGCGAGCGAGGACTGAAGGTTGTTCGCAATGTTGCCGATGCTGACGAGCGGCTGCATGAAAAGCTTTGAATAAGTGAAGAAAGTTGTTATGTCGCCGAGAGAGAAAGTGCCCTTTATGACATACACGCCGCCTATGACGCAGATGAGCACATAGGCTATGTTGCTGACGAAATTTAATATCGGACCGATTATGCCGGAGATGAACTGCGCTTTGTATCCGGCTTTTGCGAGGCTGACATTTATATCATCGAACTCGTCTATCGCCTGTTCCTCGTGGTCAAAGACTTTGATAAGCGTGTGACCGGTGTACATCTCTTCGATGTGTCCGTTTATGTTGCCCGTCTCGTCCCACTGGCGGCGGAAGTACCGCTTGGAGCGCTTAGAGATGAGCGATATCACGAGAAGGCTCGGCGGGAGCACGGAGAGCGTGATAAGAGTTAACTGCCAGCTGACATAGAACATCAGCGCAAGCATACCGATGAAGCTCACCGCAGAGGTGATTATCTGAATAAGGTTGTTTTGCAGGGTGTTGCTGATATTGTCGATATCGTTCATCATCTTGCTGAGGATATCGCCCTTCGAGTGAGAGTCAATATAGCTCAGCGGCAGGTGGGTCAGCTTGTCGTTTACCTTGTCGCGCAGATCGCGCACGACGGACTGCGTGACGCCCGCCATGATATAGTGCTGAACATAGCTGAGCACCGCGCTCAGACCGTAGATGCCGAGAATGGTCAGCAGGATTTTCTGTATCTTTGAAAAGTTTATCTCGCCGCCGGAGAGCTTTATATCCGCCTGCTCTTTTATCGCGTCGACTATGTCGCCGAGGAACATCGGTCCCGTGACGGTCAGCACCGTGCCGATAACGCCCGCTATGAGCACGACGACCATGCCGGGGATAAACGGCTTTAAGAGCGGCACGAAGCGCGAGACAGTCTCTTTGAAATTCTTCGGCTTTTCGCCGGGGCGGCGGTTGCCGCCGGAATATCCGCTGTATTTCTTTCTCGATTGCGAGGTGCGCTTTCTCTTCAGAGGTGATCTTCTGCTCATGCGAGTTCCTCCTTTGAAAGCTGGGATTGGGCAATTTCGCGATAGACCGTACAATTTTCAAGCAGCTCGCGGTGAGTACCGATGCCCGCCACCTTGCCCTCGTCGAGCACGATTATACGGCTCGCGTCGATTATCGTTCCGACGCGCTGGGCGACGATTATTTTTGTTATATCCGGCATCCTCTCGCGCAGAGCCTTGCGGAGCTTTGCATCGGTTGAGAAGTCGAGAGCCGAGAAGCTGTCGTCAAAAACATATATCTCAGCCTTTCTTATCAGCACGCGCGCTATCGCGAGGCGCTGGCGCTGACCGCCGGAAAGATTCTTGCCGTTTTGCGAGAGCTCGCTGTCGAGTCCGTCAGGCATGGCTCTGACAAAATCTGCCGCCTGCGCGGTTTCGAGCGCCTCCCACATCTCCTCTTCTGTAGCGTCGGGCTTGCCCATGCGCAGGTTGTCGGCGACGGTGCCGCTGAACAGGAATGCGCTCTGCGGGATGAAGCCTATCTTCTCGTGGAGGGTACGCATAGACATATTTTTTATATCCACACCGTCAATGAGAATCCTGCCGCCCGAGACATCGTAAAATCGGGGGATAAGATTGACGAGAGTCGATTTGCCCGAGCCTGTCGAGCCGATAACGGCGGTGGTCTCGCCGGGCATGGTCTTGAAAGATATGCGCGAAAGTATCGGCGAATCGGCGCCCGGATAGCTGAAGCTCACGCAGTCGAACTCAAGCTCGCTGCGGCGGTCTGCATCGGGGGTTATCGGATGCTCGGTCTCTTTTATCATCGGGACGAGGTCGAGCACCTCGTTGATTCTCTTCGCGGATATCTCCGCCTTCGGGAGCATCACGAACAGCGACGCCGCCATGGAGACCGCGTAGATTATCATTATCATATAGACCATGAACGCCTGCAGATCGCCGACGGTGTTCGCTATCTGCACGCTGTCCGCTACGGCGTCGAGCGCGTCTATCTGATCCGCCGCCATCTTGAGGAGAATGGCGACTATGACATAGCAAAGAAGCGTTGCGAGCGGAATAAGGAACGCGAAAATACGGTTTATCTTGAGCATGAGTCCGGTCAGGTCGTAGTTTGCCTTTCTGAACTTCTCGTCCTCATATTCCGAGCGGTTGAACGCGCGGATAACTCTGATTCCGCTGAGCTTCTCGCGCAGGATGAGATTGAGTCTGTCGGTCTTTTTCTGCGCCTTGTCGAACATCGGCAGAACCTGCTTTGCGACGACGAGGGCGATAACCAAAATTATCGGAATAGCGATGAACATGACGGTCGAGAGCCTCTTATTCAGCGTGAACGCCATGAACGCGCCGCCGACCATGACTATCGGCGCGCTGATAATAATGCGGATCATCATCAGGATCATGTCTTGAATCTGGCGGATGTCGTTTGTCGTTCTCGTTATCAGCGAGGGCGTGCCTATCTTATCTATATCGCACTGGCTCAGCGACTCGACCTTGACGAACAGCGCGCGGCGAAGCGACAGACCGAAGCAGGCGGAGACCTTTGAAGAATAGTAGCTGCCCGCGATTGCCGCGCCTATCGCGATAGCGGAGAGCACCGCCATAACGCCGCCGATGAGCCGAACAGTGCCCATGCGCCCGTCGCCGATGCCGGTGTTTATCATCAGAGCCATCATCGCGGGCAGAATCAGCTGCATAAGATTGTTGAACAGCGAGAAAAACAGCGCCGCCACGGTAGCTCCCATATACGGTTTTAGAAATTTAACTATCTTTGTCACGAAGCGCGATACCTCCGTCTGTCGAAAAAAAGACATAATTACAATTTATTTTATCATTGAAATGTGAACGGTTCAATAACTTTGGTAAACTTTCGGCGATAAATTGAATATATATTGCACGGACTCAATAAAAAAGGGGAGAAAATATGGACTGGTATTCGATGAGCGCCGCGGATGCGGTCGGCAAGCTCGGCAGCAACGTTGACAGGGGCTTGAGCTCGCGCGAAGCGGAGAAGCGGCTCGGGCAGGACGGCGAAAACATACTGCGCGGCAAAAAGAAAAAAAGTGTCATCGCGGAATTTTTCGAGCAGTTCAAGGATTTCACTGTAATAGTCCTGCTCATAGCGAGCGGAGTGTCATTTGCGACCTCGTTTTTAGAGGAACATGGCGACTTCGCCGACCCGATAATGATACTGATAATAGTTATCCTCAATGCCGCAGTTGGGGTCATTCAGCAGCGGCGCGCGGAACATTCGCTCGAGGCGCTGAAAAATATGTCCGCGCCGACGGCGGCAGTCATAAGAGACGGAAAAGAGACAAAAATCCCTGCGTCGGAAGTTGTTCGCGGGGATATTATAGAAGTCCGTGCGGGCGATCTTGTCCCCGCAGATGCGCGGCTGATATCTTCACATTCGCTGTCAGCACAGGAGAGTGCACTGACCGGCGAATCCATGCCGTGCGAAAAGGACGCTCTCTGCCGTATTCCGGACGGCAGTCCGCAGGCGGAGCTCAAAAATATGATATTTTCGTCCTCAGTCATAACCGCGGGCCACGCCAGGGCAGTCGTGACTCAGACGGGCATGGACACGGCGGTCGGGAAGATAGCACATCTTCTGAACACAGAAGACGAACCGACAACGCCGCTGCAAATAAAGCTCGCGAAGATAGGCAAAGTCCTCGGCATCGGCGCGCTGGCGATATGCGCGCTGATATTCGTGCTCAGCATCCTGCGCGGCATGGGCGTGCTCAGCGCGTTCATGCTGTCCGTCAGTCTCGCCGTTGCGGCTATCCCCGAGGGACTGCCCGCAGTTGTCACCGTTGTGCTCTCGCTCGGGGTGCAGAAGATGGCGAAGAGCAACGCGGTCATACGCCGCCTGCCCGCAGTCGAGACGCTCGGCGCGGCAACATATATCTGTTCAGACAAGACGGGCACGCTGACTCAGAACAAAATGACCGTCACTGCCGCCTGCTCGCCGTCTGGCGAAATTCAGCTGACCGGCGAAGAGGCAAAAAAGCTTTTCTCGCTCGCCGCGCTCTGCTGCGACGCAAAATACGAGGGCAAGGGCAAGGTGTCCGGCGAGCCGACCGAGGCTGCGATAGTCGCGGCGGCGGAGCGATCCGGCACTGATACGGCGAAGCTCAACCGCCAAAAGCCCAGAACCGATGAAATACCGTTCTCGTCCGAGCGGAAGATGATGTCCGTCGCGATAAGAGACGGGGACAAAATAATAACGGTCGCAAAGGGTGCGCCCGATGTGCTGATAAAAAAGTGTTCCGATATAATATTAAACGGAACGAAAAGCCCGCTGACTTCGGCTCGGCGTGAAAAAATACTGAGTCTCAACGCTTCTCTCGCTGAGCGGGCATTAAGAGTTATCGCCGTCGCCACGGGCGAGACAAACGGGGGAAAAATAAGCGAGACGGGGCTGACATTCTGCGGGCTTATCGGCATGGAGGATCCGCCGCGCGAAGAGGCATATGAGGCGGTCAAAACCTGCCGCCGCGCGGGAATAACTCCTGTTATGATAACCGGCGACCATGCGGGCACCGCCTGCGCCACGGCGAAAAAGCTCGGCATACTCTCGCGCTCCGGCGAATGTCTGACGGGCGCGCAGATAGACAAAATGGGCGAGAACGAATTCGCGCGCGCCGTGCGCTCCTGCCGCGTATATGCGCGTGTGACGCCGGAGCACAAAGTCCGGATAGTCAAGGCTCTGCGTGCCCACGGCGAGGTTGTTGCAATGACGGGCGACGGGGTCAACGACGCGCCCGCATTAAAGGCCGCCGATATCGGCTGCGCCATGGGCAAGGGCGGCACGCAGGTGGCGCAGAACGCCGCCGACATGATTCTGACCGACGACAATTTTGCGACAATAGTCAAAGCCGTCGCCCAGGGGCGTGGAATATATGACAACATCCGCCGCGCCATACACTATCTGCTCGGCTGCAATATCGGCGAGATACTCTGCGTCTTTGCCGCCACTCTCTTCGGCATGCCCGCGCCGCTCCTGCCGATACAGCTTTTGTGGATAAATCTCGTCACAGACTCCCTGCCCGCGCTCGCGCTCGGCGCGGAGAGGCTCGACAGCCGCATCATGCAGCGTCCCCCGCGCGACAGCTCAAAGAGCTTTTTCGCCGACCGCACGGGACTCGACATAGCCCTCGAGGGAATGTTGATAGGCGCGCTGAGTCTGTTTGCGTTCGTCGCGGGCAACTCGCTCTTTAAAAATTCCTGCGTCGAGCTTGGACGCACCATGGCGTTTGCGACGCAGAGCCTCTGCGAGATAGCTCATTCGTTCAATATGCGCTCGCGCCGCTCAGTTTTCAGCATCGGTATTTTTTCAAACAGAAAGCTCACTATTTGCGCCGCCCTCTGCGCCGCGCTCCAGCTCATTGTTATGACCGTCCCGCCGCTGCGGGTGCTGTTCGATGTGTCCGTGCTCAATATATATGAGTGGCTGACCGTCGCCGCCCTCGCCCTCGCACCGATAGCGTTTTCCGAACTCGGCAAAGCGGTTGGAGGAAAGAGGGAGGAATGATTTGCATGACCTGACAACCCCCAACTTATCGCAAATTATAAAAACAGCCCCGGAAAATGAAGTGAACCCCAAAGTTTAGACAAAAATTTAATATTAACTTGCTTGTGAATGGGTTCGGTATTGCACCGGACTCATTCCTTTTAATTTTAACGATATTCGGTCGTTGTTGTAATAATAGATGTAATCATCCAGAGCGTGGATAAAGGCCTCTACGCTCTCAAATTCTTCTCCGTAGAACATCTCAACCTTTAGCCTGCCGAAGAAATTTTCCATAGCGCCATTGTCCATGCAGTTGCCTTTTCTGGACATGCTCTGAGTAATGTTGTGTTCTGC
>ENA-OQCL01000677-OQCL01000677.1-human-gut-metagenome-genome-assembly--contig:-NODE-677-length-15136-cov-6.760610_pt1 | contig 15136 bp, 15 predicted proteins | sample MGYA00242502_ERZ504586 | MGnify/ENA primary metagenome ERZ504586 (study PRJEB26092, sample SAMD00036316) | human gut metagenome | host: Homo sapiens | study: EMG produced TPA metagenomics assembly of... | reverse complement strand
CCCCCTTTGCGGGCGGCCCCGCCGCCCGCAGCCCGTGCGATTTACGGACGCCCGCAGTCATCCGACGCCGGGCGGGGGTCGGCGGAACGTGGTGACGCCGGCGGAGACCGTGACGGCGGGACGTCGGGGACGCCGTCCCCTACAGGGCGGGTGGGAGACGGCCCGTGCGCCACGTGATATACCGCGAGAGCATCCCGCGCCTGGGCGGGAACGTGGTGAGGCCGGCGTGGACCGCGAGGGCGGGACGTCGGGAACGCCGACCCCCTACGGGTTGCGGCGAGGCCGGGCCGCGTGCCGCGGAATTTACCGGGTGCGGGTCGCGGCGGCGTTTTGGTTTCATTTTCGGGACGTCGAGGACGCCGTCCCCTACAGGGCGGCTGCGGCTCCATGGGGCCGGCGGTCTACCGTCGCCGCACGCAGTCCCGCTTCCAAAGCAAAAACGCCCCCGGAGGGGCGTTTTCCGCTTATTTTTCAGTTTTCTCAGCCTTTTCCTCGGGCTCGGGGGGAGCCCAGAAGCGGCCGTACATCGTGGCGTATTTGCGGATCTTGGCAGCCAGCTCGGGGCTGGCCTCGCCGGGCTTCATGCGCCAGCGCCAGTTGCCCTGGGCCGTGCCGGGGACGTTCATGCGCGCCTCCGCGCCGAGGCCGAGATAGTCCTGCATCTGCGCCACGAAGAGCCGCGCCACAGAGGACATGCCGCCGCGGATGACGCCCCAGTTTACGCCCTCCTCCTCGTTCAGGCCGAGGTAGAGGCCCGCGTAGGCCACGTCGTCGCGCTTGCCGCCCTTGTACCACTGCATCAGCGTCTCGTTGTCGTGCGTGCCGACGTAGCAGACGCAGTTCGGCGTGTAGGTGTGCGGCAGGTAGTTGCTCGGCTCGCGGGAGTCGAAGGCGAACTCCAGCACCTTCATGCCCGGGAAGCCGGAGTCGCGCAGCAGCTGCTCCACGCCCGGCGTGAGGAAGCCCAGGTCCTCCGCTATGAACTTCGTGTCGTGGAACCAGTCGCGCAGCACGCCGACAAGGCCCATGCCCGGGCCGGGCAGCCATTTGCCGTTTTTCGCCGTCTTCTCGCCGTAGGGGACGCTCCAGTAGCTCTCAAAGCCGCGGAAGTGGTCGATGCGGATGACGTCGTAGAGCTTCTTCGCGCCCTCGATGCGGCGTATCCACCAGCCGTAGCCGTCGCCCTTCATGCGCGCCCAGTCGTAGATGGGGTTGCCCCAGAGCTGACCGTCCTCGCAGAAGTAGTCGGGCGGCACGCCGGAGACGCAGGTGGGGATGTTCTTCTCGTCGAGCAGGAAGCTCCGGGGGTCCGCCCAGACGTCGGAGGAGTCGAGCGCCACGTAGATGGGCAGGTCGCCTATTATCTCTATGCCCAGGGAGTGGACGTAGTCCCGCAGCTTATCCCACTGCTTGTAGAACGTGTACTGTATCCAGGTGAAGAGCCTCACGTCCGCGTCCAGCAGCGTCCGGTAGTGCTCAAGGCGCCCCGGCTTTCTGAGCCGCACGTCCTCGTCCGGCCAGAGCGTCCAGGACACCATGCCGAAATGCCGCTTGAGCGCCATGAAGAGGGCGTAGTCCGGCAGCCAGCCGGCGTTCTGCTCCCGGAAGCGTGTTATCTCCGCGGCGTCCCGGTCCCAGCCGCGGGAGCAGGCCAGGCGCAGGATGTCGAAGCGGTTGTAGTAGATCTTGCCGTAGTCCACGTTCATGGGGTCCGAGCCCCAGTCCACGGCCTCGACCTCGGCCTTTTTGAGCAGCCCGTCCTCGATGAGCAGGTCGAGGTCGATGAAATAGGGGTTGCCCGCGAAGGTGGAGAAGGAGGCGTAGGGCGAGTCGCCGTAGCTCGTGGGGCCGAGGGGCAGGAGCTGCCAGGCCTTCTGTCCCGCCGCGGCCAGGAAGTCCGCGAATTTATAGGCCTCCTTGCCGAAGGTGCCTATGCCGTAGTTCGACGGCAGAGAGGATATGGGCATGAGTATGCCGCTTTTACGCTCCATAATTGCTTACCCCTTCACGGCGCCGGAGACGACGCCTTTGATAATGTGTTTCTGCCCCGCAAGATAGACTATGACGATGGGGAAGATGGCGAGCATGATGCAGGCCATCATGGGGCCCATCTCGACCCGGCCGTAGCTGCCGCGGAAGTACTGGATGAGCATGGAGATGGTCTTGTACTTGTCTATGTCCAGGATGAGCGTGGGCAGGAGGTAGTCGTTCCAGATCCACATGGCTTCGAGGATGCCGACGGAGACCATCGTGGGCTTGAGCAGCGGGAAAACGACCTTGAAATAGGTCTGCAGCGGGTTGCAGCCGTCTATCATCGAGGCCTCCTCGATCTCAAGCGGTACGCTGCGCATGAAGCCGCAGAACATGAACACCGCCAGGCCCGCGCCGAAGCCCAGATACACGAACCAGAGCATCCAGGGCGTGTTGAAGCGCAGGGTGTAGAGGCCGAAGAAGTTTATCCTCATGCTGTCGGCCAGGGACGAGAGCGTGAACATGACCATCTGGAAGGGCACGACCATCGAAAACGCACACAGCAGATAGAGCGCCTTCGTCACCCAGCTCCTGACGCGGGTGATGTACCAGGCGAACATCGAGCAGAAGAGCAGGATGGCCGCGACGGAGCTCACGGTTATGAACAGCGTATAGCCGAAGCTGGCGAAGAAGCCGCGGGAGGTTATGGCGTTCACATAGTTATCGAGCCCCGCGAAGGTCTCGGAGTTCGGCAGCTGGAAGGCCGTCGAGGTGCTGATGGCGGACTCCACCTTCAGCGAGTTCATGAGCACCATGAAGATGGGGTACATATAGATGACGCAGACTATGGTCATCACAATGCTCCATATGAGGTTGGAGCGGGCCTTGGACTTGCTCACTGCTGTACCTCCTTCCTGCGGGTGGAGCGGAGCTGGATGAGCGAGATGGCCACGACGATGAGGCAGAAGATGACGGCCTTCGCCTGGCCTATGCCGCGCCACTGAGGTCCGGAGCGGCCGTAGAAGGTGTAGTAGATGTTATACGCCAAAAGCTCCGAGGCGTGGTTCGGCTCGCCGCCCGTCAGGGCCATGTTCTGGTCGAAGAGCTTGAAGCTGTTCGTGATGGTGAGGAAGAGGCAGATCGTGAGGCTCGGCATCAGCATCGGGAACTTGACCTTCCAGAAGGTCTGCCAGGGCGTCGCGCCGTCTATCTCGGCGGCCTCGGTCAGGGTGTCCGGTATGCTCTGCAGGCCGGCGATGTAGATTATCATCATGTAGCCTATCTGCTGCCAGGCCATGAGGATGACGAGGCCCCAGAAGCCCGCCGTCGCGTCCAGGCGGAGCAGCGGCTTTTCGAGCAGGCTCAGCGCGCAGTTGAGCAGGATCTGCCAGATGTAGCCGAGCACGATGCCGCCTATGAGGTTCGGCATGAAGAAGACCGTCCTGAAGGCGTTCGTGCCGCGGATGGCCTTCGTCAGGATGAGCGCCACGGCCAGGCCGCCCGCGTTTATGACGAGGGTCGAGACCACGACAAAGGCGCAGTTATACCAGAAAGCGTGGGTGAAGGTGCTGTCTGCAAAGACCTTGGTGAAGTTTGAAAGACCGATGAATGTGGCGTCCTTTACCGTCGTGAACTGGCAGAAGGCCAGGTAAACGCCCTCGACAAACGGGATTATGAACCCGAATATGAAGGCGAGCAGCGTCGGCAGGACGAAGATGGGCCAATATTTGCGTATGGCTTTTTCCACCTGCTATTCCCCCTGTAGATAAATGAACACCGTCCGGGCCGTGCCCGCCCTTCCGCGCGGGACCCGCCCGGGCGGTGCCTTGAAAAGGGGGCCGCCGGAAAAGTCCGGCGGCCCCGGAAAGCCGTTTTGCTATGCGCTTTTGTTATCAGCCGTTGGCCAGGGCGTACTCAGTGGCCCAGCCGTCCACGAAGGCGCTGACGACGCCGGCCCAGTTGTCGTCGGTCTGGTCGGCCGCGTAGATGGAGAGCGCGGCGCCGACGCCGTTCTTCCACTCCTCGGAGGGCATGGTGGTGAAGTTCCACGAAACCGGGGTCTTGCCCGCGGCGGTCATCTCAGCGTCGGTCTTGACGAAGAGGTTGCTGCTCTCGGGGGCGGACTTGAAGGGGATGGCAAAGCCCATGCCGGCCGCGCCGCTGGGCATCGCGCCCTCGCCGCCGGTCATCGCCTTGAGGGCGACCTCGTCGGTGACGCACCAGGCCATGAAGTCGAGGGTGGCCTGGATGTCCTCAGCAGAGGCGTTCTTGTTGACGCACCAGTAGTTCTCGGTGCCGGTGCACAGGCCCTGGTTGGCCTCGTCGCCCACGCCGAAGTAGATGGGGATCATCGCGAGCTGGTCGTCGGAGAACTTGCCCTCGCCGGAGACGTTGGCGTACTCCCAGGAGCCGTTCTGATAGAACACGGCCTGGCCCGCGAGGAACTCATTGAGGGTGTCGTTGGCGGTCTTGGCGGTCAGCTCGGCGGGGCTGCAGGTGGAGTTGTTTATGTAGAGATCCCACATGGCGCGGTAGTTGTCGAGGTAGGTGCCCTCGATGGCGTCGGTGGAGCTGATGCCCTTGTCCTGATACTCGAAGTAGATGGGCAGGTTGGCGAGGTGGGTCTTGAAGCGCCAGTCGGAGCTGCCGTCCATGCCGGCGGAGGTGAAGGCCGCGAAGCCCAGCTCATCCTTGCGGGCGGTGATGTCCTCGGCGACGGCCTTGAGGTCCTCAAAGCTCTGGATGTCGTCGACGGTGTAGCCCGCCTGGCTCAGCAGGTCGGTGTTCACGATGAGGCCGTAGCTCTCAATGACGTAGCCGATGCCGTAGACGACGTCGCCCTCGGTGAGCGCGTAGTCGGTGCTGGTGAGCTCGCCGTAGATGGCGCTTCCGGCCAGGTCATAGCAGTAGTCCTTCCAGCTGGCGAGGCCGACGGGGCCGTTCACCTGGAACAGGGTGGGGGCGTCTTCCTTGGCCATCTCAGAGGTCAGGTAGGTCTCGTACTCGCCGGAGGCGGCGGTGACGACCTTGACGGTCACGCCGGTCTCCTCGGTGTAGAGGGCGGCGAGCTCCTGCCACTGGGCGTCCTGCTCGGGCTTGAAGTTGAGGTAGTAGACGCTGCCGGCGGCGCCGTCGGCAGGGGCCTCGCTCGCGGGGGCGTCGGAGGCCGGGGCGTCGGAGGCCGGGGCGTCGCTCGCCGGGGCATCGGCCTCGCCGCAGGCGGCCAGGGCGAAGACCATCACGAGAGCGAGAAGCAGTGCAAGAAACTTCTTCATTCTTTTAACATCTCCTATAAATATTTATTTCCGCGGTTTTTAACCGGAAAATACGAACTTAAACGGCCCTCACGGAGCCTCCGGGCCTGAGCTCGGGCTCCAGCATGATCTGCCGGTTGCCTCCGCGGCCCTCTATCATATCCATGAGTATGCGGACGCTCTCGGCGCCCATGCGCTCCCGGGGCTGGACCAGGGTGGTAAGCGTCGGGCGCGTGTACTCGGAGAGCTCCAGCCCGTCTATGCCGATGACGGAGCAGTCCTCCGGCACGCGGCGGCCCCGGTCCTCCAGGGCCTTTATGGCCGCTATGGCCATCATGTCCGAAATGGCGAAGAGCGCTGTGAACTCCGCGCCGGAATCCACGAGCCGCAGCGTCGCCTCATAGGCGTCCCTCATGCCGAAGCTGCCCGCGCAGGCCACCAGGGCCTCGTCCGGCTCCAGGCCGAACTCCCGCAGCGCCCTCGCGTAGCCGTGATAGCGCAGCTCGCTTATCGAGCGGTCGCCCGTCTCGGAGATGAGGGCCGCTATCCGCCTGTGGCCCAGGCGGTGCAGCTCGCGCACCGCGCGGCTCGCCGCGCCCACGTCCTCTATGGAGACGGAGGAGTACTCCCCGCGCGAGAGCGTCCCGAAGCTGTTCGTGAACGAGCAGCAGACGAAGGGGACCGTGATGGTGCCGAGGTCCTCCGCCGTGTAGTCCGAGCGCCCGCCGAGGAGGATGAGGCCCCGGAGCTTCTTCTCCCGCTCCATCGCCGCGCCCCGCGCGACCTCGTCCTCGCCTATGTCTATCTGCTGCATCACCATCGTGCAGCCGGCGGCGTCTATCTCCCGCTCGATGGCCTTGATTATGTCTGCAAAAAAGGGGGTTTCGACACCCCGCGCACCACGAGGCCCACGGCGTCCGAATTCACCCGGACCAGGTCCCGGGCGCTGTTGTTCGGCACATAGTTGCTGCTGCGCACCGCCTCAAGCACCGCGGCCCGGACCGCCGGGCTCACGTCCGGCCTGTCGTTAAGCACGCGCGAGACCGTGCTCACCGAAACCCCGCACTGCCGCGCTATGTCCTTGATAGTCATTCCACACACTCCCCGGGCGGCTGTCAGAAAACGTTCCCGGTAACGTTACCAGTCCTATGGCACAACTTTAACACATTTGTACGGATTGTCAACGCCAACCAGACCACATTTGAAATTTTGACGTTTTGGACAATATTTGCCCCCTGTGTTTTGAGCACTTCGCAGAGCGAAAAATTTTTCCCGCGCGCTATTGACAAAGACAGTTAGTTGTATTAAACTACACCATGTTAGGCGGGGCTAACCAGCGCCGCCAAGTCGAGCCGACGGGAGGGACGCGGGCTATGCTGCCGCTTTGCATGGCTGACGAGGGCCAGGTACACACCGTATTCAAAATAACGGGCCGGGACGAGGTCAGGCGCCACCTGGCCGAGCTGGGGCTTGTGGTCGGCGAGGAGGTCACCGTCATGAACAGGCTGGGGGGCAACCTCATCCTGCAGGTGAAGGACAGCCGCATCGCGCTCGACCGCGGGCTTGCGAGCCGCATAATGATAGCCTGAGAGGGCGAAGGGGGAAAAAGCATGAAGACGCTGAAGGACGCCAGGGTGGGCGAGACGCTCAAGGTCGCGAGGCTGAACGGCACCGGCCCGCTCAAGCGCCGCATCATGGACATGGGCATCACCAGGGGCGTGGAGGTCTACGTCCGCAAGGTCGCCCCGCTGGGGGACCCCATAGAGACGACCGTCCGGGGCTACGAGCTTTCCATCCGCCGCGCGGACGCGGAGATGATAGAGGTCGAATGAGCCCGCGCGGCCCCGGCCCCGCCGGGGCGATTTTTCGACACAGCAGTTAGTCTAAACTACCTGCAATGAGGGAGGAGAAAAGGCATGAGTGTGAAAATTGCGCTTGCCGGCAACCCGAACAGCGGCAAGACGACGATGTTCAACGACCTGACGGGCTCGAACCAGCGCGTGGGCAACTGGCCGGGCGTGACGGTGGAGAAGAAGGAGGGCCGGCTGAAGGGCCGCCCCGACGTCATAATCCAGGACCTGCCGGGCATATATTCGCTCTCGCCCTACACGCTGGAGGAGGTCGTGGCGAGGAACTACCTCGTGGGCGAGAAGCCGGACGCCATCATAAACATCGTGGACGGCACGAACATAGAGCGGAACCTCTACCTGACGACGCAGCTCATAGAGCTGGGCATCCCGACGGTGGTGGCGGTGAACATGATAGACGTCGTGCGGAAAAACGGCGACGTCATCGACCTTGCGCGCCTCGGCGCGGCGCTGGGCTGCGAGGTCGTGGCGACCTCGGCGCTCAGGGGCGAGGGCTCGAAGGAGGCGGCGGCGCGCGCGGCGCAGCTGGCCGCGGAGGGCCGGGAGTTTTCGGCGCCCTCGGTGTTCGAGGGCAGCGTGGAGCACGCCATCGCCCACATCGAGGAGGCCATCGAGGGCCTGGTGGAGCCCCGCTTCCTGCGCTGGTACGCCATAAAGCTCTTCGAGCGGGACGAGAAGGTCATGCAGGAGCTGCACCTCGACGCGGGCCTCGCCTCGCACATCGAGGAGCACATCGCCGACTGCGAAAAGGAGCTCGACGACGACGCGGAGAGCATCATCACGAACCAGCGCTACGCCTACATAGCCCGCGTCGTTGCAAAGGCCGTAAAGAAGAAGCAGACCGGCCGGAAGATGAACGTCTCGGACAAAATTGACCGCGTCGTCACGAACCGCATCCTTGCCCTGCCCATCTTCGTCGCCGTCATGGCCGCGGTGTATTATATCTCCATCGGCAGCGTGGGCGACTGGACGGTGGGCTTCATGAACGACACGCTCTTCGGCGAGTGGATAACGGGCGGGCTCACGACGCTCTTCGAGGGCTGGAACGTTGCGCCCTGGCTTTCGGGCCTCGTCATCGAGGGCATCGTCGGCGGCGTAGGCGCGGTGCTGGGCTTTGTGCCGCAGATGCTCATCCTGTTCCTGCTGCTCTCGGTGCTGGAGGACATCGGCTACATGGCGCGCGTGGCCTTCATCATGGACCGCATCTTCCGCAAGTTCGGGCTCTCGGGCAAGAGCTTCATCCCGATGCTCATCGGCTCCGGCTGCGGCGTCCCCGCGGTCATGGCCAGCCGCACCATTGAAAACGAGCGCGACCGGCGCATGACTATAATGACCACCTGCTTCATCCCCTGCGGGGCGAAGCTGCCCATCATCGGCATGATAGCGGGCGCCTTCTTCGACAACGCCTGGTGGGTGGCGACGAGCGCCTATTTTGTCGGAGTCGCGGCCATCGTCATCTCCGGCATCATCCTGAAGAAGCTCCGCGCCTTTGCCGGCGACGCGGCCCCCTTCGTCATGGAGCTGCCGCCCTACCACGCGCCGGCGGCGTCCAACGTGTTCAGGGCCACCTGGGAGCGCGGCTGGAGCTTCATAAAGCGCGCCGGCACGCTCATCCTGCTCAGCGCCGTCGTCATCTGGTTCCTGCAGGCCTTCGGCGTCACCTCCGCGGGCTTCGGCATGGTGGAGGACAACAACGACTCCCTGCTCGCGGCCATAGGCGGGGCCGTGGCCTTCATCTTCGCGCCGCTGGGCTTCGGGCTCTGGCAGGCGACGGTGGGCGTGGTCGGCGGACTCGTGGCGAAGGAGAACCTCGTCACCGTCATGGCCGTCTGCTACGGCTTCAGCGCCGTCGGCGAGACGGGCGAGGAGATCTGGGGCATACTGAACACCACCTTCACCCCCGTCGCGGGCTACAGCTTCATGGTGTTCAACCTCCTGTGCGCCCCCTGCTTTGCGGCCATGGGCGCAATAAAGCGGGAGATGAACAGCCCCAAGTGGACGCTGGCGGCGATAGGCTGGATGTGCGGTTTCGCCTACTGCACGAGCCTGATGATCTACCAGTTCGGCGGGCTCATAACGGGCGAGCTGAGCTTCGGCCTCGGCACCGTCGCGGCAATAGTGGTGCTGGCAGGCGTGCTTTACCTGCTGCTGCGCCGGAACAAGTACGGCGAGTACGGCGAGCGCCTGACCGAGAAGAAGGCGGCCGTCAATGTTTGAGTGGATCGCATCAAATGCCGCTAGCCTCATTGTGGGCCTGGTGGTGCTGGCCGTCCTGGGACTGGCGCTGTGGAAGCTGCTGCGCGACAAAAAGCGCGGCAAAGGCAGCTGCTCCTGCGGCGGAGGCTGCCCGGGCTGCTCCGGCTCCTGCACCCGCTGCGGCCATCACTGAGCCGCTTGCCGAGACGGCCAAATGGGGGACCCCGGGCAGGGGCCCCCCATTTTTGCGGGCGGCGCCGTCCGCCCGCGGGCGTTCGTGCCGGGTGATCACCGGGCGGAAACCGCCGCGGCGGGAAACAGAAACAAAAAGAGCCGGGACAAATGTCCCGGCTCTAAAGCTGTAGGTTTACGCGGCGGCCTCGACCAGGCGGACGAGGACGGTGGCGCCCATGGCGCGGTTGGCGCTGCCGGCGGGGGCGAACTCGGTGTCGGTCACGCCGGTCATCAGGCCGGCCTCGCCGCAGTAGGCGACGGCGGCGGTGGCCCAGGAGGCGACGGCGTCGGCGTCGGCGTAGGCGAGCTCGGGCTCGGTCACCTCAGCGGCGCCCTTGAACACGGAGTAGTTGTAGAGGATGACGGCCATCTCCTGCCTCGTCATGGTGGCAAGGGGGGCGAAGGCGCTCTCACCGCGGCCGGAGACTATGTTGTTCTGGGAGGCCCAGAGCACGGCCTTGGCGTAGTAGGCGGTGTCCTTGCAGTCGGCAAAGATCTCGGAGACGCTGCCCTCGACCTCGGGGGAGCCCTCAAGGCGGTAGAGCATGGTCACGAGCATGGCCCTGTTCATGGCGGTCATGGGCTCGAAGGTGTTGGCGGTGACGCCGTTCATGAGCTCCTGCTCATAGGCGGCCATGACCGCGTCGTAGTACCACTTGCCCTCGACGACGTCGGTGAACACCGGGGCCTTGACGGTGATGCGGCCCTGAGGCTCGCCGTACTTCTCCGCGGTGATGACGCCCTTGAGCTCAGTGGTGATGTAGCTCATGAGGGCCTCGTCCATGGGCACGCCGGTGTCGACGATGTTGGCGGAGGTGGTGAAGGCGTAGTAGGTGTCGCCGCCGGCGGCGGTGAAGTCGTTAGTGACGACGACGTAGGTGGCCTTGGGGTCGAAGTCCTTGCCGTTGACGCTGGTGATGGTCACACGGTTCACGCTCTTCGGGCCGTAGTAGGTGGAGTTGGGGTACTGGTCGCCCTGGTCGTAGGCCTTGGCGGTGTCGATGGTGAACTCTATGCCGGCCACCTGCGGGAAGGCGCCGACGGCCTCGGGGGTGCAGTAGGTGGAAGCCTCAAGGGCCTCGAGCAGGGTCTCGCCGGAGACGGTGACGTAGGCGACGGTGTTGCCGAAGGGCAGGACGGTGTTGATGTCGTTCTTAGTGATGTCGCCCTTGGCGATGCTGGCACGGATGCCGCCGCCGTTCGTGATGGCGACGACGTTCTCCTTGGCCACGGGCAGGGAGCCGTCCTTGGTGACCTCCCAGAGGAGGGCGTCGGCGATGAGGTCGCCGAGGTTGGTCTCTTCGGTGCGGTTGCCGGGGTCGCGCTCGCCGTTGAGGTCGGCCTCGGTCTTGGCGAAGACTGCGCCGTACTGGGCGTCTATCTCGGCCTTGATGGCGGCGGCGCGGTCGGCCACGGCCTTCACGGAGCCCTCGTACTTGCTGAGGTCGACGCTGGAGGCGGTGATGCCGTCCTTGGTGATGGTGACGACGCCGACGTTGGCGGCGGCGGTGCCGGTGGAGGTGAGCAGGGTGTCGCCGACCTTGCCGGTGCCGTCGGTGGCGGCCTTGACCTCGTCAAGGGTGCTGTGGCTGTGGCCGTCTATGAAGACGTCGATGCCGCTGACCTTGCCGAGCAGGTCGATGGAGCGGTTGGGCGCGCTCTCGTTGTCGATGCCCAGGTGGCCCAGGCAGATGATGTAGTCGCAGCCCGCGTCGGTGAGGGCCTTGACCTGGGCCTCGGCGCAGGCGTAGAGCTCGCTCTCCGCGAGGAAGGTGACGCCCTTTATCTTGGCGGGGTTGGCCTTGGTGGCCGTCTCAGGGGTGGCGAGGCCGAACACGCCGAGCTTGGTGCCGTCGGCGAGCTCGACTACCTTGTTGGCGTCGAAAGCGGCGGCGCCGTTGAGCTTGATGTTGGCGGCGACGACGCCGAACTCGGCCTTGGCGAAGATGGTCTTCAGGTTGTCCATGCCGTAGTCGAACTCGTGGTTGCCGAGAGTGACCAGGTCGTAGCCGGCGAGGTTCATGAGCTCGACGGCGGTGGCGCCCTGGGACACGCTGACGCTGGTGGTGCCCTGGATGAAGTCGCCGGCGTCGACGAGCAGCACTTCCGCGCCCTTGGCCTCATAATCGGCCTTGAGCGCCGCGACCTTGGCATAGCCGTCTATGGCGCCGTGCACGTCGTTGGTGTGCAGAATGACTATCTGTCCCGCCAGTTCGCCGGCGGTCTCTGCCGACGGCTCGTCCGCCGGCTCCTCGGCCAGCACGCCCACGCACAGTGAGAATGCCAGCGCGAGGACAAGGAACAGGGATAGCAGCTTTTTCATGTGTACTCTCCTTTTTCTGACAGTATTTCGCATTATGTTCCACCTCAATGAAGGCTAAACCATTATACACCCCTTATACACAATTGAAAATATCCTTAAAGAATTTTTATTGTTAAATCCATATAAAAAACAGGGGGCCGGAAAGCCCCCTGTCTGTTATGCAGCTTTATCTCAGCACCGGCTGGAGCTGGCGGCCCTCCAGTGCGGCGGCGGCGGCCTCGCCCATGCGGGAGAAATCCGCCTGCAGCGAGCTGGGCTTCCCCTGCGGGTCGTCCTGGCCGAAGGGGACGAAGTAATAGTTCTTCCGGTTGAGCAGCGCGGCGATGTTCTCCGCCGAGCCCGAGAGCGCGTCGTTGGTCGAGAGCGCTATGACCACGGGCCGGCCATTGCGCAGGTGGCTCTTGGCGGCCATCGTCACCGCCGTGTCCGTGAGCCCCGAGGCCAGGCGGGCGAGCGTCGCGCCCGTGCAGGGCGCGATGACCAGCACGTCGAAGAGCTTTTCCGGCCCCACGCGCTCGGCCTCCACTATGCTGCGCATGACGCCCTTGCCCGTCAGCGCCTCCAGGCGGGCGATGAAGTCCTCAGCCTTCCCGAAGCGGCTGTCCGTGCAGGCGGCAGTCTCGCTCATGAGGGCGGTGAGGTCCCAGTCGGCCGCCAGCTTCTCCGCCTCTTTCAGGACCTTCTCGTATGTGCAGTAGGAGCCGCAGAGGGCAAGCCCCAGTCTTTTGCGTTCCTTCACGCCTTTTCATCCTCCAAAATGTTGTACACCGCGTCGCGCACGGCCTCGGCCGCCGTCTGGGGCGACCACTTCCCGGGCAGGCCGGGGGCCGTGAGCGCGCGAATGCCAAAGGCGCGCGCCGCCTCGAAGTCCGTGCCTCCGGGCGCGAGGCGAGGTCGAGTATGAGCGCGTCGGGCTTCATGCCGGCGACGCGCGCCGCCGTGAGCATGGGGGCCGGCACGGTGTTTATGACTATGCCGCAGCCGGGCAGGGCGTCCTGGAGCTCCGGCAGGCCGAGGGCTTCGAGGCCTTCAGCCGCTATCCAGGCCCGGGCGCCCGGACTGCGCGCGCAGACGCAGACCCCGGCCCCCAGGGCGGCGAGCCTGGGCGCGAGAGCGCGAGCCACGTGGCCCCAGCCGGTGACGAGCACGCGGCTGCGCCAGAGCGTGCGCTCCGTCTCGCCGAGCAGGACGCCTATGGCGCCCTCGGCGGTCGCCACGGCGTTTGCCGCCAGCAGCTCCTCCCGCGCGCCGTAGTCGTGCAGGCGCAGGCCGCGGCCCGAGGCCACCGCGCGCGCCTCCGCGCCCGGCATCCCGCCGCAGACCAGCATATCCGGCGCCGCCGCGGCGAAGACCTCGCCCAGACAGTGGCCCTCCCCGGACAGCGGCGCGTTCAAAAGTCCGCTCTTCGCGGACACCGGCATGGGGAGCAGCAGGCAGTCGGCCCCGTCCAGGGCCTCCGCCGCGCTCCGGCAGCGCCGGGCGGGCTCGGGCAGTTCCGCGTGCTCCAGCGCCCAGGTCCGGACGCTGTGGCCGTCCGCCAGCAGCAGCCCGGCCAGCCGGGCCTGACGCCCGTCGCCTCCGCATAAGGCAAAAATCATAAAACTCCACGCCCCTTTCTCAATCTATTCTATGCAATTGCCGCTTGCGGGTGCCGCCGGGATGGTTTATACTTATTTTAAATATATTTTACATACGCCGCAGCCGCGGCGCACAGGGGGCCTGAACGTGAGCTACGCCGACGAAGTCTTCATAAAAAACTGCCGGGACATCCTCGAAAACGGCTTTTGGGACACGGAGCAGCAGGTCCGTCCGCGCTGGGAGGACGACGGCGCGCCCGCGCACACGGTCAAGAAATTCGGCATCGTGAACCGCTACGACCTGCGCGGGGAGTTCCCCATTCTCACGATACGCCGCACCTATTGGAAGAGCGCCATTGACGAGCTGCTCTGGATCTGGCAGAAGAAGTCCAACAACATAAAGGACCTGGGCAGCCACGTCTGGGACCAGTGGGCGGACGAGACGGGCTCCATAGGCAAGGCCTACGGCTACCAGCTGGGCGTGAAGCACAAGTACCCCGAGGGCGAGTTCGACCAGGTGGACCGGGTGCTCTACGATTTGAAGCACAACCCCGCCTCGCGCAGGATACTGACGAACATCTACAACTTTGAGGACCTGCATGAGATGGCGCTCTACCCTGCGCGTATTCGATGACCTTCCAACGTCACAGGTCGGACGCTGAACGCCATATTGAACCAGCGCAGCCAGGATATGCTGGCCGCGAACAACTGGAACGTCTGCCAGTACGCGGCGCTCACCTATATGTTCGCCCAGGTCTCGGGCCTGGAGGCGGGGGAGCTGGTCCACGTCATCGCGGACGCGCACATCTACGACCGGCATGTGCCCATTGTGGAAAAGATAATAAAAAACGAGCCGAAAAAGGCCCCGAAGCTCATAGTGGACGAGAGCGTGGGGGATTTTTACGCCTTCACGAAGAACAGCTTTTCCCTGCCCGGCTACGAGTACACGGAGCTGAACGAGAAGATACCCATAGCGGTGTGAGCCGAGCGGAAAGGAGAGTTTATGGAAGCTATTGTGGCAGTGTATTCGGACTGGGGCATAGGCGCGCGCGGCACGCAGCCCATCGTCATCCCCGAGGACAGGCGGCGCTTTGCGCAGCTGACGAAGGGCGCGACTGTGATAGTGGGTCGCCGGACGCTGGCGGACTTCCCCGGCGGCAAGCCGCTGAAGGAGCGGGAGAACCTCGTGATAACGCGGCACGGTGACGACATAGAGGGCGCGCGGGTCATGCGCACCGTCCAGGAAGCCGTGGAGGCTACCAAGGACTGCGGGCGCGTTTTCGTCATCGGCGGCGCGACGGTGTACATGGCGATGTTTCAGTATCTCGACCGCATCCACGTGACCAAGATAGGCGCGCAGCCGAAGTCCGACGCCTATTTCCCCAACCTGGACTCCCTGCCCGACTGGAAATGCACCGCTGAGGAGCCCTTCACCTCCGGCGAATACCAGTGCAGCTTCTGCACCTACGAGCGCGTGGAGTAAGCGCGTCCTGGGCGGAGCTGCGGCTTTGGGGGGCGTTGGAGGAACTCGCCGTTTTGTCCTCGCTGGACTTTACGTTGGTGCTGCCTGTTCCACCCCATTTCTTTGGTGCTTGCCCAAAGAAACGGGGTGGAGCCCCAAAGAAAGGCGCTTGGGGTGGTGGCGCCCCCGTGAGGTTTCGGGACCCACCCGCCTCTCCCACTCGCGTGGGAGGTGCCACTCGGCCGCTAAGG
>ENA-OQCL01000676-OQCL01000676.1-human-gut-metagenome-genome-assembly--contig:-NODE-676-length-15155-cov-4.550639_pt1 | contig 15155 bp, 18 predicted proteins | sample MGYA00242502_ERZ504586 | MGnify/ENA primary metagenome ERZ504586 (study PRJEB26092, sample SAMD00036316) | human gut metagenome | host: Homo sapiens | study: EMG produced TPA metagenomics assembly of... | reverse complement strand
AACAATGCTTTGACGGCTTCTGTTTCGTCCGTAGCGTTTTCGTTACCAGAGATGATGGCACCCTGGGCTACGATGCAGTCGAGGCCTTTGTCCTTGCGGACCTGGTCGACTTTGGAAACGACGTCGTTTTTCAATGGGGACGATCAGCTTGTTTTCCAGCTTGCTCAGGTTCTGAGCGAGTTCACGGCCGAGGTTCTGGCGTTCCTGATCGGTCTTCATTTTCGGAGCTTTTTTAGCGAACTGTTCGTTAGCATCTTTGACAGCAGCCTGCATCTGAGCGCTGACTTTCGGGAAGTCCTTGTGGGACTGTACTAAGGTATCGAAGTTGACGTAACCGACGCCGGAAGCGAAGGCCGACGAAGCAGCGACAAGGCTCATCATTCCCATAACGGCAAGGGATGCCAATTGTTTTTTCAGTTTCATAATGTATTCCTCCTGTACCGCAGAGCGGCTGAATTACTCTTTCTTACAATGTTCTATTCGTATATTATAACAAACTTACTGCTAAAGTACAACATGCACGGCTTCAGGCCTTTTCATCTTCCCCTTCTGTCTTGTCTTCGTCATCATCGTGGATATAGATATATTTATCCTTTTTCATCTTATCGATGATTTCCGGAGCCATGGCGATGAGTTTTTCAAAAGCCGAAGCCTGGTAGCCATCTTTCTTGATGGAGAACATTTCGACCCGGTCGCCTTTGATGACCAGGATGGCTGCCGGTTCCATCTTAGCGCCGCCGCCGCTGCCGGCACTGCTGCGGCCGTTTTCCGTCTTGCCATTGACGCCGCCGGACCCGAAACCAAAGGTGACGTCGACGAAAGGCACCAGGATTGCATCGCCGATGTGGACGGCCTGGCCGACGACGGTTTCGACTTTGATCATTTCTTTGAAACTTTCAAAAATTTCTTCCAAGTTGTTCTTGATGTACGAGTTATCCATGTTCTTCCTCCTTGTTCACAGCGTGCCACTCAGCCCATAGACGGCGTACAGGCCGGGAGGCGGCAAAGACGGCTGTAAACAGAAGCAGCACTGCCGGATATAGACGGCCCGAAGCACGGACGGTACAGTCATACTGTTCCTCGACGAAATTGAATTGTAAGTCTGTGACGCTTCCCGGACAGATGGCATAGAGGGCGCCGGCCAGCATCCCCGTTTCATGGGGTTCCGGGAGGCCGATGATGCCGGTCAGGGTAAAGCGGCGGATCTGGCCATGGCCGAGCAGGCGGGACAGCCAGGTGAAGAAGGCCGCCAAGAAATCGCTATTGAAGATGCCCGGCAGGAGCTGGCATATCGGCGGCTTCTTTTTGGGGCTTCCTGACTCTGTCGATTCCGGGGCCTCCGGCCCTTTTTCGCGGAGCAGGTCTTCATACGTGAGGTGCTGGCTTTCTTTTTCCAGTTCCTCCCAGGCTTTCTTGGCTTCTTCCGGCGTCGGGGGCGGTGTTTCTACCGGCTCTTTCACGGCAGGGCTGCGCTTCCAGCAGGTATGCAGCTCGTGATGCGGTTCTTCGCCCAGGGAATAGGACCAGGATGCATCGGCCAGCTTCCGGCCCCAGCTTCCCTGGCCTTCGACCTGGAAGGGCGTGCCGATATGGACGGTCAGGGCATAGGTAATGGGCAGGCAGAGGATGAGCAGTATGCAGCTGAATAAAATGGCAAGGACGACGACAATCGCCATAGTGCAGCCCCCTTTTGTGAAAATAATCCGTTACTTTTATTTATTCTATATATATGGGGCAAGTTCCATTTTTTTAGGCGTCCTGTTTTTCGTTTTCCTTTTTTATTAAAAATGCAGTCTACGTTTTCGGCACCGAAGCAGCGGGAACAGGAAATGCACAGGGCCGGTTCCGTATCGCCCGATTTCCAGCGGTTCGGCAGGTCCGGCTGGCGCAGGAAGGGGCGGCTCATGGAAATGAAAGCCAGGTCTGTCGATTCCAGGGCTTCTTCGATATCGGCTATAGTGCGGAAGCCGCCGACGACGCCGACGTCGGATTTTACCTTTCAGCAGGGCAGCTGCCTCTGCTGCATAGGCTTTGAAGTACATCGGTTCCTTCGTGCGGCGGATAGCCCGGATTGGGCCTTTGCGCGGCAGGGACGACGTATTGCCGCCGCTGACTTCGATGGCGTTGACGCCCTGGTCGGCCAGCCAGGCCATGACCTGTTTGCTTTCTTCAAAGGTCAGACTGCCGTCTTTCATGAAGTCGGCACAGTTCAATTTAACCCAGATGGGATAATCGGCACCGACGGCCTGACGCATGGCAGCGATACATTCCAAAAGGAAGCGGGCCCGATTTTCCAGGCTGCCGCCGTAGGCATCGGTGCGGGTATTGAAATGGGGCGACAGGAATTTGCTGGCCAAATAGCCGTGGGCGCCGTGGAACTGGACGCCGTCGAAACCAGCCTTTTTGGCCCGAGCGGCAGCTTTTGCGACGGCGTCCGTCAATTCATGGATCTGGTCGACTGTCAGGGCCTGCGATTCCTGGGTCCATTTGCCGACCTTTTCCGTGACGCCGCTGGGGCTGAAGATGATGCGCGTTTCGCCTTCCGGCGTTTCCGGCATGAGGATGGCTGAGCCCATGACGACGAGCTGGGCTACGATTTTGCCGCCGTGCTGGTGGACGCGGTCGACGACCTGGGACAAAGGAGCGATACATTCATCGTCGTCGATGCGTATCTGACAGTGCTGGCGCGGTTCCATCTTATTGGTCGCCATCATCCCGTGATGATGAGGCCGCGCCGCCATCAGCAGGTTTCATACATTTCGGCCAGATTTTCTGTCGGAAGGCCGTAATTCCCCATTCCTTCAAAAGTAGCAGAACGGACAAGGCGGCACTTCGCTTCAATACCGCCAATGCGACATGTATCAAATGACATGGTAGAAATCTCTCCTTGGTAATATAAAATGAATTTCAGTTTATCTTGAACATTATACAATATTTGCAGAAATAAGCCAATGCATTGTTTTTTGCTCCTTTTATAAAGTGTGATGTTTTTAGTTGGCTTCATTAAGCGAGTATGATATAATACAAGTGTTTGTTAATTTTACAATTCACGAAGGGATGTTGAATACATGGCTACAGCAATGGTAATCGGAACCCAATGGGGCGACGAAGGTAAAGGTAAGATCGTAGATTATTTGGCCCAGAAGGCCGATGTCGTCATCCGCTCCCAGGGTGGGAATAACGCCGGCCATACGGTCGTCGTCGACGATAAGTCCTTTGCACTGCGTCTCTTGCCGTCGGGGATCCTCTTTTCCGACAAAACCTGCATCATCGGCAGCGGCGTCGTTGTCAATCCGAAAGTCCTCCTTGAAGAAATCGAAGGCATGACCTCTAAAGGCGTGCAGATCAGCAAATTGGAAATTTCCACGCGTGCGCATGTCATCATGCCGTATCATATCCGCATTGATGAAGAAGATGAAAAACTCAAGGGCGACGCTAAGATCGGCACGACGAAAACGGTATCGGACCGTGCTATGCCGACAAAGTCAACCGCGTAGGCATCCGCATCGGCGACCTCATGGACCGCGATGTATTTGCCAAGAAACTGCGCGTCAATATTGACCTTAAAAACCGTCTCTTTGAAAAATATTATGGCTGCGAAGGCTTCGATTATGATGAAGTCCTCAAAGAATACCTCGGCTACGCCGACCAGATCCGCCAGTATGTAAAGGATACGAACTATTCGGCCAATCTCTATGTCAGTGAAGGTAAGAAAGTCCTCTTTGAAGGGGCACAGGCTGCTATGCTCGACCTCGACCATGGTACATATCCCTTCGTTACCAGCTCTAATCCGACAGCTGGCGGCGCTTGCACCGGTTCCGGCGTCGGCCCCCGCCGCATGGAAAATATCGTCGGTGTCGTCAAAGCTTATACGACCCGCGTCGGTGCTGGCCCGTTCCCGGCAGAACAGCTCAACGAAGTCGGTGAATATCTGCGCAACACAGGTCATGAATTTGGTACGGTTACCGGTCGTCCCCGCCGTTGCGGCTGGCTTGATACGGCTGTCGTCAAATATGCAGCTATGCTGAATAGCCTCGATTACCTGGCTATTACCCGCCTGGACATCCTCGATGACTTGGATACCATTAAAATCTGCACGGGCTACAAATATAAAGGCCAGCTCCTGAAAGAATATCCGGCTAGCCTCGACGTCTTGGAAAACGTCGAACCGATTTATGAAGAAATGCCGGGCTGGAAAGCCGACATCTCGAAATGCAAATCTTACGATGAACTGCCGGAAGCTGCCCGTCACTATGTCGAACGCATCAGCGAACTCACAGGCATTCCCTTGGGCATCGTCTCTGTCGGTCCGAACCGCAGCCAGACAATCATCCTCAAAAAGATTTTCTAAAAACAACTGAATTACACCATAATATGTGAAAGGTCCTGCCGCTTATGCGGCAGGACCTTTCAAGTTGTTAGTTGTTAGTAGTTCGTGGTTCGCTAAGAATAAACGCCCCAATCGGGGCATCCGTAGGGGCCGTCCTAAAAGGCGGCCCGCCGTGACCGGTCGGTAATACATTATGTGGTCTATGTGGCATGACTTTACGACCTGCGTTTTTTCGGACTCAGATGCGGCGTTTCGCCGCGACAGACTCAAGCTGGCAACGACGCTTCGGGAAACCCTCAGCGCGTAGCGGGCCGCCCTTTGGGACGGCCCCTACGAGCCACGAGTCACGAGTCACGAGCCACGAATCACGAACCACGAATCACGAGCCACGAGCCACTAGCCACGAGCCACGAATCATTCCCCGCAATGGCCGGCCATGGCGCAGGCGCTGCACGAGCCGGAGCAGCCGCCGCCGATGAAGTTCAGGCCGATGACGCCGGTTACGGTTTTTCTCGGCATGAGCATGCCGCTGGGCAGGAGGGAAACGCCGATTTGTTCGGCGTGGACGGCCTGGGCGATGTTGGCCATCTGGCCGGCTGGCCAGTCACCGGTACCGGGATTCATGATCCAGGCGGCTTTATAGCCTTTATCGGCGCCGGCTTCGTCGAGCATGTCGACGAGCTGTTTCGTATAGCTGGCAGTAGCGACGGCCAGGGCCGAATCGAGGGCCAGGCCACGGGTGATGTCTTTGTTCATGAACAAGGCATCGACTTCTTTTTCCACGGCTTCGCCCAAGGTGACGGCATACATCAGGACGATGGCTGAATCTTCGATGCGCTGGCAGGCCGTCGGGCTGCTGATGGTGAAGGGGCTGTCGCAGAGGACCATATGAGATGTATTGTCATAGAAGCACTGCTGGCAGATGGCCTGTGGTTTGGCCAATTCCATGACGCGCTGGCATGCTTCCTGGACGAAATCATCGGAAAGTTCGGCAGCTCCGCGCTGCAAGGCATATTCTTTGACGCTGGCGGCGTCGATTTCCCGCAAGGGGTCGGTAAATGTTGGCATTTTATACATCCTTTCTGAATCTGTACATTTGCTTCTTATTATACCATAGAAATTGTTAGAAAAATCAATGAAATCGGGGCAATAAATATTTGATTAAATGGTGGATAGACGATATACTATAATATAGACTTTAAAAATAATTTTGATAGAAATGAGGTGGACATGGTGGCAGTCGACGAGTCCCCGGCTGAACGGGGCGCCCCGGCAGAAATCGCCGTAGAATGTATTGTCCCCAATCCCCATCAGCCGCGGCAGACCTTTGATGAACAAGGGCTGGCCGTTTTGGCGGATTCCATCCGTCAGCATGGGCTTGTCCAGCCCGTCGTCGTCCAAAAGACCGGACCTGGCCGGTATGAACTGATTGCCGGCGAACGGCGGCTGCGGGCAGCGAAGCGCTGCGGCTTGAAAACGGTGCCGGCCATCATCCGCAAGTATACGCCGGATGAAGCGGCTGAAATCGCCCTTGTCGAGAATCTGCAGCGCAAGGACCTGGATGCCATTGAAGAAGGCCTGGCTTATGAGCGGCTCATGAAGGACTTCGGCTTGACCCAGGAACAGACGGCGCAGAAAGTCGGGAAAAGCCGGTCTCACGTGGCCAACATGGTCCGGTTATTGCAGCTGCCAGCTGACATCAAGGAATGGATTGCGGCGGGACGCTTATCCATGGGACAGGCCCGCCCTCTTTTACAGCTGCCTTCTGCGAAATTGCAGCGTGAAGCGGCCCTGCACATTTTGAAGCATGACCTGTCGGCCCGCAAGGCCGAGGCCCTGGTGCGCCATTTGATGAGCCAGGCCAAGCCTCGTCCGGAGCCGGATGCTCACCTGGCCTGGCTGCAGGATAAGCTGAAGATGTCCTTGGGGACTGACGTTGCCATCCAAGTGGGGAAGGACCGGAAAAAGGGGAAAATCGAGATTTCCTTTTCTTCGGAAGCAGAATTTGAACGGCTGCTGTCGATCCTTACCGAAGAAAAAGAAGACCCATCGCCGTCCCCTCTTTCTTCGTTTCACATATAAATTTTTTGCATGTTCATGGGAGGAAAGAAATGCTGAATGTCGATATGCAGGCTGCCCTGATGGCGCTTGCCGGTATTGGCGGGCTGATTTTATTGATTTTGCTCGTCTATATCGTCATTTTACACAAGAAAATCAGAAAATTAGAAACGAATTATACGTTTTTTTATGCAAGACGAAACGGGAGCCAGCGTCGAATCCAAGCTGCGTGACGACGTCGACAAACTGCATAATCTGCAGGGGACGCTCGACATGATCCACCAGACGCAGAAGGACATCATGGCTGTCCAGAACCATTGTTTCCGTAAAATTGGGTTCGTTAAATATAATGCCTTTGACAATATCGGCAATAATCTGAGCTTTGCCTTTACCGTCCTCGACGGGAAGAATGACGGTTTCTGCCTTTCCAGCGTCTATGGACGCAACGAATCGCGTATTTTCGCCAAACCGATCGTTGAAGGGAAATGCCTCTACGGGATGAGCGAAGAAGAACGGGAAAGCCTGGACAATGCCTTGAATTACAGCGGCGATATGCAGGCCGTTCAAAAGGATCTGGAAGAATAATAAAGAGGGGAAAAGTGTGAAGATCCACATCAAGATATATCCATGGATGCGCACCCTGCAATCATGGTTCCAACGAATGAAAGCCTGGGAAACACCGTCATGGTGGCCGTCGTTCCTGAAAACGGACCGGACGGAGCCCCTGGTCGTGACACCGGCTCAATATAAGAAACTCGTCCGCGCCTGTGCTGTCGCAGTGGTCGTCATTGTAATCGCTGCAGGCATCGGCATTTACGAGTTCATTTCGCTTCAGCAGACTAAAGCGCAGGAAGCCCTGCATGAACAACAGCTGGAATTGATGCGTGAAAAGACGACATCCCTCCAGGAAAAGATGGATAAGATGGATTCCCTGGACCAGGAACTGCGGCAAATGGTCAAGGGTTCGGGGGCTGGTGACAGCCCAAAAGGTGACGGTGGCGTAGCAGGGGGACAGAAGAAATCTCCGGACCTTTCTCATGCCAGCTACAATGACCTGTTATTGGCCACCTCGCGTTTGGAAACCCGCAGTAATGCCCGCATCATCAGCTTCATCACCTTGAAGACGGTCTTGAGCGATACGGCAGGCGAACAGGTTCGGCAAATGCAGCAGATTACCCATAAGTACCAGGGAGGAGCCCTGGCCGGCGGCCAAGGGGGCGATGCCAGCAGCACGTCGACGACGCCTTCCATCTGGCCCGTCAGCGGGACGATTACGTCCAATTTCGGCTATCGCGGCAATCCTATTGGCGGCGGCTCCGGCTTCCACGAAGGCATCGACATCGGTGTCGACTACGGGACACCGGTCCGGGCGACGGCAGCCGGGAAAGTCACTATGGCCGGTTGGGTCGATGGTTATGGCAACCTCGTTGAAATCGACCATGGCAATGGGTTCGTTACCCGCTATGGCCATAACTCCATGCTGTTAGTTACGGTAGGACAAGAAGTCCGGGCCGGTTCGATTGTTGCCTTAGCCGGCAGTACAGGCCGCAGCACGGGACCGCACGTCCATTACGAAGTCCGCGTCAATGGAACCCCGACCAACCCGCTGCTGTTCTTGCCGTAGGGGGATTAGCATACAAGGGGAGTTGTTATTATGCTAGGCCCTTTACTCAAAGGTTTGGGGTTTGATGTTTGAAGTTTGAGGTGATGGGAAAATTTTTATGTCCCTCGACATCAAACATCAAACTTCACACATCAAACTTAAAAAAAGGGCTTGTCGTAGAACGACAAGTCCTTTTTCACTACCCCCAGGAAGGAGGATTTTATGAAGAGATACATGGAGATACTGGCCTTTTTTGTATGCCTTTTTTATGGCATTTTTTTCCTGAGTGGATGCAGCTTGTCTCCGACGAATACGGGTGTCCTCATCGGGACGAACCTGGCTTTGAGCGGCAAGGGGATGTCCTATTCGACTTCGACAGAACGGGGCATCGAACTGGCCAAGGATATGGTCAATGACCGGGGCGGACTGTTGGGCAGGCCCGTCCAGATTGTATCCGTAGATAACCACGGCAAGCCGGAAGATGCCGTAGCCGCTATCCAGCAGCTGACAGTACGTCACGTATCGGCCATCGTCGGGCCGGACCTGACGGATTGTACGCGGGCGGTCTTACCTAATGTGGAAGCCGTGAAGATCCCCCTCATCAGCCCGGCCTGCACCCAGCCGGATATCACCGTCGATCCGAAGTCTCACGAAGTCTACCGCTATATTTTCCGGGCGGCTTATATCGATGCCTCTCAGGGACGGGCCATGGCTGATTATGCTTTGAAACAGCTCCATGTCAAGCGGGCCGCTGTCTTTTATTATCCCGATAAGACGTATGCCCAGGGCCTGGCCGAATATTTCCGCAGTGCCTTTGCCGCCAGTGGCGGTGAGGTCCCCGTCTATATCCCCGTGGAAGAGGTGCAGGATTTGACCAAATACCTGTCCTTATTGCAGCGAGAAAATGTCGATGTCATCTATCTTCCCGGCTACGATGACTGGACGATACCGGCCATTACGCTGCTGCGCAGTCACGGCATTTCCCAGCCCCTGCTGGGTCCCGATGGCTGGAACGGGCCCAAGATGGAACGGGACGTCGATACATCCTATTTGACCCAGGTCTATTATACGGACCATTATGCCGGTCATGACGCCAGTGAAGCGGCCAGACGGTTTTCCCAGGCTTACTATGAAAAATACGGAGAATGGCCGGACAGTTATGCCGCTCTCGGCTATGATGCCTTCATGATGACGGCCGAAGCCGTCGAACGCTGCCAGTCGGCAGAAGCGCCTGACGTGGCCCGGGAGTTGGAAAAGACCATCGATTATGACGGAGCGACCGGGACTATTTCTCTCGATGCCAATCATGATGCGATTAAAGATGCCTTCATCATGACCTTTAAAGACGGCCAGCCCGAACTGGCTGCGACGATTCCCAAAGACCGTCAGACACAGTAAGGCAGATACTTTGTCATGGCTTGGCGCCGTGCCTTCCAGTCGGGCATGCGGATGGTCATGGCATCATAGAAATGGCGGGAGTGATTGGGCTGAAGAAAATGGCAGAGTTCGTGAAGCATGACGTGGTCGATGATTTCTTCAGGCATGATAGCCAGGTAGGTGTTCATGGTGACGATGCCTTTGAGGGGCATACAGGACCCCCAACGCGACCGCATGACGCGCTGTTTCAGGACTGGGTCGGGCAAGGCGAGGCCGTCGAATAAGGGCTGCATCCGGGATAAACTAGCAGGAAAGAGCTTTTTCCCCAGACTTTGCAGCAGCTTATGGTATAGCTTCTGTTTCATGACCGGTGTATTATCGGCCAGTTCCATGAAGACTGTCTGGCCGCTGCGGCGGATGCTGTTTTGCAGTCCCAGGCGGACATCGAGTTTATAGGGCTGGCCCGCCAAATAGAGCGTATCGCCGTCGCTGAGGGTCAGCATGGGGAATTTCTGTTTTTGTTCTTTCATCTGGTCCATGGCACGGAGAATGAAGTCCGTCTTCTTTTTCAGGAAATCTTCGATATATTCCCAAGGGACACGGGCCGGTGCCGAAATATACAGCGTGCCGTCACTGCGGACGTGGAGATTGATATTTTTCACTTTTTTGCGGACCAAGATGACGGGAAAGGTCTGGCCTTGGGCCGTGAATTGGCGTTGTTCGTTCGTCATGGCGATACCTCGCAGAAATAAGATTTGTAGCTATTGTAAATAGAATTTATTCGTTTGTCAAAAAGGAAGGTAGATTATGCTCGATTTTACGGCTATTGACTTTGAAACGGCCAATAAATATGCCAACAGCGCCTGTTCCCTGGCAGCCGTTACCATGAATGATGGCCGCTGTATCAAAGAAGGCTATACGCTTATTCAGCCACCTTTCATGCGTTTTGATCCGGGCAATATCCAGATTCATGGCATCACGCCGGACCAGGTCGCCCATAAACCGAAATTCGATGCCCTGTGGGAACGCATCCGGCCGCACCTGGAAGGACGGATCCTGGTCGCCCATTACGCCGTCTTCGATACGCGGGTCCTGCGCAGCCTGCTGCGGACGTATCACCTGGAAAAGCCGCAGGCATCTTATGCCTGCACGGTCGAAATCTCCCGCCGTGTCTGGCCGGATCTGCCGAATCATAAACTGGATACGGTCGCCGGTTACCTGGGCTATTCCTTCCACCACCATCAGGCTTTGGACGATGCCCGGGCCTGTGCCTACATCGTTCTCAAAGCGGCTGAAATCGTCGGTGCTTCGTCTATGGAAGAACTTCTCGACGCGACGCACCTTACTTTGAAAACCTTGTAATAAAGTTTGTAGCATGTAGTTTGTAGTTGTAGGGGCCGTCCCAAAGGGCGGCCCGTCTGTCATGGTGGTGTACACGTAATGCATGACGGGTGATGTGTGAAAAACATCCTTCATCTGCCCGAATAGCTATGTCTACAATTCACAGCGGGACGCCTTAGCAGGACGTCCCCTACGATATCGCATACAGGCGATGGAAATGAACTCAAGACAGCTGGCGGAACGGACAGCAGTGGCGACGGCCGCTTGTGGGAATCCATGCAACTGTCCGTTCTCAGGTCGTAGGTCGTTCGTCATATGGAAATAAAAATAATAAGCCGTCACGATGAACGATGAACGAACAACTTTTGAGATAAAAGCGTCCGGCATAATGGCAGAAAGCCTCACTGTAGTATTGACTAGTCAATTTAAGAGTGCTATGATATATCCCGTCAATAAATTTGACTAGTCAATTATAAAAGGAGCGATTGCATTGATAAAGAAAGATTATGGACTCGTGATTTCGTGGCTTTGGTCCTGGCCAATGGCTTTTTATTCGCTGGTTTCCATTTTCTCTTGCCGACGATTACCCTCTATGCTGCTAGTTTAGGGCTACTGGCGGGGAAATCGGTCTGATTGGCGGCATCTTTGGCTATTCGGCCATTTGTATCCGCCTGTTCACGGATACCGGTGTCCACTATTTAGGGAAAAAGAAGTGCCTTTACCTGGGCCTGGCTCTTTCCATTTTAGCCACCGTGTCGTATTATATGTTTGATAGTATCCACGCCATCGTAGCCGCCCGTATCCTCCACGGCTTCGGTTTTGGCCTGAGCACGACCTTTGCAGCGGCTATCGTCGCCGATGTCATCCCGGCCAGCCGCCGCGGCGAAGGGATTGGTTATTTCGGCCTGGGCAGTACGGTCATGATGGCTCTGGCTCCGGCTGTCGGTTTATTTTTACTCAATGATATCAGCCCGGCAGCTTTGTTCTTCTCGTCGGCTGCCGTTTCTTTCCTGGCTGTCCTTGTCAGTATCTTCTGTCATGCTGGTAAGAAAGTCCGTCAGGTAGAAGTGACGGAAAAGGCTTCCCTGCGTGACCGCATCTGCGAAACGGGCACGGGCCTTCCGGCTATTTTGACGATTTTCTTCGGCGCCGCCTATGGCAGTGTCAATACGTATATCGCCATGATGGCTGCAGAAGCCCATATTGAAAATGCCGGTTTATTCTTCATCGTTGGGACGCTGTTTGTCTTCATTTCCCGTCCCTTTGGCGGCCGTCTCCTCGATGCCAAAGGCGCCTTTGCCGTCGTCATGCCCGGGTCAGTCTTGTATTTGATCGGGTTGTTGCTCATCATGGCCGCCCATTCGCTCATGGCCTTGCTGGCAGCCTCTGTTTTTTACGGTTTAGGTGCCGGCCTGCTGCTCCCGGCTCTGTTGACGTGGATCCTGAATATGGTCCGCCCGGAACGGCGCAGTTCCGCCAGCGCGACCTTCTATAATATGCTCGATATCGGTACCAGCACGGGTATCCTCGTCTTGGGCGTCATCGCCGGTATGGTAGGCTATCGCCACATGTACTGGAGCGTCACAGCCCTTATGATTTGTTTTGCTGTCCTGTTCATGTTCTGTCATTATCGCTATGGCAGCGATGTCATGGCTAGTCAGAAAGTGGGAAAAGGAGCCGTCGCCGATATCCATAAAGATTGAGAGGTATCCTAATGGACGTACGAGATCGGAAAGATGATGAATTGATACGACAATTATTCTGTACGACCCGGATTTTTTCCCGGACTTTGAACGGCTGTGTAGCCCCTTTAGGACTTCACAGCTCGGAATGGATGGTCCTGAACTTCATTCACTTGAATGACGGCATTGCCCAGGCCGATTTGATTCGTTATTTCAAGGTGGAAGCGGCGGCGATTACGCGCACGTTGAGCCGGCTGGAGAAGAAAGGCCTGATTAGCCGTCATCCTATGGAGAAAGGGCGGGGTAAGTACATCGAATTGACCGAAGCCGGCCGGGACCTGTTTGCCAAAGCGGAACCTTTTGTAACGGCCCATCGGAGACAGGCCTTGCAGGGATTGTCAGCAACGGAACGTCAGCAGCTATTGACGTTGTGTGCGAAAGTCCAAGCGGCTTTAGAGGCGGAATAGTATATATTTTTATCATATAGAGGGTATACCTATACTGATTTCCCATAGATAGCTTACAAATCATCGGCATATGCGTATAATTAAATCAAGATATTACCTATGCTGAAAGGAGATTTTAAAAATGAAAATTGTCTTGTTGGAATCGTTAGGTATCAGCCAGGAATTACTTGATTCGTATGTCAAACCCTTGAAGGAAAAAGGCTATGAATTTGCTGCGTATGAACGCAATGATGATCCAGCCGTCCAGATTGAAGAAGCGAGGACGCCGATATCCTCATCATTGCCAACATGCCCCTTAAAGCGGAAGTCATCAATGCCTGCCCGAACCTGAAGTACATCGACGTTGCCTTTACGGGTGTCGACCACGTTGCCTTGGATGCTGCTAAAGCAAAAGGCATCAAAGTCAGCAATGCATCGGGCTATTCGACCGTTGCCGTTGCTGAATTGACCATCGCCATGATGCTCGACTTGCTCCGCCGCGTTCCCCAGGTCGATGCGGCTTGCCGTGCTGGAGGCACGAAGGCCGGCCTTGTCGGCAACGAACTGGAAGGGAAGACAGTCGCCCTCGTCGGCACTGGCCACATCGGTCATCGCGTTGCCGAACTGGTCCATGCCTTTGGTGCTAAAGTCATCGCCTATAACGGCTTCTCTCATAAAGCCGATACGGAACTGATCAAATACTTGCCCATGAAAGAAATGATGGAACAGGCCGATATTGTCAGCCTCCATTGCCCGGTAACGGATAAATCAAAGGGCTTGATCAATAAAGAAACCTTGTCGTACATGAAACCGACAGCCTTCCTCATCAATGAAGCCCGTGGCCCCGTCGTCGTATCCCAGGACTTGGCCGATGCCTTGAACAGCGGTAAAATCGCCGGCGCCGGCATTGATGTCTTTGAAAACGAACCGCCTCTTGACACCAATCACCCGCTGCTTCACGCTAAGAATACCATCGTCACGCCGCACGTCGCTTTCGCTACGGCAGAATCCATGGCTAAACGCGCTGTCATCGTCTTTGACAATATTGACGCTTACTTAGCGGGTAACCAGAAAAACGTCATCCTCTAATTTCACACCTTTTTACAAAGGGGCTGTCGCATTTAGCGATAAGCCCCTTTTGTGATTCGTTTGGCGTGGTTCGTTTGCCGAAAATTCTCGCAAATGCAAAAATACGCAATGTACAGGATTCAGGCGGGCCGCGGACTGCGTTTTTCATCACGGCAAACGAGCCACGACCCACGGCAGACGACGTGAAACAAGGGATTGCACATGTTGGCAGAAGCCTTCGTGCGGCAATCCCTTTTTGCGTTCAGTGTGAACGTTTTCAGTGTAGGGGCGCCCACGTGGGCAATGTCAGTAAGTTTAGGAAATTCATAAATAAAAGACCGCCAGATACATGTGGCGGTCTTTTTGTATGTGATTTGCTGAGTGCTTTCATGCTTCTAGGACTTAGTTTGCGGCGCTGCCGCTAAGTACACTGGATTGTAAGGGCGCGGGAGCGCCTGAAAAGGCTCCCCTGTGAAGGGGAGCTGGCCGCCGCAGGCGGTCTGAGGGGTTCTTCAGCAATCTTTTTCCTCTGAACTCCCTTGTAATAAGAGAAAAAACGTGTAAAACAGTAGTAAAGGGGGCGATTCTATGGACATCATTGTTCAAGTCAAGAATTGCATTAAGGACGCGATATACCAAGTAAAAGCGAATATTTCTTGTTGTATTCCCGTCATTCAGGGATTGATTTTTATACGCAAACGAAAGCTGACGCTTCCCGTCTTAATCCGCTTTTTTGTTGTGCCTGGAATCCAATTCGTTAGGAAAAAGCCTGCTTACTTTTTATAGTGTGTAGTTTTATTGGTTTATCAGTTTACTTAATTAGTTTACATTACGTGACGTTTGAAATAAAAACATAGTTATTAAGCCAATTATATATATGTAAATCTAAATAAACCAATTTACTGACACTGGAAGCAGTGATTTTTTTTTCTCTGAAAATATACAATTTGCGCCTGTTTTATCGCTTAAGCCCCGCCAGAAGACTCCCGCCTCTTAGGTGGGGATGAATGGCGGGGCTTGAGTGGGTTCAATGCCCGTAAGAAGCACAAAACTCTGTAATTCATCTTGAAAATCATCACTATTTCCCACATAATAATCATATAATAAAAAAAGGAGGTGAAAATATGTATCTTACTCAATCAAATGTCATCAGAAGTCTTTCCAAAGAAGAATATGCAATGCTGCGGGAGATGTGCCAATACAGCAACAACCTCTACAACGTGGCTCTCTACAACATCAGGCAATACTAT
>ENA-OQCL01000675-OQCL01000675.1-human-gut-metagenome-genome-assembly--contig:-NODE-675-length-15161-cov-1.945257_pt1 | contig 15161 bp, 22 predicted proteins | sample MGYA00242502_ERZ504586 | MGnify/ENA primary metagenome ERZ504586 (study PRJEB26092, sample SAMD00036316) | human gut metagenome | host: Homo sapiens | study: EMG produced TPA metagenomics assembly of... | reverse complement strand
CCATCGATGAGGCGGTCATGGAAGTGCCCATCGGTCAGGGCAGCGTGGAGGAAGCCTGCCGCGTCATGGCCATCCCAACCGGATTGGGCGCGGGATTTGCCGCTCAGGCGGATCGGGGACGAAATGACATACTACAAAAGACATGATAAATGTCGCAGCATCCCTTGACTTATCCCGTGTTCAGAGGGAGTAATACCATACCCCAAGGAAAGGAGAGATTCTGGTGACATACAAAGAGATCCTTAAGCTCAGGGAAGGCGCGCATGTGGTCAGCGTCAACACGGAGACCTGCATGGCCGTCCGCCTGCGGGAAGGTTTTACGCTGACGACGATCCTGCCGGAACGCAAACTCCTGATCCAATGTTACAGCGAGCGGGCGCACCTTTTGTGGCAGGACACGGTCGAGGATGTGTTCTCTTCCGGGAAGGTCGGAGGTGTGATCGCATGAAGGCCGTCATGTTGGAGCCGGGCAGAGAGGCCCGTGCTCTGGATATCCCCCACACGCTGAAGGCGATGCAGCAGGCTGTGGGCGGAACCATTCAGGCCATTTATCCATGGAAAGGCGTCAGCGCCGCGCTGGTGTGCGACGACGAAGGGCTGCTCAAGCGCCTCCCCTTCAACCGCATGGTCGCGCCGGAGGTGTTTATCTTTGGCCCCTGCTTCATCTGCGGGGTGGACGGAGAAAACTTCGCCGATCTGCCGGAAGCATTGGTTGAACGCTTTGTGAAGCGGTACCGCTTCCCGGAGTTGCTCTTCCGGCATGGCGGCAAGCTCTATTCCCTTCCGGTGGAATTGTAACGGCGCAAACAGAACATTTTCCGATCAGGTTTCCCCTGTGTTGGGGGAAGCCTTTTTTCATCCCGACACAGGAGGAGATCAATATGCAAGTCAACCACGACAAAAAGCTGCTCATCGCCACGGGCCGCAGCCGCAAGGCGACGCAGTGGCAGAACAGGGAGATGCTCTGGAGCGAATTTCTGGACAAACTGTCCCGACCCACCCGTACGCGGGAGACGGTGGCCGAGTATGCCGCCATGGGTAAGGCCGAGCGCGACGACGTCAAGGACATCGGCGGGTTCGTGGGCGGCTATCTCAAAAACGGCAAGCGCAACAGCGCCAGCGTGGTCAACCGCTGCATGGTCTGCCTGGACGCGGACAACGCCGACGCCGCCCTCGTGGACGATCTGGACATGACGTTCATCAACGCCTACGCGCTCTACAGCACGCACAGCCACACGCCGGAGAAGATGCGTCTGCGGCTCATTGTTCCCTTATCCCGTACCGTCACGCCGGACGAGTACGCGGCCATCTCCCGCCGCATCGCGGACGAATTGACGCTTTCCCGCTTCGACCCCACGACCTTTGAGCCGGCAAGGCTGATGTACTGGCCCAGCGCGCCCGAGGACGGCGAGTACCTGTTCCGCTGCGCGGACGAGCCGTTCCTCGATCCGGACACGGTGCTGGCCACCTATCCCGACTGGACGGACGCCTCGCTCTGGCCGACGACCCAGCCGGTGGAGGCGAAGATGCGCCGCACGGTCTCCAAGCAGGAAGACCCGCTGACCAAGCGTGGGATCATCGGCGCCTTCTGCCGGGCGCATGGCATCACCGACGTGCTGGAGCATATTCTCGCCGGCCGGTACACTGCCACGGCGCAGGACGACCGCTACACCTTCGTGGGCGGCAGCACCACAGGCGGGCTGGTGGTCTATGACGACAAGTACGCCTATTCGCACCACGCCACCGACCCGGCGGGCGGGCAGCTGTGCAATGCGTTTGACCTTGTGCGTATGCATCTGTTCACGCCGGGCGGCACGGCCCCGGACGGCGCGCATGTGGGCGACGGGAAGGATTCCGTCCGCCGGATGCAGGAGTACGCCGCGCAGGACGAGGCCACGCGCCGCACGCTCTGTGAGGAACGCAGGGAGCAAGCCGCGCAGGAGTTTGGCGATCTGGATGCTCAGGAAGCACAGCCTGCGCAGGACGAAAACTGGCAGGAAAAGCTGGAGGTGGACAAGCAGGGCCGCGTCAAAGACACGCTGGGCAATCTGGCGCTGATCCTGCGCAACGACCCCCGGCTCCGGGACATCGCCTACAACATCCACCGCAGCGGCATCGACATCCGCCGGGACGCCGAGGGCCGCAGCTCCGTCCCGTGGACGCCCATCAAGGCGGGCTGGAACGAATCGGATCTGGGCGCGCTGCAGATTTATCTGGAGCATGTCTACGGCCTGTACACCCCGTCCAAGCTCAAGGGTATCCTGCTGGCCATCGCAGCGGAGCGGGGTTGACCATCCCATCCGCGACTACATCGAGTCCCTTCCCGCGTGGGACGGTGTGCCGCGCGTGGACACGCTGTTCGTGGACTATCTGGGCGCGGCGGATACGGCCTATACCCGCGCGGTTGCGAGGAAGATGATGGTGGCGGCGGTGGCGCGGGTGTACCGGCCGGGAATCAAATTTGACAGCGTGGTGGTGCTCAACGGCCCGCAGGGCATGGGCAAAAGCTCGTTCTTTGCCAAGCTGGGCGGGAAGTGGTTCAGCGACAGTCTGACCATAGGCGACATGAAGGACAAGGCCGCGCCGGAAAAGCTGCAGGGGCAGTGGATACTGGAGTTGGGCGAGCTGGCGGGGCTGAAGAAGGTGGACGTGGAGACGGTCAAGGCGTTCATCACCCGGCAGGATGACAAGTTCCGCCACTCCTACGGCTACAGCGTGGAGGATCATCCGAGGCAGTGCATCATCGTGGGCAGCACGAACAATGAGGACGGCTTCCTGCGGGACATCACGGGCAACCGGCGCTTCTGGCCGGTGACCTGCGCGTCGGGCGGCGCACACCGGCCCGTGGCAGGTGGCGGACGTGGTGGAACAGCTGTGGGCGGAGGCGTATATGCTCTATCAGCACGGGGAGCCGCTGTACCTCACGCCGGAGGTGGAGCGCCTGGCGGAAGCGGAGCAGAGCGGCGCATTGGAAAGCGACGCCCGAGAAGGCGTGGTCGAGGAATACCTCGAACGGCTGCTGCCGGAGGACTGGGACAGGATGGATCTAGCGGAGCGGCCTGGGGCCTTTTGCGGAATGACCAGTTCAACGGTGGGGACAAGCCCGGCGCCGTCCGCCGCACGGTGGTCAGCGCGGTGGAGATCTGGGCGGAGTGCTTTGGCAAGGATCCCAGCCAGATCAAGCGCAGCGACACCTACGACATCTTCGGCATGTTGATGCGCATCGGCGGTTGGGAGAAGTACAAGGGGAACAAGAACGGCCTGATACGCCGTCCGCCCTACGGGCCGCAGCGCTGCTATCAGCGAGTTGCGCAAGACCACTCGACGGATAGCCCCGACCAACCGGTCAAACCGTAACGAAATCCGTAGTTCCTGCGTAACCATCCTAGAAGGTTACAAAAATCGTGTAGCCATCTCAGCAAGTTACGAAGAGCGCTACATGGCATTTACAGCGTTCCTTTAAATATGAAGCGATTCCCTCATGTAACCTTGTAACGATTTCTCTATATAGAGATTTTGGAAAAGAGGGTAAAAAGAAGAAATTACGTACATATATGCCCGCAAGCGCCTACGCGTGCGCGCGCGAGGATATTTACAGGTGGAGTGTTGGACGGTGTAGTCATTGCTGGTGGGTATTTGAGGCGGCGTCTTTTGTGGGACGGAATGCCTATACACCATTTGGGACGGAATGCAGGCAACGACATAAGACGTGGATTGATTGGACTCAGCTCCCCCATGAAGCTGCAAGGGGTGGAATGTCCGCCAAGCGGTGCTACCTCATAGGAGAGCTGGGGGATGTGAAACTGCTTTAGACGTATTTACGAGATTGGAGGTGAGGCCATGCGGTTCACACCGCACGACTACCAGCGATTTGCCATCGACTTCATCAAGGAACATACGAATGCAGCGGTCTTTCTGGACATGGGCCTTGGGAAAACAGTGATTACGCTGACGGCGCTGGACGATTTGTTGTTCGATTCCTTTGAGGTCTCCCGCGTGCTGGTGGTGTGCCCGCTGCGCGTAGCCAAGACCACATGGCCGCAGGAGATCGCCAAGTGGGATCACTTGCGGCATCTGCGCTATTCGGTGGTCGTGGGCACGCCTAAGGAACGCGTCGCCGCGCTGGGCAGACCGGCGGAGCTGTACATCATCAACCGGGAGAACGTGGAGTGGCTGGTCAAACACTACGCCGGGCGAAAGCTGCCGTTCGATATGCTGGTCATCGACGAGCTGTCCTCGTTCAAGAACAGCCGGGCGAAGCGATTTCTGGCGCTGAAGAAGGTGCTGAAGCAGTTCAGCCGTGTGGTCGGCCTGACCGGCACGCCCGCGCCAACGGGCTGGAAGACCTCTGGCCGCAGATATTCCTGCTGGACAGGGGCGCGAGATTGGGCAGGACGATGCGCAGCTATCTGGACATGTACTTCGACACGCCTAACAGCTGGCTGCCTTATAAGCGTGAGCTGAAGCCCGGCGCGGAGGAGACCATCTACCAGCGCATCTCGGATATCTGTGTCTCCATGCGGGCGGCGGATCACCTGAAGATGCCGGAGCGGGTGGACAATGTGGTGGAGATCAGGCTGTCAGTAAGGGAGGAAAAGCTGTACCGGCAGATGGAGCGGGATATGCTGCTGCCTTACGCGGACGGAGATGTCTTGGCACTCAACGCGGCCTCGCTAGCGGGGAAGCTGCTTCAACTGGCAAATGGCGCAGTCTACGATGAATTCCACAATGCGCGCGTGATTCACGATCGCAAGCTGGACGCACTGGAGGATCTCATCGAGGCGGCGAACGGCAAGCCCGTGCTGGTGATGTACAACTACCAGCACGATCTGACGCGCATTCAGCAGCGGTTCGGGAAGTACAGCCCTGAGAATCCGAACGGTGTGCGCGAGCTGAAGACCGCCAGTGACATGGAGGACTGGAACGCGGGAAAGGTTCCCGTGGCCGCGACACAGCCCGCGTCCACCGGACACGGGCTGAACCTCCAGCAGGGCGGCAGCACCATCGTCTGGTTTGGGTTGAACTGGTCGCTGGAACTGTACGAGCAGGCCAATGCGCGGCTATGGCGGCAGGGGCAGAAGGAGACGGTAGTCGTCCACCATCTGGTGGTCAAGGGCACCATGGACGAACAGGTGATGCAGGCGCTCAAGGACAAGGCCGCCGGGCAGAACGCACTCATGGTGGCGGTCAGAGCACGGATCAAAAAGACGAAGGAGGATTGAGCATGGCAAGCAGAAAAACACGGGCAAAACGCAGGCAGGAGAGGATGCAGCAGCTTCAGAGAAGCGCAGTGGCATCTCCGGCGCAGATGCGAATTGAAGAGCTGAATGCGCTGAAAGAAATCCATCCGCTGGAGGAGCAGCCGGCCTCCCTGCAGGATGAGTGGGAGCCCATCCCGGCCAAAGAGGTCGAGCAGCGCATCGAATGCGTGCCGCTGGAGCGGATCGTGACGGAGCAGTACCAGCGCATCCTCAACATGAAAAACGTGGCGGGCATCGTGAAGAATTTCGACCCAGCGAAGCTGGGTGTGCTGGTGGTCAGCCACCGGGCGGACGGGACGTATGCCGTGCTGGACGGCCAGCACCGCCTGGCCGCGCTGCGGCGGCTGGGCTATGACGCCGCGAACTGTATTGTGCTGGAAGGCATGACGATCCGGCAGGAAGCGGACTACTTTCGCCGGCAGAACGAGAACAAGCAGTCCCTGCGCATCAACGACACGTTCAACGCCTCGCTGTGGGCGGAGGATGCGGAGAGCCTGCGCATCAAGGCGCTCATGGATAAATACGGCTTTCGGCATGGCAAGTCCGGCCAGCCGATGTGCATCTGCGCCATCGGGGCGCTGCAGCGCATCCTGCGCAGGTTTGGCGACAGGACGCTGGAACTGACGCTGGCGTGCATCGCGGCGACATGGCCGCATGACAGCACGATCCTGCGCGGTGAAATGTTGGCGGGCCTGGGCGAATTCTGGAGACGGTACGGCGAGAAGCTGACGGTCGCGCAGTTTGAGGCGCGGATGCGCAAGCATCTGCCAATGGAGATGTATCAGGAGGCGCGGCGCAGGACACAGGGCAAGATCACGCCCGCGACGGCGTTCAACAAGACCATCCGGTTCACGATGTGCGCGGTGTTCGTGAACGCCTACAACAAGCAGCTGCGCACGAACTCGCCGAACCGGCTGGAGCTGGAATGGGATCACGAGGACGAGGAGTAATGGGGGAAAGTAAGCGCGTGAAGAAGATGGATAAAAACATGGAGAAGATGGAGACGAGGCTGCTGCCGGTCGGCAGCATACGGGTGGCGGAGCGCATCCGCAAGGACAACGGCGGGCTGGAGGAACTGGCAAACGATATCCGCGAGCATGGGCTCATCAACCCGATCACGGTCATGGAGCAGACGGAGGGCGGGTATGTGCTTATCGCCGGGCTGCGGCGCTTGAAGGCGATGGAACTGTTGGGCGCGGAGGAGATCCGTGCGACGGTGATGACGGCGCTGGAGGCGGACGAGATGCTGATGCTGGAGATCGCGGAGAACGAACAGCGCAAGGAATTCACGGTGAGCGAGAAGCTGGCGTTTGCGGAGAAGCTGAAGGCGGTCGAAGCGGAGAAGGCGCGCGTTCGCAAGAGCGCGGGCGGTAAGGGCGGGCTTGACCAAGATGTGGGCAATTGCCCACATCTTCAGGAACAGGGCCGGTCGCGGGACATTGTGGCCCAGAAGGCTGGCTTCAGCAGTGACCGGCAGATGCGCCGGGCACAGGCCGTATCTGAAAGCCGCCCCGACCTGATGGAGCAGGTGGACAAGGGTGAAAAGAGCATCTCCGGCGCGTACAGCGATATGCAGCGCGTGGCGGCAGGAGGCGAGGAGCCGCAGGCGACCGTAAAGGCAAAGATGGACGATGACGTGTTGACCGGGCTGATTCAGGAGAAACCGGTGGAGGTGCCGGAGTTTGACGTGTACCGCCCCGCATTGGAGCCCGCGCCGGGCAAGCGTGCGCACGGTCAAGGGCGCGGATCACGAGCATCTGCTGGAGAACCCCATCTACAGCCGGCTGTACGACAGCTACAACGAGGCGGTACAGCAGGCCAACCTCGTGCGCGGCGAGATGCGCACGCGCTGTGTGGGCTACGAACGCCGCATCCGTGGGTACGAGGAGAACATCCAGACCATGCGCCGGACGATTGAGACCCTGCGCGCGGAGAACGAACGCCTGCGCACACAGTTGGGCGGTGCGGCTCATGCTTGAGAAAGACATCGTGGCGGCGATCAGGCGGTACCTGGGCACGCTGGGCGAGGACGTGTTCTTCTGGAAGGAACACGGCGGACCGTATGGCGTTTCCGGCGTGCCGGACATCATCTGCTGCTACAAGGGACGGTTCCTGGGCTGGAAGCCAAGCTGCCGGGCAGCAGGCTCACGCCGCTGCAAAGGCGGGCGCTGAGAAGATCAACCGCGCAGGCGGCATCGCCCGGCGGGTAGAGAGCGTGGACGACGTCAAGGACATCATTGCACAGGCAGACAGAGAAGAGAGGGAGGAAGGTCACCATGTGGTTTCGTAGAAAGAGCAAACGGCCGGACAGGCCGCTGATCTTCGTGTGCTCACCGTATCGCGGGGACATGGAAACGAATACACAAAATGCGAGACAGTATTGCCGCCTTGTGATGGAGCAGGGCGGCATTCCCTTTGCGCCGCACCTGCTGTTCACGCAGTTTCTGGACGATGCGATACCCAAGGAGCGCGAACGCGGCCTGCGAATGGGAACGCAGATGCTGGGGCTGTGTGACGAGCTGTGGGCGTTCGGCGAGCCGTCCGAGGGGATGCGCATGGAGATCGAACAGGCCGGGCGGCTGGGAATCCCTGTGCGCCGTCTGGACGTAGCGGGGGTGCGGCAAATGAGCGATAAGTGTTTTGCGCTGCGGGCGAGGGGCGTGTGCGGCGCGTTGAGCGGAAACTGTCCCGGTTTCGCAGCCTGCGCATTCTACAAACCGAAGCGCCGGCAGGAAGCGGACCAGCGCTATGTAAACGAGCGACTCAGACGGCTGCCGCCGGAGACACAGCAGCGCATTGCAGAGAAGTACTTCAGCGGCGAGATGCCGTGGAGAGGAGAATGCGAATGACGGCAAGAGAATATCTGTCCCAGGCATTTCACATCGACCAGCGAATCAACAGCAAGCTGTCGCAGGTGATGCGTCTGCGGGAAACCGCGACGAACTGCACGGCAACGCTGTCGGATATGCCTCGGCCGGACAGCCCGAACCGGCAGCGGATGGCGGACACCATCTGCAAGATCGTGGATCTGGAGCGGGAGATCAACGAGGACATCGACCGGCTGGTGGACTTGAAAGCCGAGGCCCGACGGGTGATCAATGCCGTTTCCGACCCGGACCAGCAGTTGATTCTGGAACTGCGGTATCTGTGCTATAAGCCGTGGAATGAGATCATGACTGAACTCGGCTACAGCGAGCCGACGATTTATCGGCTGCACGGTGAAGCTCTGAAAAAAATTCTGTGTGCCGGTGAAAAATGATAGCTTTTGATATGGTTTGAGAGTTGCGGCCTGTGCTATAATTACACTCGTCGGAAAAGGACAATGTACCGCCCTTCGGAGCCTACCAACGCTCCGGGGCGGTTTTTCGTTCCGCGGCGGGCGCGGCATCTGCTGTGTCTGATGAGAAAGAATATCCGGAAATCGCTTGACTTTTCATCGGTTCAGAGCGTAAATGTCACTACCCAAAGCGAATGGAGGAATCGACATGACACTGCAAACGACCCCCGCGGACCGCAGGGAAATGGTCCAGGCGATTTCGGAGCGACTGAACAGCCCGGCGGTTTACCTGCGCGCCCCGACCTACGCCTATAGAATCGGCGGCCTCATGGTTGAGCGCGACGGAAGCATCGTCAGCGACGACGAGGCGCTGCTGGAAACGCTCAGGCCGATGCTGATCGAACGCGGCTGGTTGCCGGACGCAGCTTCGGCGGATTCAGAAGCAGCCGCCGATCAGGAGAGCGGCGAAGGAGCCGTCGTGAATGCCGGATCAGAAGCAACTGCGGCAGATAATGCGTCGGCTGCGAAAGACTCCGAAAGCACGGATATGGAGCTCAGCTTCCCGGTGGAGGACTGGACGGTTCCGCAGCTGAACAACCTCCTGCGTACCCTGTACAGCAACCAGTACATCCTGCGCAGGATGATGCGGGGCGACGCCCTGTACATCGAACGGCTGCTGATGGAGCGGCTGGACGAAACGCCCGCAGAGACCCTCGCCGATTTCGAAGCGATGCTGGCCGACGGTCTGGCGACGGGCATGCTCAGAGGCTGTCGCGTTCAGGACGGCAGGTTCACCCTCGAGACGGTGCTGGACGAGCACGACCCCACCCGCTGGCAGGTGCATGCGACGCTCCTGAACGCGATGCTGAAGCACGCGAAAGCCGCAAAGCGCGTGTTCCTCAAGGCGGACGCGGACCCGGAAAACGAGAAGTACCGCGCCAACAGCCTGCTGACGCGGCTGGGCTTTGGCGGGCCGGAGCACAAGGAACTGCGCCGCGTGCTCATGGGCCACCTTAGCGGCTATGCCGCATTCAGGAACGAGCAGGATGCGCGCGCACCGGGAGAAGTACGCGCAGCTCCGCCGGGAACAGCAGGCAGACGAAGGAGGAATCGGAAACATGAGCGCATGGATGGACTGGATTCGGGAGGCGGCGCTGAGTCGCATCGACACGGTGGAGCGGGATTTGAGAGCGCATCCCGAGCGCAGCCCCCTGTTTGACAGGGCAGTGCGCGATCTGCACGCGGCACTGGATGAAACCGAGGCACACCCCAATGTTGAACTGACAGCGCGCGACGAGCTGTGGATGAGCTACACCGCCGCGCTGGCGCTGGGAGATGTAGTCTGGCCGGGCGCGGGACGGTGGGCGCGTGCATCACGCCTTCGTCACCGGTGAACTGCCGGGCAGGGAGATTCAGGAGCGGAAAGGAGAGAAGTGGGATGACGCAACCGACGTCTGAAAAGCTGGCATGGATGCGGGAACACTATCGCCCCGGCATGCGGGTGAAGCTGATCCACATGAACGACCCCTATCGGCCCGATTGAAAGAGGGCGCGATGGGAACCGTGATCGCCGTGGACGACGTCGGAACGATTCACGTCGCGTGGGACTGCGGTTCCTCGCTGGGCGTGGTGTATGGAGAGGACTTTTGCACGGTGATGTACTCGGAAGGGAGAGGTGAAATGCGATGACGGAACGCGCGGAGCGCAGGCTGCTGGATTTGAAAGCCCGACAGGAAGCGGGCGAGCACATGATGTGTCCCCGCTGCGGGAGGGACGCCATGAAGGCGCCGGTTCATACAAACGCGCTGAGCCGCACGGCGGACGTGTATGTCTGCGACGCCTGCGGAACGGCGGAGGCGATGCTGGCGTTCATGAAGCAGGACTATCCCCTCCACCTCTGGGCGGCGTTTCAGCCCGTCCGGCCGCCCGCCGATTTCAAAGAGCACTCGGCGCGCGCGGTCATGGATACGGTGCTGCGCACACAGAGCGACGAACTGCGGCGGCTCTACCAGCTCTGCCGGGACGATCCGGGCAACGCCGAGTGGTACAGGCTTGAGGCATTTGAAAGCTGCCCCGGCCTGATTGAGCTGTGGCCGCAGCCGTTTCAGGCCAAGTATCAGGCGGCGGACGGCGCGGTGCTCATCCGATTCAGGAACGGCCCGGACGGCGGCATTCAGATGGCGGCGGACGTGACGGACAAATAGCGCAATATGATTTGCGAGCATCAGGCAAAACGCCTGGTGCTTTTCTTGTCGGCGTTTGCCCGTGTCGCGGCCACGTTGCCGTCACACGCCGCGACTGCCGTCCCACGCGAATCGCTGCCCGCCCCGATTCCAAAGCCCGACACGCGCCCGCGTGCGGCGAATTCCGCGCAACGAGAAAAACCGCCCGCAGGCGGTAATTCTGATTTGTGAGCGCCACCCGGTCAGTAGACCCTGTGCTCGGGCAGCTCGACTTTCGGGAGCCTCCGTCGATTCGACGTCTTCGTCTATGACGACCACCTCCGTGTCGGGGTCGTCACTGTAGACCTCGGATATCAGACCTCGCCAGACTTTGATTATGATCGTGTGCATGATGATGCCTTCCGTTTGATTCGAATGCGTGGGTTACGGCAGGAAGAGCGCGCGGTAGCTCTGCGTTGCATGAAAAGCACGCCCGCGTTCGTGGATGAACTCGCCCACCGTGGCGATGTAGCCGCCGCCGTCCATGATGGCGAATTTGGATTGCGCCAGTTGGTAGATGGTGTTGAGCTTGCGCCGGTCGCGCAGGTCGGCGCGTGTGCGCAGGATTTGGGAGAGGTAGTCGGCGATGAAAATCGCGGTGTCGCTGTAACGCTCGTTGTCCGGGTCGCTGGTCAGGCGGATGACGCCGTTGTGCGCCACGCCGATGCGGCAGCTCTGGTCGAGCCTGCGCAGCCGGGCGGGCTGATTTGAAAGCGGAAACGGATGCGTCATCTCGGGGTTCACACCCGCCTGCGTGCTGATTCGAAAGTGATACACCACGCTGTCCTGCGGGGTGAAGCGTTCCTTGCGGATAGCGCGCAGGTATTCGTCCAGCCGCATGAAGCCCTTGCGGATTTCAACGCGTCCGTCACGGGCGAACATGTACCCCGCGCCGTGTGGGTTGCGGTAGAACATGGTGCGGATGGTGTTTTCGTCCGGCTGGCGAACGCCGGGTTTGGATACGCAGATGATGCACATACTGTGTCCTCCTTGTGTATTTGATTTAGAAGCTCCGGGCGTGATGGTATACATCCCTCTGAAGCGCCGGAAAGTCAAGCGGTATGTGTGCCTTTCCGGCGCTAAATTTGGGAGTGCTGCTCAGATGCCTTCAGGGTAGGCGTTTTCCGTGCCCCTGTGTGCCGCGACCAGCTCTCTTGCGTATTTGCGCAACTGAGGCATTGTCCGGCGCACACGCTCCGCGCCATCGACCTTGGTCAGAAGGATGTGGTCGATGTAGTCGTACAGGCCATCGTCGAACCAGTCGAGTATGTCCATAAGAGCTTCAAGATTCATGCGCTTCATGGTGTGCCTCCTGTCTGATTTGAAAGCGTGTCAGGCCTCCTGTTCTTCCGCGTCTTGTCGGGCGAACTCCGCCAAGATGTCCCAGATTTCCTGGGGGTCGCAGTCGATGCCATCGTATTTGCGGATGTCCTCCGCAAGGTTAATGGCGTCGGCAAGGGACCACTCGTCCAACTCGCCTGTTTCCATGTGCGGGTAGATTTCCGAGTGCAGAAACCCGGGCAGGTCGAATTCGATGTCATTGTTCATGGTGTGTACCTCCTTGCTTGATTTGGGAACTGTTCGGCTCCCGCGACCCCTTGCGGGGTTTCGGCCTGTGCCAGAGGCCATCGTCAGGCGGGGGTGCTTTATCTGCTTTGAATGATGGTCAGTTGGAACTCGCTCCCGTCGGGCAGGGTGATGACCAGCCCGCAGTCGCGGGTCATGAGGCCAGCCTCGCTGTAGGTCTGTACCCGCAGGTTTTCCCAGCAGATTTCCGAGCTGTCATAGCCGTCGGTGATGAGCTGCCGCAGGCCGTCCTGCAGCGTTTCCTCGGTGAACTGTTCTTCGTTGGCGCATTCGTCATAGTCATGCTCGTACATGGTGTGTACCTCCTTGCTTGATTTGAAAGAGTGTGCGGCTGCCCGCGACCGGCTCGCGCCGGGTTTCGGCCCGGAGCCACCGGGACCTCGTCAGGCGGGGGGTGTGTCAGGAAGCCTGCCGCCATGCGGCGTTGCCGGGCAGGCGCTTGGTCAGGTGTTCCCGCGCAGTCTCGTATTCCTCTCCGATGAACTTCTTCATATACTGTACCTTTTTTCAGCTTGATGGTCTCCCGCTCGGCCTCATCTGCCCTGCGCTCCGTCTCACTTGCATGCCTGGACACCTCTTCCAGGATCGACTGATAATGCCGGATCCGCTCTTCCTTCATCCGCCCCCGCAGTGTCTCCTTGATGATCCGGTGAATCTGAAGATCCGGATACCGGCGGATTGGGGAAGTGAAGTGGGTATAGTATCTCGTCGCCAGGCCAAAATGCCCTTCATTTTCCGGCGTGTACCGGGCCTGCTTCATAGAACGCAGCGCAAGCCTTGCAATCATCGGCTCCTCCGGTTTCCCTTCGACTTTTGACAGCAGTTTCTGAATCTCTTTGGGATGGACTTCCCTGGTACCGATATGCATGGTATATCCAAAATTGTGAAGAAATACCGCCAGTTTCCGGATCTTCTCCTCATCCGGCGCCTCATGCACACGGTATACAAACGGGATCTCTCTCCAGAAAAAATCCTCCGCCACCGTCTCATTGGCCAGCAGCATAAAATCCTCGATCAGCCGGGTGGCCACATTCTGTTCATAGGGCCGGACGTCCACCGGCCTGCCCGCCTTGTTCAGGTAAATTTTGCTCTCCGGAAATTCAAAGTCAATGGCGCCCCGGCGGCTCCTGTTTCTCCGCAGAAGCTCTGACAGCTCTTTCATCAGGAAAAAACATGGGCACCAGCTCCCCGTATTCCTCCATAAGCGCCGGATCCTGTTCTGTCAGAATCCGGTTGACGGCCGTGTAGGTCATGCGCCTGTCCACCCGGATCACCGTCTCCGCGATCCGGCTGTCCGTCACCCGGCCCTCGCTGTCCACAGTCATAATGCAGGACAGAGCCAGCCTGTCCTCCCCCTGCATTTCAGCGAACAGATCCCGTTCGACAGCCGCTCCGGCAGCATGGGAATCACCCGGTCCACCAGATATACGGAAGTGCCCCGCCGAAGGGCCTCCCTGTCCAGAGCGCTTCCGGCCTGCACATAATTGCTCACATCAGCTATATGCACACCCAGGCGGAAATATTCTCCTTCCCTCGTGACAGAAACCGCGTCGTCCAGATCCTTGGCGTCCTCGCCGTCGATGGTTACCATCTGCCAGCCTCTCAGATCCAGGCGGCCGTTGAAATCATTGGGAATCAGCGCTTCCGGACAGCGGTCTGCCTGGTGCAGCACCTTTTCCGGAAATACCATGGGAAGCGCCCGGCCTCTGGCCACGGACAGCACGTCCACGCCTGCTTCCCCTGCATAGCCCAGGATCTCCGTCACGCCTCCTTCCGGGCTCTTTCTCCTGTCACCGTAGCCCGAGATCTGTACCACGACCTTCTGTCCTGTCTGCGCGCCCTGAATCTGCTCCTCGGGCACGAAATATCCCGGGAAATCTTCGGATTATCCGGCACCACAAAGCCGAAATGGCCGCTGCGCTCGAAGGTGCCTACCACCTCATGAAGTCCATGAGACAAAACCCGTACAATCCGTCCCTCTCTCCGCTTTCCGCCGCCTCCCGGCAGAAGCTCCGCCTCCACCTCGTCCATGTGGAAAGCGCTTCCCGTATACTCCTCAGGGATATACAGATCCCTCGCCCGGCTTACCCGGGATCGGAAACGAATCCGAACCCCTTTGCGTGACCCAGGAAAAGTCCCCGTTACCGTCCTGCGGCTCTCTTTCTTCTTTCCGCACCTGCGGTAACGTCCGCGCCGGTCGGCTTCGATCTTTCCCTCCTCCTTCAGAGCTCCCAGAACTTCTTCCAGTTCCTTTCTCCTGCCCTTGGGAATCTGCAGCAGCACAGCCATTTCTCTGGCACGCATGGGCACGTATTCCCTGGAGGAAATCATATCATATATCAATTTTCTTTTATTTTTTAATACTGTTTTCTTCACTTCTCTTCCTCATAGAAAAAGGCTGCTGCAGGGAATTCTGCAACAGCCCGTCCGACTAAAATTTCATGTTCAGCACTACAGCCAGTACAATAAATACAATGGCCATGATTCTCGTAGCCTTCTTCAGATTACCTTCCGCAGAACGTCCCTTGTTTCTGCCCCAGTAAGTCTCAGACATCTCACCGGCCAATGCTCCCAGCCCCTGAGATTTTCCCTGCTGCATCAGCACGATAATAATCAGAGCCACGCAATCTATTAAAAATAACAATGTCAAAATCGTACGGATAACTGCCAATTTTTCCACCTCCCGCGGTCAACTGGGATATATTTTATCACAGGAACGTACAGATTTCAACACCCAAAAAGGTTTTTCTAAAAATTCCTCCAAAGGCATTTTAAACTTTCCGGAATCTATGCCTGATCTGCGAAAAGTACTCC
>ENA-OQCL01000674-OQCL01000674.1-human-gut-metagenome-genome-assembly--contig:-NODE-674-length-15177-cov-2.478870_pt1 | contig 15177 bp, 19 predicted proteins | sample MGYA00242502_ERZ504586 | MGnify/ENA primary metagenome ERZ504586 (study PRJEB26092, sample SAMD00036316) | human gut metagenome | host: Homo sapiens | study: EMG produced TPA metagenomics assembly of... | reverse complement strand
ATCAGGCCAGAGGCATCAACAAGGCGCATGATGAGATGGTGAATCATATTACCCAGACCGTGGAACATTCCGAAAAGAAGATTCTGGCGATTTCCCAACTGCAACTGCCGGGATCGGGCCCTGAATGGTGCGGGACGCCCTGCTTGAGAAGATGCGGGTAAAAGATAGTTTTTGTGGTGGATACCGCCGGAATCAGCACCATGTACGACCGAATGACGGCGGGATTATTGTGGTGATTTGAAAAAAAGATTGAAATATGACGGTTTTCGTGTATACTAATAGATAGAAAAAACGGGATTCGGCGGCGGACTTTGCCGCCGTCCCTGATGTAAGGAGCGATAACATGAGTCAGGCAAAGGTTGACCGCTATAAGGAGGAAAAGAAGAACCGCAGCAAGATCTGAAAAAACAGAAGATGGAGCTTCTTCTGACCAAGATCGTGCTGGCGGTATTCGCGGTAGCGATTGTGGGATGGGCAGGCGTATCCCTGTACCAGAACATCACCAATCCTTCTTCCACTGCAACGGCGGTGACAGAAAGCTACACAGTCGATGCGTCCGCTATTGACGATTATCTGAACAGCCTGCCCCAGGATTGACAGGGGGAGATAAACCCACGCCGCAGCGCAGGCGCGGGTTTTTTTGTACGGCAATAAAAAAGAGGAAACTGCAAATGTACTTCTTATTTTGCAGTCTCCTCTTTTTTAAAGCTTTTCTTTATTTGTCGTTGTTCTTTGCCGCCTCAGCCATCTTCATAGCCCGCACCTTCAGGGGAAGGCCGAACAGAGTGATGAAGCCGGAGGCGTCATGGTGGTCGTACAGGTCGCCGGTGGTGAAGGAGGCCAGGGACTCATTGTACAGGCTGTAGGGAGAGGTGGTGCCTGCCTTGATGATGTTGCCCTTGTACAGCTTGAACTTCACTTCGCCGGTTACATACTGCTGAGTTACGTCCACGAAAGCCTGGATGGCCTCCCGCAGAGGCGTGAACCATTTTCCCTCATAGACGATCTGGGCGAACTGGCTGCCCAGTTTTTTCTTCATTTCCATGGTATCCCGGTCCAGGATCAGCTCTTCCAGCTGGTCGTGGGCTTCCATCAGGATGGTGCCGCCGGGAGTCTCGTAAACGCCCCGGCTCTTCATGCCTACCACCCGGTTTTCCACGATATCTATGATGCCGATGCCGTGCTTGCCGCCCAGGCGGTTTAACTCGGTGATGATTTCAGAAACCTTCATCTCTTTTCCGTTGATGGACTTGGGAATGCCTGCCTCAAAGGTCATGGTCACATATTCCCCTTCATCCGGGGCGTGCTCCGGGGTTACCCCCAGCACCAGCATATTGTCGAAGTCGGGCTCGTTGGCCGGATCCTCCAGTTCCAGACCTTCATGGCTGATGTGCCACAGGTTCCGGTCGCGGCTGTAGCTGTGGCTGTGGTCGAAGGGAAGGTCGATGCCGTGGGCTTTGCAGTAGGCGATCTCATCCTCTCTGGACTGCATGGTCCACACGTCGGTCATACGCCAGGGAGCAATGATCTTCAGGTCGGGGGCCAGAGCCTTGATGCCAAGCTCAAACGGATCTGGTCGTTGCCCTTGCCGGTGGCGCCGTGGCAGATGGTGGTGGCTCCTTCCTTTCGGGCAATCTCCACCAGCTTCTTGGCGATGGCGGGACGGGCCATGGAAGTGCCCAGCAGATATTTGTGCTCGTAGACGGCGCTGGCTTTTACGCAGGGCATGATAAAGTCATCGCAGAACTCGTCCACGATATTCTCAATATATAATTTGGAAGCGCCGGAGAGCTTGGCTCTCTCATCCAGGCCGTCCAGTTCATTTCCCTGCCCGCAGTCAATGCAGCAGCAGATCACGTCAAAGCCGAAGGTTTCCTTCAGCCAGGGAATCAGGGTAGTGGTGTCCAGTCCGCCGGAATAGGCCAGAATAACTTTTTCTTTCATCATACATTCCTCCAGAAACGATCTTTGTTTATAGGAAACAGACGCTCTTGCGGCGCCTGCCGTACTCATGGATTACTATACCGCACTGATCATAAATATGCAAGTATAAAATGGCTTTTAGTTATAATTCTGAAATGCAAGCGTAAATATTCCAAAATTATGTATAATTATACATCAAAAAACTCTTTACTTATAAAATGAAGTGAGGTATGATCATAGGTATCATAAAGCAGAAAGCGGGAGTGAAGATGATAAAAGCCGGTATTATAGGATCCACAGGGTATGCGGGGCAGGAGCTGGTAAGGCTGCTTTTGCAGCATCCGGACGCCCGGATTGTGTGGTACGGGTCCAGAAGCTACATTGATCAGAAATACAGCGATGTGTATAAAAATATGTTCAGGCTGGCGGATGACAGATGTCTGGAAGAGAACATGGATTCTCTCTGCCAAGAGGCGGATGTGATTTTTACCGCCACCCCCAGGGGCTGTGCGCTTCCCTGGTGAATGAAAAGATTTTAAGCAGTACGAAAATCATCGACCTGAGCGCGGATTTTTCGAATCAAAAGATGTAAAGGTTTATGAGCAGTGGTACGGCATCACCCATAAAAGCCCCCAGTATATCGAAGAGGCTGTGTACGGCCTGTGCGAGATAAACCGGGAGAAAATCAGAGGGGCCAGGCTGGTGGCCAACCCGGGCTGCTATACCACCTGTTCCATTCTGACCCTCTATCCTCTGGTGAAAGAGAAGCTGGTAAATCCCCATTCCATTATTATCGACGCCAAGTCCGGCACCTCCGGAGCGGGAAGGGGAGCCAAGGTTCCCAATCTGTTCTGCGAGGTGAATGAGAACATGAAGGCCTACGGGGTGACCACCCACCGGCATACGCCGGAGATCGAGGAGCAGCTGGGTTACGCGGCGGGTCAGGAGATTACCGTCAGCTTTACGCCCCATCTGGTTCCCATGAACCGGGGGATCCTGGCCACGGAGTACGCCTCTCTTAAGGAAATGGTCTCCTGGGAAGAGGTAAAAAAGATCTATGAGAAATATTATGGAAAGGAAACCTTTATCCGGGTGCTGGACCAGGGCGTGTGCCCGGAGACCAAATGGGTGGAGGGAAGCAACTATGTGGATATCGGCTTCCAGATCGACCCGCGGACCGGCCGGATCATCCTGATGGGCGCCATTGACAACCTGGTGAAAGGCGCCGCCGGACAGGCGGTCCAGAACATGAACCTGCTCTTTGGCCTGCCGGAGACGCAAGGGCTTGAGCTGGTGCCCATGTTCCCGTAAGAATGACGGAAAAGGAGGACAAAAAGTGATACGGGTAATGAAGATGGAAGATTATGACCAGGTCTACGCACTCTGGAGCAGGATCCACGGGTTCGGCCTGCGAAGCGTAGACGATTCCCGGGAGGGCATCCGCCGGTTCCTGGAGCGCAATCCTACCACCAGCGTGGTAGCGGAGGAGGACGGCCGGATCGTGGGCGCCATCCTCTGCGGGCACGACGGCAGGCGGGGGTGTCTCTATCACGTCTGCGTGGACGAGGGATACCGGATGCGGGGCATCGGGAAGGCCATGGTGGTGGCCGCCATGGAGGCCCTGAAGGCAGAGAAGATCAACAAGGTTTCTCTCATCGCCTTCACCAGAAATGATATCGGCAATGCATTCTGGAAGGAGATCGGCTGGACAAAGCGCCAGGATCTGAACTATTATGATTTTACATTAAATGAGGCAAATATTACGGCCTTTATTCAGTAAGGGAGGATTGTAAAATGAAAGAAATCAAGGGCGGCGTGACCGCGGCAAAAGGATTCGAGGCGGCCAGTACAGCCGCAGGGATCAAATACAAGGACCGGACCGACATGGCTATGATCTACAGCCAGGTTCCCTGCCAGGCGGCAGGAACCTTTACCACCAATGTGGTGAAGGCGGCGCCGGTGAAATGGGACCGGCAGGTGATCGAAAAGCGGCGCGCCGGTGCAGGCGGTGATTGTCAAATTCCGGCATCGCCAACGCCTGTACCGGAGAAGAAGGAATGAGTTACTGTAAGGAGACGGCCCAGGCGGCAGCAGAGGCTCTGGGGATCCAGGCTTCCGGCGTGACCATCGGATCCACCGGCGTCATCGGGATGCAGCTTCCCATAGAGAAGGTGAAGGCAGGTATTCAGGTTCTGGCGGGAGAGAAGAACGGTTCCCTGGAAAACGGAACCGCCGCGGCTAAAGCCATCATGACCACGGACACCTGTGAGAAGGAGCTGGCGGTGGAACTGGAGATCGGCGGAAAGACCGTTACGCTGGGAGGCATGGCCAAGGGTTCCGGCATGATCCACCCCAACATGTGTACTATGCTGGCCTTTCTTACCACCGATGCGGTAATCTCAAAGGAAACGCTGCAGAAAGCTTTAAGCGAAGACATTCAGGACACCTACAATATGATCTCTGTGGACGGGGACACTTCCACCAACGATACAGTGCTGCTTCTGGCAAATGGCCTGGCGGAGAACCCGGAGATCCAATACGGAACGGCAGAGTATGAAGAGTTCAAAGAAGCCCTTCACAGGGTAAATGTATATCTGGCGAAAAAGATCGCCGGAGACGGGGAAGGCGCCACCGCTCTTTTCGAAGTGCAGGCGGTAGGCTGCGAGAGCGTGGAACAGGCAAAGACCCTGGCCAAGGCCATCGTCTGCTCCAATCTGACCAAGACGGCTATCGCAGGCCATGACGCCAACTGGGGCCGGATCCTGTGCGCCATGGGGTATTCGGGAGCACAGTTTGACCCGGAGAAGGTGGATCTGTTCTTTGAGAGCAAGGCGGGAAAGATCCAGATCATCGCAGACGGCACAGCGGTGGCCTACAGCGAGAAAGAGGCTACCAAGATCCTGTCTGAGCCGGAAGTGACCGCCATCGCGGATGTGAAGATGGGCACGGAGAAGGCCACTGCCTGGGGCTGCGACCTGACCCACGGCTACATTGACATCAATGCGGATTACCGGAGCTGATCATCAGGCAAAAAGAGGGAGACAACAGGGAAGGAGCGGATCGCATGAATAAAGATATGGAAAAATACCTGGAGAAGGCGGAGGTGCTTATTGAGGCCCTGCCTTACATCCAGCGGTTCAACCGCAGGATCTTCGTGGTAAAATACGGCGGCAGCGCCATGGTGGACGAGGAGCTGAAAGAACAGGTCATCAAGGACGTAACGCTGTTGAAGCTGGTAGGGTTCAAGCCCATCATCGTCCACGGCGGCGGCAAGGAGATCAGCCGCTGGGTCGGCAAGGTGGGAATGGAGCCGGAATTCGTCAACGGACTGCGTGTGACAGACGAAGATACCATGGAACTGGCGGAGATGGTGCTGGGCCGGGTCAACAAAAGCCTGGTGCAGCTGGTAGAAAGCCTGGGCGTGCGGGCCATCGGGATCAGCGGCAAGGACGGGCGGCTTTTGTCTGTGAATAAGAAATATGCCGACGGCGCGGACATCGGTTTCGTGGGGGATATCAAGAAGGTCAACGCGGAAGTCCTCTACGACCTGATCGAGAAGGATTTCCTTCCCGTGATCTGTCCGGTGGGGCTGGACGATGATTACAATACCTACAATATCAACGCGGACGACGCGGCCTGCGCTATCGCCAAGGCCATGCGGGCGGAGAAGCTGGCCTTTCTCACTGATATCGAAGGAGTGTACCGGGATCCAAAGGATCCCTCCACCCTGATCTCGGAGCTTCGGGTCTCAGAAGCCAGGAAGCTGATGAATGAAGGGGTGATCGGCGGCGGCATGCTGCCCAAGCTGAACAGCTGCATCGACGCCATTGAACACGGGGTTTCCCGGGTGCACATCCTGGATGGGCGGATCCCCCACTGTCTCCTGCTGGAGATCTTCACCAACAAGGGGATCGGCACAGCCATCTTAAATGAAGGGGAGCAGCAGTATTATTATGGAGAATAAAGCGATGAATCAATATGTGGAAACCACGGAAAACAGTCTGGTGCACACCTATAATCGTTTCCCCGTGGTCCTGGACCGGGGAGAGGGCGTGTACCTTTACGACACAGAAGGAAAGAAATATCTGGACTTTGCTGCAGGGATCGCGGTGTCCGGGCTGGGCTACGGCAACCCGGAATTCAACGGCGCCCTGAAAGCGCAGATCGATCAGCTGATCCATTCCTCCAACTTGTATTACAACACCACCTGCGGCAAGGCGGCAGAGGCGCTTAAGGAGGTCAGCGGGCTGGACCGGGTGTTCTTCACCAACAGCGGCACCGAGGCCATTGAAGGAGCCCTGAAAGCAGCCCGGAAATTATGCCTGGAAGAAGGGGACCGGCCGCTATCAGTTTATCGCCATGGAGAATTCCTTCCACGGCAGGAGCATGGGCGCGCTGTTCAGTGACAGAGCACGAAGCTTACCGGACGCCTTTTGAGCCGCTGATCCCGGGGGGTTGAGCTTCGCCCGGTTCAACGACCTGGACAGCGTCCGGGAACTGGTGACGGAGAAGACCTGCGCCATCATTCTGGAGCCTCTCCAGGGAGAGGGCGGGATCAACACGGCCAGCGAAGAATTTATGAAGGGATCCGGGAACTCTGCGACAAAGAAGGGGATCCTGATGATCTGTGATGAGATCCAGTGCGGGATGGGCCGGACGGGAAGTATGTTCGCCTGGCAGTCTTATGGGACGAAGCCGGATATCATGGCCATGGCCAAGGCCATCGGAGCGGCGTCCCGGTGGGGGCATTTGCCATGACAGAAGAAGTGGCGAAGTATTCCCTGGAGCGGGGACCACGGCACCACCTACGGGGGCAATCCTCTGGCCTGCGCGGCGGTGGCCAAGACCATCGAGATCTTCCGCCGGGAGAAGATCACAGACCATGTGCAGGAGGTGGGGGCTTATCTGACCCTGCGCCTAAAGGAACTGGTGGAGACCTGCGACGGCGCGCTGGAGCAGAGAGGAAAAGGACTGATCCAGGGACTGAAGGTCCGCCGTCCTGCCGGTGAGATCTGCGCCGCGGCGCTTAAGGAAGGGCTTCTTGTGATCAGCGCCAGAAGCGACGTGATCCGTCTGGTGCCGCCCCTGATCGTTAAGAAAGAGCACGTAGACGAACTGATGGAGAAAATTAAAGAAAGTATTATAGACAGAAGGGACATAAAAGAGCCGGTCGTCGGATATACTATCTGGAAGCAGAGAGGAGGTAGATCCGAATGACCGGTTTTTTGATCGCCCTTTTATCCGGGGCGCTGATGAGTGTGCAGGGGTGTTCAACACCCAGGTGACAAAGACCACGGGCCTTTGGGTCAGCAATGGGTGGGTGCAGGCAAGCGCTCTTGCCGCCTGTGTGGCAGTCTGGTTTTTCGCCGGGCGGGACAGCATTGGGACGCTGTGGAAGGTAGAGCCCAAATACGTACTGCTGGGCGGGGTGATCGGCGCGGGGATCACCTGGACGGTGGTGAAAAGCATGGAGCAGTTAGGTCCGGCCAAAGCGGCTCTTCTCATTGTGATCGCCCAACTGATCGTGGCTTATCTTATCGAGCTTTTCGGCCTGTTTGGCGTGGAGCGGGAACCCCTGGAATGGCGCAGGGTGATCGGTATGGGAATCGCCCTGATTGGAGTTGCAATTTTCCAGTGGAAATAGTACAATGAGTCTATCTAGGCATAAGAGGGGTATTTACAGTCTGACAAGCTGTAAAGGAGAAGATTTTATGCATAGAGCGTGGAGACGGCTCTGCCTGATCGGGGCAGGGATCGTGTGGATGACGGCGGCAGGCTGTCAGGAGGGGAACCAGGAAGAACCGCTTCTGGAGGAAGTGGAGGAGATCCGGGAGGAGCCGGAGCAGACAGAGGAGGAAAAGCCGGAAGAGGAGAAGATCTGTGTCCATGTCTGCGGGCAGGTTGCAAGCCCGGGCGTCTATGAACTGCCGGCGGGAAGCCGGGTCTATCAGGCGGTGGAAGCGGCAGGCGGGATGACGGATGGAGCAGCATGGCAGATCAACCAGGCCCAGGAACTTGCCGACGGGCAGCAGGTGTACGTACCCTCCAAGGAGGAGGCGTCGGACGCCGGGATAGAGCCGGGGATTGCGGGGCAGGCGTCTGATGGTAAGGTAAACATCAACACCGCCACGAAAGAAGAACTGATGACCCTCAGCGGGATCGGCGAGGCAAGAGCGGAGGCGATCCTTAAGTACCGGGAGGAAAAAGGGGGCTTTCAGTCCACAGAGGAACTGAAAGAGATCGATGGGATCAAGGACGGAATATTTGGCAAGATAGAAGATCAGATCAAGATTTGACAGGGGAGAATAAGATGAGCAGAAAGGTATTGGTTGTAGACGACGAAAAATTGATCGTGAAGGGCATCCGCTACAGTCTGGAGCAGGACGGGATGGAAGTGGACTGTGCCTACGACGGCGAGGAAGCGCTGAAGCTGGCTAAGGAGAATGAATACGACATCCTTCTCCTGGACGTGATGCTGCCCAAGCGGGACGGATTCCAGGTGTGCCAGCAGATCCGGGAGTTCTCGGATGTGCCCATCGTCATGCTGACTGCAAAAGGGGACGATATGGATAAGATCCTGGGACTGGAGTATGGCGCGGACGATTACATAACAAAACCTTTCAATATCCTGGAAGTAAAGGCCAGGATCAAGGCCATCATGCGCCGTGCCGGCAGACAGAAGGATGAGAAGCCGGGGCACAGGCTGATCACCGCCGGCGATATGAAGATCGACTGCGAGAGCAGGCGGGTGATCATCGCGGACCGGGAGATCAACCTTACAGCCAAGGAGTTCGATCTTCTGGATCTTCTGGCTACCAACCCGGGCAAAGTGTACAGCAGAGAGAATCTTCTGAATATCGTGTGGGGTTATGAGTATCCCGGCGACGCGCGGACGGTGGACGTACATATCCGAAGGCTTCGCGAGAAGGTTGAGACAAATCCCAGCGATCCGAAATATGTCTATACAAAGTGGGGAGTGGGTTACTATTTCAGGGGTTAAAAATATATCAAGATCGGTATTTCAAAAGTCTCCGTTTTCGGATCATTGCGCTGATCATCTTTGTAGGTCTGGTGCCGGGCCTGATCATACGAGGCGTCATCCTGAGCGGATATGAGGATCGGGCGGTGGAACTTCGCACCGCCGAGATCCAGAATCAATGTGCAATTCTCTGCGACCAGCTGAGCAGTTTGGGCTACTCCGGCGGCGCCGCGTCAGAGATCATTTCAGACAGAGCTTACGCAATTGACAAACATTTATAACGGGCGGGTCATGATCATCAATGAGGAGTATCAGATCATGGAGGACACCTACGATATGGACGTAGGGCGTACCATCGTGTCCGGAGATGTGATCCGCTGCTTCCAGAAGGAGAGCACCAGTCATTACGACGGCCAGAACCGGTATATTGAGGTCACTTCCCCTATCACGGACCATGCCTCGGAGAAGGTGACGGGAGTCCTTCTGATGAGTGTGTCTACCGATGTGATCGTAGACCAGCAGAATGTACTGGCAGGACAGACCTGGGTGACATGGGGCGCCACATCGCTGGTGGTGGTGATCCTGGCCTTCCTGGCGGGGATGGTGATGGTCCGGCCGTTCAGGCGGATCACCCGGTCCATCGAGGCGGTGACAGAAGGCTATGAAGACCAGTATCTCCATGAAGACGCCTGCACGGAGACGAAGCTGATCTCAGAGGCATTTAACAAGATGCTGGGCCGGATGAAAGTGCTGGACGATTCCCGGCAGGAATTTGTATCCAACGTATCCCATGAGCTGAAGACACCGCTTACATCCATGAAGGTGCTGGCAGATTCCCTGCTGATCCAGGAGGATGCGCCGGTGGAGCTTTACAAGGAATTCATGGGAGATCTATCAGAAGAGATCGAGCGGGAAAATAAGATCGTCAACGATCTTCTGTCCCTGGTCAAGATGGACAAGACGGCAAATGTGATGAATATCCGCTCGGAAAATATCAATGAGCTGGTGGAGCGGATCCTGAAACGGCTGCGTCCCATCGCGGCCAGCCGGAATATCGAGGTGATCTTCGAGAGCTTCCGTCCGGTGACGGCGGAGGTGGATGAGGTGAAACTGTCCCTGGCCATCTCCAATCTGGTGGAGAACGCCATCAAATACAACAAAGAATCCGGCTGGGTCCATGTCACTCTCAATGCGGACCACAAGTTCTTCTATCTGGAGGTGGCGATTCGGGGATCGGCATCCCCCAGGAGGAGACGGAGCATATCTTCGAGCGGTTCTACCGGGTGGACAAGTCTCATTCCCGGGAGATCGGCGGAACCGGCCTTGGACTTTCCATCGCCCGCAGCGCGGTGGTGATGCACCGGGGAGCGATCAAGGTGTTCAGCCAGCCGGGAGAGGGGACCACATTTACGGTGCGGATCCCGCTGATCTATGTGACTTAGGAGAAGGGAGGAAGGATTGGGCATGAAACGATATTTATGGATCCTGCTGGCGTCCTTGGTCCTTCTTGCGGGCTGCAAAGGAGCCGGGGAGGAAGAAGGAGACGGGCCATTCCTCTACTATGTCAATACAGACGGGACGGATCTTGTAAAGCAGGAGGCGAAAAGCCTGGAAGGAGATCCCAAAGAGGCTGTCTCGTATCTTTTGGATGCCCTGCAGGAGAAGACGGATACCATTGATTATAAAAGCGCTTTTCCGCAGAAGGTGACGGTGGAGGACTGGACGCTGGAAGAGGGAAGACTGAAGCATTTTTTTCACCCAGGATTATGAGGATATGGACCAGGCGGCGGAAGTGCTTTTGAAAGCGGCGGTGGTACAGACCCTGACCCAGGTGGAGGGAGTGGACTCCGTGGAATTCTTCGTGGGAGACAAACCCCTTGCCAGAAAGGACGGGACGGCGGTAGGTCCTATGACGGCAGAGGAATTTATCCAGAATACCGGTTCCTCGCTCCATTCTTATCAGGTGGGGAATTTCAGCCTGTATTTTGCCGGAAAAGAGGGGAAACTGGTGCGGGAAGCGGTTGAAGTGCGCTATAACAGCAATATTTCCGCGGAAAAGCAGATCATTGAGCAGTTGATCAAGGGACCTTCCGGGGAGAATGCGCTTCCCACTCTGCCAGAGGATACAAAACTTCTGGGGGTTTCGGTAAGAGACGGGGTCTGCTATGTGAATTTCAGCGAGGAGTTCCTGCAGCCGGTGGACCAGGTGGATCCCAAGCTGACTATCTACTCCATCGTCAATTCCATCACTGCCAGCGGGAGCGCGGGGAAGGTTCAGATCCTGGTCAACGGGGAGACCAACCTTTCCTATCAGGAGACCATTGACATCAGTCAGCCATTTTCTATGAACGCAGATTTGATCGAGGAGGAAGAGTGAGGCACAGACCATTATGTTTCGCGTGCCTGGCCTTGTTTCTGTTCCTGTGGGGCGCAGTCCCTTATGGGAGGGGAGAAGTGGTTTCAGGAATTTCGCCCTTCCCCTCTGGATGCCTGCGCCCAGGCGGGGGAACAGATCCGGTTCACAGGCCGGGTGTATCAGCGGGAAGAAAGAGACGCATATCAGATCTTATATCTAAAAGAAAATTCTGTACAATCTGAGGAACAGTCGTTCCAGATATCCGGAATCATGGTTTATGATGAAAAGAAGAAAGACCTTGCCATCGGCAGCAGGCTTGTGGTGGAGGGAGAGGCATTTCCCCAGCGGTCCGCCCGCAATCCGGGCGGTTTTGACCAGCGGATCTACGACCGCAGGCGGGGGATCTATGGCAGTGTGTGGGCCACAGACATCCAGGCGGCAGGAGGAGAAGCGGACTGGTTTATGGAGGGACTCTTCCAATTTCGCCAGGCCTGGCGGCGGCAGCTGGTGGAAGCTATGGGAGAAAAAGACGGGGAGACTCTGTCCGCCATCCTTCTGGGAGAAAAGGCGGGGATGGACCCGGAGATGAAGGAGTTGTATCAGGATCAGGGGATCGGCCATATCCTGGCAATCTCCGGCCTTCATCTGTCCCTGATCGGGCTTGGGGCCTACCGGGTGCTGCGCCGGGGAACCGGTTCTTACCTTGCCGGAGGCGCGGCGGGGATCGGATTCCTGGGCTTATACGTGGTGATGATCGGGCTGTCGGTATCGGTGGTCCGGGCTTTCCTGATGTTTCTCTTCCGGATCGGGGCGGACATAACGGGACGGCATTATGACGGCCTCACCGCCCTGTCCTTCTCAGCGGCGGCTGTTCTTCTGTGGCGGCCGTTGTCGGTCTATGACGGCGGCTTTTGGCTCTCCTTCGGGGCGGTGCTGGGGCTTTTGCTTCTTCTGCCTCTCTTTCGGGGGCTTCCCTGCCAGGGGTTCTGGTCCAGCTTCTGCGTCAATCTGGTGATCTTCCCGATTCTTGCCTGGTATTTCTTCGAGTTTCCTCCCTGGTCCCTGATCCTGAATCTTGTGGTGATCCCCCTTTTCTCTGTGCTTCTGGTATCCGGCCTTGTGGGAAGCCTTCTTCTGTGGGCCTCCATTCCTCTGGGGGAATTGCTCCTTGGGGTGTGCAAGGGGATCTTCTGGCTCTATGAGGGGTGCTGCCGGATCGTCGCCCTGCTTCCCGGCGCGCGGGTCATCACCGGCCAGCCGGAGGTGTGGCAGATGGTCTTTTATTATCTCTGTCTCGCAGGGATCTTTGTCCTGCTGTGGAACTGGAAAAGGAAAACGCCTTAATGATCGATTCCGTTCCAGTCCCGGGCACAGGCGCAGGGCTATTCCCTGGATCGGATCCGCCGTCCTCCTTATAGCAGGGATCGGGATCCTGCTGTTCCCGGCGGAGGCAAGAGGAGAACTGTCTGTCACCGTGCTGGATGTGGGGCAGGGGGCACGGAATCTTCATCCGGGACCCGGCAGGGGGGCACCTGTCTCATTGACGGGGGCAGCAGTTCCGAAGACCAGATTGGCCGGTATACCCTGGAACCCTTTCTGAAATCCAAAGGCGTGGACCGGCTGGACTATGTGCTGGTCTCTCACGGGGACGTGGATCACTACAGCGGGATCCTGGAGCTGATCCAGAGGCGGGATCAGGGGATCGATATCGGAACGCTGGTACTGCCCCGGAGGAATCTCTGGGAAGAGCAGCTTGAGAATCTGGCCCTTCAGGCGCAAAGAGCCGGGATCCCTGTGGCGGTGATCGCTCCGGGAGACGTGCTGGGCGGGGGAGGGATGACCCTTACCTGCCTGCAGCCGGGAGAGGATTTTCCCCGGGGAGCCGGGAAATGAAGCCTCCCTGGTGCTGGCGCTCCAGTACGGGGAATTTGATATGCTGTTTACCGGGGATGTGGAAGGAAAGGGAGAAGATCTGCTGACCAGGATCCTGGAAGAAGATTACCAGGATGTGACATGGGACGTACTCAAAGCGGCCCACCACGGTTCGAAGAATTCCACCGGAGAGGCATTCCTTGAGGCGGCGGCGCCTTCGCGCACCCTGATCTCGGCAGGGAAGGACAACCGGTACGGCCATCCCCATAAGGAAACCCTGGAGCGGCTCCGGGAGGCGGGAAGCCGGGTGTATTCCACTGCGGACCACGGGGCCATTGAGATCCGGACAGACGGGAAATCCATGGGGATCACCGGGTTTTGCGGTTGAATTCATCCCGGAAATCTAGTATACTTCTCTAGGAAGAATGGAACTATCTCAGTCAGAGAAAGAAGGAATCATCCATGACATATGAAGAAGTCTTAGAGCAGGCAAGAACCTGTATCGGCAAGTACTGCAAGGCCTGTCCGGTGTGCAACGGCAAGGCCTGCTCTAACCAGATGCCAGGGCCCGGGGCCAAGGGAACGGGAACGGTGGCGATCCGCAATTATGAGAAATGGCAGGAGCTGTGTATCAATATGGACACCATCTGCGAGAACCGGCCTGCGGACACCAGCCTGTCCATCTTTGGACAGACATTTCAGTACCCCATCTTTGCGGCGCCTATCGGGGCTATGAAGCTGCATTACGGAGACAAGTACGATGACCTGGAATACAATGACATCCTGGTGTCTGCCTGTGCGGCGGAAGGGATCGCGGCATTTACCGGAGACGGCACCAATCCGGCGGTGATGGAGGGCGCGGCCCATGCCATCAGGGCGGTGAAGGGGCAGGGCATCCCCACGGTCAAGCCCTGGGATCTTGCCACCCTGCAGGAGAAATTCGCTCTGGTAAAGGAATCCGGTGCCTTCGCGGCTGCTATGGATATTGACGCCGCTGGTCTTCCATTTCTTAAGGGGCTGACCCCGCCGGCAGGAAGTAAGACGGTAGAGGAGCTTAAGGAAGTGGTGGCTGCGGCAGGAGTTCCCTTCATCGTGAAGGGAATCATGACTGTGAAGGGAGCCAGGAAAGCAAAGGAAGCAGGGGCTTCTGCCATCGTGGTATCCAACCACGGCGGCCGGGTGCTGGATCAGTGTCCTTCCACGGCGGAGGTTCTGCCGGAGATCGCGGACGCTGTGGGCAGTGAGATGAAGATCCTGGTGGACGGAGGGATCCGTTCCGGTGTGGATATATTCAAGGCTCTTGCACTGGGCGCGGACGCAGTGCTGATCGGACGGCCCTTTGTGACGGCGGTCTACGGGGGAGCGGCCGAAGGCGTTCATGCACTGGTTCAGAAACTGGCTTTGGAGCTTGCCGACACCATGGCGATGTGCGGAGCTCACAGCCTGGATGAGATTACAAGGGATATGATCAGATAATCTATGAAAAGTCTAAATGAAGACATCAAAACAGGACAGTTTAAGCAGGTATATCTTCTCTATGGAGAGGAAGCCTATCTGAAGAAACAGTATAAGGACCGGCTGACCAGGGCCATGCTGCCGGAAGGGGATACCATGAACTATGCCTATTATGAAGGCAAGGGGATCGACGGGGCGGAGATTATCGATCTGGCGGAGACCATGCCCTTTTTCGCGGAGCGCCGTCTGATCGTGGTGGAGAATTCCGGGTTCTTCAAGAGCGCGGAGCCTCAGCTTGCCGACTATATGAAAGAACTGCCGGAGACCGCCTGCTTTCTCTTTGTGGAACAGGAAGTAGACAAAAGAAGCAGGATGTTTAAGGCGGTGAAGACGGTGGGCCGGGCGGTGGAGCTTGGCCGGCAGGACGAGAAGACCCTGTGTTCTATTTCGACTTCTGGGGGCTTCCGCAATTTTCGGCTCGTCTCCCGAAACCCATTGCCGCATCGAAGGCCGCCATGCCTATATCGACCCCATTGCCGGAACCACGAAGCGCACCGGCGATGCAGAGCAGGACGCCCTCAATGCCCGGTAC
>ENA-OQCL01000672-OQCL01000672.1-human-gut-metagenome-genome-assembly--contig:-NODE-672-length-15195-cov-2.958057_pt1 | contig 15195 bp, 13 predicted proteins | sample MGYA00242502_ERZ504586 | MGnify/ENA primary metagenome ERZ504586 (study PRJEB26092, sample SAMD00036316) | human gut metagenome | host: Homo sapiens | study: EMG produced TPA metagenomics assembly of... | reverse complement strand
CTGGTATCTCCTGCCTGCAAATAGCCACGCAGCCCTTCCATTTGATTGTCGATGTCATGCTTAAATTTACGCAATTCATTCTGTTTGGCCAGCAGATCATCGAGATGTTTGAGCTGAAATTTTAGTTGCTGCTCATACTGTTCTTTTTCTCGAATGATGGCGCTTTGTCTACTTTGACGCTCATAAAGAAAGAGCGAAAAAGCGGTACATAGAAACAGACCAAGCGAGCTGAGCAGAATTTCTGTGTTGTATCCGGCTATCTCTAATTTGTAGGATATTTCAAACAACTGAAACGTCACGATCAGATAGCTGCAAAACAGCAAAAGAAACGCAAGCCAAAAATCTCTGCCAAGCTTTAATGATTTTCTCCTGCTCTGTACACGCACAACATTGCAGATCGCAAGTCCAGTTATTTTTGAAGCCAATACACAAAAAATATGATAATCCGAAGCATGGATCATATCCTCCACACTCATCTGCAAAGCAAAGGTGACAAAATAAACAACGACAACTTCCACGATTAAACCGATCATCGGTGTGATAATAACAGCAAGGGCTCTACCTCGTAAACTGCCTTTATATAGAAAGGACGCGATGCCAGCCAGCAGCATCATCACAACCACATTCACAAACTGAAACATCAGGAAATAGTTGCACACACCAAGCGCTATTCCCAAACAGATGACGCTTATCGCATACGCATTGGAACGAAGATTTTTTCCTGTGTTCCAAAAATGCCTCAAAGAGCAGGAAAAACATTCCCGCATCCGCAAACGCTGAGATTATATTGGACAGTTCGTAGACGCTCATATCCCAGCCTTCCTTTCGAGATAGCGCTGCCAGGCCTGGCGAAAATCTGCCTTATATTTTTCGCCGAGGGGGATGCGCGGCATATCTTTGTCGCGCAAGGTGATGTCTGCGGCGTTCACGGCGCGGACGTGCTCGAGATTGACGAGGAAGCCTTTGTGGGCGCGGGCGAAAATGCCAGGTGTGAGCGTGTTTTCCAGCTGCGACAGGGAGCTGCGGCTGCGGTAGACGGTGTCTTTGGTGTGAAATTCCAGATAATGGGCGACGCTCTCGATATAGAAGATCTCGTCGTAATAGAGATGCACGGTCTTTTTGTTGTCGGAGATGCTGAGACTGAGCCGTCGGCGCGCCAGCTCCCGCGCAACGGTGTCGATGGCGTGGGGCAGATCGGTGTCAAGCTGGGATTTTTCGACAAAATCCAGCACATTGTGGCCGAAGGCTTGTTTCATATAGCGCGTGTAGCTGGTGACGTAGATGACGATGACCTCATCGTCCATGTCGCGGATGGCGTTGGCGGTGTCGATGCCGTTCATCCCGCCCATTTCCATATCGATGAAAAGGGCATCGTAGCGCGCGCCGTTTTTGTAGGCAGCGAGCAGCGCTTCGCCGCTTGTGTAGGCGTCGTACTCGATGGCCAGCTCTGGGCGCTGGTCGAACTGATCCTGCAAAATATTGATGGCTGTCTGTTCGTCGTCACAGATCGCAAAGCGCATGGCGGCTCCTCCTCTCGTGTTTGTGATCATATAGTATTTATACCGAGTTTTCACCGCCTTGTCAATATCCTTGCGCGCAATGAAAAAGGACCGCGCAGGGCGGTCCGTGGGTTTAAAAAACTGAGCCAGGCGACGATCGATAGCGTGAAGAGGCTGGCGACGGTGGTGGCGAGAACGGTGCCAAGGGCATAGTCGCCTTCCTTGCGGGTGGACTGGGCGAACATGGCGGCTGCGACCATGGTTGGCAGCCCGGCGATGATGGAGATGGTGTGGGTCATGTCGGTGTTGCTGATGAACTGACTCATGACGGCGAAATACGCCAGCGGAAAGAGGAGCATTTTCACAGCGATGCCGATGTAGAGCTCTTTCTGGCGCAGCACAGGCGTCCAGTTGCAGAAGCAGAGCAAGCCGCCCATGTAGATGAGGGACATTGGCGTGGCGGCGCTGCCGATTTTGAGCAGACCGTTTTCGATGAGCTGCGGCAGCTGCAGATTGCAGACAATCAGCACGAGCGCGAGCGCGATGCCGCAGACGGCGGGATTGATGAAATTTTTCCAGTCGAAATGGCTTTTGCCGCGCGGCGTGGTGAGATAGAGCCCGTAGGTCCAGAAAAGGCTCTGGTCGATGATGGAAACGAGGGCGCTGTAGATGCCGCCGTGGGCAGGGCTCACAGAAAGCATCAGCGGCAGTCCGATGAAGCCGACGTTGCCGAAAACGAAGACGGCCTGGAAAATATCGGCGCGATCCGGCGGCAGCCGCAACAGACGTGCGAGAATGGCGAAGATCACGATGAGCGCGCCATAGAGCACAGCCACCATGAAGAGCACAGGCAGATCGGCGGCGAGCTGATCGCGGCTGGTGCCGTTCATCATATTGGCGAAGATCATGACCGGCAACAGCAGCTTCATGATGAGGGTGGCGAGGCGGTCGAGAAACTCGCGGGTGGTGACTTTCTTTTTCGCGGCGATGTAGCCGATGAGCATCATCAGGAAAAAGGAAACGAGCTGTTCGAGAATGATGAGAAAGGAATCCATGTGCAGTCCACCTTTACTGAGAATCAACGTTCCTATTATAGCATATTTTTTTCGCGCAAAGACAACGCCCCGGCGCACCTCTCGTTGGTGAGAAGCGCGTCGGGGCGTGCTGCATGTAAACCGTTAGACGGGAATTATCTGTTTTCTACAAGCTCTGCGAGGGAGCAATCTTCTCCGCGCAGAAACGGCAGCAGCGATTCTGCGATGGCGGCATCGCCAGTGCAGAGCACGGCGGCGCGGCTGGTGGTGAAGAGCGGCTCGTCGTAGATGGCGGTGAAATCCCCGCCTGCTGCGCGCAGGATGACGCCGCTGGCGGCGTAGTCCCACGGAAAGAGCTTGTTGGAAATGTAGGCGTCGAGGGTGCCTTCGGCGATGTGGCACATGGCCAGGCTCGCTGAGCCGAGGGCGCGGTGTCCGCGCACGGCACGGCTGAGATGATGGAGCGATTTTCCGGCGCGGCGGGATAGCGCGTTCATCGTCGGCAGGCTGGCGTCGAAGAGGGCATCTTCGAGGGCGACGGGCTCGCGCTTTGGCAGCGCGCGTTCGTTCGCGAAGGCTGGTCCGCCGGCTTCGGCATGGTAGTAGATGTCTTTAGCGACATCGTAGACAACGCCGAAAACTGGCGAAGCGCCGTCATAGAGCGCGACGCAGATGGCGAAATCGCGCCGTGTGGAGATGAAATTCGTGGTGCCATCGATGGGATCAACGATCCAGGTGAGGCCGCGCATCTCCTGGTTCTCCTTCTCCTCGGCGAAAAACGCTGCTTCTGGCGCAATCTCGGCGAGGCCAGTTTTGAGCGTATTCTGCACCCAAACGTCAAAATCGGTGACCAGATTCTGGTGGTTGTTTTCCTTGCGCCGCACGTTCATCGGCACAGAAGAAAGGCGCTCTTGCAGCGCCTTTCCTGTGGAACGTACCAGCGCGACTGTGGCTTGGCACTGGTCCATTGTCTTCTCCTTGATTATGCGTGTACGGCTGTGCGGGTGAAAGCCACGATGTTGGATGCGCCAGCAAGCTCTCTACCGTCGGCGAGCACGAGGGTTGGCGCAGCAACGATGCCGTACTGTTTGGCGAGCTCTGGCTCATCTTCCGCATAGATGCGGGTGTAGCCGACACCGGCTTGGTCAAGGGCGCGGATGGCGATCTGACAATTTGGGCAGGTGTGGGTGGTGAAGAGCAGATTCTGGCTCTGAGCAGGTTCTGGCTGCTGGGTCTCTTCTTTTCCTGCGGTGATGCCGAGGTCGCTGCCTTTGACTTTCATGACAAAGCGGCTCTTGGTGAGATCGTAGAGCTTGCGATCCTTGAATTCCTGGGTCTTGCCGTCGTTCCAGTTCTGCACTGGGCGATAGTAACCGGTGATGCGGCTGTAGACTTCGGTCTTGTTGCCGCAGATTGGGCAGGTGAACTGCTCGCCGGAAATGTAGCCGTGGTCTTTGCAGACGGAATAGGTTGGCGACAGGGTGTAGTATGGCAGCTCGTAGTTCTCGGCGATCTTACGCACGAGATTGGCAGCTGCTTTCCAGTCAGGCAGTTTTTCGCCGAGGAAGGCGTGGAAAACGGTGCCGGAGGTGTAGAGGGTCTGCAGTTCGTCCTGGATGTCGAGGGCAGAGAAAATGTCTTCGGTGTAGCCGACAGGCAGGTGCGAGCTGTTGGTGTAGTATGGGGTGTCCCCTTCCTTCGCTGCGGTGATGATGTCCGGATAGCGTTCGCGGTCATGCTTGGCGAAGCGATAGGTGGTGGATTCTGCTGGGGTGGCTTCGAGATTGTAGAGATCGCCGTATTCTTCCTGATAATCGGAGAGACGGTCGCGCATGTGGTTGAGCACTTCCTTGGCGAATTTCTGAGTCTCGGCGTGGGTGAGATCGGCGCGCAGCCAGTTGGCGTTGAGGCCGACTTCGTTCATGCCGATGAGGCCGATGGTGGAGAAATGGTTGTCAAAGCTGCCGAGGTAGCGCTTGGTGTATGGATAGAGGCCAGCGTCGAGCAGATTGGTGATGACGGTGCGCTTGGTCTTCAGGGAACGCGCAGCGACGTCCATGAGATGGTCGAGGCGTGCGTAGAAATCTGCTTCGTCCTTGGCGAGATAGGCGATGCGTGGCAGGTTGATGGTGACAACGCCGACGGAGCCGGTGCTTTCCCCGCTGCCGAAGAAGCCGCCGCTCTTTTTGCGCAGCTCGCGCAGATCAAGACGGAGACGGCAGCACATGCTGCGCACGTCGCTTGGCTGCATGTCGCTGTTGATGTAGTTGGAAAAATATGGCGTGCCGTATTTGGCGGTCATTTCAAAGAGCAGGCGGTTGTTTTCCGTATCGGACCAGTCGAATTCCTTGGTGATGGAATAGGTTGGGATCGGATACTGGAAGCCACGGCCCTGGGCGTCGCCTTCGATCATGACTTCGATGAAGGCTTTGTTGACCATGTCCATTTCACGCTTGCAGTCGCCGTAGGTGAAATCCATTTCCTTGCCGCCGACGATGGCTGGCAGATCCTTGAGGTCGTTTGGCACGGTCCAGTCGAGGGTGATGTTGGAGAATGGCGCCTGGGTGCCCCAGCGGCTTGGCGTGTTGACACCATAAATGAAGCTTTCGATGCATTTCTTGGTCTGGTCGTAGGTCAGGTTGTCGGCCTTGACGAATGGCGCCAGGTAGGTATCAAAGGAAGAGAACGCCTGCGCGCCGGCCCATTCGTTCTGCATGATGCCGAGGAAGTTGACCATCTGGTTGCAGAGGGTGGCGAGATGCTTCGCTGGCGCAGAGGTGATCTTGCCGGGGATGCCGCCGAGCCCTTCCTGGATCAGCTGCTTCAGGCTCCAGCCGGCGCAGTAGCCGGTGAGCATGGAAAGATCATGGAGATGGATGTCGCCATTTCTGTGAGCGTCGGCCACTTCCTTGTCGTAGATCTCGCTGAGCCAGTAGTTGGCGGTGATGGCGCCGGAGTTGGACAGGATCAGCCCGCCGACGGAATAGGTGACGGTGGAATTTTCCTTGACGCGCCAGTCTTCGACGTTGACGTAGCTGTTGACGAGGGTTTTGTAGTCGAGGATGGTCGAGGAAACGTTGCGCACGTTTTCGTGTTGCTTTCTATATAATATGTAGGCTTTTGCAACATCGGCGTACCCGCTCTGGCTGAGAATGCTTTCGACGCTGTCCTGGATGTCTTCCACCTGGATGAGGTGGTCTTTGATCTTTGGTTCAAAGTCTGCGGTCACGCGCAATCCCAACAAATCAATAATATCATCTGTATATTCACGCTTGCAGGCATCAAAGGCTTTCTTGATAGCAGACGTGATCTTCTGCAGATTAAACGCCACAATACTGTTATCGCGTTTTACAACTTGGTACATAGATGTCAGTCCTCCCATAGTTTTTGCTTAAGGTCATAAACTAATCATAGCAAAGAAAAACCGGACTGTCAACAGTCCGGTACTATATATTGTTGTTTCTCCAGGGATAAGCCCTACATATAACACTAGATACCGCGCAGCTCAGTGACTGGCAGATATTTTTTTGCCTCGGCAAGGAGGGTGCGCATCTCCTCGTCATTATACGCTGAGAGAGAAGTATCGCGCACCTGGTCGCGGGCGACGAAGCACTGCAAGTAGTAGCGCGGCGCGCCCTGGAGCCATTCGCAGATGGTGCGGATATCTTCAATTGTGTGATATTCTCTGACGACGGTCGTGCGGAATTCATAGTCGACATGGCCTTCCATCAAAAATTTTTGGCTGCGTATATAGGGGTCACGTCGAGGTCTGGCACGCCGACGGTCTCAGGATAGCGCGCCGGTGTGTTTTTGATATCCATGGCGACGTAATCGACGAGGTTTTCGCCGACGATGGCGGCGAGCTTTTCCGGAAATCCGCCGTTGGTGTCGAGCTTGATCTGATAGCCGAGGGCTTTGACGGCGCGCAGAAAATCGGCGATATCTGGCTGCAGCAGCGGCTCACCGCCGCTGACGCAGACGCCGTCGAGCAAGCCCTGGCGTTTTTTCAGAAAAGCGAGCACGGCGTCAGTGTCTTCCCCGGGACCGAAAGGCCCGCTGATGAGCTCACTGTTGTGGCAATAGGGACAGTTGAGCTGACAGCCGCCGGTGAACAGCGTCGCAGCGACGTGTTCCGGATAGTCCAGAAGGGTGAGTTTTTGTAGTCCTTGTATGTTCATGCGTCTTCTCCTCTTACTTCACGAGCTCCTCGAGCTTGGTCCAGATGGCGCGTTCTTCCTGAGCGCTTTCGCCGTGACGTTTGAGATCGTTCCACGCCGGGAACTGGCTGACGATCTCGTTGTGGAGCTGGGCGTCTTCGTCTGTCGGCAGATCGGTGTCGGTGTTCATGCGCTGCCAGTGGGCCTGGTAGGTATCGCTCTGCACCTTTGCTGCCGGCAGCGCGGAAACAGCCACGAGGGCACAGTTGAGAAATGCGGCCATGAGCAGCAGCTTGGCGGTGCCGGAGCGCCCGTCGTCGCGACGTGTGGACAAAGCGATGACAGCCAGCGGCACAATGAACCAGAGAAAGGCGACGCTGCGCGCCCACCAGATCGTCGGCGAAAAGAGCGCGATCGCCAAAAGTGGCAGCAAAAACCAGAGGAAAGCGGTGCGGCGTCCGATGTAATCCGGCTGTTCCTCCTCTTCCTCGTCTTCACCTTCGTTGTCGATGTAGATGGCGTTGTCGTCGACGGTACGGCGACGCGGCGCGATGATGGCGACGAGGGTCAGCACGACGCCGAAAATGATCAGAAGCCCGCCAAGGAAACCAAATCCGCGCAGCGGCACATCGGCGCGCGCATAGGCGGAATGAAAGAGCGCAGTGAACTGCTGCAGCAGGATGTTGAGATTGAGGGAGCCGACGTCTGGCGAAGCGATGAGGCTGTAGAGAAAACGGCCGAACCAGGTTTTTCCTTCTAATATAACAGGCGTGTAGGCGCTGGTCACATCGACCTTACAGATCAGCGAGCCGGTGTCGACGAGGTTCTGGATGTACGGGTTGAAACCGAGGATGACAAAGCCGGTGAAGATCACCAGCGCAGCGCGAATGGCCAGCCAGCGTACGGCGCGTTTTTTGTAGAGCACGGCGACGGTGATGAAAAAGCTGGCAGCGAGCACAAAGGCTGCTGTGAGCCCGCCGGACTGAGCATGCAGGATGAAGATCCAGAGCGCAGCCAGAACGCCCAGAAGGTCGCTGTGCAGATAGCCTTCATTTAAAATGAGATAGCCCAGGAGTAGAAAGCTCTGGATACAATAGGCCAGCGCAGCGTCGGCGTAGAGGCTGAACACCTGCGAGATCGCCACAGGGCTTACGAGAGAGAGCAGTGCAGCCAGCGTCGCCACGCGGCGGCGACCGTCTGAGAGCCAGACAAAGCAGTGACGCGCCAGCAAAAAACGCTGGCACGGCGAAAAGCAATGTGTGCACCTTGGCCATTTCGTAATGGCCGAGGAAGGCGTAGACGCTCGCATCCACATACCAGAAGGCTTTGCCGGAGCGCAGCACCACATTCCGAACGCTCGCGGCGTCGTCGTAGATCGGATTCCAGCCAGCGGCGAGCTGCACGATGGCTTCGGTATAAAATCCACGGCCCCAGTTGGAATGCTCCCAGATCACGCTGACGGCGTAGCCGCAGAGGATGACCGCTGCGAGAAAACTCACGCCCATGAGCACGAGCGCGCGCTTGCGGATCGGGCGGCCGTCGATCTTTCCCAGCCAGTAGAGCCCGACGAGGCTGAGCACAATGACGAGAGGCAGCGTAAAAGAAAACACGCGCAGCCCCACCAGCGCTGCAAACGCATTCACGAGAAAAAGCACGCAGAGCATGAAAAGCCAGCCACAGGCCCACGCGACGGAGCGCGCGAGCGGCGGCATGTTGCTGTCTGTCATTGTCCCACCTCCTCTGCTATCTGCGAAAAACCGCCCTGCCTTCCGTGCCACAGAAAACAGGGCGATGCTTGGATCATTTTTGTACCGCACCGTCGATGAGCTGGTGCTCGTCGGTCGAAATAACGTGGCGGCGTTCCATCAGCATGCGTTCGCGCATGCTCCAGAGGCTTGGCGAATAGTCCACGTAATAATGATGCGGATTTTCAAAGCGCTTGACTTCGTCCCAGAGGGTTTCGATCTCGCTCTTACAATATTCGCGGATCTCCGCCACACTTGGGCAGTCGTAAACGAGCTGGCCTTTCTCGAAGATCGGCACCTGCAGACGTTCTGCGCGATAATTCTTGACGGTCTTACGTTTCCAGACGGCGTTTGGATCGAAGATCTCGATCGGCTTGCTGTCGTCGATGGTCTCGTCGGCGAGCATCACGAGATCGGCGATGGCCTTGTTCGTTTCAAGATCGAAGAGGCGCCATGGCATTTTGTAGCCTGGCGTGGTGATCTTGCCAATGTTTTCGCTGATCTTGATGCGTGGCTGCAGGAGTCCGTCCTCTTCCACGGCGACCATTTTGTAGACGCCGCCGAACACAGGATCGCTCTTGCAGGTGATGAGGCGTTCGCCGACGCCGAAGCTGTCGAGCTTGGCGCCCTGCACGAGCAGATCCTGGATGAGAAATTCATCCAGCCCGCCGCTGGCGACAACGGCACAATCTTCGAAACCCTCGGCGTCGAGGATCTCGCGCACGCGCTTCGAGAGATAAGCGATGTCGCCGCTGTCGATGCGCACACCTGCTGGGCGGTAGCCCTTCGGCACGACGACTTCCTTGAACACCTTGATGGCGTTTGGCAGTCCGGAGCCGAGCACGTCGTAGGTGTCGATGAGCAGGGTGCAGGCCTGTGGATAGGCTTCGGCGTAGAGACGGAAGGCTTTTTCTTCGTCGTTGAAAAGCTGCACCCAGCTGTGGGCCATGGTGCCGAGCGCTGGCACGCCGTAGTCGCGATCTGCCGCTGTGTCGGCAGAACCAGCAACACCGCCGATGTAGGCAGCGCGCGCGCCGTAGTTGGCGGCGTCTGGTCCCTGGGCGCGGCGGGAACCAAATTCCATGACACTGCGGCCCTTGGCTGCGCGCACGATGCGGTTGGCCTTGGTGGCGATGAGACACTGGTGGTTGATCGTCAGAAGCAGCATCGTCTCCAGGAACTGCGCCTGGATGACGGGACCGCGCACGGTGACCAGCGGCTCATGCGGAAAGACCGGGCGCCCTTCCGGCACTGCCCAGATGTCGCACTCGAATTTGAAATCGCGCAGGTACTCGAGGAAGCCTTCGTCGAAAAGTTGTTTGCCGCGCAGGAATTCGATGTCCTCGTCGGTGAAGTGGAGATTGTTGAGATAATCGATCAACTGCTCCAGCCCAGCCATGATGACAAAGCCGCCCTCATCCGGGATCTCGCGGAAAAACATATCAAAATACACAATCTTGTCTTTCAGACCGTTGATGAAATACCCGTTCCCCATGGTGATCTCATAAAAGTCTGTCAAGAGCGTCAGGTTACGCTCGTTCATAATCGTCATCCCCCTTAGGCGCGCCACAGTTCAATGGCGGAGAGCCCATCCTCAAGGCAATAATCCTTGTTGTATTCGTAGATCTGATCCAGAACGCCAGCGCCTTCCGGCTGATTTTCGTCGCGACGGATCAGCGGTTTTACATGTTCAAAAAACGTTGTGCGCAGAAGCTCTTCGCCGATGACCGCTTCAAACACGCCCTGCAGATCGGCGATGCGGAATTGTTCCGGCACCCAGTTGAAGGCGATCGGCGTGCGGTAGAGTTTGGTGCGCAGGCTTTCGACAGCGCAGCAGATCATCTCGAGATGGTCGAAGGCCAGCGCGTCGGCGTCTTCGTGTACTTCGCGACGCCAGCCGCCTCTGCCATCACTGATGAGATCGATGCTGCCTGTGATCACGATGTCATCGTGTGTGAGCGACAGGTGGCAGCGATAATGCTCTGGCGAATGCGCTTCGGTGCGCATGGAAACGCTGAACCACGCTGCTTCGGCGGCGTCGTCTGCCGCGCTCACATCGCCTGATTCGCCATAGGGCACGACGGCCAAAAAGCACTGGGTGATCACGCGCGTGCGTGGATCGCGGTCTGGGCGACTGAAGGTGGCGACATCGCCCTGATAAACCGGCGCAAGACCGGTTTCCTCCTGGCATTCGCGGGCAGCACAGTCGGCCAGTCTTTCAATTTTTTTCGAGAAATCCGCCAGGCAGCGCCCAGCCGCCGGCGAAAGGCGGGCGACCACGCTTCACGAGCAGAAGCTCGAGCTTGCGCTGCGGATAATTTTTTCGTGGCATTCTCCGGCGTGTCAAGGGCGCGAAAGACGGCGCTGTCGGCGGTCACCGACGGATGCCAGTAGGGGCTGTCGTCGTAGCCCTCACAAAAACGGATATCTTCCTCGCTGAGTTGCATCTCCATTCACCTCGCTCAGATCCAGGCGTCGGTGTCCTGCGCCGGCGCAAGCTCCCAACCGTCGTAAACGGCGAGCTCTTCTTCGATGGCTTCGAAGCATTCGTAGGTTTTTTCGGTCAGCGTCATCAGGTTGAGGTCGTGCTTAGCGAGCATCTTCAGCCCCAGGCTCATCGGCTCCAGCTCTTCCTCGTACATGTGGTCGTCGATGACCTCAAAGCCGAGAATCTGCAGCTGGGTAGCGACGCGCGCGCGGGTTGCGCCGTCCTGGAAGTAGAAATAATAGTAGACGCTGTAATCGTGGTCGAGATCGATGCCGGCTTCCTTGAGATTCTGCACCATGTAGCGGTTGCGGATGTGGGCCATGTCGATCTCAGATGGATAGATGGCGTCGAAGAAGAAGCGCCAGCCGCCGTCGTTGTCGCTCATGTAGTTGAAGTCGTAGTCGCTGTATTCAGAAGCGATCTTGCCGACGAGCGGCGCCAGATATTCAACGTCCGGGCCGTAGAAATAGAACATGCGCGTGCCGGCGTAGGTGACGGAGCCGACAAAGCGGGCGCGGGCTTCTTCGTCCATGACCTTGACAATGTAGCTCTGGATCTCGAGGATCTTGTCTTCCTCTTCTTCCTTATAAAAGGCCGTCGATGTCTGGATCGAGGAATTCCATCTGGATCCCCATGAGCCAGTGCATGCGCCGGGATCGGCGCCTTATCGCCGATGGCCACGTCAACGTTGACGAGGGCGCGGCCGTCGTCCATGCTCGTAACGTAGAGCTCATACTGCGGTGGGATGTCCAGCGCCGGATCGCGCACGGCGTCGTCATCTGCAAAGCTGAATTCAATTTTCTGTCTGATCTCTTTATCTAAATTTTCCATTGGAACCTCACTTAGTCTCAAAATATTCAATATCTCTAGTATAACGGATTCGCCGGAGCGCGTAAAGAAAGAAAGACGATGGATAAGATTTATTTCTGTCGCGTTGTCGCCGACGCGCGCTGGCGAGCATGCGCGCGCGAAAAGCCGACGCCGCTCATTTTTCACCGCTGCGCATGCGGCTAGCGATTGACAAGGCTCTGCCGCCGTTTTATACTTAATCATGGGTCAGCAGATGACCCGCGCGATATTGTCAACCGCGCCTGCCTCGGCGGGCGTTTTTTATTCATCAGAGGAGGCAAAAGAATGGGCAACGATACCTTCTATATTACCACACCGATCTATTATCCAAGCGCCAAGCTGCACATCGGCAACGCCTACAGCACGGTGCTCGCCGACACTGCTGCACGCTACAAAAAAATGCGCGGCGTCGACACCTTCTTTCTCACCGGCAGCGACGAGCACGGCATGAAGATCCAGCGCGCCGCCGAAGCTGCTGGCATGACGCCAAAACAATACGTCGACGAGATCGTCGAAGGGCCTGGCGGATTTAAAAACCTCTGGCAGGCGCTCCTCATCGACTACGACAAATTCATCCGCACCACCGACGACTACCACGTCAAAGCGGTGCAGAAGCTCTTCCAGATCATCTACGAAAAAGGCGACATCTACAAATCTTCCTACAGCGGCCACTACTGCACAAGCTGCGAAACCTTTTTCACCGATCTGCAGCTGGTCGACGGTGATCACTGCCCGGACTGCGGCAAGAAAACAGAGATACTCTCGGAAGAAAGCTATTTCTTCAAAATGAGCAACTACCAGGATGAGCTCCTGAAATACATCGACGAACATCCAAACTTCATCGTGCCGGAAAGCCGCCGCAATGAAATGGTGAACTTCATTAAGGGCGGGCTCGAAGATCTCTGCATCTCCCGCTCCACCTTCGACTGGGGCATTCCTGTGCCGATCGACGAAAAACACGTCATCTACGTCTGGTTCGACGCCCTTTCCAACTATATCACAGCTCTCGGCTGGGGCTCGGACGACGACAGCCTCTACCAGAAATTCTGGCCAGCGAACGTGCACGTTGTCGGCAAAGACATCGCGCGCTTCCACGCGGTGATTTGGCCAACGATCCTGCTCGCTGCCGGCATTCCGTTGCCAAAGCAGGTTTTCGGCCACGGCTGGGTGCTTTCTGACGGCGGCAAGATGAGCAAATCCAAGGGCAACGTCGTCGATCCGTTCAAACTCATCGACAAATACGGCGTCGACGCTGTGCGCTACTATCTCCTGCGCGAGATCCCTGTCGGCCAGGACGGCAACTACACCGAAGAGCTCTTCATCACCCGCTACAACAACGACCTCGCCAACGACTACGGCAACCTCGTCAGCCGCACCGTGTCGATGATCGACAAATACTGCGGCGGCATCATGCCAGCGCCTGAGCAGGAAGAAGTCATCGACGAAGACCTCGTGCAGATGGCCGTCACCCTGCCTGCACATGTTGCGCTCGAGCTCGACAAGCTCAACTTCCCTGGCGCCCTCAGCCGCATCTTTGCGCTGATCGGCCGCGCCAACAAATACATCGACGAGACAACGCCATGGATCCTCGCCAAGGACGACAAATACCACGCGCGTCTCATGACCGTGCTCTACAATCTCGCCGAGATCTGCCGCATCACGACGATCCTGCTGAAACCATTCATGCCAAATCTGGCGCCACGCGTTTCGGAGCAGCTCGGCGTCGATCTCACCCAGGCAACCTGGGCAGACGCCACCACCTGGGCAATGACGCCTGCTGGCTGCAAAGTCACCAAGGGCGAACCGCTCTTCCCTCGCATCGATCCAAAGAGCATCGAGATCAAGGAAGAACCAAAAGAAGAAACGCCATCTGTTCAGTTCAAGGACGAGATCACCTTTGACGATTTCAGCAAGCTCGATCTGCGCGTCGCCGTTGTCAAAGACTGCCAGCCAGTCAAAAAAGGCCGACAAGCTCCTGCAGTTCACCCTCGACGTTGGCGGCGAAGAACGCACCATCGTCAGCGGCATCCGCAAATTCTACGACGATCCAGCAGCGCTCATCGGCAAAAAGCTCGTCATCATCGCCAATCTGGCGCCAAAGAAGATCCGCGGCACCCTCAGCCATGGGATGATCCTCACTGCTGCCACCGACGACGACAGCGCGCTGGAAGTGCTCAGCGTTGAAAACGCTGAGATCCCATCTGGCGCCACCATCAGCTGAGGCGCGTCATGGACTATCTCATGGACACCCACTGCCACGTCATGGATCCGGCCTTCGCCGACGATTATGACGAGGTATTGGCGCGAACACTCACCCTCCGCGCCGTCGTGAACATCGGCTGCAATTTCGAAGACGCCGAAGCCGCCGTCGCTCTCGCGGAAAAGGAGCCGCAGGTCTACGCCGCCGTGGCGCTACATCCAGAGGACGCGCGCAAGTACGACGAGGCGAAATGGCAGCGTCTGTGCGTGCTGGCAAAGCATCCGCGCGTTGTTGCCATCGGCGAGACCGGCCTCGACTATCACTGGGACACCGCAACGCCTGAGGAGCAGAAGATCCTTCTGGCGAAACACATCGCCCTCGCCAAGGAACTCTCCAAGCCCCTCATCATCCACGACCGCGAAGCGCACCGCGACTGCTTCGACGCGCTCTGGGCCGGTGGCGCTGAGGAAGTGAGCGGTGTTTTCCACGCTTACTCCGGTTCCGTGGAAATGATGCACGAAGCCGTCGCCCACGGATTTTACATCGGCCTCGGCGGCGTTGTCACCTTCAAAAATGCCAAAACCGCCAAGGAAGTCGCCAAGCAGGTGCCTCTCGATCGCCTGCTACTCGAGACCGACTGCCCATATATGACACCTGTGCCATTCCGCGGCAGACGCAACGAGCCAAGCTATGTGCGCTACGTCGCCGAAGAGATCGCGCGCCTGCGCGAGATCGACGTGAACGACCTCTGCCGCATCACCTGGGAAAACGCCTGCCGACTGTTTAAGACGGAATTTTAATAGAAAAGACCAAAGTAACGACTGATTCTCAGCCTATACTTTGGTCTTTTTCTTGCTCGCAATCGTTCAGCCTTAATTTCCCAGGCTTTCGAGCATCAGCTGTTCGATGCGTAAAGCATCCGGTTGAAAGCGCGTAAACTGGATCCCTTGTCGCAGCATACGAATCACGCGCCGTGCAGCACGATCTATTTCCAGCCTTTCATTTGGATTTGCGATCTGTACCGCTTGCCCGCCACGAAAGTACGGCTCCTCAACAAATGATGCTGAAACTGGAAACATGTCCTGCAAAAGCAGTGCCGCATTTTTTCCGGCGATCTGTGTTATTTTCAGAGACACCGTCTCGCGTCCATTACGTTGGCGCTTAGCAATGATGCGCTCATATTTTTCCACTTTTGAGCTGCACGGTATCATCCAATACAATCC
>ENA-OQCL01000671-OQCL01000671.1-human-gut-metagenome-genome-assembly--contig:-NODE-671-length-15224-cov-6.062993_pt1 | contig 15224 bp, 12 predicted proteins | sample MGYA00242502_ERZ504586 | MGnify/ENA primary metagenome ERZ504586 (study PRJEB26092, sample SAMD00036316) | human gut metagenome | host: Homo sapiens | study: EMG produced TPA metagenomics assembly of... | reverse complement strand
ATTCTTCTATATCACGAAAGCGTGGTTCCTGTTCGTGTTTTTCCGTGATAAATGCTGTAACCTCTTCCATGCGCTCCTTGCTGAGTTTATATTTCTTTGAAAAAATAAACAACGAAAGAAGAACGAAAATAGGCGGAATGAGGAACATCATCACGCAAATTGCATTCTGTGCGGAAGCGGGCTGTGAAATACCCTGCTTGACAAGCTCGCCGTCATAATGCGAAAGCTGGTACCGGCCGCCGACAATAAGCTCGGACTCGAATAAGCGCTTCTAACAGCAGGCTTTTCATGGAGAAAACGATGGAGTCCGTCCGGTAGCCGAGCTTGAATTCGCCATAATCCACAATATCCGCCAGCATGATCGTTTCCGCCACAAACATACAGCCGATCCCCATGCAGCCCACAATGCCGAAGATGGCAAACAGGATAAACTGGTTGAGCACCGGGCCGAATAGCCCCATGCCGAGATAGCCGATGATCGAGAGGAGCATGGCCCCCTTGATGACACGGTTGCGCGTGAACTTTTTGGAGAGCACAGGCAAAAGAATCAGGCCCAACGCCTGGCCAACGCCGCCAATTGCGCCGAACACGGAATATAAATCTCTGTTTTCTAACACGGATTCAAAATAGTAGATGCCTAAGCCATTGGTTAAATACCAGCCGGTGTTAAAGCAGATCGCGGTGAGAATAAAGATGAGGAGCTGATCGTTATTTTTGATGGTCAGAAACGCGCGCTTCAAGGTGAATTTTTCCTGATGCTCCGGCTTTGGATGGACGGTTTCCTTCGTGGTGAAAAAGGTCACTAGGCAGCCTAATACCAGCAAAACGCCGCAGATGGCCGACCAATAGCTAAAGCCGATTGCATCGTTGCCCTTACCAAAGAGATTGAGCATTGGCACGGTCAACACAACGATAATGATCTGGCCAAAGCCGGAGAAAAAGCGCGGGAAGGTTGCCGCAAGATTGCGCTCCTGCGGGTCGCTTGTCAATACGGGCACCATCGACCAATAGGGGATATCTACAATCGTATAGGACATGCCCCAGAGGACATACATCACAGCTACATAAACGTAAAGGCCGATATTAACCGCACTGCCCGATACAGAAAGCCGGGGTTTGTAAACAGGAAGAACAGCACCACAGCATTCAGAAGCGAGCCTGTTAAAATCCAGGGGCGGAATTTGCCCGCGCGCGTGTGCGTATTGTCAACGATCGTGCCCATCATCGGATCGTTAATACCATCCCAGATCCGGGCGCAGAAGGCGACTACGCCAACGTAAAACGGTGCGATAAGCAAAACATTTGTCAAATAATTATTGAGGAATGAATTGAATAATCCATAGCTCAAATCCATGCCGATCGCGCCTACGCCGTAGCCAAGGTATTTTCGCAGAATATATGCATTCCGCTCACTCTTCGTTTTCTCCATTCTCTTTCCTCCAAAATCTAGTAGTCCGAAACAATTATAATGGTATTGTAACTTTTTCCGCAATCCACGTCAACAGAAAAAGTGACTGAACTTGACAGGAATGCATTTACCACCTACAATAATGCAGATTTATCTTTCCAGGAACGTTTTCGTTTGGAAGATCGCGCTTTCAAATTTCACTTTATGTTTTTCAGGCATAAATATTGTTATCATTTTTACTGCGGCAAAGCCGCGCAGGAAAGGTATGGTCATCATGATGGAGCTGCAATTACAGCCGTTGGCCGCAGAGGGCAATGGCCTGCTTGCCCGCAACCCGGACCGTGGGTTGCGCCTTGAATTGTATATGGGGGAGGAGATCGCCTGCGATGTATTCACCGTCAGCCGCATGGCAAACCCGGCGGCGCATATCGAGAGGGTGATTGAAAAAGGCATTGCCCGCTGCGCGCCGGAGCAGATCACGCTCGCACAGGTTTATTTTTACCTAACCGGCTACCGGGGCGGAGAGATTGACGAAGCGGGCTTTCAGGCGATGCAGATCTATTTTGATACCCTGCGCGCGCATGGGCTCAAGGCGCTGCTGCGCTTTGCCTATTCAACCGACCATGGAGTGAATGACGCGACCCAGGCGGATATGCTGCGCCATATCGAACAGCTGCGCCCCTTTTTGGAGCGGAACAAAGCGTACATCCACGTTTTGCAGGCGGGGATGATCGGCGCATGGGGAGAATGGCACAGCGAAAAAAAGCGCGTCAGCCGCAAAAAAATCCTGTGCGCGCTGGCGCAAGCGGCACCAGAGGGTATGTATCTCCAAGTGCGCCTGCCCGGGCTGCTCAAGCTGCTCGGCAAGCGGCACCCTGCCTATTGCAGGACTGGGCTGCACGACGACTCTTTTTTCGGTAATATCAAGGCGAAGCAATATGAAAACGGCGGCTTTGACCCGGGCACGCGCATGTATCGTACGGCTTTGGCGAAATCGCCGGAGAGCCCACAGGATGGCGAGCTTTATTGGAGCAGTTGGAACCATGCAAATGGCGTTTACTGCGACGGCCTGCGCGCGGTGGAGCGGCTGGCGGAGCTTCACTTCACTTCTTTGAGCGCAGTGCACGGCTATCAAGATTACCCAGAGAACGAAACCAAAACGACGATGGGCCGCTGGAAGCGGCAGGAGATCACGCCGGAGCTTTTGGCTGAAAGGGGGATTCCCTGCGACCTCGCCTGGTTTTGCAACGAATCGGGCGAGCGGGTATCCCGCAGCGTATTTGCATATGTGCGTGATCATCTGGGCTACCGGCTTCAGGCAAAAACGCTGCGGCTGGAGGGCGATTGGAAGCCGGGTGCACAGATGCATGCTGCTCTGACCGTTTCTAATTATGGCTTTGCGGCCGGCTTTCACCTGCATGCCGGTTTCGCAATGTTGGATAGCTCCGGCCGCGTGCTCTGTGAGTGCCCGGCAGGGGAACCGGATCAGTGGCGCGCCGCACAGCCCGGTGGGGCGGGGGAAGCGCCGCGGTATACGGCGGCCGCATGGGTTCCCCTGCCAAAGAAAAGCGGGGAATACCGCCTTGCGTTTTATCTGCGTAACAGCGCCGGGCAGTGTGCAAAGCTTGCAAACCAGATGGAGATGGAGCATGGGTATCATATTTTGTATCCCTTTTCCTTATTATAGTCATTTGCACCGGCTTGTGCAGCGCAGTTCGGCCAAAAAATAGCGGCTGGCCGGTTGCGCCAGCTGTAAAAAAGGGCGGATTGATTGACAAATGCCCCGTGGAGGGATACAGTGAAACCAGGGCGGATTCTCAGGCGGCTCCGCCGCTGGGAACGATCCAGTTTTGATGGAGGCGATAGGATGGAGCACAATGTTGAAATCAATGGCGTTTCAATCTGCTATGAGCAGCAAGGGGGTGGCCGGCCAGTGATCCTGCTGCATGGCAACGGCGGTAGCCACCACACCTTTGACGGTTTGATAAAAAGGCTCTCGGCCTCCTACACCGTTTATGCGCCGGATAGCAGGGGCCATGGGCACAGCGGGAAGGCCGGACCGCTCTCCTATGAGCAGCTTGCCAGCGACACGGCGGAGTTGATCCGGGTGTTAGGCCTGGAGAAGCCCATGCTTTATGGCTTCAGCGATGGAGGGATTGTCGGCCTGCTTGTTGCCTCCGGCTGGCCGGGGCTGCTCTCGAAGCTTGCGGTCAGTGGGGCGAATTCCAGCCCTGCGGGATTGAAAGCGCCCAACCGGTTTGCCTACCGGCTCATTTATGCGGTCACCCAGAGGCAGCAGACCGGCATGATGCTGCACGGCCCTGCACTCACACGGGCGGAGCTTTCGCGCATCACCGTGCCCACGCTTGTAACGGCGGGGGAGCGGGATGTGATCCGTGAGGAGGATACGCGTTTTATCGCGGCGCATATTCCACATGCAGAGTTAAAAATTCTGCCCGGGGAGAGCCATGGCAGCTATGTGCACGATTCGGATAAGATCGCGCGCCTCCTTCTTCCCTTTTTTGGGCAATAGGATCATCGATAGATTGCAGAAATATTTCAATCGGTAACAGGTTTCTTACAATTTCGTTACTTTCGGATGGGACGTATTGACGAAACCAGTGGCAGCCGATATACTTTTCAACAGAGGTTTGACGCCTCTATTTTCAATTCATGAAAAGAACAAGGAAGGGGGAACAGGTTTGACGAAGAATGTTCTTGAATTGTTGGAGCATTCCGCACAGAGGTTCCCGGAAAAAACAGCGTTTGTAGAAGAAAAAGAGACGATTTCTTACGCATCCTTTTTAGGCCTTTGCCAATCGGCCGGGACGGGGCTGCTGGCGCTTGAAGCATATGGCCGCCCGGTTGCAGTTTATATGGATAAAGGGATTGCCTGCCTTGCAGCGATGCTGGGTGTTGCGTACAGCGGCAGCTTCTATACGGTGATTGATACCCATATGCCCGCTGCCCGCATCCAGAATATTTTCAGCACGCTTGCCCCGGTTGCCGTGTTGACGGATGCCGCGCATGCGCAGGCGGCGGCGGAGTTCCTGGGCAACGCGAGGCTGGTGCTGTTCGAGGAGATTGCGCAAACGCCTTGCAATCGGGAAGCTCTTGCACGAATCCGGAGCAGAATGATCGATACCGACCCGCTGTATGCGCTCTTTACCTCCGGCTCCACAGGCATTCCGAAGGGCACGGTGGTGTGCCATCGCAGCGTGATTGATTATGCGCACTGGGTAACGCAGACCTTTCACATTACGCAGGATACGGTTTTTGCAAGCCAGACGCCTTTTTATTTCAGCATGTCGGTGCTTGATATTTTTGCGACGCTCGGGAGTGGTGCAACGCTTTGCATGCCGCCGAAATCCTATTTTTCATTTCCGGTCCAGCTGCTTGAATACATGGAGGCGCAAAAGGTAAACACTATTTATTGGGTGCCGTCCGCACTCGGCTTGATCGCGCGGATGAAGGCCTTGGATTACGTAAAGCCATCTGCGCTATCGACGATTCTATTCGCCGGCGAAGTGATGCCGGTGAAATGGCTTAATATTTGGCGCTCGCATTATCCGCAGGCGTTGTTTGCCAACCTCTATGGTCCGACGGAGGTGACTGACATCTGCGCTTATTATATCGTTGACCGCCCATTTCGGGAGGATGAATTGCTGCCGATTGGCCGCGCATGTGATAATTGCGGATTATTGGTGCTGGATGAAAACGGCTGTGAGCCGGCCCCTGGTGAACTGGGCGAATTGTGTGTGCGCGGTTCGTTTTTGGCCATGGGGTATTACGGTGTGCCGGATAAAACGGCGGAGAGCTTTGTTCAAAACCCGCTTAACTGTTCCTATCCCGAGTTGATTTACAAAACGGGGGATCTCGTGTATTACAATGAGCGCGGTGAGCTGGTGTATATGGGCCGCAAGGATTTTCAGATCAAACATATGGGCTACCGCATCGAGCTGGGCGAGATTGAGGCGGCGGTATCCGCCTGCGAAGGGCTGGAGGTGTGCGTTTGCCTGTATGACGCCAAGCGGGATAAGCTGATCTTACTCTATGAAGGGGCTGCTGCTCAGGCAGATATCCTTCCCTTTGCAAAGGAGAAGCTGCCATCTTACATGATGCCGAACAAAATTATTCGGGTCCGGAAGATGCCATATAACGCAAACGGAAAGCTTGACCGCAAATGGCTGGGCGAGCATTATCGGGAGCTGGAAGGATCATAACAATCTATCCAAAACAGTTTGATAAAAAGAATTGGGCTTGAGAGTTTGGGAGATTCCGCTTTTCAATCGCGTTTTACGCTTTGTGGCAGAACCACCGCTCATCATTTTGACTGTGCCAAAACCGCATCATTGTGTGGCACGGCGCAAGAAAGGATCGTATACGTATGGAAGAATTATTAGAAATTTTGCAGGAGCTGAAGCCAGGTGTGAAGTTTGAAGGGCAGACGCGCCTGTTTGACGATGGCATTCTCGATTCCCTGGATGTGGTATCCTTAGTATCGGAAATCGACGATGCGTTTGATGTGGAAATCTCCGTTGTAGACCTGCGCCCGGAGAATTTTAACTCTGTGGAAGCAATGATGGCGCTGATTGAACGCTTGCAGGAGGAATAAAACAAGCTGTTTTCTGGCTGAACGCGTTAAGCGCTTGTTTTTGGAATGATCTGCGGTTCTGTTCTCTCCGCTTGTGTGGGCAAGCGGAGAGAACTGTTGTAATGACGAGAATGGCTGGAGGGGTTTTAGAAACAAATATTGGGGGGAACAGCCAAACATGAGTTATACTGCGTTTACCTTTATTATTTTCATGCTCGTTACCATGCTGCTGTATTTTATCATGCCCCGGCGCGCACGTTGGGGCGTTTTGCTGGCGGCAAGCTACCTTTTCTATTTTTTGTCGAGCAAGCTGCTCGTGTTCAGCCTGCTGGCAACAACGGTTTCGGTGTATCTATCGGGCCTGGCGCTCGGGCGGATCAATACGCAATTCCATTTGGCCAAAAAGACAGTGCCAAAGGAAGAGAAAAAGGCACTGCGGCAGAAAACGGCAAGCAAGAAAAAATTGGTTGTATTTTTGGCGGTGCTCTTTAATTTCGGGCTGCTGCTATTTTTCAAATATTTTAATTTCTTTGGAGAAACGGTAAACTCTATTTTCGGCTTGTTTGCAGATGGCTCCTTGGTGCCTCACCTGAAGCTGATTATGCCGCTGGGCATTTCCTATTACACGCTGCAATCCGTTAGCTATGTGGTGGATGTCTACCGTGGCAAAATAGAGCCGGACCGTCATTTCGGCAGGCTTGCGCTGTTTGTCGCTTTTTTTCCGCAGATCGTCGAAGGCCCGATCGGGCGCTATGGGCAGCTGGCGCAGCAGCTTTATGAGCCGCATCGCTTGAGCACTGCCAATCTGATGCAGGGGATGCAGATGATTCTGTGGGGCCTGTTCAAAAAGATGGTGGTAGCCGACCGGGCGGGTATTTTTGTCGATGCCGTGTTTCATGACAGTGCGGCGTATACGGGCCTTCCCGTTATGCTCGCCGTGCTGCTGTATACCATTCAAATTTATGCAGATTTTTCTGGCGTGATGGATATTGTGCGCGGAGTGGCACGATTATTTGGCATCCAGATGGCGCTGAACTTCCGCCGCCCGTTTTTCTCAACCTCCGTGCAGGAATTCTGGCGCCGCTGGCATATCACGCTTGGCGCATGGCTGCGTGATTATGTGTTCTATCCGGTTTCGCTTTCCAAGCCGATTTTAGCGCTTGGAAAAAAGGCGAAGAAAGTATTCAAGGGCCATGCCGGCCGCCAGCTTCCCGCCATCTGCGCGCTGTTTTTTGTTTGGTTTGGCAACGGCCTCTGGCATGGGGCGGGTTGGAAGTTTATCGCCTATGGCCTGTATTATTACATCATTATGACGATTGGCACGCTCTTTGAGCCACTGTCCGTAAAAGCGCTCCATGCGCTTCATATCGACCGGGAGGGGAAACCGTGGCGTGCCTTTCAGGTGCTTCGCACCTGCGGATTTGTCTACATCGGCATGTTGATTTTCCGCGCGCCGGGGTTACGGTATGCGGGCAGGATTTTTGTTTCCATGTTCCAGGGGCCGTTTTTGGGCGGAGGCTTGGTTTTGCCGAAGTTTGAGGCGGCTGATTGGATGGTGCTTAGCATTGCCGTGCTGCTGATGCTTGTGGTGAGCGTGTTGCAGGAGCGGGATATTAGCGTGCGTGCGCTGATTGCAAAGCTGCCGCTGCCCATACGCTGGGTGATCTATTTCGCGGCTTTATTCAGTGTGATTATTTTTGGGATTTACGGGGATGGATATCACGTGGGCACGTTCCTTTATGGTCAGTTTTAACATACTCGCGCTCATTTTATTAAGTAATCCGAAAGGCATGATGGAAGCATGCGAAATGAATTAGTGAAAAAAATAATCCGCAGGGCGGTCAAATGCGTTTGCTTTGCCCTGATTTTTCTGCTGCTGCTCCAGCTGTGTTCCATGGTGCTGGTTCCCCGCAACGATAAGGCGGAGGATTCCACCCTGAATACGGTAGTGTTCGGCTATCTGGGGGAGCCCGATCATACGCTGGATGTCGTTATGGTCGGCAACAGCGATCTCAATAATGGAATATCGCCGGTTGCAATGTATCGTCAATATGGCATTACAAGCTTTGCCAGCGGCCAGCCGCGCCAGAATCCTTTGACTGCATGGCTGCGCGTCAAGGAGGCGCTCGCCCGCCAATCTCCCCGCGTCCTGGTGCTGGAAGTGGATGCGATGTACCGCAACCCCAACATGCACAAAAACCATTGGAAGATGTTTGTGGATAAGGTGAAAGCCTTCCCGCGGCAGGTATACGGCTATTCCGATACTTTTATGAATAATGCAGTGGGCACGGGCGTTGGCTACCTTTTTGCCGGCGTGAAATACCATTCCCGCTGGAAGGAACTCACCCGGGATGATTTTACAGATATCCGCCGTAAATTTTACCACTATGTCGGCAAGGGCTACTTGATCCATACAATGACTGTTCCCTATCAGGGCGGCTTCGATTATATGGAGCCGGGTGGCAGAGACGAGCCGCTGAGCAAGGAGGCGTTGCGCTGCCTGCATAGAGTGATGGAGCTGTGCAAAGAGCGCGGGATTCAGCTCATGCTGCTGGAAATGCCTTCCGCAAGCTCCTGGAGCTATGAAAAGCATCAGGCTGTTTCGGAATTTGCCCGGCAGAACGGCTTGCCGTTTCTAGATTTGAACGTGGAGGCGCAGCAGGGCCGCATGGTGTTCGATTGGACGAAGCATTCCAAGGATGGGGGAGATCATTTGAACCTGTTCGGTGCAGAAATTGCTACAGCCTACCTCGGCGCATATCTCAAGGAGCATTACGACTTGCCGGATCGCAGGCAGGATCCGGACTACGCTTTCTGGAAAGAGGATGCGGCCTATTATGAGCGCAATCGGCGCAAAGAGCTGGAAAAGCTCGATGAAATGCCTGAAGAAGAACCGCCGCTGCATGCCGAAAAGAAAGCGGCCGCCTGACGGAAAAACAGGGATAAAAAGGCACGCTGCAAACAACAATGCAGCGTGCCTTTTTTGTTTTATGATGCAAGAAAGAGAGCAGCTTAATCCTTCGGCTCAGCATTCTCTTCGCTTGTTTCTTCCGCATCCCGCTCGTGCAACAAGCGGCGGCGTTTTTTTTCGCCTGCATCCGGCTCTTCCACAGGCGCCTCCCCTTGGGGCAGGATTTCCACACGGACTTTCCCAATACGGCGCTCTTCCACGCTCAACACGGTAAAGCGGATATTTTCATACTCCACCACATTCATTTCCCCGTCTCCGGGGAGGAAGCCAAGCTGGCTTGTGATGAAGCCGCCGAGCGTGTCGTAATCGCCCTCCGGCAGATCGGCGCCGATGAGTTCATCCACCTCGTCAAGATCCGTTATGCCGTCGATTGTGAAGGTGGTGTCGTTGATTTTGGAGATCTCCTCATCTTCATTGTCATACTCATCCTGAATATTGCCGACAATGCTTTCTAAAACGTCTTCCAGCGTGACAAGGCCCGCCGTGCCGCCATATTCATCCACCACGATTGCCATTTGCACATGGCTCTCACTCATCTCCTTGAAGAGCTCGTCGCAGTGCTTGGTTTCCGGAACGTAATACGCCTTGCGCATGATATCGCGCAGGGTTCTATCCTTGGGAAGGCTGCGGCCCACATACTTGAGCAGATCTTTGACATAGGCGATGCCAATGATATTGTCCGGATCATCGTCGTATACGGGGATACGGGAGTAGCCTTCTTCCATCGAAATTTTCACAACGTCCTCGAGCGGGTCGTCGACTTCCACCGCAAACATTTCCGTGCGGTGCGTCATAATGTCGCCAACGTCCATATCGTCAAACTCGAAAATGTTGTTAATCATTTCCTTTTGGGTATTTTCAATGACACCCTTTTCTTCACCCACATCCACCATCATGCGGATTTCCTCCGCGGTGACGTCCTCTTCATCCGCATTCGGATCGAAGCCGAACAGCCGCACGACCAAGTTGGTGGAGAAGGAGAGAAATTTAACCACCGGCTTTGTTATTTTTGCCACAAACAGCAAGGGGCCGACCGCGAGGAAGGAGACCTTTTCCGGCTTCTGCATGGCGATCTTTTTCGGCACAAGCTCGCCGAGCACTAGGGAGAAATAAGACATAATCAGCGTGATGACCACCATCGCAAAGCCGCTGATAACGCTGTAGGGGATCACTGCGACAACCTTCGGCTGCGCAATTGCCGTGGCAAGCTTATCCGCAAAGGTCTGCGAAGCAGAGGCGGAGGTCAAGAAGCCGGCCAATGTAACGCCGATCTGAATGGTGGAGAGAAAGTTGCTGGAGTTTTCCGTCAAGCGCAGAATTTGTTTGGCCTTCTTGTGGCCTTCCTCTGCCATTTTCTGAATTTTGTTGTCGTTGAGCGAGATCACTGCGATCTCGGACATGGCAAAAAAGGCATTTACCAAAATCAGCACAAGCAGCAATAATAGCTGCAAAATAATGTTTCCGGCAGGGTCCGGGTCATCCATAGGGGATTGGCTCCTTTCTGAATTGCTTTGCAGGAATGTTACAACGGGACGTGTGCCGGGCAGGCAGACTCACAGTGGAAGGGTGGCTGCGCTATGGTTGTGAATTTTCCTGTCACGCGCGGGGTGCCGTTGCGTTGCAAAGTTGCAAAGTTGCAAAGTAGATTTGCATTATTATACCCGTTTTATCAGGGCGTGTCAAACTGAAAGGAAAGGGCTGAGAAATCGCCAAACGGTGTGCGGAAGGGCGCTGCGCAGGCCCTTTTGCAAGTGGTTCAAAAGAGGGCTGAATGCGGCAAAAACGGCTATTTTCGGGCGGTTTCAAAAAATTCACAAATTGTTAAATTTCCGCAGCCCGATTTTGCATACTTTTACCCCGCTTTTTTGGTTTACACAAACGGACAAACGTGTTAGTATAATGAGTGGCAGTTTCTATCTTTATCTATTGTCCCCAAAGGCATGGAGAGCAGTCTGTCCGCAGAGGCACACCAATGCGAATGCGGGCGGAGCAGCCTTTCCCGCCTGAATCAAAAGGAGGAAATATTGAGTATGGCAAGAAAAACCAAGACCATGGACGGTAATAGCGCCGCGGCATACGTATCCTATGCGTTCACCGAAGTTGCCGCTATTTACCCGATCACGCCGTCTTCCGTGATGGCGGAGGAGACCGATAAGATGGCCGCAGCCGGCCAGAAAAACCTGTTCGGTCAGAAGGTAAAGCTCGCTGAAATGCAGTCTGAGGGCGGCGCGGCAGGCGCTGTGCACGGCTCCCTTGCAGCCGGCGCGCTCACCACGACCTACACCGCATCCCAGGGCCTTCTTCTGATGATCCCGAATATGTATAAGATCGCTGGCGAGCTGCTGCCGGGCGTCATCAATGTTTCCGCCCGCTGCGTTTCCACACATGCGTTGAACATTTTTGGTGATCATTCCGATATTTATGCCTGCCGCCAGACCGGCTATGCGATGCTCTGCTCTAACAGCCCGCAAGAGGTGATGGATCTCGGCGCTGTGGCTCATTTGGCCACCATTAAGAGCCGCGTGCCCTTCCTGCATTTCTTCGATGGTTTCCGCACCTCTCATGAGATCCAGAAGATCAAAATTTGGGATTATGAGTCTCTGGGTGAAATGCTTGACTGGGATGCAGTAGACGCATTCCGCCGCCGCTCCCTGAACCCGGAGCATCCGGTACTGCGCGGTTCCGCTCAAAACCCGGATATCTTCTTCCAGGCACGCGAGGCCTGCAACCCTTACTATGACGACGCCGTTGAGGCGACCGTTCACTACATGGACGAGGTCAACAGCCGCCTTGGCACAGATTATAAGCCCTTCAACTATTATGGCGCGCCGGATGCGGAGAATGTTGTGGTTGCAATGGGCTCCGTCTGCGATACCATTGAGGAGACAGTGGATTACCTCAACGCACACGGCGAGAAGGTCGGCCTTGTGAAGGTGCATCTCTACAGGCCTTTCTCTGTGAAGCATTTGGTTGAGGTTCTGCCAGCTTCCGTCAAGAAGATTTCCGTGCTTGACCGCACCAAGGAGCCCGGCTCCCTGGGCGAGCCGCTTTATCTTGATGTTGTGGCGGCCCTGCACGACACGCCGTTTGCAAATATCCCGGTTTATGGCGGCCGTTATGGCCTCGGCTCCAAGGATACAAACCCGGGCCATATCATTTCCGTTTTCCGTAATATGGAGGCGGCGGAGCCGAAAAAGCGTTTTACCATCGCAATTGAGGATGATGTGACGCATCTCTCCCTGCCGGTGAGCGAGAATCCGGATACCACGCCGAAGGGCACGCACTCCTGCAAATTCTGGGGTCTTGGCGCAGACGGTACTGTCGGCGCAAACAAGAACTCCATTAAGATCATCGGCGATAATACCGATATGTATGCACAGGGCTATTTTGCCTATGACTCCAAAAAATCCGGCGGCGTAACGACCTCCCACCTGCGCTTTGGTGAGAAGCCGATCAAATCCACCTATCTGATCAATCAGGCGGATTTCGTGGCCTGCCACAACCCATCCTATGTGACAAAATATAAGATGGTTGAGGATCTTAAGAAGGGCGGCATCTTCCTGCTCAACTGCTCCTGGGATGCCGCGCAGCTTGATGAGCATCTGCCCGGCTCCATGAAGCGCTATATTGCGCAGAACGATATCCAGTTCTATACCATCGACGCTACCCACATTGCAAAAGAGCTTGGCCTCGGCGGGCGTGTCAATACGATCTTGCAGGCTGCCTTCTTCAAACTCTCCGGCATCATCCCGGAAGAGAAGGCTGTTCAGCTCATGAAGGACGCTGCCACCCGCTCCTACGGTAAGAAGGGCGAGAAGATTGTTGCTATGAACCACGCTGCGATTGAGCGCGGCGTTGCGGGCACGGTAAAGGTTGAGATCCCGGCCACCTGGGCAAATGCTGAGGATACGGTTGTGGAGACAGAGGTCAACACCGACCGCCCCGAGCTTAAAAAGTTCGTCAAGGAGATTCTTGAGCCCGCGAGCGCCCAGCTTGGCGATCAATTGCCCGTATCCGCCTTCAAGGATACGGCGGACGGTACCTTCCCGCAGGGCTCCGCTGCGTTTGAAAAGCGCGGCATCGCAGTTGATACGCCCTGCTGGATTCCGGAAAATTGTATCCAGTGTAACTTCTGCTCCTATGTTTGCCCGCATGCGGTCATTCGCCCGTTCGCACTGACAGAGGAAGAGGCCAAGAACGCCCCTGAGGGCATGAAGATGAAGCCGATGACCGGCGTGCCCGGCATGCAGTTCTCAGTTGCTATCTCAGCGCTTGACTGCACGGGCTGCGGCTCCTGCGCAAACGTCTGCCCCGGTATGAAGGGCGAGAAGGCGCTTGTGATGAAGCCGCTTGAGACACAGGCTCATGAGCAGGAGAAATTCAACTATGCGCATGCTCTGCCCGAAAAGCCGGAGGTTGCCGCAAAATTCAAGGAGACCACCGTCAAGGGCAGCCAGTTTAAGACTCCGTTGCTTGAGTACTCCGGCGCATGCGCCGGCTGCGGCGAAACGCCGTATGCAAAGCTTGTTACCCAGTTGTTCGGCGATCGTATGTATATCGCCAATGCAACGGGCTGCTCTTCCATCTGGGGCGGTTCCGCACCGAGCACGCCCTACACGGTGAATAAGAAGGGTCAGGGCCCGGCTTGGTCGAACTCCCTGTTTGAAGACAACGCGGAATTCGGCTACGGCATGTTCCTTGCCAACGCACAGATCCGTGCGCGCCTGGAGGAGAACGTGAACGTTCTTGCTGAATGCGATAAGGCTGGCGTGGCGGAAGCTGCGAAGGCTTGGATTGACACAAAGAACGACAGCGGCGCCAATATGGCTGCATCTGAAGCGCTCATTAAGCTCCTTGAGGACACAGCGTTTGATAAGGATTGCTGCAAGGCTGCTGCCGAGGCGATCCTGAAGGATCAGGATTATCTCAATAAGAAGTCCATCTGGATCTTCGGCGGCGACGGTTGGGCATACGATATCGGCTTCGGCGGCCTGGATCACGTGCTTGCACAGAACCAGAATGTGAATATCCTCGTCTTTGATACAGAGGTTTATTCCAACACGGGCGGCCAGGCGTCTAAGGCAACGCCTACTGGCGCTGTCGCGCAATTTGCCGCAACCGGTAAGGTTGTTAAGAAGAAGGACCTCGCTGCAATCGCCATGAGTTACGGATATGTCTATGTGGCGCAGGTCGCCATGGGCGCAGACTACAACCAGTGCCTGAAGGCCTTCCACGAGGCGGAGAGCTACGATGGCCCGTCCATTATCATCGCCTATGCGCCGTGCATCAACCATGGTATCAAGGGCGGTATGGGCATTAGCATGACGGAAGAGAAGGCCGCTGTGGCCTCCGGCTACTGGCACAACTTCCGCTTCGACCCGCGCCTGGCTGCGGACGGCAAGAACCCCTTCTCCCTTGACAGCAAGGAGCCGAGCCAGAGCTACCGCGACTTCATTATGAACGAAGTGCGTTACAACTCCCTGCTTCGCGCCTTCCCGGATCGCGCAGAGTGCCTGTTCGAGAAATCCGAGGAGTATTCCAAGGAGAAGTATCAGCATCTGCTCAAGCTCAAGGATCTCTACGCGCCGGCTGAATAAGTGCCGGAGAGCTTCTAAAAACACAGTGCGCGTGCTCCGCAGATTATCTGTGAAGCACGCGCATTTTTTTGGCGACAGCATGTGCCCTTGAGAAGGAATTGAGGCAAATTAGGCAAAAAAACCGTGCTGCCACAGGCCCTTTTCTATGTGGCAGCACGGTTGTATATTTAGTTAACTTTCTGGCTTACTGATCTTCCAGAAGGCCCCGGATGACCTCTGCGCTCTTATCCATCACCATCTGGATGCCGCGGTTGACATCAAAATAGTCTTTTCGGATTTGTTCCAGATGCTCGCGCCCCGCCGGCTCAATGTGATAATAAACGCGCAGCTGGCGGCGCCCAGAGGAGTGGGACTGATGGTCGGTGATATAGCCCTTGCTCATGAGGCGATACAGGGTGGGATACATAGAGCCTTCCGGGATCGTAATTTCCCCTTTACTGCGCTTTTTTGACGAGCTGAGCCATTTGATAACCGTACATATCCTCTTCACACAGCATTGTCAACAGCAGCATTTCCACGGCACCTTTTTTAAAATTGTCTTTGGCGCTCCTCATCGAGCAAGCCACCTCATTTCTTAATTATAATTTTTACTACAGTTGAATGGTTTTGCCTCTCCATTCCGTAGCGCAATCTGGAAGCTGTCGTTTTTCGCTG
>ENA-OQCL01000670-OQCL01000670.1-human-gut-metagenome-genome-assembly--contig:-NODE-670-length-15240-cov-3.938662_pt1 | contig 15240 bp, 17 predicted proteins | sample MGYA00242502_ERZ504586 | MGnify/ENA primary metagenome ERZ504586 (study PRJEB26092, sample SAMD00036316) | human gut metagenome | host: Homo sapiens | study: EMG produced TPA metagenomics assembly of... | reverse complement strand
GTGGGTTGCCTTTTTCGCGCACAAAGGCAATGCTTTGTTCCAGTGCATGGCACAGCGCCAGGTCCAGGTTCTGCATTTCCTCGGCACGCAGCGCCTCCACACCGGGGTAATCCCGTTCGGCACTGGTCATATCCGCCATGTAAATAATCTTGTCCAACAGGCTCATGTTCTGTTTGCCGGTGGTATGGCACTCAATGGCAGATAAAATTTCCGGGTCCGTCACACCCCACTGTGTCTGGCACAAAACCGAGGCTGCGTACCCATGCCACACCGGCGCAGGGCGCTTGGCGGCATTTTTAGCTATTATAGCATTGTCAGCAAAAATCTGCAACATCTCTGCCTTGGGCAGTTCTTTCGCGCTGTCGTGCAAAAGTGCCGCTAATGCGGCCTTTTCCTCATCCGCGCCATAGCGTTTTGCCAGCTTGACTGCCATTTTTTTTACATTTATGGTGTGCTTGTAACGCTTTTCGCTCAAACGGCTTTTTACCAGCGCTTTTGCTTCGTCCACTGTCATCAAGATCCGCATCCTTTCCCTATTTTATTGTACCCTATCTATGGCTTCAAATCAGCTTGCCGTACAGCCCGTTCCGGTGTATCACATCCACCACCGGCGGGGGCAGCAGCTCCTTCAGCCGGGCAGGGGGATACTTTCCTGCGCGGATATCGCTGGAGGCACACTCCAGCACCGGGGCATCCGCAAACATGATCTTCCCGCCTGCTTCTTCCAGCTTTTGGGCTGCTGCACGCAGAGCGTCGCCATCGCCGGGTTCCCGGCTTTGCACCACCAGGGTGACCATAGCCAAAATTTTCCCGCCAGCGGTACCATTCATCAAATGTTTCCAGCATATCGCTGCCAATTGTCATATACAGCTGAGCGCCGGGATACTTTTCCTGCAGCATGCTGACGGTATTATAGGTATAGCTGCGGCCCGCGCGGTCCACTTCCCACTGGCTCACCTGCACCTGGGGGCCAAGTGCCTTAAAGCATTCGCACATGGCAAGGCGCAGTTCGCCCGGCGTTGCGCTGGCGTGCTTGTGGGGTGGGATGCCCGCCGGCATAACCAGCACCACATCCGGCTGCACCGCCTGCATGGCGGCCCGCAGGTTGTTCATATGCCCGGCGTGGGGCGGGTCAAATGTGCCGCCAAATAGCAGTGCTTTCATCTTACTTTTTCAGCAGTTCCGCATAAGCAGATTCCTTCGGCTTTTTGCGGAACAGCACAAACTTGCGGCCAATCACCTGCACGCACTCTGCATGGATGGCTTCGCACAGGATGTCGGCAGCCTCGCGGGCATCATACTCGCTGTTTTCCAGCACCTTCAGCTTGATCAGCTCGCGGGCTTTGATGCAGTCATCCACGCCCTTGATCAGCGTTTCATCAATTTCGCCCTTGCCGATCTGAAAAACCGGCTCCATGGTGTTGGCCATGCCGCGCAGTGCGGCGCGCTGTTTGCTTGTCAAAGACATTGTTCGCTCCTTATTGTTCAGTCAAAATCAAATCGTTCTATTCAGTTTTTCTCTGCGGCTCATTCGCCCAAAAATGCGGCGAGCTCGGCTTCCAGCTTTTCCATGGCGCGGCCGCGGTGGCTGATGGCGTCTTTTTCGGCATCGGCCAGCTCGGCATAGGTGCGGTGTGCAGTGTTGGGTACCGTGCCGCCGCCGGGCAGGCCGACGGCATCGGGGACAAACAGCGGGTCATACCCAAAACCGTTATCGCCCGCCGGGGTCAGGGCCACACTGCCGGGGCATTCGCCGGTCACAACCAGCTCCCGCCCATCCGGCAGGATCAGGCAGACCGCCGAAACGAACTTGGCGGCGCGCTGTCCCACCGGCACATTCTGCATCTCTGCCATCAGCTTTTCGTTGTTGGCGGCATCGTTGCCGTGCTCACCCGCATAGCGTGCGCTGTACACGCCGGGTGCCCCGTTCAGGGCATCCACGCACAGGCCGGAATCATCCGCCACGGTGGGCAGGCCGGTTGCCTTGCAAAAGGCTTCGGCCTTAATCTTTGCGTTTTCCGCAAAGGTGGTTCCGGTCTCCTCCGGGTCCAGGCTTACACCCAGTTCCCGCAGGCTTTTTACCTCGTGGCCGCAGCGGGTCAGGATGCGGCGCAGCTCTTTCAGCTTGCCCGCATTGTTAGTGGCTGCACAAACGATCATGCCTGTTCCTCCCCTGCCTGCTCCGTTTCCTCTTTTTTATGCTGCGGAACCTCCGGCAGCAGGGCTTCGGCAAAATCGGTGGCGGAGAAGAAGATCAGGTCGTCGATCTTTTCCCCCACGCCCACAAAACGGATGGGCAGGCCCAGCTTTTCGTGCACACCGATGATGCAGCCACCCTTGGGGGTGCCGTCCAGCTTGGTCAGCACAACGCCGGTGGCACCGGCGGCGCGGCAGAACTCCTGCGCCTGGCTGATGGCGTTCTGGCCGGTAATGGCATCCAGCACCAGCAGCACTTCCAGGCTGGCATCCGGGCTGGCCTTTTTCACGCTGCGGCTGATCTTTGCCAGTTCGTCCATCAGGCCCTTTTTGTTGTGCAGGCGGCCTGCGGTATCGGCAATGACCATATCATAGCCGCGGGCCGTGGCGGATTTGACCGCATCAAAAATCACGGCTGCGGGGTCAGCGCCCTCGCCCGCCTTGACCAGCGGCACCCCGGCACGGTCGGCCCAGGTTTCCAGCTGTTCGCTGGCCGCTGCGCGGAAGGTATCGCCTGCCGCCAGCATGACCCGCTTGCCCAGATCCTTGTACAGATAAGCCAGCTTGGCAATGGTGGTGGTTTTGCCCACGCCGTTCACGCCCACAACCAGAATAACCGCCGGTTTGCCGCTCAGGTCCAGGTCAGTTTTGGGGCTTACCTCGCGGCGGATGATATCGCGCAGGGCATCCAGCGCTTCCTGGCCGGTATGCAGGCCGTTGATCTCTACCTCGTCGCGCAGCTCGTCCACCAAACGCACCGCGCAGCTGGGGCCGACATCGGCCAGAATCAGCTGTTCTTCCAAATCATTATACAGGTCATCATCAATAACAGAGCTGGTCAAGGTGTTGACGATGTTCTGGAAAAAGTCCGTTCTGGTTTTTTCCAGGCCATCGCTCATTTTCTTCTTTTTCTTAAAAATATCGAAGAATCCCATGGCGGTTCCTCCTTTGAATTAACTGATCAGATCAGCGGAAACGTTTTCAAGGTCAAGGCGCAGGATCTTGGAAACACCATCCTCCTGCATGGTCACGCCGTACAGCACATCAGCTGCTTCCATAGTGCCGCGGCGGTGGGTGATAACGATGAACTGGGTGCGTTCGGTCATGCGGCGCAGATACTGCGCATAGCGCGTAACGTTCACATCGTCCAGTGCAGCTTCAATTTCGTCCAGGATGCAGAACGGCGACGGGTTGACGGCCAGAATGGCAAAATAAATGCTGATGGCCACCAGCGCCTGTTCGCCGCCGGACAGAGCCGACAGGTTTTTGATGACCTTGCCGGGGGGCGAAACCTGAATTTCAATGCCGGAGTTCAGCACATCGTTCTCATCCGAAAGATAGAGCCTCGCCGAACCGCCGCCGAACAGCTCGCGGAAGATCGCACCGAAGTTGCGGTTGATTTCCTTAAAGCTGGCGGTGAACATCTCCTGCATTTCGCTGCACAGCTCGGCAATCATTCGGTTCAGCTCCGCGCGGGATTTCTCCACATCGGTGACCTGTGCTTTCATGAAGTCGTACCGTTCTTTAACTTCCTTGTACTCTTCGATCGCGCCCACATTCACGTTGCCCAGCGCGCGGATCTTGCCGCGCACTTCGGCCACCTGGCGGCGCAGGTCTGCCACATTGGCAAAGGGTACACAGAGCTTTTCCGCCTCGGCTTCGGTCAGCTGGTATTCCTCCCACAGCTTGGATGCCGTGGTGTTCAGCTCAGTTTCCGCCGCGGTCTTGCGCTCGGCCAGGCGGGCCATCTCGCCGCTCATCCGCTCGCGCTCATCGGTCAGGGTGCGGTTTTCCTGGGTCAGGCGGGTCACAGCGGCTTCCTTTTCCATGCGCTCGGCATTAGCCTTGCGGATGGTTTCCTCCGCCGCGGTGATCTTCTGTTTATTTTCTTCGCTGGTTCGCTTGATTTCATTGGTGCGCAGCTCATTGGCGGCAATGCGCTCTTTGGCGGCGGCCACATTGGCCTGCAGTTCCCGCACGCGGGCTTCGGCTTCGCCGCTGCGGCCTTTCAGGTTTTCCAGCGCTGCTTCGTGCAGGCTCAGGTCCTTCTCGGTGCGCAGCTTCTGCATTCGGTTATCCGAAAGTTTCTGCGATGCTTCCTCCCGCTGGCGGGTCACATCGCTGGTGGAAGCGCCCAGGCTTTCCAGCTCTTTGCGGTGCGTTTCAATCTCGGCTTCCGCCTGTTTGCGGGCGTTTTCTGCCTGGGCGGCGGCCGCAGTGTTCTCCCGCAGCTGCTGTTCCAGCGCGGCGATCTCCTGCCCGCGGTGGGCGGCAGCATTCTTGCCCTCTTCCAGCGCGGTGTTCAGCTGATCCAGCTCCATCTCGGCTTTCAGGCGGGCCGCAGCGGCGGTCATGCCCTCGCTCTCGGCACCGGCCAGCTGGGCGGTCAGGTTATCCACCTCCGCTTTGCGGGCGGCGGCTTCCTTTTCGGCTGCTGCGCGGCGCTCGTCCAGTTTCAGCACCTTGGCACGCAGTTCGTCCAGTTCCTGCTTGCGGCTGAACACACCCACGCTGCGCGCGGTGGAACCGCCGGTAAAGGAACCGCCTGCGTTGATGACCTGGCCGTCCATTGTGACAATGCGGTTGCGGTAGCCAAGAATTTTTGGCCACCACCGACGCTTCGCCCAGATCCTCCACCACAATAATGCGGCCCAGCAGGTTATCAATAATATGCTGGTACTGGGGGGCGGTCTCCACCAGGTCGGCGGCCACCTCTGCCGTGCCGGTCAGGCGGCCATTGAATCGGCTGCCCTGCACGGTATCCAGCGGCAGGAAGGTTGCGCGTCCGGCGCGTTCTTCCTTCAAAAAGGTGATGGCCGCGCGGGCGCAGCCTTGGTCCTGCACCACAATGTTCTGCAGCGCAAAGCCAAGTGCCGTTTCAATCGCGATTTCGTACCCCTTGCGCACGCTCAGGATACCGGCCACCGGGCCGATGATGCCCCGCAGCCGCCCACCGCCCGCGGCGCGCATGACGGCTTTTACGCTCTGCTGATAGCCGTCCATGTTGCGCTCCAGATCCTCCAGAATGCGGATGCGCTGGGCGGTGTTGTTTTTATCCGCTGCGGCCTTCTGCAATGCTTCGGCGGCTTCCGCCTGCTGGCGGCGGCGGCTTTCCAGCTTGAGCTTTAAGCCGGAGCGGATGTTATCGTTGCGGGTCACGGCTTCCTCGCACTCTTTCAGGTGCTCGGCAGCAGCGTCCCGTTCCTCGGTCAGTTTTTGTGCCACATCACCCGCGGCGGCTTCCTGGTTTTTCAGGCCGTTCAGCTGGACGCGGGCTGCTTCCACGGCGGATTGCAGCCCCGCACCCCGCACCTGCAAGGCAGTGGCATTCTGCTGCATGCGGGCCATGGCGGCGCTCACGATCTCCCGCCGCTCACCGCTTTGCAGCGCCTGCTGTTCCAGCGTGTTCAGCTGCTGGCGCAGCTTATCCGCCTCGGCATCCAGATTTTGCAGCACGGTTTGCAGCTGGGTGATTTCCGCTTTGTGCTCGTCCGCTTCCTGCGCAATCCCCTTTGCGCCTTCCCCGGCGCGGGTCAGCTCATCGCTGGCGCTGCGGATCTGCTCGTTCGCGTGTTCGGTTTCGTTCTGCAAAACTGCCAGCTGGCTTTCGCTCCCGGCGTTCTGCTCGGTAATGGTGCGGATCTCAGCGTTCGCTTCCTCCACCTGCAGCATCAGCTGCTGGGCTTCGGCGCGCAGGGCTTCGGTGCGGGTGTCAAATTCATCCAGCTGGCGGGAAATGCGTGCATAGTCGCTTTCCGCCGCCTCATACTTGCGCTGCTGGTCCCGCACCGTATCCTGTGCGCGGCGGATTGAATCCACCCACAGGGTAATTTCCAGCCCCTTGCGGGTCTCGGAATATGCCAGGAACTGCTCCGCCTTTTCGCTGTCGCGTTTCAGGGGTCCAACCCGCTTTTCCAGCTCTCCCAGAATATCCCGCAGGCGTTCCAGATTGCCCTCCGCCGCGGCCAGGCGGCGTTCGGCTTCATTTTTGCGGTAGCGGTATTTGGCAATGCCAGATGCTTCCTCAAAAATCTCGCGCCGCTCGGTGGATTTTGCACCAACGATCTCCGCAATGCGCCCCTGACCCACAATGGCGTAGCCATCGCGCCCAAGGCCGGTATCCAGCAGCAGCTCGTACACATCTTTTAAGCGCACGCTCTGGCCGTTGATGGTATACTCGCTCTCCCCGCTGCGGTAATAGCGGCGGCCAATGGTTACTTCGTCCGCGTCCATTTCCAGCCCATGATCGGAGTTATCAATGGTCAGTGATACCGCCGCATAGCCCATTGCGCCGCGGGTCTGGGTGCCGCCAAAAATAACGTCCTCCATCTTGCCCGCACCGCGCAGCTGTTTGGAGCTGGTTTCGCCCAGAACCCACCGGATGGAATCCGAAATGTTGCTTTTGCCGGAGCCGTTCGGCCCCACAACACCGGTAATGCCTTCGCCAATGGTGATCCGCGTTTTATCCGGGAAGGACTTGAAGCCCTGTATCTCAAGTTCTTTTAAGCGCATAGATGCCCCTTTTTATGCCTGCTGTTCCAGCTTGGTCAGCGCCGCTTTGGCAGCCTGCTGTTCCGCAGCCTTTTTGCTGCGGCCTTCGCCCACAGCCAGCGCCTTGCCGTTCAGCGCCACAGTAACCTGGAACCGCTTATCATGCGCCGGGCCGGATTCCCCTGTCACAGTGTAGGTCAGGCGGTCGTCCGGGTGTTTCTGCACCACTTCCTGCAGGGCGGTCTTGTGGTCATCTTCGGCGGTTTTGCCCTCCGTGATGAACGGCAGGATAAAGTTGCGGGCGGTCTCAATGCCGCCGTCCAGGAACAAAGCGGCAATGGTGGCTTCAAACGCATCCGAAACCACGCTGGGGCGGCAGCGCCCGCCGCCCAGCTCCTCGCCGCGGCCCAGCCGCAGGTAAGAGCCCAGGTCGATCTCCTGCGCAAACTGGAACAGCGCGTCCTCGCTGACCAGCGAAGCGCGCATGCGGGACAGTTCGCCCTCCGGGCGGGTGGAATGGTGGAACAGATAGTTTGCCACCACAACGGACAGCACACTGTCGCCCCAAAAAATTCCAGCCGCTCGTTATACAGCGTAGGGGTTTTGCTCTCGTTGGCGTAAGAGCTGTGGGTCAGCGCCGTGATGAGCAGTTCTTTATTCTTAAAATGGTAATGCAGCTTTTCTTCCAATTCCTCGGGGGTACGCGTGGTCATAAGATTGCCTTACCTTTCGTTCTCTCTGTTTTGCGATTGTATATCGGGATATTTTGCAGGCCGGGCGGGCAATGCCCGCCCCTGCAATGGGCTTTGGTTTTGCGGCTATCCCGTAGGGGCGCACATTGTGCGCCCGCTGCCTATATTTTGGTACCGGCCATTTCCAATGGGCGGGCATAACATTTCAATTTTCGCACGATATGCCGTTTCATTCCGCGTCTGTCTTTTCTGCTGCGGCCTTGGCGGCTACTTCGGCCAGGGCGCTCTGCATGGTGCCGCACAGGTCATTGGCAACGCACAGCTTTGCCTGGCGGATGGCGTTCTTGATGCCCTTGGCCTTGCTGGAACCGTGTGCCTTGATGACCGGCTTTGCCGCGCCCAGCAGCGGTGCGCCGCCGATCTCCTCAGAGTCCATCATGTGCTTCAGATTGCGCAGCCCGCCTTTTACGCCAAGGTAGCACAGCTTGGTCACAATGCTCTGCATAAAGATGTCTTTCAGCATGCCCAGCAAAGTACCTGCCACACCCTCGGTCAGCTTCAGCACCACATTGCCCACAAAGCCGTCGCAGACGATAACGTCCACCTCACCAGCCATAATATCACGCGGCTCAATGTTGCCCACAAAGCGGATGGCCGGGTTTGCTTTCAGCAGGCCGTGGGCTTCACGGTACATCGGGGTGCCCTTGGTGTCCTCGGCGCCGTTGTTCACCAGCGCGACGGCGGGGTCCTTGCGGCCCATGACCTTATTCATGTACACACTGCCCATGGTGCCAAAGGCATTCAGCATCTCGGCACGGCATTCGGCGTTTGCGCCGCAGTCCAGCAGCAAAAACGGCTGCTTTTTGCCCGGCATGCAGGTAGCCAGCGCCGGGCGCTTGACCCCCTTGACGGTGCGCACGATCAAACTGGTGCCCACATGCAGCGCGCCGGTGGAACCGGCGGAAACAAAGGCATCCGCCTCGCCGTTTTTCAGCATCGTCAGGCCTTTGACCAGGCTGGAATCCGTTTTGTGGCGCACGGCCTTGACCGGGTCATCGTGCATATCCACATCCTCGGTGCAGTGAATCAGCTCAAAGGGGGTCAGATCCACGCCAAGCTCCTGGGCAGCGGCCTTGATCTTGGCTTCATCACCCAGCAGGGCCAGGGTCATGCCATCACCAAACTCTTTTACCGCATCGGCTGCGCCCTGTACGGTCGATTTCGGGGCGTTATCGCCACCCATTGCGTCCAGTAAAAATTTTCATAATCCACCTCAGTGTTCCGCTTCGGCTGCCCATGCCCGCATGGCGGCCTGTGCAGCATCAGAAAGTGCCATATACCGTTCGCGCTTATCCCGGATGGTGTCAATCTCCTCGGTGCGCGGCAAAATGCCCATGTTGGCACCCATGGGCTGGAAGTCCTTGTTGGGGGTGGTGATATAATCGATTAGTGCGCCACACATCGTTGTGGTCGGCGGGGGCGGCAGCTCTCTGCCCTGCAAACGGGCGTACAAATTGCGCGCTGCCAGCAGGCCGGAAGCCGCGCTTTCCATATAGCCCTCAAAGCCGGTGATCTGCCCGGCAAAAAACACGTTGGGGTGCTCTTTCAGGTAGAGCCCCTTGGTCAGCACCGCCGGGCTTTCTAAAAAGGTATTGCGGTGCATCACGCCATAGCGGATGAACTCTGCATGTTCCAAGCCGGGAATCATCGAAAAAACGCGCTTCTGCTCGCCCCATTTCAAATTGGTCTGGAAACCAACGATATTGTACAGCGTGCGGGCGGTATTTTCGGCGCGCAGCTGTACGTTGGCCCAGGGGCGGTGGCCGGTGCGCGGGTCCCGCAGGCCCACCGGGCGCAGCGGGCCATAGCGCATGGTATCCGCCCCGCGGCCCGCCATCACCTCAATAGGCATACAGCCTTCGTACACCGTCAGCTCCCCATCAAAGTCATGCAGAGGGGCACGCTCCGCGTTCAACAATTCGTTATAAAACGTTTCATATTCCAATTTGTTGAATGGGCAGTTCAGGTAATCGGCTTCACCGCGCCCGTAGCGGGACGCCGCAAAGATCTTTTCCATATCCAGGCTTTCGGCGCTCACAATGGGAGCCACGGCGTCAAAAAAGCTCAGCCGGTGGCTGCCGGTCAGCGCGGCAATCTGCTCCGCCAGCACACCCTCGGTCAGCGGGCCGGAAGCCACCAGCACCGGAACGCTTTCGTCCAGCGCGGTCACTTCCTCGCGGTGAACGGTAATGTTGGGGTTCTTTTCCACCATTTCCGTCACAGCGGTGGAAAACACATCACGGTCCACCGCCAGTGCACCGCCAGCCGCCACGCGGGCGGTCTCGGCAGCATCCAGCAGGTGGGACCCCATCATGCGCATTTCAATTTTCAGCAGGCCGGAAGCCGAATCCGGCCGTTCCGCCTTGAGGGAGTTGGAGCAGATCAGCTCCGCAAAGCCTGCACTTTTGTGCGCAGGCGAAAACTTGACCGGCTTTTGCTCGTACAGGTCCACCTGCACGCCGTGGTCCGCCAGCCAAAGGGCGGCTTCGCACCCGGCCAGCCCGGCACCGATGATTTTGATTTGCATGCGTTATTTCTCCGCGTTTGTCTTTTCGATATTCTTCACAAACCCGCAGCCCTCTTTGGCGCAGTACAGCTGGCCGCGGCGCTTGAACAGCGTTTTGCCGCAGTGGGGGCAGGTTTCCGGCACGGGTTCATCCCATGTCATAAAGTTACAGGTGGGGTAGTTGCTGCAGCCGTAATACACGCGGCCCTTGGCGCTTTTGCGCAGCAGCATATGGCCGCCGCACAGCGGGCACAGGCCGCCGGTATCCTTTACAATGGGGTGGGCGTTGCGGCACTCCGGAAAGCCGGAACACGCCACAAACTTGCCGTACCGCCCGCTTTTGATCACCATGGGGCGGCCGCATTTTTCGCAGATCTCGTCGGTGGGGATATCCTCCACTTTGATCTTTTTGCCCTCCATGTTCTTTTCGGCGGCTTCCAGGCTTTTTTCAAAGCCCTGGTAGAAATCGTCCACTGTTTTGACCCAGTCCGCCTTACCGGCTTCCACAACGTCCAGCTTTTTCTCCATATCGGCACTGAATGTCGGGTCCACGATATCGGGGAACTGTTCCAGCATGACCTGGTTCACCGCGCGGCCCAGCGGGGTGGTTTTGAGCTTTTTCTGCTCCTTTTCCACATAGCCGCGGTCCACAATGGTGGTAATGATCGGCGCATAGGTGGAAGGGCGGCCAATACCGTTTTCTTCCAGCGCATGGATCAGCGTTGCTTCAGTATAGTACGGCGGCGGCTGGGTGAATTTCTGCTCCGCCGAAAGCTTGTTCAGTTTCAGGTCCTGGCTCACTTCCAGCGGGGGCAGGGCGGTTTCTTTCTTCTGCTTATCGTCGGTGGCTTCCTCATACAAAGCGGTAAAGCCGTCAAACGTTACATGGAAACCCGATGCGCGGAAGATATAATCCCCCGCCGTGATGTTGGCCGAAACGGTATCCATCAGGCAATCTGCCATCTGGGATGCCATAAAGCGGCTCCAGATCAGGCGGTACAGCTTGGCTTCATCGCCGGAGATGCTGCCCTCCACCTGGTCCGGCGTCAGTTCCGGCATTGAGGGTCGGATGGCTTCGTGGGCATCCTGCGCCGCTGTGGCGGAGCGGGATTTCCAGACGCGCTTTTGTTGCAGACGTAATTTTCGCCCCAGGTCTTGCCGATAAAGGTCTTAGCGGCTGCGGCGGCTTCGTCCGCAATGCGCAGACTGTCGGTACGCATATAGGTGATCAGACCGATCTGGCCATAGCCGTGCACCTCCATACCTTCATACAGGCGCTGGGCGGCACGCATGGTGCGGGTGGCCGAAAACCCCAGTGCGCGGCTGGCATCCTGCTGCAGGGTGGAGGTAATGAACGGTGGCTGCGGCTGGCGGCGGCGCTGGCCCTTATCCACACGGGTCACTGTGTAGGGTTTGCCGTCCAACGCGGCCAGAATGGCATCCGCCTGTTTTTATTTTTCACCACCAGCTTGGTGCCGTCCGCCTGGGCTGTCAGCCGTGCGTTGAACGCACAGCCGCTCTGGCGGGGCTTCAGGTTGGCGTCAATGTTCCAGTATTCTTCGGGCTTAAAGTTTCAATTTCGATCTCGCGGTCGCGGATAATGCGCACCGCCACGCTCTGCACGCGGCCAGCCGAAAGCCCGCGGCGCACCTTATGCCACAAAAACGGGCTGAGCTTATAACCCACCAGGCGATCCAGCGCGCGCCGGGCCTGCTGGGCGTTGAAAAGATCCATATCAATGGTGCGCGGGTGGGCCATACCCTCCTGCACGCCCTTTTTGGTGATCTCGTCAAAGGTCACGCGGTTGGGGGCAGTGGGGTCCAGCCCCAGCACATTGGCCAGATGCCAGCTGATTGCCTCGCCTTCACGGTCCGGGTCGGTTGCCAGATAGACGGTCTGTGCTTTTTTCGCTTCGGCTTTCAGGTCCTTGACCAGCGCGGTCTTGCCTTTGATGGTAATATACTTTGGGGTATAGCCATGTTCCACATCAATGCCCAGCGTGCTGGCGGGCAGGTCCCGGATATGGCCCATGCTGGCCGTTACAGTATAGCCGCGGCCCAGGTATTTGCCAATGGTCTTTGCCTTGGCCGGGGATTCCACGATCACCAGCTTGGTGCCGGGCTTTGCTTCGGTCTTTTTGGTGGTGCGCTTTACGGCAGGTTTTTCGGCTGCGGTTTCGCCGTCCTCTGCCTTAGCTGCCTTGGTTTTGGTCGTTGTCTTTTTCGTGGTTGCTTTTTTTGCTGCCGGTTTTTTCGCTGCATTCTTTTTTGCGGCAGTTTTTTTGCCGGGGTTTCTTCCGGCTGCGCTGCCTGCTGGGCAGTCAGCTCCAGTTCAGTTTGCTTTGCCATATCTGTTTCTCCCAAATTGGCGTATAAGTTCTATGGCAACACCGCACAATTCCCGCCTTGCGGCTTAAGCACCGCTCCGGCAGCTGCGGCACGGCATCTGCGTTGCCAAAATGCTCGATAAGACATCCAGTATTATCTGCGCTTTTGGCTTGGCATCTGCCGCACCTCGCTCGCCGTATCGGCACTTAGAATTATGCGGTATTGCCCTATCTTAATCGGATACTTTCCGTAATGTCACCATACATGCGGGCCATATCCGCCCGCTGCGGCTGGGGCCGCTTGCCCTTATGCCGCGGTATACCGGCCCCCGCCGTTATCCACAGCGGCGCCGGCAAATTCCAGCTCCATGAGCGCCGCCAGAACAGCCTGCACGGCAAGCCCCGTTGCGGCAGCCAAGTCATCTGCCGTCTGCGCTTTAGGGCCCAGTTCTGCCAGCACGGTGCGGGCGTTGGGGGTCAGCTCATCCAGCATAACCCCCTCCTGCACCAGCTCGGTGCCGCCGGGTGCAATGTGCAGGGTATCCAGCACATCATCCGCCGTGCACAGGGTGCGGGCGCGGCCGGTGCGCAGCAGCTCATTGGTGCCCTCGCTGGTGGGGCTGTAAATGCTGCCAGGTACCGCAAACACCGGCCTGCCGTACTCTTCGGCATGGCTCACCGTGTTCAGCGTTCCGCTGCGGGTGCGGGCTTCCGCCACGCAGAGGGCCTCGCTCAAACCGGCAATCAGCCGGTTGCGGGCCAAAAAGGTCCCTGTCATTTTGCCCGTATAATCCGGCGGGTATTCGCTCAGCACGGCACCTCCCAGAGCTTCCAGCTCCGCGCGCAGGGTCACGTTCACCGCTGGGAAGGTCTTGTTGATGGCCGTGCCCAAAAAAGCAACGGTCTGCTGCCCGGCTTCCACCGCCGCGCGGTGGCCTGCGCCGTCCAGCCCTTCGGCCAGCCCGCTTACGATCACCACACCCCGCTCCGCCATTGTCAGCGAAAGATCCCGGCAGGCGGAAAGCCCATACTTTGTGGGGCGGCGGGTGCCCACCATGCCCACATACCGCCGCCCGTTCAGGCAGGCAGGGTCTCCGGTGCCGTACAGCACCAACGGCAGGTCGGGCAGGTCCCGCAGCCGCTGGGGGTAATCGGCGCTGTCCGGTGTCAGGATAAAAATATTCAAATCATCGCAGCGCTTTTTCAGCCCCGCCATCTGGGCCGGGGCCACCGCCTGCATAAATTCGCGGGCTCTTGCGCTCAGGTATTCCGGCAGGTTCCTGCCCGCTTTTACCTGGCCATACAGTTCGGCCGGGTCCGGGTATTCTTCCAGAAGTCTGCCCGCCAGGCGGCAGCTGGACCCAACCGCTTCGGCCAGCCACAACCAATACAGTGTGCTGTCCATACCTTATTATACACCTCTGAAGTGCCAAAGCAAGACGCTGCCTGCAACCCCGGCGTCAGGCTTTCCACCAGGTCCGTCATCGGGATGCGCACCGCCATATCGCAGGCCTGCACGGCAGCGTCCGTCAAGCCCTGTCCCTCACTGCCGATCACGGCGCACAGGCCGTCCGGGTAGCTCTGCGGGGCTTCGTCCAGCGGGCGGGAATGGTAGAGCGCCGCAGCCAGGCAGACCACGCCGCGTGCGCGCAGCTGCTGCAATGCCTGCGGCAGATCCTGCACCGGGGCCACCGGCAGCCGCCCGGCTGCCCCCATGGATGCCCGCAGTGTTTTGGGGGGCAAATGGGTGCCGCGCACCCCTTGGCAGAGCAGCACACCGTCAAAGCCAAAGGCCGCCGCGCTGCGCAGCAGGGTGCCCACATTGCCGGGGTCCTGCACCGCTTCCAGTGCCAGAATACGGCGTCCCTTTGCTAAAATATCTGCCGCCTGCCAGCCAGGGTGTTCAAACATGCCGAACACATCCTGGCTGGTTTTGGTTCCGGAAAGCTTTTGTGCCACCGGCTCTGTTACCAGCACAGTTTTGCCGTCTGCGTCACCCGCCAGCCGTTTTCCTCGGTCGGTTCCAGAATAGCCAGGTACACATTGCCCGCAGAGGCATCCAGCGTGTACAGCACGGCGGCTTCATCCTGGCCGTCACCATCCCAATCGCCAAACAAAAAAGGGGAAAGAAAATCGCCGCTGGCAGGGTATTTCAGGGTCGCGGTTACACCAAGGGCGCTGTTGAGCGCCTTTTGTACGGCGCTCGTCTCGCCGGAAGCCTGCGGCGCGCGCAGCAGAGATTCCACATCGCTGCCGGTTACGGCAGAACAGCCGGAAAGCAGCAGCGCGGCTGCCAGTGCGCACGCGGCGCAGCTGCGGCGGTATGGCATGGATATTTTCCCTCCCCTGCATGGTTTCCAGGCACTATTTGCACCCCAGACAAATACAGGTTATAGTATACCACAATCAAGCCAACGCTGCAATGCCAAGAATCATCATCAGCACCCCCACGCAAAAGCCTGTCACCCCCATTTTGCGCCACGCCGGTTCAAACGCCGCGGGCAGCAGCTGGGCAGCCGCCACCCACAGCATAATGCCCGCCACCACAGCCACAATGCCGTTCAAAAGTCCCGGCGTCAACAGTGGGGCCAGCACCAGTGCCGCCAGAACGGCCCCCGCCGGTTCCGCAAGGCCGGATACCAGCGCAGCCACGGCACCCTTGGCCCGGCTGCCGGTGGCGCAGGCAAAAGGCACCGCAACAGCCAATCCCTCCGGGATATTGTGCAGGGCAATCGCCAGTGCCGTGCGCGCCCCCAGCTGCGGGTCCGCAGACGTTGGTCAGCAGGGTCAGGATGCCCTCCGGCAGGTTATGCAACAGCAGGGCTGCCCCCGTTACCAGCGCAGCCCGCATGGCAGAGCCCTGGGTGCGGGAGCCAAAACGGTCGGCCAGGTGTAATCCTCGTCCGGCAGAGCACAGGCCAACAGCCAGGCTGCCAGCATACCACCCAGCAACAGTGCCGCAGCCGCAG
>ENA-OQCL01000669-OQCL01000669.1-human-gut-metagenome-genome-assembly--contig:-NODE-669-length-15256-cov-3.086853_pt1 | contig 15256 bp, 12 predicted proteins | sample MGYA00242502_ERZ504586 | MGnify/ENA primary metagenome ERZ504586 (study PRJEB26092, sample SAMD00036316) | human gut metagenome | host: Homo sapiens | study: EMG produced TPA metagenomics assembly of... | reverse complement strand
GCTAGCCTCGCACAAGTTTACCGGAGGTAGAGCACTGAATGGTCTAGGGGGCCTCACCGCCTACCGAAACCTATCAAACTGCGAATGCCGGATAAATGGTGTGCGGGAGTCAGGCCGCGAGAGATAAGTTCCGCGGTCAAAAGGGGAACACCCCAGATCGTCTGCTAAGGTCCCCCAAGTACGCGTTAAGTGGAAAAGGATGTTGGATTGCGAAGACAACCAGGATGTTGGCTTAGAAGCAGCCACGCATTCAAAGAGTGCGTAATAGCTCACTGGTCGAGTGATTCAGCGCCGAAAATGTAACGGGGCTAAAACGCGGCACCGAAGCAGCGGGATGCGTAAGCATCGGTAGAGGAGCATTGTGTACGGCCGGAAGCCGGAGCGAGAGCACCGGTGGACTGTACAGAAGAGAGAATGCCGGTATGAGTAGCGAGACCCATGCGAGAAACATGGCGTCGAAGGCCCAAGGTTTCCTGGGGAAGGTTCATCCGCCCAGGGTAAGTCGGGACCTAAGCCGAGGACTGAGGTCGTAGGCGATGGACAGCAGGTAGAGATTCCTGCACCACTTACGGTTGATTGACGAAGCAGTGACACAGAAGGATAGGGCGAGCGCGGTGATGGTCAACCGCGTAGGGGACGCCAGGCTGGTAGGCAGTAAAGTACACCTACCGTAAGGCAGAGCGTTCACAGGACCGAAGATCAGTAGGGAAGCGTCTGATTTCACGCTGGCGAGAAAAGCTGCTAAGGAGAGCGTAAGTGCCCCGTACCGGAAACCGACACAGGTGGGCGAGGAGAGAATCCTGAGACGGACGGGAGAACTCCTGTTAAGGAACTCGGCAAAATGACCCCGTAACTTCGGGAGAAGGGGTGCCTCGAAAGAGGCCGCAGAGAATAGTCACAAGCGACTGTTTAGCAAAAAGCACAGGTATCTGCGAAAGCGAGAGCTGACGTATAGGTGCTGACGCCTGCCCGGTGCTGGAAGGTTAAGGGGAAGTGTTAGGGGAAACCCGAAGCAGAGAACCCGAAGCCCCAGTAAACGGCGGCCGTAACTATAACGGTCCTAAGGTAGCGAAATTCCTTGTCGGGTAAGTTCCGACCCGCACGAATGGCGTAACGACTTGTGAGCTGTCTCAACAGGAGGCCCCGGTGAAATTGAAGTATGTGTGAAGATGCACATTACCCGCGACTGGACGGAAAGACCCCGTAGAGCTTTACTGTAACCTGACATTGGATCTTGATAACGGATGCACAGGATAGGTGGGACGCTGGGAAGCAAGGCCTTCGGACCTTGTGGAGCGGACGTTGGGATACCACTCTTCTGTTATTGAGATTCTAACCTTCAAGCCGTAAGCCGGCGAAGAGACAGTGTCAGGCGGACAGTTTGACTGGGGCGGTCGCCTCCGAAAGAGTAACGGAGGCGCCCAAAGGTTCCCTCAGAATGGTTGGAAACCATTCGAAGAGTGCAAAGGCAGAAGGGAGCTTGACTGCGAGACCGACAGGTCGAGCAGGTACGAAAGTAGGGCTTAGTGATCCGGCGGTATGAGAGTGGAATTGCCGTCGCTCAACGGATAAAAGCTACCTCGGGGATAACAGGCTTATCTCCCCCAAGAGTCCACATCGACGGGGAGGTTTGGCACCTCGATGTCGGCTCGTCGCATCCTGGGGCTGGAGCAGGTCCCAAGGGTTTGGCTGTTCGCCAATTAAAGCGGCACGCGAGCTGGGTTCAGAACGTCGTGAGACAGTTCGGTCCCTATCCATCGTGGGCGCAGGAGATTTGAGAGGAGCTGTCCTTAGTACGAGAGGACCGGGATGGACGCACCAAGGGTGAATCAGTTGTCGTGCCAACGGCATAGCTGGGTAGCCATGTGCGGAACGGATAAACGCTGAAGGCATCTAAGCATGAAGCCGACCTCAAGATAAGATCTCCCATCCGCAAGGAGTAAGACCCCTTGAAGACCACAAGGTAGATAGGCCGGAGGTGGAAGTGCGGTAACGCATGCAGCTGACCGGTACTAATAGGTCGAGGGCTTGATCGAAGCGAAAGAAACTTTATGCAGTTTTCAAGGTATGCAAGGAATTGGATACTTTACCATTCCGGTGGTTAAGCTAAGGGGATCCACCTGTTCCCATCCCGAACACAGAAGTTAAGCCCTTATACGCCGAAAATACTGTGCTGGCGACGGCATGGAAAGATAGGTAGCTGCCGGATCCAAAAGAAACAACATGGCCAATGGCCATGTTGTTTCTTTTCAATTTAGCACCTGCCGATCATTCCATGCCGGCAAGCCAGCACAGGGTGCTGGCGACACAGGGTCGCCGCCCGCTGCCAGTGGCGGGCCCTACGCGGGCAGCGGGCTGGCCCGGACGTAAGGGTTGCAGACTGCGACAGGGCGGGGCTCCAACAGAACCATGGCATTCTACCTGCGGCTGGGCGAAGGGGAGGACCATGGACGTAGACCTGGGGAAATTGAATGAGGCATCTGCATTGGGGCATTGGAGGCTGGTTTTGTTTGACGCTTTTGCCATAACCTGTTAAACTTAACCTCGCAGAGCTATTCGGTTGCGGGACAGGATCGGTTGCGTAAATGCCCCGCAACATGCAGGGAGGGAACAACGTGGCGCCCGACATGAAAGAAACCATTGCCCAGGCGGCAAAGTCCATCTTGCTGGAACGGAACGTGAAAAAACTGACGGTTAAAGACATTGTGGAAGCGTGCCAGATCACACGGCAAGCCTTTTATTATCATTTTGAGGATATCCCCGCCTTGTTTCGTTGGATTTTGGAGCGGGATACCCAGCGTACCTTGCTGGAAGCTAAGGCGTTAGGAAATGGGGAGGCCCGACTGCGCTGCCTGTTTATCATGGGTATCAACGCCCTCCCATATATGAAGAAGGGCATGGAAAGCAATTACCGGGATGAATTGGAACAGATGCTTGCCCAATATTTGCAGCGCTTGTTTGAGCAGGTTTGCGATGCGGAGGGCCTGTACCAAACCTGTACCCGGGCGGAAGTAAAATTGATCCTTCGGTATCATAGCCAAGCAATTCTGGGAATTTTGCGGAATTGGACGGCGGAGGATACAAAAAACTTAGATCAAATCGTGCATGTCGCCTTCCGCTTGATGACGGAAGGGATTTCGCCGGTGGGCGATCCATAAAGGGTATCTCTTTGCAGCCCTGCGGCCAGATGGAATTGACAGAATCGCCAAGGTGTAAAAAGGCTTTACACCTTGGCTTTTTTGTCTATACATACGCCCATTTGTGAAAATTGAGTATTTGCCGGATATCTCCTACAATGATGGGGAAAGGGAGGTTGTGATATGGCACATGAAATTCTCTCTGTGAAGCTTTGCCAATTGGATGAGCGGATGGAACGGCTCCATAGCCGTATCCATATAAGCGAAACCGCTTGCCAAAGCCGGTTGCAGCAGGAGATAGACGCCTTGACGGAAGAATGCGATCAGGCGGAAGCAACCCTGCGGGAGAGCTTGGCACGCTCAAAGTCAGGGGTAGCGTCCGTCTTGTCCCAGGGCTACGACCAAGTGGGGCAGATCATCCGCAGCACCAAGGATCGCCTACAATCCATCGCCACGGCAAACCCTGACCAGGAGGCGGCTGTGGAGGAGAAGATCCTGCTGGCAGAGTATGGTGCCCAACTATACCGATTGTACGGTGACGTATCTGGATGGCGGTTTCGTCCAGGCCGATGTGGCCGGGGGCTTTGCAGGGGAACTGCAAAGCGGCAAGGTGAACAACCAAAGCCGGGGAGAAGGGGATTATTTCGCCGTCTATAACATCGACCATGTAACGGGCCGTACCTACGCAGGGGGCTTCGGGGGCATCGTGCGCAGCGGGGCCCTGGCCGACGCGGGAGGCGGCATCTCCATTCTGGGCGGCAGCGGGTTGACCATCAATCTGTCGGAATTGCTTAACCTGGTGGAAGCCTATGTGCCTTTTATCCAGTATGCCGGCGTCAAGGCGGAGCAGGGCTTCACCGTGACCGCCGCCACCTTAGACCCCCTGGACAGCGCCTCCGGCAGCGCCGGCGGGTTCCTGGGGTATGCCAGCGGCGCCCAGATCTCCACCTGCGACGTAACCAATTTGAAACACACCGCGGTAACCGCTCCCAGCGACCTGGAAGCCGTGGAGGCCCCCAGCTATTTCGACCCGGTGCAAAGCAGCTACGCGGTGACCGGCGGCCGGTACGCGGGGGGCTTTGTGGGCTGCATGGACATCGGCAGCGCTCCGCTCGTGGAGGAGCGCGTGGGGTGTTGGAGAGTTCCATCCAGCTGACCAACATCCTGGACGCCCTATCGGTGGTGGTGACCACCATTGAACATTCGGATGTATCCGGCGGGCCCGGCGGGTATTCCATCCTGGCCAACGCCAATGATTCCACCGGCGCACTGGGCCTGGCCGGGGGCTATGCAGGGGCGGTATACGGCGGGCATATCCAGGATTCCAACGCCCATAATTTCGCCTATATCGTCGGCCAGATCGCAGCCGGCGGCTATGCGGGCCAGATGGAGCCCGGCGATGTAGCGGATCTCCTGGGGGACGCCAGTATTCTGGGGTCCCTGGTCAGCGCGGACGCGGCCCTGGCGTCCCTATTGCAAACCTTTGTGCCCACCATTCGCAACAGCAGCACGGACTGCGTGCCCTGCGGGGGCGCGGTGCGGGCCCAGGCTGCCTCGGACGCCACGGTGCAGCGGGGCATGGCCGGGGGCTATGTGGGCCATAACATGGGCGGAAGCATCTGGGGCCTGAATACCGACCCCTGGAAAACCGCAACGGAACCCTATCCAGGCCCTACCAGCGTATGCAAAGCCGACCGCATCCGCTCGGTTTACGGCGCAGAATACGCGGGGGGCTATACGGGCTTTATGGAGGCCGCCGACACGGCCAGCGTAGGCGGGCTCAACGTGCTGAACGGCTTGATCAGCGTGGGCAATATCCTGGGCGCTCTTAGCGTGGTCTATCCCACCCAGGAGAATACGGCGGTTTACGGCCCGCTGGCCAACTTGGATTATCAGACCTGGAACGCTTGGGTGGAATATGTGGGCCAATACGGCGGCTACGGCTATGAGCTGGCCCAAACCGGCGCGGTAAGCAGCCAGGCAGAGCTGGACGCCAAGCTGGCCGGGTATATTTACGGCTTCCACGTGGTGGCGGGCCGCAGCCAAAAGGACGTTACGTTGACCAACCAAGGCGGCGACGCGGGCGGCTATGTGGGCCTGATGCGCAGCGGCGCCCTGACCAACTGCATGGCCTACGATGTGAAGCTGGTGCGGGCGCTGCGGGCTGCCGGCGGCTTTGCCGGCGGCCTATTGGGCGGCACCATACGAAACAGCAGCGTAAACGGCCTATCCACCGTGCAAGGGCTCAATTATACCGGCGGCTTCATGGGCCATATGGGCAAAAGCGGCGTGGTGGATATCGATAGCCTGGAGGCCCTGGGCAAATTGCTGGGGGCCACCGTGGGCGCCATCGACCTGTTTGGCTCCCAGCTCTACGACAATACCATGTCCGGCATATCCGCCGGCGCGGTGGTCAAGGCCAAGGACGGCCAACAGCCCATTGCCGGCGGCTTCGTGGGCTATGGGGACCTGGGCCGCATCGATAACAGCAGCGCCTCCAACCTAAAGAAGGTGGAAAGCGATCAGGTGGCCGGCGGCTTCATCGGCCAAACCGATATGAACTACATCGTCAGCGCCCAGGTGCAGTCCATCCTGCTGGAAGCGGTGCTGCAAATCGTCAATCAACTGCTGAAAGCTTTATACATTGGAAATTTACAGGATCTGAACTTGATCACAATCGACATCGGAATCCTGAATGTAGAGCTTCTCAGCGATGGAAATACCCTGAAGGTGGAGCTATTGGGCCTGCCCATCACCGTGGCCTTGTCCAAGCAGGCGGAGAACCCCGACCAGCAGACCGACGTGGCCATCATCACCATCGGGGATTCCGAGATCCGCCTGCCCTGCAGCAAGCAGGAGGGGGTCAAGCGGGAGGACCTGGAAAACGTCGAGATCAACCTCATCAAGGGCAACCGCACCGAGCTGGAGGGTTGCTCCGTTACCGGCATCAGCAACGGCTACGACGTATTTGGCGGCGGCGCGGGCCAGGATGCGGACGGCAGCGGGGACCTGGGCATTGCCGGCGGCTTTGTGGGCTACAACCACGAGGGCAAGATCACCGATTCCCAGACGGTCCAGTGCGACACGGTGCGGGGCGCGGAAAACAAGGTTGGCCCCTTCAGCGGCTACAATGACCTGAAATCCGTATATGCCTTCAACACGGTGCAAAACATCGAGGGCCAGAACAACACCTATTCCATCTACCGCCCCCTGGAGGAGACCCTGACCGGGGCCGCGCTGGAAGATGGCACGACCCTCGCCACAGCTTTGGCGGAGGGCGGCTGGAACCGCTACGTGGTGACCCATTTGGCGGCTTACAGCGGCTTTGCCGACCTGGAAAACGCCGTGGAGACCGGCGAGGGCGTCCAGCGGGAGCTATTGGTATATATCAGCCCGGCCAAGGCGGTGCTGATGCGGGACGCCAACGCCCCGGATAACCCGCCCCTGACGGTGCCCGAACCCGGCGAAGGGGGCCGACCCCTGTGAACAGCTGGTGGACTGGACCATCCAGAAGATCTGGAAGGATTGGAACGACTGGGACAAGCTGCGCCCCGAAACCATCACCATCCACCATCTATCAGCAGAAGTTCAGCGCCGACGGCACGGCCCAGGGGGAAAAGACCCCCTATGGGGAGCCTATCACCCTCACAAAGGCCGACCTGGAATCCAGCTGGAGCGCCACCTGGCGCAAGGTGGTGGAGGATCTGCCCGTGGCCGAGTACCAGCCGGACCAGGAAGGCAACCCCACCGATACCCTGCTTTCTTACTACGTTTACTCCTTTGAGGAAACCACGTTACCGCCGGGCTACGAGGTGGAGATCACCGCGGATCAGCAGGCGTTTACCGTCACCATCGTCAACAGCCACGCTCCCTCCTTGCCCGACACCGGCGGCAGGGGAGACGCCCTGTTTCCGGCGGTGGGCGTCGGGATCATTTTGCTGGCAATGGCGGCGTCCTTGGCGGGCCGGAAAAAGAAGGCGACGCCAAGGTAACCCCATTTCCTCCCAGACATCCAAAGCTCACTGAAAAAGAAAAGAAAGGATAGAATGCGATGAAGAGCTTCAAACGTATCGCCGCCCTATGCTTGGCGGTGGGAATGATCCTGACCGCGGCTTCTACCGCCCTTGCGGCGGGCGGCCAGCTGGTCGTACACGGCAACAAGGAGTTCGTAGGCAAAACCGTGACCGCCATCCGCATGTTCAGCGCCACCTATCAGGATGGGACTACCGGAACGCCCGGCCAGATCGACGGCAGCGACACCATCTCCTATACGCTGGAGGGGGGCGTGGGAAGGCTTGTTTACTATGGCGCCTGAGGGAGAGGCGGGTAAAATTAACGTTAGCAGTAATGCCGGCGATACCCTCGCCGAAAAAGCCTATGATTATGTGCGGCAGCTGACCGATGGGAACGAAACCTCCACCCTTGTTACGTTTGCGAAACAGGCTACGGCGTATGCGAAAACCAATAATTTAGCTGCCCAGACCGCCGGCACCCCTCCGCTGGCCTATTCAGCCACAGCCACGGCGGACGCGGATGGCGAGAGAGCCACCGCTACCTTCGGGGAAATGGCGGTAGGCTACTATCTGGTTCTTCCGGAAGGCGGTTCCACCAGCGTAGTCCGCCAGACGGACGCCATGCTGGTGAACGTGCCGTCGGCCAAGTCTGTAGACTTGAACATGAAGAGCGAATACCCCACCGTTACCAAGGAAGCGTCCGATACGGAGGGCGGCACCTATGGAGAGAATACCACCGCCCGAATCGGCGATACGGTTTACTTCCAGCTGACCTCCAAGGTGCCGGATACGTCCGCATATACCGACTACACCTTCAAATTTAATGATACCCTGTCCGCTGGGCTGACCTTTGACGCAAGCAGCGTGGTGGTGAAGGTTGACGATGCGCCCCTAGACAGTACCGATTATACCGTTACCCCCACCGAAGATACAGCGGGTACCACCGTTACCATCGACCTGTCCGACAGCATCAAGGAGCAGACCGCTGGAGCAGACATGGTGGTCACCTATGCAGCCACCCTGAACGAGAATGCGGCCTTCGGCGCTATCGCCAACGGCAACAGCGCAGAGGTGGAGTATAGCAACGATCCTGGTACCGAAGAGACAGGCACCTCTATCCCGGATACCACCAAGACGTATACCTATGATATTCAGGTGCACAAATACGCCACCGGGAACGAGACCGGCCATCTTGCCGGCGCCACCTTTATCCTCAGCGCTTCGGAAACCTTGGCAGGAACCCCAACTGCGCCTGATTACGAAGATGCCAATGCCATCAAGCTGGTGGGAAGTGATAACACCTACCGGGTGGCCAAGGCGGATGAGGCTGGCGCAAAGACCTACTTCACCACCAACGGCACAGGCAATATCACCATCAATGGCCTGGAAGCCGACACCTACTACCTGCATGAGGTAGCAGCCCCCGATGGCTACAACAAGCTGGCCGATCCGGTGAAGGTGGAGATTCAGGTCACCGGCCAAGATGGGGCCGATTCAGCGCCCAGCTATGACGTGCCGGTGTATGTCATTTCCATTGGCGAAGAAGCGGGGACAAGCTCTACCAACAATGTGGTTGGGATCGAAAATAAATCGGGGACCATGCTGCCGGAAACCGGCGGCATCGGCACCATCGGGCTGACCGTTGCAGGGGGTCGCGGTGGTGCTGTTCGGGGATCTTCCTTCCCCCGCAGGAAGAAGAAGAACGGAAAGTCCAACGGGAGTAAGGCATGCAAAAAAGATACGCTGTGGCGGCTGGCCCGGGTGCTGATGGTCCTGCTGGGCGTGGGCATCCTGGTATATCCGTCGCTAAGCGAATATCTTTCAAGAATCAATGGCAGCCGGGCCACCGCCTCCTATGATGATTCGATATTGCAGCTGGAGCAGGCCCGGCTGGATGAAATGCTGGCCCAGGCCCAGGAATACAACCGGCTGCTGGCGGAGAGCAGCATGGGGCAAGTCCCTGCCGTGGACGATCGGGGCGACCCCATTACCCCGGAAAGCTATTGGGAGCTATTGAACCTGGACGCCACCGGCATGATGGGGTATATCGAGATCCCCCGGCTGAATCTATCCATTCCCATTTATCACGGCACGGAGGAGGAGGTTTTGCAGGTGGGGATCGGGCATCTGCAAAACACCTCCCTGCCGGTGGGGGGCGAATCCACCCATGCGGCCCTTTCGGGACACCGGGGGCTGCCCTCCCGCAGCCTGCTTACGGACCTGGACCGGCTGGAGGTGGGAGACACATTTTACATTAAGGTGCTGGATGAGACCCTATGTTATTCGGTGAATCAAATATTAACGGTATTGCCCCATGAGATGGACGCTTTGATGATCCAGCCGGGCAAGGATTATGTAACCCTGGTCACCTGCACGCCCTATGGGATCAATTCCCATCGGCTGCTGGTGCGGGGCGTGCGCACGCCCTATGAACCCCAGCAATACCAGCAGGCCCAGGCGGAGGCGGCCACCGTATCCTTCTGGCAGGGGCTGCCGGCCCAATACCGGCATATGCTTATAGGCGCAGAGGTACTGGCAATCATTCTGTTGGTGCGGGTTATCCTGCATTTGATCCAAAACATGGGAAAAAGGGGGAAGCGGCCACATGACGGGTAATGGCGGAATACGTCCGGCAGGCCGCCGCAGGCGCGCGTTGGCCCTGCTGGGGCTGCTGTGCGCCCTGCTCCTGCCGGGGCAGGCAAGCGCCCTTTCAGGAAGCATCCTGCTGGATTGCCATGTGCAGGCGGGCGGAGAGACCCTGCCTCTGGCGGGGGATACCTTTGCCATTGTGCAGATCGCGGATATTACGGTGGAAGGGCAGGGGGATACAGCCAACCTAACCTACCAGACCAGGGCAGATTTTACCGGCTTTGCCTGCGACTGGTCGGCCCTTACCGGCAGCGACCGGCAGGAAAAAGCCCTGCAGCTGGAAGCCTATGCCAAGGAAAAGAAACTCTTTACCGCCGCCAAGACCACCGATGCCAAGGGGCAAGCCGCCTTTACGGGACTATCCACCGGCCTATATCTGGTGAACCGCATCCAGGTAGCCCCGGCCAATGGCGGCTATTTGACCCAACCCGTCCTGGTGGATATCCCCACCCTGTTGTCGGGGAAATGGTATTATGCCCTCAACGTGGCCCCCAAGTGGGAGCAAAGCACCCACCCGGACCGGGGCCTGACCCGAGCCCGGATCCCACGCCGGGCGGTTCGTCCGGGAGCGATCCTTCCGGCCCGATCCCCACGCCGGACAAACCGGATAACAACACGGGTATGCCATTCACAGGGGATACCGGCATAGCCCTGTGGATCGTGAGCCTGATCTTTGCCCTAAGCGCCATCATCGGCTTCTGTTATAAGAAAAAGGAACATAAATAGCGAATGGGCGGCATCCGCTTGCATGGAAAAGGCCGGGCAGCTTCTGCCCGGCTTTTCCCATATGCGGGGCTCTGCCATAGCGCAAGCGGGCCTTTCCCGATCCAAACAACGGGTGGCGCAGGCGGATCGCGCCCAGGCCGCCCCTGGGGAGGGGACAGCCGGCTTTCCGGCTGGCGTCCCTGCAAACCGGCAGACATAAGGAAAGGGCATGACGCCCTTTCTGTAGATCCGCAGTCCTGCCCTTTTGTCATTGTTGGGCGTCCGCTGTTTTCACCCTGCACAGCCTTCCCTGCCAATATACCAGGCGCAACTCGTCGCCGTCCGTTTGCACGGCCCATTGGCGGCGGTAGCATAGGATATCCGCCCCGGCCGCGAAGGTATCCCGTATGGATAAAAACACCAGGAAGGACATGCCCCAAAGCGCCACAGCAAAGCCTGCTGCCGGGCTTTGAAAGGCGGCTTCCGCGCCCAGGATGATGAACCCCAAGAGGATCAGCAAAAAGGAGAGCACGATGGGCGCCAAATAAAACCCCTTTAGCTGCGACGGCGTCAAGGGCGCCAAATACCGCACGGAAAGGCCGTCCCATCCAAACGAAAGCGTCTTTGGGCATTCGGCCGGGAGGAAAACAGCCGCCGCCGGCTCATAGAGCCAAGCGAGGCAAAAGCCCAAGCCGCACCCGACCAGCCAGGTCACAAAGCTGCTGGCCCACAAACGATGCTGGATCCACGTCCATGCGAGCAGGGCGATGACCACCGGCAGCAGCACCCGCAGGAACCACGCTGCACCCTTGACCGCCGCAAGATGCGGCGGCACGGCGGCCGGCGGCGCGACCCGCGCCCGGCCAATATATTCTACGTTTTTCATAGGACCCCCCCCCAATCCAATGTAGCGCGTGTGAAATGGATCCCATGCCGCAAAGGCAACGATCCCGTAATTGCGTCCATTGCGCCCCCTTTGCGCAATCCGGCGAAGCCGCCGCCTGCGCGCGCCGCAAGCCTATCGGGAAATTTATGCCCCGGGCAATATGGGAACATCGCATCTGCCTACACCAATGGAGTCCACGCCCTTCTTTCTCTGTTGTTTGTGTCCTTTATTATTATTTTATTATAGGCGATTGCGAACGAATCGTCTAGGCGAAAAGGCAAAGGAACCGTACCGCCGCCCTATAAAATTATTTTATAGGCCGCCAGCGATATCCGTTTTACGCCTGCTTCTGCACCCCGTTCACATCCACAATGGTATCGCCCTCCAGCAGCAGCTCGCTCACCGTGACGAACTCATACCCCTGGGCCTGGGCGGTCTCCAGGAGGGTGGGCAGGTATTCCTTGATCTTGTAGCCGTTGTTGTGGCACAGGATGATACAGCCTGGATGCAGCTTCGGCAGCACCGTATCCAGGATGGTTTGGGCGCTGCGCTCCTCCTTCCAGTCGATGGTATCCACCTTCGACACGGAATGGATGACAGGAAAAACCCAAGGAAATAAGCCAATTTCATCGTTACAAAGGCTATGCCAAGAGGCATGGTCTTTCTATTTTGAATAAGGCGCGTCAAGAGGCGGTGCAACCAGCGGAAGAGATCGGTGCGGCAACAAGGGCCGTAGGCCCCAGAGGCAAGCATGGCTTCATCCGGGCCCAGCCGGGCCGCTGGCCGGTGTCATAGATCCTATACCGCGCGCTTGCGTATCAGCCAACAGGGTTACTGCCGCACTATCCGGCGGTCTGCCGCCGCTGATATGCAGGAGCAACTTTTTACCGCACGTTCACACGGGGCGGCATGACATGTCCTTGCCTTCCTGCGTGAAATCCTTGCAGTTCCGGACTAAACCATTCTTGACAACGGCATATCGTGCAAATCTGCATATTGGAAAAACGTGATTTTTTTGGTTGTTTCAGTCGGAAAAGTGTGCATGAACGCCGTTGAAAAAATAGGAAAAATGTGCTACACTATGTACAGTCTAAAATATAGGCGGTGAGGTGCATGAAACGAAGCGCATTTTCGCAGCTCATGAAATGGAAGGACAACCCGGAACGGAAACCGCTGGTCATTCGCGGCGCTCGCCAGGTAGGAAAGACCTGGCTTATGAAAGCGTTCGGGGAGAGCTGCTATGAGAGCTATGCCTACTTCAACTTCGACGAGGAAGACGAGCTGAAATCCGTTTTTTGAGACGAACAAGAATCCGCAGCGGATTATCGAGCTGCTTTCCATGATTGCCGGAGAGAAGATACTGCCCGGGGAAACCCCTTACTGATCTTCGATGAGGTACAGGAATGCCCGCAGGCGCTGAATGCGCTCAAATACTTCAAAGAGAGGGCGAATGATTACCATGTTGTGGCGGCCGGAAGTTTGCTTGGGACACTGCTTGCCCAGCCGAAATCCTATCCGGTAGGCATGGTCAATCTGCTCGACCTTTACCCGCTCTGCTTCGATGAATTTCTCGAAGCGACCGATCCTGCGCTCTTTGCTTATTATGAAAGCATCCGAAAAGATCAAACGATCGAAGAAATCTTTCACAACCGTCTGCTTGATGCCTACAACAACTACCTGATCATTGGCGGGATGCCGGAATGCGTCGTTTCTTGGGTGAATCACAAAGACCCGGCGGCAATATCACGGATTCAGCGAGAGCTGGTGGAAATCTATGAAAATGACTTTGGAAAGCACAACGGAAAAGTAAACAGCGGGCGCATCCTGATGGTATTCCGCAGTATTGTTTCCCAACTTGCAAAGTCCAATGAGAAGTTTATCTACGGCGCTGTCCGGCAGGGTGGCAGAGCGCGAGACTTTGAAGAGGCAATCGAATGGCTTGTTTCAGCCGGTATGCTCAACCGCATCTACAATGTCTCCAAGATTGAGCACCCGCTTTCCGCCTTTGATAAGCGTGACCAATTCAAGCTTTTCCTCTTTGATACCGGGCTGCTTAAGCATATGGCGGGTATCGACAACAGCGCCATTCTGCTGAAAGCAGATTACCAATTCAAGGGACCGTTGACGGAAAAACTATATATTGCAGCAGCTTCGCGGTCAGTTTGAGGTGGAACCTCGCTATTATTCGGACAAAGCCGGTGAGATCGACTTTGTGCTGCAAAGCGGCACGGAGATTATCCCGATCGAGGCAAAAGGCGGCGAAGATAAGTCCGCGCCTTCCTTTAAGCGGTATATCACAGAGCGCCATCCTCAGCACGCCATCCGTTTTTTCAAAGCGAGGGTACCGGAAGGATGGTGAAATCACGAACATCCCCCTTTACCTTGCAAGAAAGACAAAAGAGCTGCTCTGACACAAAGCCCATCACACCCTGCGAGGGGCTTATTTTGGCTATCAGCCCTGAGATTGCTCTATGACATACCATCCTCACCGCCATCATCGATGTCCGGTGCCGGATGCGGTCGCGGCTACGGTGGATGAAGGAAAACCGGCGAGATTGCCTAAAAACCCAAGGGAATCCGGCAATTTCATCATTACAAAGGCTATGCCAAGAGGCATGGCCTTTTTGTTTGCTTTCGAAGAACACCAGCGAAACAATCGGAAAGATGGGGGAGGGAAGCCATAGCCTGTTGAGCCGATTCCAAGGCGGCCAGAAACGACGCAATTTGTAGCAAAGATGCAAGCCATGCAAAAAATCAAAGGAGGAACCCACCATGACCAAAGTCATCGCCATCGCCCATGAAAAAGGGGGCGTAGGCAAAACCACCACCGCCATAAACCTGGGCATCGGCCTGGCCCGGCAGGGAAAGAATGTACTGCTTTTGGACGCCGATCCCCAGGGCGATCTGACCAAATGCCTGGGCGTGAAGGACCCTAAGGCCCTGCGTCACACCATCGCTACGTGCATGGATCATCTCATTGCCCATGGCGAGGAGGACAAGCCTTCCGATTTTGCTTACACCGACGCCATCCGGCAGCATGACGAGGGGGTGGATTTCATCCCCGCCAACGCCGGTCTTGCCGCCACGGAAGTAACCCTGGTAAACAGCATGAGCCGGGAGACCGTTCTGCGGCAGTATCTGGACGTTGTAAAGCAGGAATATGATTACGTCCTCATCGACTGCCGCCCCTCCCTGGGCCTTACGGTCATCAATGCCTTGACCGCCGCCGACAGCGTGATCATCCCGGTACAGGCCCATATCCTGGCTGCACAGGATATGGACGCCCTGTTCAAAACCATTGGCCGGGTACGGCGGCAGCTGAATCCGCGCCTGCAGGTGGACGGTATCTGCATGACCATGGTGGACGCCCGCACCAATTTGGCCCGGACTACCGTAAAGGCCATTCGGGAGAACTACGGCTCCCTGGTACGGGTGTTTCAGAGCGAGATCCCCTTTGCCATCCGGGCGGCCGAGGTGCCGGAGAAGGGCCAGAGCATCTACGCCTATGACCCCAACGGGCGGGTGGCAAAAGCATATGAAGCATTGACCAAGGAGGTAATGGCGCTTGGAAACCGGGAATACGAAAAACGCCCAAGGATTACTACGCTAGATGACCTGTTCGGCATCCCCTCAGCCCCGGATGCCGGCGGGACGCAATACAGCAGATCGAATTGCGTAAGCTTCACGAATTTGAGGGGCATCCCTTCAAGGTGTTGGAGGATCAGGCCCTGTTGGACATGGCGAAAGCATCCAGGAAATCGGCCAGCTTACCCCTGCCATTGCAAGGCCATTGGAGGATAGGCCCGGCGAATATGAATTGGTCTCCGGCAACCGCCGGCATCGGGCCTGCCTGCTGGCGGGCCTTA
>ENA-OQCL01000668-OQCL01000668.1-human-gut-metagenome-genome-assembly--contig:-NODE-668-length-15271-cov-10.451928_pt1 | contig 15271 bp, 13 predicted proteins | sample MGYA00242502_ERZ504586 | MGnify/ENA primary metagenome ERZ504586 (study PRJEB26092, sample SAMD00036316) | human gut metagenome | host: Homo sapiens | study: EMG produced TPA metagenomics assembly of... | reverse complement strand
GTGGAGTATGTAATGAAATTGCCGATAAGCGGCATGAACAAGCTGAGTATTGTGGAATGCTGCAGCAACTACGAGCAGAATTGCATGCGGCTTGAGCATTTTATGAGTCCGATTGTCAAAATTGTCGATGAAAAGCTGGTGCGTTTTGAAGAGGATGTTAAAAAGTGGGAACGTGATATTCAAGAGGTTGGCGATGTATGCACCTATGTATCCGAACATTCACGTTTGAAAATGCCGAAGTGCGATTTTACAATATTCCCTTCGATACACAACGGACTTATGCTTGCCATGTCTTATTGGGACAAAAGAATTTGCATCGGTGAAAAAGGTTGTGCAGGGGAGATGTGGCTTGGTTTGGGCTTCAGGGATTATATGGAAGTGTTTCAAACGAAAGCAGTACGTCACGCGTAGTCGGAATATTCAGCGGACTTTCGGACGAGATTCGCTTTGAAATATTAAAAGCGATAGCGCAGCGAAAGACAATGTCCGGGGGCGAGATTGCCGATAAATTCGGATTGACGAGACAAAAAGTCTTTTATCATATGTCAAAACTTTTAACGCTTGGACTTGTGGAATGCAATGCAGAAAGCGGACGACCGTACTACTCGCTGAAAAAACAGTCGTTGGAAGAAGTCATAGCTGCAATAAGTATGCTTGTGAACGAGGACTGAAAAAGCAACATAAATGATTGGTGTTTTTCTGCGGATTCCGTGTTTGCGTGTTCCGCGAGCTGCACCGGCTGTCGGCACTGAGCCGAAAAAATCCCCCGCGTATGCCTCCCTTGCACGCGGGGGATTTCTTTTTTCTTCGTAATGAAAAATCGGGATGAAAAAATCGGAATTCGGAAATTCGGGAACCGATGGGTTGCCAAGGGAGAAATTCATACGGTTCCCGCCGCGCTTCCGTTATTGCTTTTGCCCGATAATGAAGCTGCCTTTTTCATCCGCATCAACGGTCAGGGTTGAACCTTCCTCGGGCGAATTTTCAATGATGAACCGCGCAAGCAGGGATTCAATATGCCCCTGAATGTATCTCTTGAGCGGACGGGCACCGAACAGCGGATCGGCACCGTTTTTGATGATGGCGGCTTTTGCACTTTCGGAAACGCTGAGATTCAGGCGGTTTGCCTGCAAACGCTTTGCAAGGTCCGCAATAAGCAGGTCAACAATGCCGTGCATATCCGCATCGGAAAGGGCGTTGAAGAACACGATTTCATCCAGCCTGTTAATAAATTCGGGGCGGAATTTTGTGCGCAGCAGCTTGTGCAGCAGCTCCTCGGTTTCGGTCGTTATTCTGCCGTCCTTTGCCATGCTGTTCAGGATCAAATCGCTGCCGATGTTGCTCGTCAAAATGATGATCGTATTCTTAAAGTCAACGGTGCGGCCCTGTCCGTCCGTAATTCTGCCGTCGTCAAGCACCTGGAGCAGAACGTTCAGAACGTCCGGATGCGCCTTTTCAACTTCATCAAACAGAAGCACTGCATAGGGTTTTCTGCGAACGGCTTCGGTGAGCTGACCGCCTTCGTCATAGCCGACATATCCCGGAGGGGCACCGATAAGACGGGAGACGGAGTATTGCTCCATGTATTCGCTCATATCGATACGAACCATACTGCGCTCATCGTCAAACAGTGCCTCGGCAAGCGCTTTGCACAGCTCCGTTTTGCCGACACCGGTGGGGCCGAGGAACAGGAACGAACCTATCGGACGATTGGGGTTCTGTATTCCTGCACGGGATCTTAAAATTGCATCGCAAACGCGCTGAACGGCGTCATCCTGTCCGACGATGCGTTTATGCAGCTGGGAGTCAAGCCGCAGAAGTTTCTTGCGCTCGCTTTCCATGAGCTTTGAAACCGGGATGCCCGTCCACCGCGCAACGATTTTTGCAATCTCCTCGGATGAAACATGGTCGCGGAGCAGACTGTTTTCGCGGTTTGCGGCAAGAGCCTCTTCCTTTTGCAGCTCTTTTTGCAGGCCGGGCAGCTCGCCGTATTTCAGCTGAGCGGCACGGTTAAGATCGTATTCGTTTTCTGCGCGGGCAATATCCGCGTTAACCTGTTCAATGCGTTCACGGAGCTGCTGAACCTTGGAAATTGCATTGCGCTCGTTGTCCCAGCGCGCTTTCATGTTGTTGAACTTGTCGCGCTTTTCGGCAAGCTCGCGGCGAATTTCGGCAAGGTGTTCCTGCGTGTGTTCGTCATTGTCGCCGGTGAGAGCGGTTTCTTCAATCTCCAAACGCATTATTTCCCGGGAAATTTCGTCCATTTCGGAAGGCATGGAGTTCATTTCCGTCTTGATGAGCGCACATGCCTCGTCAACAAGGTCGATAGCCTTGTCGGGAAGGAACCTGTCGGAAATATAACGGTCGGAAAGCGTTGCGGCGGCGATAAGTGCCGAGTCGTGAATCTTGACGCCGTGATAAACTTCATAACGTTCCTTCAAACCGCGAAGGATGGCAATCGTGTCCTCAACGGAGGGTTCGGCAACGGTCACGGGCTGGAAACGGCGCTCGAGTGCAGCATCCTTTTCGATGTATTTGCGGTATTCGTCAAGCGTTGTTGCGCCGATGCAGTGCAGTTCGCCGCGTGCCAGCATGGGCTTCAGAATGTTGCCCGCATCCATTGCGCCGTCGGTCTTGCCGGCGCCGACAATGGTGTGAAGTTCGTCGATGAACATGATTATTTTGCCTTCGCTGCGCTTGATTTCGTTAAGCACAGCTTTCAGCCTTTCTTCAAATTCACCGCGATATTTTGCGCCCGCAACAAGGGAACCCATGTCCAGTGCAAAAAGTCTGCGATCCTTCAGATTGTCGGGGACGTCGCCGCGTACGATACGGAGCGCAAGCCCCTCGGCAATTGCGGTTTTGCCGACGCCGGGTTCACCGATAAGGCAGGGGTTGTTCTTCGTTTTTCGTGAAAGAATGCGGATAACGCTGCGGATTTCGTTATCTCGGCCGATAACGGGGTCAAGCTTCTGCGCCCGGGCAAGTTCGGTCAGATCCTGTCCGTATTTGTTAAGAACATCATAGGTGCTTTCCGGATTATCGGAATTCACCCTGCTGTTGCCGCGGACGGCTTTCAACGCTTCAAGGTATTTGTCGCGGACGATTCCGAACCGTTTGAGCAGGGGTTTCACAACATAGTCGGCGCGTTCGATAAGGCCGAGCATGATATGCTCAACGGAAACGAAACTGTCGCCCATGCGCTTTGCTTCCTCTTCGGCGCGGGTGAGCACGGAGTTCAGCTCCGGAGTCATATAAACCTGCCCGCCGCCGCTGCTTCCGAAGGTTGCCTGCTTGTCAAGCTCCGTGTCAATTGCGGCGCGGAGTTCATCCGTGGAAATACCCATGGATGCCATAAGCTGGGCGTTCAAATCATCCGGATCGTCAAGAAGGGCATGAAAAACGTGAATTTGCCCGACTTGGGTATTCCTGCGCTCCTCGGCAAGCGATTGCGCCTGCTGAAGGGTTTCAAGGGTTTTTTGGGTCATTTTATTAGCGTTCATAAGGTAAACCTCCTTGAGGTATTGTTTCCGTAACGGTGTTCCTTTTAATCAGGAACATTGTCCCGTGCAAACGGGGCTGCATCAAACTGCTGCCCGAATGAAACGGGGCGTTATCAGAGAGGCACGGGAAGGTGCTTCCCCGACCGCCGAGGGGCTGAGGTTCGGCGGTTCAAATCGGGTTGTTAGCACTCGTTCTCTTTGAGTGCTAATATTATATAACACTCCGACGCGAAAAGCAACAGCAAACAAATAATGTTTCAATTTTGTCACATTGATGCCAAAAATCGAGCGGCAGTTGCTCATTATTGATTGCCGATTCCCAATTGAACATTGCCCGCCCTATACAAATATGGTATAATAACCGCATACGAAAGGCATTTGCTGCCGAGCAAAAAACAAGGCAGCCTTTCGGAATAATTCCTTTGGAGGGAAAATACCCGTGAAAATTCTGAAGCACATTGTGATGTGGAAATTTCTTGACAATGCGGAAGGCAAAACAAAAGCGGAGAACATGCGCTTTGCGGCGGAAAATCTTCGTGCACTTGTCGGTGTTGCGCCGACGCTTCTGAAGCTCAGCATCGGCGAGGATGTTCTCGGCAGCCCCGCAAGCTTTGATATGGCTCTTGTTGCCGACTTCAAAAGCGTTGAGGATATGCTTGCGTACCGCGATTTTCCCCGTCATGCGGAGATATCAAATTATATCCGCCGTGTGATTTCCGACAGGAAAGTTGTGGATTTTTTTATTGAAACCGACGAGAACTGAACAAAAGCTTCGAGTGTTGAAAACGATGCGGAAAGACTGCATCAAAATAATCCACATTATCCACAGGTTCGTGTGGATAACACGTCCGAACAGTGTAAAAATGTGGATAACTTGCCCGAATCGGGGAGTTTTTTGCAAAAAATGCCTGTTAAACGCGGCTTTGAGTGTGGATAAGTTGAGGATATAACGGAGTCATAACAGTTTGCACCGAAAGGGAACCGGGAAAAAATTTGAGCATTAAACTTTAAATCCGAACCTCGGGCAGCTTTCCGACAGGGATTTTACAACGAAGCCGGCCGCAGCCGGCTGCAAAATGCAAAGAAAAGAAAGGAGACTTTCGCCGAAGCGAAAGTCATGGTCATAAAAATGAATTACAACGTTAAACTTTCTGATGAAGTTCGCGAGGCACTTGCGCTGGGAAGACCCGTTATTGCGCTTGAAAGCACGATTATTGCGCACGGAATGCCTTATCCGCAGAACGTCAAAACGGCTCTTGCGTGCGAACGTTTGGCACGTACGCACGGCGCGGTTCCCGCAACGATTGCGATCATCGGAGGTCAGCTTTGCGCGGGCCTTACCGAGGAACAGATAGAGTATCTCGGCAGGGAAGGACGGAATGTTGCAAAAGTCAGCCGCCGCGATATTCCTTATATCATGGCAAAGGGTGCGGACGGCGCAACGACGGTTGCCGCAACGATGTTCATTGCAAGCCTTGCGGGCATAAAAGTGTTTGCAACGGGCGGCATCGGCGGCGTGCATCGCGGCGCGGAAACAACCATGGATATTTCCGCCGACCTTACGGAGCTTGGAAGAACGCCTGTTGCAGTCGTTTGCGCGGGCGCAAAGAGTGTGCTTGATATCGGCTTGACGCTTGAGTATCTTGAAACGCAGGGTGTGCCCGTTGTCGGCTTCCGCACGAACAAAATGCCCGCATTTTACACGCGGGACAGCGGTTATAACACTCCTTGCAGATGCGATTCGGTTGAGGAGCTTTCGGATATGGTCGGCGCAATGGCAAATATTCCAATGCGCAGCGGCATGGTTATTGTGAACCCGATTCCGAAAGAATTCGAAGCCGACGAGGACATGATCGACCGTGCAACCACGAAGGCTTTGCGTGAGGCCGAAAAGAACGGCATCACGGGCAGGGATGTTACCCCCTTCCTGCTTGCGCGTATTGCGGAGCTTACGGAGGGCGCAAGCCTGAAGGCGAATATCGCGCTTGTTTATAACAACGTGCGCCTTGCCGCTTCCGTTGCGGCGGGAGTTATTCAGCCGGATTGAAGGCAGAACGGCAAAAACCGTCCGCGCCCGTCCGCGTGACGGTGCCGCACAGGAAACGCTTTTTATTGCCTGTCCGAGGCAATACGGCAAACTGTTCTCGGGCAGGCTTGTTTAATTTGCTGTTGTGCAGGCTGAGCCTGCTGTCGGCTTGTTTCTCGGGAAACATTCCCGAGGGGAACAGGCCCGAAAACCATCCCCGTGATTGAAGTTCTCGCGGGAAAAATTTAACCCGCCGCTGCCGCAATTGCTTTTTTCGGGGCGAAGCCGAGCGTCGGCGCACTTTATTGAGGAGACAGATAATGAAGAAAAAATTGCTGCGGTTCGCCGCACTGATGATTGCTTTGGCTTTTGTTTTTGCAGGCACCGCCTGCCGCGGAGGCGATGTTGTTGTTGACATAGGCCATGACACGCCTGCGCCGACAGCAAAGCCGACAACGTCGCCGACGGCCGAACCGATACCGGAGCCGACGGCCGAACCGACGCCGGAGCCCACCCCTGCGCCCGTTCACGCAACGCTCATGTTTGTGGGCGATTTGATGTGCCTTTCAAGCCAGCAGCGCGGCGCGAAACAGCAGGCGGGCGGCAGCGGCTATGACTTTTCTCCGTCATTTGCATATGTCAGGGAAGTTTTTAACAATGCGGACTGCGTCATCGGCAATCTTGAAACATCGCTTTCGCATTCGTGGCCCTATGCAACGGAGCAGCGCAATATCGGCGGAATGCCCAACTGTAACGGACCCAAACAATATTTGGGAGCATTGAAATTTGCGGGCTTTGACGCGCTTGTGCTTGCAAACAACCATTGCTGCGACGCGGGAGTTCAGGGCATTATCGAAACCACTCAGGCTGTTGAGGAATACGGCTTTCCCTACACCGGACTTTTCCGCGAAAAGGACGCGCAGCGGTTCGTAATCCTTGATGTTAAGGGGATAAAAGTCGGCCTCCTTTCCTATGCCGAATTCTATAATTCAAAAGATAAAGCCGTTCGCGAAGCGGGCTGTGAATACATGATAAACACCTATTCAAAGGAACGCATTGCCGAGGATATTGCGGCGGCGCGGGCTGCCGGTGCGGAGCTTATCGTGGCCTATAATCATTGGGGCGCGGAACATACGCACCAACCCACACCGAAGGTCGTGACTCACGCTCAGGAGATGGCGGATGCAGGCGTTGATATCATAATCGGCTCACACTCCCATGCGGTTCAGCCCGTTGTTTGGCTCACGGCGGCGGACGGACGGCAGGTGCTTTGTGCATATTCAATGGGCAACTTTGTGTCCAGCATGGGCAGAAGCACCGCGAACGACACTTTCATTGCGGAAATCGGCATCGTTCGCGAGGGGGGAAGTGTGCGCGTGGAGAGCGAGAAATATCATCCCTGCCGCGTGTTCCCGCAGCTTAAAGGCTATTGGTATGTTGTTGTGCCGACGAACGTGACGATTGTTAATAGCATCATTCCGCAGCTTAAGGCGGCGGAAGAAAGGATAACGGCAACTGTAAACCCGGAGGGAAGATAAAATATAAGCATGAAGCTGCTTTCAAAAATCCTTGCATATGCTGCCGTGCCGTGCCTTGCTGCCGCGCTGCTGATAAGTTTTATCGGCCGGCTTTCGGGAGATAAGGTTTGGATCAAAAGGGAGTATGAAAAACTTGATATAAATGATTACACCGGCATGAGCACGGACGAGATGTGCACCGTGTATCTTCGCATGGTTGATTATATGAAGGGCGGGACGGATGAGCTTCAAACGGAAGTCACGGTGTTCGGCGAACGCACCGAAATGTTCGGCGAGCGGGAAATTTCACACATGAATGATGTCCGAAAGCTCTGGTTCGGGGTTGAAACAGCGAAATACATTCTGTTTGCCTTTGCAGCAATTGCGGCTGCGCTTGCTTTGCATGTTTACAGGCGGAGAGCCGCCGCCGTGCTTGCCCGCTGCTGGCTTATCGGGATTTGCGTCATTGCCTTCATTGCGGCTGTGCTTGCAGTTTGGGCTGCCGTGGATTTTTATTCGTTCTGGATACTGTTTCACGCAGTATTTCTGGATGTTCCGTCTGCAATATTTGACCCGGCGGAAAGTTTGATGATTCGCATCTGCGTTCAGCAGCTTTTCAGCGATCTGATACTTCGCATTGCAGTTTACACCGTGAGTGCCTGTGCGGTTATAAGCATTCTCGCGGGGATTGTGTGCAAAACCTCGGGAGCAGGCAAGGGAACCGTGAAAAACAGACTTAGGGATGCCAAAGACTAATTTCACTTAATCAAATCAATCGTTCCGGTTACTGCCTGCGGAAGCGGGAGTCGGCTCGGAAAGTGAAAAGCGGCTCGGAAAGTGAAAAGCGGTTTGGAAAGGAAAATCAATTTGAATTGGTCCGAAAGATGTGAACCCGCGCTGAAACGCTTTATGAGCGGGGAAAATGAACTTATACTCGGGATTGAATCCTCCTGCGACGAAACAGCCGCCGCCGTTCTGTGCGGCGGACGCAAAGTGCTGAGCATGGCGGTGCATACGCAGATTCCCGTTCACAGGCTGTACGGCGGCGTTGTGCCGGAAATTGCTTCCCGCAGCCATACGGAGCGGATAGGTGCCGTTGCGGATGAAGCATTAAAAACTGCCGGTGTCGGTTTGAATGACATCGGTGCAATTGCCGTAACCTGCACGCCCGGGCTGATCGGCGCACTGCTTGTGGGCGTCAGCTATGCAAAAGGCCTCGCATACGCCGCAAACATTCCTTTGGTCGGCGTGAACCATATTGCGGGGCATATCGCCGCAAACTATCTCACTTATCCGGATCTTGAACCGCCGTTTGTCTGCATTGTGGCTTCCGGCGGGCACAGCCATATCGTTCGCGTGGTCGATTACAATCGCTTTGAGCTTATCGGCAGAACGCGCGATGATGCGGCGGGTGAGGCTTTTGACAAGGCAGCGCGTGCGCTCGGCTTGCCGTACCCCGGCGGCCCGGAGATAGAGAAGCTTGCAAAATGCGGGAACCCGAATGCATTCCGCTTCCATGCACCGTTTAACGAGGGCGAAAGCAATGATTTCAGTTTTTCGGGAATCAAAACGGCCGTTGTCAACCTGCTCCATAATGCGGAGCAGAAGGGGGAAGTTCTGAATAAGGCCGATGTCGCCGCTTCCTTCCAACGTGCCGTTGCGGATACCCTGACGATGAAATCCGTTCGCGCGGCTCTGCGCGAAAAAAGCTCCGTGCTTGCGCTTGCCGGCGGAGTGAGTGCGAACAATGTGCTTCGCACCCGGCTGCAAATCGAATGCGACAGGAACGCCATCCGTTTTTGCCGCCCGGATATGCGGTTCTGCACCGATAATGCGGCAATGATAGCCTGTCAGGGTTATTATATGCTGCGCAGCGGGGAGGTTTCCGGGCTGGATTTGAATCCTTCGGCGGCCGAGTTCCTGTCGGAGGGAAGGTAGAGGGATGAAGCTGACAAAAAGGAAGCAAAATGTAATTATATTTTCTGCGGGTGAGTCAATTAGAAACGGCACTGTTGAGTATATTCAAAATAAACTTGGCGACAGAGGCATACTGTGCTTTGATTGGCGCTCTCTGTTCAGTCATGCGCATAACATGGAACAAATTGCACTTTTGCCTGCATTGCTGAAGAAGATACCGACTTTTGACTTTGCGTTGATAGTTGCGGAAGGCGTTGACACCGTCAAACTCAGGGGCAGCGAAGAACGCAGTGCGATTCGCGACAATGTCATATTCGAATTGGGACTTTGTACTATGGCTCTCGGCGCAGAACGTGTTATTCTACTTGCGGAAGAAAACGTCCGCATTCCTGAAGATTTGATCGGCGTTGGAAAAATGGGCATCGAATATGTTACTTTCAGTTCCGTCGACAGAGAAGCGACAATCGGCAAAGTCGGCGAAATAATCGACAAAAAAGCTGATGTTTTGAAGGAAAGGTTCATGCGGCAGCTGAGCGAAATCATTGAACATATAAATAAAACTCAGAGCAGGTCTCTCCGGTGTTTGTCGGAGCGGCGGTGTCATCGGCTGAAGCGTATTTTATCAATTTTATTGTGAGACTGTTTGAAAACATAGACAAAGGGTTTTCAAGCAGGGAGCATCCCGAAAAATGTATATCCGTGTCCGGACAGAATCAAACTCTGCATTTGCCTGCCGTCAGCCGTCAGCATGTCTACACGTTCAATGATTTCTGTTTACTTTAAAAAAGCATGGATACGAGGATTTTTTTGATCGGGAATGCGGGCATACGAGGACTGTTTTTTGAACGGAAGGCTTGACGAGAGCGACAGCTCATTGCTTATCGTTGATGTTCCGACATCGATAACGGCGTCCTATGTGCTGGTCAACTCAGTGCTGAGTATTGATTCCGACGCAGATTATGATGCCTCAGCTGAGGAACGTTTTGTTACAAAAGAAATGGATATTTACGCCTTTGCACTGAACAAGCTGCTTTCGCCGGAGGTTGCGCGCAAACGACTGTTGTTCATCCACGACAGCGAAAAGATTGAAAGAATTTTGAACCAACTGCAAAATGTATCAATTGAATTTATGGATATAACAATATGAAACATCAGAAACGTGGCTCGCCGCAAATGCAGGAGAATAATAAGCAAACTCACTCAACAAAACTTGAATACAATAACAAAACAGGACTGCTGCCTTTTACGGTGCAGTCCTGTTATTTGTCAGCGGGGGCGGGGATACCGAGCCCGCTGATGCAGTTTGCGGTTTACCGAAAGCAATGCTTATTTCGTGTAGCGTACAACGGGCTTTCTTGCCGCGGTGACCTCATCGGGACGGCCGACGGGGGTGGTGACGGGGCAGGCGTGTACGGCCTCGGGGTTTTCTTTGGCTTCACGGGCAATGGCTTTCATTGCTTCAATGAACTCATCGAGAGTCTCACGGCTTTCGGTTTCGGTGGGTTCGATCATCATTGCTTCATGAACGATAAGCGGGAAGTAGATGGTCGGGGGATGGTAACCGCGATCGATAAGGGCTTTTGCGATATCGGTTGTGTGAACGCCGAGATCGAGCAGTTCGCCCGGAGCAATGACGCATTCATGCATACAGATGCGGTCGTGGGGAATCTCATAGGTGCCGCGCAGTGCGTTCATGATGTAGTTTGCATTCAGAACGGCATTTTCGCTTGCTTCCTTGAGACCCTTGCCGCCGAGAGAGCGGATATAGGCATATGCCTTGACGATAACACCGAAGTTGCCGTAGAAGCTCTTGACCCTGCCGAAGGATTCGGGGCGATCGTAATCGAGTTCGATCATGCCGTTGCGTTCAACAAGCACGGGAACAGGCATAAAGGGCATGAGGTGTTTTTTAACACCGACGGGACCGCTGCCGGGACCGCCGCCGCCGTGCGGGGTGGAGAAGGTTTTATGCAGGTTGATATGCATAACGTCAAAGCCCATATCGCCGGGGCGAACAATGCCCATTATCGCATTCAGGTTTGCGCCGTCGTAATAGAGCAGACCGCCTGCCTCGTGAACGATGTCGGCAATCTCCTTAATATTGCGCTCAAACAGACCGAGGGTGGAGGGGTTGGTGAGCATCAGACCCGCAGTGTCGGGGCCGACTGCCGCACGCAGCGCGTCAAGATCAACGCCGCCGTCGGGAGCGGATTTGATTTCTTTAACTTTGAAGCCGCACATAACCGCACTTGCGGGGTTGGTGCCGTGCGCTGCATCGGGAACGATGATGGTTGTGCGGGCGGTGTCGCCGCGATGTTCGTGATAGGCGCGGATATGCATAAGTCCGGTCAATTCACCGTGCGCACCGGCAGCGGGCTGGAGCGTGAAAGCGTCCATGCCGCAGATTTCGCACAGGCATTTTTCCATGTCATACATCAGGCGCAGAGAACCCTGGCACATATCTGCATCGAGCAGAGGATGCACGTCGTTAAACAGTTGGGCGACTTCTTCGTTGATTTTGGGGTTGTATTTCATCGTGCAGGAGCCGAGAGGATAGAACCCGTTGTCAACGCCGAAATTGCGGCGGGAAAGGTTTGTGTAGTGGCGAACAAGATCGACTTCACCCAGTTCGGGAAGGTCGAGTTTTGATTCGGCACGCATATTTTCGGGAATTGCGCAGTTTGCGGCGGGCACATCCAGTGCGGGCAGGTCATACGCGCGGCGTCCCTCGCGGGAACGTTCAAAAATCAGCTTGTAGGATTGCCTCATGCTTCGGTACCTCCGTCGGTTTCGTTCTCACCGTCCTGCTCAAAGAACATGATGTTGAGCATTTCGATAAGGTAATCAATATCTTCTTTGGTTGTCATTTCGGTTGCGCACCAGAGCATTCCGCCGTCTGCAAGCACAAGGCCGGAAACTATGCCGGCATCCTTGAGCGCGGTGGAAATCTCGTCGGCGGGAATCTCGCTGTCGATGACGAACTCGTTGAAGAACGGGGTGTTGAAACGGAGTTTGAAGCCGGGAAGCTCGGTGAGCTTTTGAGCCAGATAGTGTGCCTTTGCAATGTTCGCTTCGGCAACTTCTTTCATGCCGCAGGGACCCATCGTGCAGGCATACATGGCTGCCATGATTGCGCAGAGCATCTGGTTGGAGCAGATGTTGCTGGAAGCCTTTTCGCGGCGAATATGCTGCTCACGTGCCTGAAGGGTGAGAACGAATACGCGGTTGCCGTCGGCATCAACGGTTTCACCGACGATTCTGCCGGGCAGATTGCGGATGAGTTTGCCGCCTGCTGCCATAAAGCCCGCATACGGGCCGCCGAAGCACATGGGAATGCCGAGAGGCTGTGCATCGCCGACAGCAATATCCGCACCGTAGTCCGCAGGGCGTTTGACAGCGCCGAGGCTGATGGGGTTGACATAGCTGACGAGCAGTGCCTTTGCGCCGTGAACGAGGGCTGAAATCTCGTCCATGTTTTCAATGCAGCCGAAATAGTTGGGCTGTGCGGCGATGAAACCGGCAGAGCCTTCAAGGTTTGCCTTCAGGCAGTCGATATCGGTAATGCCGTTTTCGTTGAGCCCGATTTCAACAAGCTCAAGGCCGTGGCAGTGGCCGTAGGTTTTGACAGTGCCGATAACATCGGGGTGAAGACCTGCACTGTAGAGGATCTTGTTCTTGCGCTTTGAGTCACGCAGCATCAGCAGGGATTCGGCCGCAGCGGTCGCACCGTCGTAAACGGAAGCGTTGGCGGCATCCATGCCGGTAAGATTGCAGATGACTGTTTGCCATTCGAAAATACCCTGAAGCATACCCTGGCTCATTTCCGCCTGATAGGGGGTGTATGCGGTGTAGAATTCGCTGCGGGAGATGAGCTGAGGAATCAGCGCGGGAATGTAGTGATGATATGCGCCCGCGCCGCGGAAAAGCAGGCAGGCTTCGTCGTTCTGAAGAACATAGCCGGTGATGAGCTGACGCAGCTCCATCTCGCTCATCGGAGCGGGAAGATCCAGCTCGCGGTTGAGCTTAAGATCCGCCGGAATATCGGCAAACAGCTCGTCCATTTCGGAAAGGCCGAGTGTTTTCAGCATTTCGCGGCGTTCTTCAACGGTGTTGGGAACATAGCTTCTCATGTTGTGGAATACTTCCTTTATAAATATAAAATCTTGATGAATCGGAATTTTGCCCGATTCGAAAAAAAGCTTATTCAAGGTAAAAACGCATAACCCGCGGCGGCGGAAAACCGTGGGCGCGGAGCTATGCGTTTTTTTATCGCGGAACCGTGCCGAAAAGCACAGGCTTGGGCGGGGCCGCGACAGGTACGGGTTGATTAAGCCTCTTCAAGCAGCTTTTCGTATTCTTCTGCGGTGAGCAGGCTTGCTTCGTCGATTTCGGTAACTTTGATCTTTGCGATGAACTGACCGAAAGCGTCCTCGTTAAGAAGCTCGGGCTGTGCGTCCAGCTCTTCGTTGACTTCGATGACGGTGCCGGCAACGGGGCTGTTGACGGGGGAAGCTGCCTTTACGGATTCAACGGTGGTGTAGGATTCGCCGAGATTGATCTCGCTGTCAACTTCGGGAAGCTCAACATAAACGATGTCGCCAAGCTCGCTCTGTGCGTGATCGGTGATGCCGAGGGTGGCAACGCCGTCTTCGATAAGTACCCAGTCATGTTCACGGGTGTATTTGCGGTCGGTGGGAACCATGATATAATCCTCCGGATTTATAAGTTTTGTATGTATTTTCGTTTAAATTCCCGCGGCGGAACCGTGCCGAGAGCCGATACGCACCGCCGGGGAAGGGAACGCAGTTTTTGTGCGCATTTGTGCGGCGCCGATGGGTGAGCCGCATAAATATGTTTATTTCCTCTTGTAGAAGGGCATAGGTGCAAACTCGCAGTCGATGACTCTGCCGCGAACGGAAACGGCCCAAGTGCCGTTTTCATCGGCATCGGCGGAAACGAGTGCCATTGCATAATTGCCGCCGACAGCGGGTGCGGGGCCGCCCGAGGTGACGATGCCGACTTTTTCACCGTTGCAGAGAACATCCGCATCGGGGCGGGCAATGCCCTTTCCGACGATCTTCAGACCGATACGTTTGCGGGTCTGGGGCTTGAGCAAAGCTTCTTTGCCGATGAAATCGGGCTTGTTAAGTTTGATTGCAAAGCCGAGGCCGCACTCAACGGGGTTGATGTCCGCACTCATTTCATGACCGTAAAGGGGCATGGAAGCTTCAAAACGGAGCGTGTCGCGTGCGCCGAGGCCGCAGGGCAGCATGTCAACGCCTTTGCCCGCTTCAAGCAGAGCCTCAAACAGGCGAACGGTATCTTCCGCCGCACAGTAAAGCTCAACGCCGTCTTCTCCGGTGTAGCCGGTGCGGGAGATGAGGCAGGGAATGCCGGCAACGGTCATTTTATCGTTGAAAGTGTAATATTTCTGAGGGATCTCGCCTTCAAAACCCGCAGCATCAAGAACTGCCTGATGAAGCGGACCCTGCAAAGCGAGCTGACCCCATTTTGCGCTGTTGTTGATGACCCGAACATCACCGAATGCATGTTCGGAAAGCCATGCAAAGTCCTTGTCGGTATTGCCGGCGTTGACGATGAGCATGTAGTGATCGTCGGCGAATTTGTAGATAAGAACGTCGTCCACTGCGCCGCCGTTATCATAGCACATAACGGCATAGCGGCACCTGCCGGGCGTCATTGAAGTGACGTCGTTGGTGACCATTTTCTGCATGTAGGCATAGGCATCATTGCCGATAATGTCAACTTCACCCATGTGTGAAACATCAAAAAGGCCTGCGCGTTCGCGAACGGCTTTGCACTCATCCAAAATGGAGGTGTACTGCACGGGCAGAGCCCAGCCGCCGAAATCGACGATTTTGCCGCCGAGAGCACAATGCTTCTCAAACAGCGGAGTTTTTTTAAGGTTATCGAAATTTTCCATTGCGATCCTCCCAAAGGTAACGTTAAAAAAGAAAAATCGCCCGAATCCGTCCGAAAATCGAACCGAACGATTCCTGCCTCCTATTATATAACTCTTCAGCCTATATTGTAAGGGGGGAAAAAGGATATATTTGCAAAGGAACAGGGACTTTTTTTGCCGAAAATCGGGGTCGGAAGTGCACATCGAAGAAAAAACAAAAATCGTACAGCCTTGGAAGAAGCGGGAGAAAGCGGTGGCTTTGGCTGAATACGTCTTTATTCAAAATACGAGTGACTTTTTTCGCAGTCGGATCAACTGAGGAAAATGTGGAGCACGGCTGACTTGCCGGCAAGTTAACAGCAAGTTGCCGGCAAGTTAACAGCAG
>ENA-OQCL01000667-OQCL01000667.1-human-gut-metagenome-genome-assembly--contig:-NODE-667-length-15308-cov-10.731770_pt1 | contig 15308 bp, 18 predicted proteins | sample MGYA00242502_ERZ504586 | MGnify/ENA primary metagenome ERZ504586 (study PRJEB26092, sample SAMD00036316) | human gut metagenome | host: Homo sapiens | study: EMG produced TPA metagenomics assembly of... | reverse complement strand
CTTTTATTTATATGACACAAGTGTTTATTCCCTTATGTGGACTGCTTTGGCCGATGGGATATCTCCATGTCTGGGTAGAAGGCGACGGGTGTGAAGCGCTTCGTGCCTGCGCAAAATACCACAAAACTTGTGTTGGCGAATTGCTTCTGCTTTGTTCAGCTTATTTGCTGATGGTCTTTCCCACAATTGCATTTGCAGTAATCATGTTCCATCTATCCTGGCTGGAATATATGCGTCTTGCATTGCAGTTTAGTATTATAATCAATTTCCTCTATTTCATGATCATGCTGCTTAAAAATGTGACGATAGGCTGCATCCCTGTTGTAGCATATCTCCTACTTTGCTTTTATATTTCAGGGTCAGCCGATTTTGCGTCATTTTCGATTATCGCGCCGAATTTGCCCGCAGAATTTTCAAATTGGAACACCTTGCTTGTGGTTTTTTCATCGTCTTTGCTTGGCCTGCTGCTTGGGTATCTGCTGGACAGATTTTGGTATAAATACTTATGATGGTCAGGACACTGGTATGTGCATCCTTTGGCGATTCGGTCAAAGTCCTTCCACAATAATCCGATGCCGTTTGGTCAGATATTCTGTCTTTTCTGCGATCGTCCGCCTAATCTTCTCTTGGAGTCCATTGGAACATCCGTTACTGTATTATAGAGCCAGCAAATAAGTTATGGGAAAGACCTTCCACTGCTGGAGACAATATGGACATCAATCCACTTCATTGCAGCTGACCTATAATTTACAGGAACAAGCTCCAGCAAAGGAGGAAAATATGGCACTTACAAACCGCACGCTCATCCTGTTCAAATACTTCTGGGAGACCACGGACGAAGCGCACCCGGTCTCCCTTGCGGACATCTCCGCCCATTTGAAGGAACACGGCATCACCGCCGACCCGCGAACGCTCCGCAGCGACATTGAACAGCTTGTGGAGTTCGGCGTGGATATAGTCAAAGAACGCAGAGTGCAGAACCTCTACCATGTGGCAACCCGGCACTTTGAAGCCCCGGAGGTCAAGCTCCTCATCGATGCGGTGCAGTCTGCGCGGTTCATCACGCCGGGAAAAAGCAAGGAGCTGGTCAAACGGCTGACGACCTTTGTCGCTCCCGGAGACGCCGCGCTGCTGGAACGGCATCTGTACATCGACAGCCGCGTAAAAGCTGTCAACGAGAGCGTCTACATCAGCGTAGACCGCATCCAGACCGCCATTGCAGAGCGAAGGAAAATCGCCTTCCGCTACTTCGATTACTCTCCCGCCAAGGAGCGCGTCCACCGGCACGACAGACGGATATACTTCGTTTCCCCGTATGCCCTGCTTTGGAATAACGATACATACTATCTCGTCGGTTTCCACGATTACCGGCAGCAGGTCGCAAAGTTCCGCGTTGACCGCATCGTTCAAATGGAGGTTACGGATGAAACCGCTGTAAAAAAGCCAAAGGGCTTTGACGTATCGGAATTCTTCACGCAGGAGTTCTCCATGCTCAACGGCGAAGAATGCAAGGTCAGGCTACTCTGCGAAAACCTCCTCATGAACAGTATCATCGACCGCTTCGGGGAGGATGTTTCCACACAGATCGTGGACGAGAGCCATTTCAGCGTGGAGGTGACGGTAAATCTCAGCAGCAATTTCTACGGCTGGGTATTCGCCTCCGGCGGAAAGATGAGGATCACTGCGCCGCAGGAAGCCTTAGACGGCTTTCAAAGGATGCTGGAGAGCTTCAGCGAACGGCAATCAGCCGATGAAACGCCCATCATATCCGTCGGTCAGGTTAAAAATTGAAGATTTTTCCCCGAAGGTGTGCATCCGATTGCACACCTTCTTTTTTTCTCTTGACTTTCTCCGAGTTATGTGTATAATAGAGCTATCAGGAACTTTTGTTCCAGATAGGAGAAAAGTACAATATGAGAAGCAAGAGCGAGGAGCTGATGCTCCGCATCCGGGAGTACATCGAAAGCTACTTCGAGCGGTATTCCTCTACCCCCACCGTTCGGGAGATCGCCGGAGCCATGAAGATCGCGGTTTCCTCCGCACACAGATACCTTGTAGCAATGGCGGAGAAGGATATGGTTTTCTACGAAAACGGTACGCTCTCCACACCGAAAATCAAGCGGATGAATCCGGCGGTTAGCGCCGCCGCCATTGTCGGCTCCATCCCCTGCGGCTCGCCGGAGGAAAAGGAAGCCCATGTGGAGGAATACCTGCCCCTGTCCGTGTCCTTCTTCGGCAAGGGGGGACTTCTACGCCCTCCGGGCCTCCGGCAGTTCCATGGTAGATGCACAGATCGACGATGGGGATTTGGTTATCATTCGGCAACAGCACACCGCTCAGGTTGGAGAGATCGTCGTTGCCCTCACCGACGAGGACAAGAACACGCTGAAACGGCTCTTATATGACGACGACCGGCAGAGCTATTACCTCCACCCGGAGAATAAAGACATGGAGGATATCTATGTATCCGGGCTTCGGGTACAGGGCGTAGCCACCCATGTGATCAAAGCCCTTTGACGGAGGTATTGCCCATGCAGAAAAAATATGTGTCCGTCAACGCGGAGGTGGATACGGACGGCGTGATCCGCCCGCTTCTTATCCGCTGGCATGACGGCAGACAGTGGGAGGTGACAAAGGTGCTTCATACCTGTACTGCATTTCACGATGAGTTTGAAGGCGTCCGCTACACCGTCAAGATCGGTCGTGCGGTAAGATATTTGTATCGGGAGGGTCGGCGCTGGTATGTTGACCGCTCCCCATAGGAGGTGTTTGTGAGACATGAGGATTTTTTCCTATGAGGAACTCGACGAATTGGGTGAGGGCTTGATCCGCCAATATCTCGGGAAGGAAGCGGAGCGCACCTGCTGCGTGGACATCGAGGGGTTCGTTACGGACTTTCTGAAGCTGCCCCTGCTGTACCGCAGCTTTGCCGAGGAGGACAGCGACAAGATCGGCTTCATTGCGGACGGCGTGACTCCTCTGCGCGTCTATGAGGGCGGAACCGTCGTCCGGCGCGTGTATCCCAGAGGAACCATCGTGATCGAGCGCTGCCTGCGGCGGGAGCACGAAAGCGGCAGGCGGCGCTTCACCATAAGCCACGAGTGCGCCCACTACATCATGGACAGGGCGAAATAAGAATTAACTTCGCGCAAGAAATTAACAGTGCGCCCACTACATCATGGACAGGGCGGTTCCCTCTGCTGCTTTCCACAGAGAGTTTGATAACGAGCACATCTACTCTCAGGAGGACTTCAAAAACCTGTTCAGCTTTCGGGAAACGCAGGTCGATCGCATGGGCGCAGCCCTTCTGATGCCCCGCTTCATGGTTCGCAATGCAGCGGCCATGCACGGATGCACAGACCGCATCCCCGTATATGGGGACAGCGTTCTGCGGACGGCGGACAAGCTCCTGATCAAACAGATGGCCAACGCCATGGGCGTGTCCTTCTCCGCCTTTCTCATTCGGCTGCGGGAGCTGGGCTGTCTGTGTTACCGCCCGCTGGCAGAGTACATCACGGAGGAAATGGGGCTGGGACAGGACGGTGGCGCAGGATGAGAAAAGCAAGCGCCCCCCGTAAGCTCTCGCCGGATGTGTCACGCAGGCTGTCCGATTCCCGCAGGCAATCCGCCGCGCTGACCCTCCGGGAGATCCACTGCCCCTTTTGCAGCTTTCTGGTGGAGAAGGTGTTCTCCGACGCAGCGGGACACAAAATGGTCTACTGCCGAAAATGCAAGTCGGAGTATCCCATCAATCTGGGCTGCTTCCGCAGGATGAAGGCGAAACAGGCCGTCTGCCGCCTGCTTTCCGGAAAACCGAGGCAGAAAAGGTAAACTGAATACAGAAACCGACTTCTAATCGAGCAAGCGGAGAGAATCAGATTCATTCTGAGGAGACTGCCAAGCGCCGTACAAAGTCAGACTGAACCGGTAAATGGGTTCGGTCTGCTTTGACGGCGCTTTTTTGCTGCCCGATTTCTTTGTACGGCGTTGAGAGTCCTTTCCCGGCTTGGCTCGGGAAGGGACTTTTTCCATGAAACGCCGCTTTGAACAGTACATCTGCCGTTACCCGTGAGCTCCGAATTTTTGATTTCACCCAAATTCAAAAATTCAAAGGAGATCACGGCATGAAAACATTAAAGGAGTTCGATTACGACCTTTGGGCAATCGAGGAAAACGGAAGAAAGAGGTATTTCGCCAGAATCAAGGCCACCGGCGAGGAAACGGAGGTCAGCCTTGAGGTGATGCGGCTGCTGCTCCGTCAGGAAAAGCAGATGCGCCGGGAGTACGCAAAACAGCAGACCATCGGGCCGGTTCTGAGCCTTGACGCCATCCGCGACGGCGGAAGCATGGATGAGGCCGCGTGGCTGCTGGATGTGCGGCAGCGCATCGACTACGAGGTGCTCACGGCAGAACTCACAGACGCATTCTGCAAAACGCTGACGGACAGCCAGCGTTCGATCTTTCGGGAATGCCTCATCGAGGGGAAAAGCCAGTCCGCATATGCTGCGGAGCACGGCATGACCAGGCAAAGCGTGCATGACGCAATCGCGCTGATCCGCAAAAAAGCAAAAATATATTTTGCGTGATACCTGACAAAGGGCAAAAAAATGTCCATTGAAAGGTGAGAGGACAAATCTCACCGCAAGGGATACGGAGATTCAGTTTTCTCAGAGCCGCAAGGCTCAGCGAACCTTGAAAACTGAATATCCAGGCATCAGGCACATTCCCAACGCTATGGGCTGAACCCCTGAGCCGCTTTCGTGAGTGCGCCACGACCTCGTCGGAGCGAGCTGCGTATCCTTCGCTTCCATGCAAAGCATGAAAGCTCAATCACTGCGCTGCTCCTCCTCTCCCCACAAAGTCCATGACTTTGCGGGGACCCCAGACGGGCGAGCGATACAGCTTACACGATAAAAGCCGGGCTGCTCCCGGTGGAGGCGACGACAGGTGTTGGGGACAATGATACTTCCGTAATTCGCGGCCCGGCCACAATGAAGGCGGGGAGGTTCGATTCCTATGGAGCGGTGCAGCACACCGCCGTCTGATGCTCTCCCTGCTCTCGGGGCGTCGAGGACAAATTGAGAGCGTACATACCCGAAAAACCAAAATGACAAAGGACAAGGAGACGCAATATGAACGTACAGGACAGATATAACAGCGAGAGATATTTGGACATGACCTGCTTTCTCGCTTTGAGGAATATCGAAAGAAACGAAAGAAAGGAACGGAGAAACCGCATGAAGGAAAACTGGATTTACCGCAGGGGCGACGTGTACCTTGCCAACCTCGACCCCTACATAGGCTCCGAGCAGGGCGGCACCCGCCCTGTGGTCGTCCTGCAAAACAACACCGGCAACTACTACTGCCCCACGCTGATCGTCGCGCCCATCACGTCCAAGTCCGGCAAGAAGCCGTCCCAGCCCACCCACTACTACGCCGAGCGCATCCACGGGCTGGAGCTTCCCGGCATGGTGCTGCTGGAGCAGATCAAGACCATCGATAAGCGGCGCGTGAAGAAGTACCTGGGCAGGATGACCCGGCAGCAGATGGATGAGATCGGGGAAGCCATCGAGGAAGCTCTCGGGCTGTACGTCCCCGAAGAAATGGAGGCTCCGTAATGAAGTCCACGCTGCCGGCTGTCCCGGATCCATACGTCATAACCATGTAATAACCCAAGCGAGGAGGTATGGCATGGACGCATATACGGCATCCGATATGGATGTTCGCACCGTTGACCACAATACGCTGGTGGATATCCGCGACGTAAAGGTCAACACGGCGCTGCCCAAGCGGGAGCGTATTTTGGATTTCATCCGTCAGATCGGCAACCCCTACTGCTACCGGCATGGGAAATATGTGGTCAGGGTCAGCTTCGCCGATACGGATGTTTCATTGGAGGATAGACTGGAAGCATATATCCGCACAAAGGGCTGATCCTGCGACATCCTCGACAGTCCTGCGCAACGCAGGGTACAATTTTGGAGGAAAGGAGCTGGCAATATGCAACACAACACCGAAACAAAAATCTGGAACGCCACGCTTTACCTCCGGCTGTCGAGGGACGATGGGGATAAAGAGGAATCCAACAGCATCACCGGGCAGCGGGAGCTGCTGCGGGACTTTATCCGAACCCGCCCGGAGCTTCGGGAATACGCCGTCAGGATCGACGACGGCTTCACGGGCTCCAATTTCGAGCGGCCGAGCTTTAAGAAAATGCTGGAGGACGTAAAGGCGGGACGCACCAACTGCATCATCGTGAAAGATCTTTCGCGCTTTGGCCGTAATTATCTGGACGCTGGCGAATACATCGAGAAGATATTCCCATTTTTAGGCGTGCGGTTCATCGCCGTCAACGACAACTACGACAGTCTCGGCGGAAAAAACGCTTCGGACGAGCTTATCATTCCGTTCAAAAACCTTATAAACGAAGCCTACTGCCGGGATATTTCCGTGAAAGTCCGCACCCAGCTTGAGGTCAAGCGCAAGAGCGGCCAGTATATCGGCGCATTTGCCGTGTACGGCTATCTGAAAGACGAAACAGACAAAAACCGTCTGGTGGCAGACGAATACGCTGCGGACGTCGTGCGGGATATCTTCAAATGGAAGCTGGAGGGCATGAGCCCGCAGGATATCGCCGCCCGATTGAATCACAGCGGCGTGCTTTCGCCCATGGAATACAAAAAATCGCTGGGCATGAGGTTTGCCACCTCCTTCAAGGCGAACCCGCAGGCGGCATGGTCGGCCAACGCCGTGCTCCGTATCCTGAAAAATCCGGTCTACACAGGCATACTCATTCAGGGAAAAGAAACCACACCCAGCTACAAGGTGCGAAAGCGCGTCACAAAGCCGGAAAGCGAATGGGCAATCGTTTCGGACGCCCACGAAGCCATCATTGAGCGCCGGGACTTTGACAGCGTACAGAAGGCGCTCTCGTTGGATACCCGCCGCAGCCCCGGCGACAGCGCGGTGCAGCTTTTCAGCGGGATGGTGTTCTGCGGCGAGTGCGGCGCAAGCATGGTGCGCAAGACCGTCCCCTCCGGGAAGAAGAAATACGTCTACTACGTCTGCGCCGCCCACAAGCAGGATAAATCCTGTTCGCCCCACCGGATGCGTGATGAAGCGCTGGAGCAACTGGTTTTGGACACGGTAAAGCAGTATATCCGGGACGTGGTTGATCTGGACGATATTCTTGCCATGACGGATACCGCCCCCCTGAGAACCGCAGAAGCCCAGAAGGTACAGCGGCAGCTTGACAAAAAGCGCTTGGAATATGAGCGGCTCCAGAAGCTGCTCATGTCCCTGTATGAAAGCCTTGCCGACGGGATCATCGACCGGGACGAATACGCAAGGCTCAAGCAGAATTACGCAGGACGCTGCGCCGAGTGCGAAAAACAGATGGACGCCTTGCAGGAGACCCTTACGCAGATCAGGTAGCACGGCGGCGAGCACCGGGAGTGGATGGCGCAGTTCAGAAAGCACCTGAACATCACGGAATTGGAGCGCAGCATCGTTGTGGCGCTGATCGACCGCATCCTTATTTACAGGGACAACCGCGTGGAAGTCCGCTTCCGCTTTGCGGACGAATTTGCATGGCAGACGGATATTCTCAGAAGATCACAAATACGGGAGGTGGTATAAGTGGCAAGAACGAAACGAAAGACAAACCTGGTCATTCCGGCGGCGGAATCTCCCGCACAGGCGCAGAAGCAATACCGCGCTGCCGCCTATGTCCGCCTTTCCGTGGAGGACAGCGGCAAACCCGGCGCGGATACCATAGAGGGGCAGAAAGCGCTGCTGACTTCTTTTATTAAAAGCAGCTCCGATATGGAGCTTGCAGCCCTGTTTTGCGATAACGGACGAACCGGCACGGACTTTGACCGTCCTCAGTTTGAAAAGATGATGGAGGAAGTACGCAAAGGGCATATAGACTGCATCGTGGTCAAAGACCTGTCCCGCTTTGGCAGAAACTACAAGGAAACCGGCAACTATCTGGAGCGAATTTTCCCGTTCCTGGGCGTTCGTTTTATTGCCGTCAACGACGGCTTCGACACCCTCACCGCCCAGCGGGGCGCGGATGGTTATCTGGTTCCGCTGAAAAATCTCATTAACGAGGTTTACAGCAAGGATATTTCCAGGAAGTCCGGCTCCGCGCTGGCGGCGAAGCAGAAAAACGGAGATTTCATCGGCGCGTGGGCTCCCTACGGTTACCGCAAACAACCGGATAATCCCCACAAGCTGGAGCCGGACGAAGCGACGGCTTCCGTTGTCCGGCAGATATTCCGGTGGCGAGCCGGGGGCGTGAGCGTCACGCAGATTGCAAGGCGGCTCAACGATTCCGGCGTACCATCCCCCTCCGCCTACCTGCACAACACCGGGGTATGCAAAACGGAGAAATATAACGGCGTTAGCTGGTATGTTCAGACGGTCAAGAACCTTCTGTCCCGGCAGGTGTACATCGGACACATGGTGCAGGGAACAAAGCGGCAGTCCTTTTACGAAAACCGGGGGCAGTACAAGAAGCCACGAGAGGAATGGATCGTCGTGGAAAACACCCACGAGCCGCTGATTGACCGGGAGACCTTTGATAAAGTGCAGGAGCTTGCCCGACGCAAAAATGCAGAATACTTTGAAAACCTCGGCAGATTCACGCATCTGGAAAACACCGAAAACATCCTCAAGGGGCTGGTCTGCTGCGCCGACTGCAAGCGTCCGCTGGTGCGGTACAAGAATGTGAGCCACGAAAAAAAGCTGTGGTACACCTTTATCTGCCCGACCCACGCCAACGACATTGGCAGCTGTCCGCTGAAAAACATCCGGGAGGACGCACTGTTCCCCATGCTCCTGCAAGCCATTCAAACCCAGATCGCCCTTGCCGCCGATATGGAGGCGCTCATCCGCAGGGTGAACAGCTCCCCCAAATACAGAAAGCAGACCGCAACGCTGCAAGGCAGGCTGGACGCCGCGAAAAAGGCGCTCAAGCGCTGCAACGGCCTGTATGACAGCCTGTATCAGAGCTATGTGGATAAGCTCATGACCGAGCAGGAGTATATGACGCTGAAACGCCGCTACAAAGCGGAAGCCGAGGAAGCGGAGCGGCTGATCGAAGCTCTGACCCGCCGGCAGGCGGCTGAAGCGGCGCACACGCCGGAAAACCTGTTCCTTGCGGCCTTCGGCAGCTTCCGGGGCGCGGATGCTTTGACAAAAGAAATGGCGCAGGCGCTGATTGAGCGCGTGTATGTGGCCGGTGACAGCAATATCGAGATCGTGTTCCACTACCGGGACGAATACAAGGAGCTCTGTACATATCTGGAAGGGAGGAAAACTGACGCATGAGAACGGCGATGTATCTTCGCATATCCAGCAAGGATGAGGATTTGCGAACCGGCGAAAAGAACGAATCCGAGAGCATATCCAACCAGCGCAGCCTCCTCCGGGAATATGTATCCGGTCATGCGGAGCTGGCCGGCTCTGAAATACTGGAGTTTTGTGACGATGGCTGGAGCGGTACGAACTTCGAGCGTCCCGCTGTGAAGGCGCTTTTGGAGCAGGTCAGGCGCGGGCAGGTAAATTGTATCGTGGTCAAAGACCTATCCCGCTTTGGCCGTGATTACCTCACCGTGGGCGACTACATCTCCCGCGTGTTCCCGTTCCTCGGTGTGCGCTTCATTTCCGTCAATGATGGTTTCGACAGCAGCAATCCGTTAGACATCGACAGCCTCGATACTTCGTTTCGGACGCTGATCTACGACCTGTACAGCCGTGACCTCTCCCGCAGGGTCAAAAGCGCAAAAAAGGCCAGAGCCGAACGCGGGGCGTTTCTCAGCCCCTATGCGCCTTACGGATATGTCAAAGACCCGGAGGACAAAAATCATCTTCTGGTAGATGCCGAATCCGCCGAGGTGATACGGCGCATCTTCCAAATGGCGGCAGATGGCGCGAAACCATGGCAAATCGCGGCGGCGCTGAACGGAGACGGCGTAAGCTCTCCAAAGAACTATAAAGTAGAGGCAGGCTGCACAAGAACACCGTGGCGCAGTATCCAGGAGGAAAACTTCTGGACGGCCAATCTGGTCGCAAAATTCCTGCGGGACGAGCGGTATATTGGAAAGACGGTGTACGGCAAGCGAAGCCGGGACATTGTAGGCAGCACCCACACAGTCAAAATCTCCCGCAATGATTGGGTTATCGTCCCCGACAGGCACGAGGCCATCGTGCCGGAGGCGCTGTTTGAGAAAGCGCAGGCTTGTATGCGGGAGTACCGGGAATATGAAGCTGCGTCCGGCAGCGGCAATCCGCTGAAACGCAAGGTGATTTGCGGCGTATGCGGTCACGCCATGCAGTGGGACAATAAGAAGAACGGCTCCTACCGCTGCGTCACGAAACGGCTGAATACCGGCTTTGACTGCTCGGAGGAAAGAGTCCCGGAGGCCGATATTCTGGAAGCCGTGGTTGATGCCATACAGGTCTACGCTCAATACGCCGTCAGCATAGACCGGCTTCTGCAAACAAGACAGGAGCAGCGGCTGCTCGACCGCAAACAGGCGCAACGTCGGTTACAAACGCTCCAAAGCCGGAAAGCCCGGCTTGACGAGCGACTGCAAGACCTCTATGAGCGGCTGGTGGAGGGCGAAATCTCCCGCGAGAGCTTCGCCGCGCAGAAGAAAGCTCTGACGGCGCAGGCAGAGGAAATCTCCCGCACGGTCTTGGAGCTGGAGCGCAAAATAAGCGGCAGCGACGATAAGGGTAATGCTGTGATCGAGCAATTCAAGAGCTATGCCGGGATTACGGCGCTGACCAGGGAAATCTCAATCGAGCTGCTGCAATCCGTCACCATCTACCCGGACGGGCGCATGGATATCCGGCTGAACCTTGCCGATGAGATTGAAACTCTGCTGGAAACCTTGCGCCGGGAATCCTGTACGGCGTGAGTTTATTAGTCCTTTCTGTACAGCAGCCGAAGACGGTTATACCGGCACGAATTTCAACCGTCCATCTTTTCAGAAAATGATTGAGGATGTCGAAATGGGCTATGTGACAGCGGTCATCGTCAAGGATATGTCCCGGCTTGGCAGAGATTATCTCGGTGTTTGATACTACACAGACACCTTCTTCCCGGAACACAATATCCGTTTCATTGCGGTGAATGACTGCGTAGACAGCGATGACGGCGAAAATGAGCTTGCCCCATTTCGAAATGTGATGAACGAGATGTACGCCCGGGACATCAGCCGCAAGGTGCGGTCTGCCCATCGTATCCGGGGCAATTCCGGCGAACCGCTGGGCCAGCCGCCCTACGGCTACAGGAAAGACCCGCTGAACAAAAAGCACTGGATCATTGACCCGGAGGCCACTCAGGTGGTGCGGGACATTTTTCGTATGTGTCTGGAGGGTAAGGGCAACGACACCATTGCCCGCATTTTACAGGAAAATGGGATTCTCAACTGCACGGCGTACTGGCACGAAAAAGGCATCGGCAGGGGCGGCAAAAAGACGCAGCCAAACCCTTACCGATGGAAAAACAGCACCATTCGTAAAATCCTGACCCAGCAGGAATACTGCGGCGATGTGATCAATTTCAATACCTACTCTAAATCCTTCAAGGATAAGACCCGCATCGATAACCCGGAAGAAAACTGGGTCATCTTCAAGGATGTTCACGAGCCGATTGTCGACCAGGACACCTTTGAGCAGGTACAAAAGAAGATCATCAAGCGGACAAAGCGCCGTGCGCCGAAATCGGAGAATGGCGAAAAGAGCATCTTTTCTGATCTGCTGTACTGCGCCGACTGCGGTCACAAGCTGTGGTATCACGTCAACACCATCAATAAGAATATATGCTTTTTCTCCTGCTCCAACTATGTAAAAGACTACCGTGGCAGTTGCCCGACCCGGCACAATGTGCGGGCGGACGCTATCGAGCAGGTGGTAAAGCTGGAGCTACAACGAATGGCGCAATTTCTGCGGGACGACGAGCCAATGTTCGCCGACCTTCTGGAATGCAAGTCCAACCGGGAAATCGCAGAGGAAAAGAAGCACCTTGAGGGAGAGCTGCAAAAGGCACGGATGCGAACAGAAACCGTGTCCCGACTCTACAAAAAGGCCTTTGAAAAGAATGCGGAAGGGCTTCTTTCCGACGAGGGCTTCCTGCAAATTACCCACGAATACGATGTAGAGCAGCTTGCCTTGAAAGCGAAGATCCCACAGCTCCGGGAGCAAATTGCGGAGGCAGAACGGCAAGCGGCCAATAAGGACAAGTTTATCGCTGCCATCCGAAAGTTTATGCAGATGGACGAGCTGACCGCACCGCTGCTGCGGGAGCTTATTGACCATATCGAGGTGTACGAAACGCAGGGCGTCGGAAAAAGTAGAACACAGCGCATCACAATTCACTACCGCTTTGTTGGGTACATCGACATCCCGGCAGTGCCTCTGACAAGCCATTATATCTCCGAAACAAGGCAGGGCGTGGCCGTGGAATATATCCCCGCATAACGAAGGAGAGCAGGCGAAATGCCTGCTCTCCAAAAGAAACATAAAAAATCGAGCGTTCATAACATCAAATCCGTTATGAACACTCGATATGGTGCGAGTGGTGATACAGCATTTTTCAAAAAACACAGTAATATCAATGGTTTTAGGACACCCGAACAGCGAAATTACTTGTATTCCGCCCTCTTGAAGCAGTCAATTTCAGCAGCTATTGCTCGGTTCATCTTCCGGTAAGGAGACGACATCCTTGCAATAATCAGTACATAGCGCGTCTGTTACCCAAAGTGGCGCTTGGGTCGGCAGGCGCGCTGTTTTTATGCCCGGATGCGGGCGAAGGAGGTGTTATTGTGAAAGCATATGGGAAGTCGTGGGGCTACAACGTATATGACTGCCGGTACTGCCTGTACCGAAAAGGGAAGCTAAAGGGCTGCGTCTACCCGGACGGCTGCTGCTGTCCCGTCCCGCAGAAGCCCGAAAGACGGAACGGCATAGAACAAGTTTACGAAGCAGATGCGGACAGCGCCGCTCCCGCCGTTTCGGAGTGCAAGGGCTGTCCCTACGGAAAGGCTGCCCCCTGCATCGGATGGTGTACCAAAGAGGTCATGCGCGCCGCAGGGCTTCCAAAGGAGCGTGACAGAAGCCATGTATGACTATTTCTACGGTGCGGAAGCGGAACAGTTCTTCTTTTACCGCATCCCCAAGGTGCTGTTCACGGAGGAACGGTTCAGAAGCGTTTCCGCAGAAGCCAAGGTGCTCTACGGTCTGCTCCTTGACCGCATGAGCCTGAGCTGCAAGAACGGCTGGCTGGATAAAGAAGGACGTGTGTATATCATCTTCACCATCGAGGAGGTCATGACCGCCCTGGGCTGCGCCGACCAAAAGGCCGGAAAGCTGCTGCATGAGCTGGAGAGCAAATGCCGCCTCATCGAGCGCAAGCGGCAGGGGCTGGGCAAGCCCAACCTCATCTACGTCAAAAACTTTGTGGATAAGGATGTGGATAACGCATCGGGCAGCACCGCGCCCTCCCCGGAATCACGATTCCTGAACCGTGAAAATCACGATTCAGGAGCAGTGAAAATCACGGATCAAGAATCGTTAAAATCACGAGGTAGTTATACTGATAAGAATTATACTGATTTTAGTGATACTGATTCTTTTCCCTTCACTTCGTTCAGGAGGGATCACGGGCGGGAAACGAAAGGAAACGAAGCGGCTCTGAGAGAGCAGTACAGAGAGCTTATTGCGGAGAACATCGCCTACGACGCACTCCTGACAGACTATCCATACGAGCAGGACACGCTGGAAGAAATCCTGGAGCTGCTGGTGGATGTGGTCTGTACGACGAAAAGCTCCGTCCGCATTTCCGGCGACGATAAGCCCGCCGAGGTGGTCAGGAGCCAATTTTTGAAGCTGAACGGCGAGCACATCCGCTTTGTGGTGGGCGGGCTGAAGGAAAACACCACCCGCATCCGCAATATGCGCCAGTATCTTTTAGCCACGCTGTATAACGCCCCTCTGACCATCGGGAACTACTACCGAAGCCTTGTCAGTCACGATATGTCGGAGGGATTCATCTGAGCCGCAGGTTATTGCCTGCGGCTTTGGCATTTTCAGGAGGTGATGCGACCGTGCCGAAACAGAAACCCAACGAACAGGTACAGCAGATACCGCTTTCAGAGATTCGTCCCTTCAAGAACCACCCCTTCAAGGTGACGGATGATGAGCTCATGCAGCAGACCATCGACAGCATCATGCAGGTGGGCGTTCTCAACCCCGCCATCATCCGCCCCGCACCGGAGGGCGGATACGAGATGGTAGCCGGACACAGGCGGCTCCATGCCGCAGACCTTGCGGGGCTGAAAACCATACCGGCCATCGTCCGCAATCTTGACGATGACGAGGCGGTGATCCTCATGGTGGACAGCAACTTGCAGCGGGAAACCATCAGCCCCATGGAGCGGGCGCAGGCGTACAAAATGAAGCTGGAAGCGTTGAAGCATCAGGGAAAACGGGTGGATTTGCAGGACAAGTCAACTTCTCGCCAAGTTGGCGAGAAGTCATGGGCTGTTGCCAAAGTCGGTGCTGATGCAAACGAAAGTGAAAGGCAGGTACACAGATATATCCGTCTCACCGAGCTTCTGCCGGAGGTGCAGAAAAAGGTGGACAGCAAGGAGATCGCGTTCAGCCCCGCCGTGGAGCTGTCATACCTCACCCGTGACGAGCAAAAGCAGTTTCTGGACGCAATGGACTATTCCCAGAACACGCCCTCGCTTTCCCAGGCACAGCGGCTCAAGAAGCTCAGCCGGGAGGGAAAATGCACGAAGGAGGCCATGCGCTCCATCATGTCCGAGGAAAAGAAGGAGGAACAGGAGCGTATTACGCTGAGCAGCGATACCCTCCGCAAATATTTCCCCCGAAGCTACACGCCCCTGCAAATGCAGCAGACCATCATCAAGCTGCTGGAGCAGTGGCAGAAAAAACAGCAGCGCCGTAACGAGCGCTGAGAAAGGCAGGTTTATCCATGAACGTAACCATCAACATCTACGGCGACGTACACATCCATTGCGACTGCTGCGACGAACGCGGCGTATATGACGACGACCTTGAGAAAAGCCCCGAAGCCCCATATGAAGATGCACCCGATACGGAGGATGACAGCGAAGAAATCGAGCTGTCCATTGCGGAAGCGGAAGCTGTGGTCAAGGCAGTGGCGGAGCTGCTCTTTCCCTTTCTTCCGGCTGAAATTGACGAGGGAGGCGGCGCGCATGAAGGAATTTGACGTGACCATCACCGAAACACTGAAGCTCACCGTGTCCGTG